>Ga0209201_1000381_pt1 | contig 64185 bp, 65 predicted proteins | sample AD_UKC055_MetaG_FD_184411 | JGI IMG/M metagenome (GOLD analysis project Ga0209201, IMG submission 184411) | Active sludge microbial communities of municipal wastewater-treating anaerobic digesters from USA - AD_UKC055_MetaG (SPAdes) (version 2) | ecosystem: Engineered > Bioreactor > Anaerobic >...
GTGTTTTTACCGACAGCATCGGACCACTCTACCGACGCCGTGTGCGCGTGTCAACTTTCAAAGAGCGTTTCAACTACTATTACAGAGACTTATCTCTGGTTGGCTGTACGAATATCCCGGAAGAGCCAAAATGGCAAAAGGCTCGAGGCGAAAGGCCGGGAATAACCCGGTCCTGTGCGCCCCGCGGGTCGGATCCGCTGGAGCACGGTTGACCCATGCGCGCCTGATGCATAAGGTGAGGGCATGAGCAAACAGTCCGAAAAGGACATCCCGCGGCACCTGCTCGCCTGGTACGGGGAGAACAGGCGCGACCTGCCTTGGCGCAGGACGGCGGACCCCTATAGGATCTGGGTCGCCGAGATCATGCTGCAGCAGACCCGCGTCGACACCGTCCTGCCCTACTACGAGCGGTTCCTGGAGAAGTTCCCCGACGTGGGAGCCCTCGCCCGGGCGCGGCCCGGGGCCGTCCTCAAGGCCTGGGAAGGGCTCGGGTACTACTCCCGCGCCCGGCACCTCCACGAGGCGGCCCGTGTCGTGTTGAGGCAGCACGGCGGGAAGATCCCCGACGACCCCGACGATCTCCGACGTCTCCCCGGCGTGGGCGCCTACACGGCCGGGGCGATCCTGAGCATCGCCTTCGGCAGGCGCGTTGCGGCCGTCGACGGCAACGTGCTCCGCGTCATCGCCCGTCTCTTCGCGATCGAAGACCCCATGGACCGCGGCAGGACAAGAAAGCGGATCGTGGAAATCGCTGCGCGGCTGATCCCCGCAGACGAGCCCGGCCACTACAACCAGGCCCTCATGGACCTCGGCTCGGCCGTCTGCACGCCCCGAAGCCCCGACTGCTCAACCTGCCCCCTGGGGGCAATCTGCAAGGCGCGAAGAAATGGTTCCCAGCATTCGATCCCCGCAAAGCGGAAGCTGGCGGCCGTGCCGAGGCGCGAGGCGGCCGTTGCGCTCATCGCCAATGACCGGGGGGAACTCCTTCTCGCCAGGCGGCCGTCCCGGGGGCTGCTCGGCGGCCTCTGGCGATTTCCGGGCGGTGTGCTGAAGGACGGGGAAACCCCGGCTGCGGGGCTGCGCAGGCTGCTTCGGGAGGAGCTGGGCCTGAGGGGTAGCCCGGGAAATGCCCTGTTTTCCGTCGAGCACGGGTATTCCCATTTCACCGTGACCGTGCACGTCCTGTCCTTCTCGATCCGGGGGCCGATCCCGTCTGCCGGGGGCGGCATCCCGCTGCGCTGGGCCGGTCCGCAGGGGCTCTCCCGCCTCGCCGTCTCGAGGCTCGAGAGAAAGATCCTGGATGCGCTGCCGACGATCCGGCCGACCTGAGGGCGGATTGACGATGGCAAAAAGACCCCCAACCGTGTTAAGGAACCTCAAGCGTACCGCACACGGGGCAAGCCCATGAGCAAGGATCATGTACCGGCCACGCCGGCCATCCGGGTATTGAAGGACAGCGGGGTTGACTTCATCCCGCGCTCTTACAAGTACGAGGAACGGGGGGGAACGGAGGTCGCCGCGAGGGAGCTCGGCGTCGACGAGCACCTCACCGTCAAGACGCTCGTCATGGAGGACGAGAAGAAGGCACCCTTCATCGTGCTCATGCACGGCGACCGGGAGGTCTCCACCAAGGAGCTCGCCCGCATCCTGGGCGTCAAGGCGGTGCAGCCCTGCGACCCCGTGGCAGCTGGCCGCCACACGGGTTACATGGTGGGGGGGACGTCGCCCTTCGGCACGAAGAAAAAGCTGCCCGTCTACATCGAGGAGACGATCCTCTCCCTTCCCGTGATCTACATCAATGCGGGCCGCAAGGGCCTCCTTGTGGAAATGAGGCCTGCCGACCTCGTGAAGCTGCTCAAGCCCGTGCCGGTCAACGTGGCCAGGTGACAAAGCACCTTCGTGATGTCTGTGCCGTAAGCAATAAGGGCCCGGCATGCCGATGCAGTTCAAGAAAGCGATGGATCAGGAAGCCGTCATCATCGAGTGCCTCCGCTGCGGAACCAAGAATCGCGTCCCCCGCTTGCGCATCGATGACCGGCCCCGCTGCGGGAAGTGCCGTGCGCCGCTGGCCGTCGAGGCCTTCGCTGTGAGGCCCGTGGAGACCGGGGACGGGACGTTCGCCCGTGACGTCCTGGCCTCCGGGGCGCCCGCTCTCGTCTATTTCTACTCGCCGTCGTGCCCGTACTGCCGGATGCTCTCGCCCGTGATCGACGAGATCGCCGTCAAGTACGAGGGCAGTGCGGTCATCGCCCGCACCGACGTCACGGTCAATCCCCTGGTGGCCCAGCAGTACGGCATCCAGGGTGTGCCCTCCATGCTCCTGTTTCGCGAGGGGAAGCTGGTGCAGCGGATGGTCGGCGTTCTGTCCGGCGACGAGATCGAGCGGAGCCTGAAAGGAATCATCAAGCTGTCGTGACCGAAACCCGGGCCAAACTCAAGGAAGGTTTCAGCAGCGGATTGAAACGGGGGTGGGGCGGATTCCTGTGGATGATGAAGATCATCATCCCCATCTCCTTTCTGACGGCCGTACTCGCCTGGACCGGGTGGCTCGGCGCGCTCGACTTTCTTCTCGTGCCCCTCCTGGGGTTCATGGGCCTTCCGGCCATGGCGGCCCTGCCCATCCTCATCGGCGGGCTCACGGGCATCTACGGCGGGATCGCAGCCATGGCGGTGCTGCCCTTTACCGTCGCCGAGATGACCCTGCTGGCCAATTTCCTGCTCATCTGCCACAACCTTGTCCAGGAAGGGGTCATCCAGGCCAAGTCCGGCCTCAACCCCGTGAAGGCGACGCTGTTCCGGGTCGCAGCCGCCGTCGCCACGGTCTGGGCCCTGACCTTTTTCATCGAAACCAATCCCTCCGCGGCCGTCCACGCGGGCAGTCTGGTCAGTTCCTCCACGCAGGCCTTCCCCGCCATGGTCTACGACTGGGCGGTCTCCATGCTGGACCTTTCCGTCAAGGTTTTCCTGATCATCATGACGATCCTCACCCTGCTCGAGATCGCCAAGAGCATGGGATGGATCATGCCCGTCGTGAGGGCCCTGTCGCCGTTTTTGCGCATCCTGGGACTCAGCGAAAAGGTGGGAATCCTGTGGATGACGGCCGTCGTCTTCGGCCTCGCCTACGGGGGGGCCGTCATCGTGGAGGAAGCGAGACAGGGGCACATATCAAAGGAGGAGCTCGAGGAGCTGCAGCTCTCCATCGGGATCAACCACTCCATGGTGGAGGACCCCCTGCTGTTCATGGCCTTCGGGATCAGCGCCTTCTGGCTCTGGGTGCCGCGGCTCATCACGGCCATGGCGGCCACCCGGTTGCTCACCCTATGGGTCTCGTGGCGTAAAGGGTCCTTCAGCCCCGCGGCGTGATCCGGGCCCGTATCGACAGGAGAAAACCCCGCGCCTCATCGAGCCCATCGCGATGGGCCTCGTCGAAGGCCTCGTCCCCCATCCGGCAGGTGAGGAAGACAGGGGTGAAATAGATCGCGTTGAATGCCTGGACCTCTGAGGAGTCTTCCCCGCAGAGGGCCTTCAGGACCTCTTCCGTCTGCCGTCTCCATCGGATGAACTCCCCGGAAACGGAAGACGTTCCGGCGAGCCCGTCGATGGCCCTGATCTGCCTATCCAGTTCGTCAAGCATCCTGCCGCCCCCGGGCTGTTCGCGTCCGCGCAACCGGAAACCTAATCGTCCATCAATGTCTTGATCCTTCAGCCCCGTGCCCGTTGCCTGCGGCTTCATACCACATCATCCCTCAAGGGAACAGGGGTTACCGGTGTGAATCATCTGCTCCTTCAGCAAAGCATATGCTTCAATTCTCCAACTGTTCAATATTGAATGGGTTTTCTCCCCCTCGGACGGAGGGTCGCCGGCAGACGGAGGAAGTGCTTCATTCTCCCGTGGTCACGACCGACGGCTGAAACACAGAATGTTGTGCAATATCATACAATTAGAAATCTGCGCTGCCGGGCACGGCCTTTGCTCTACCGGTGTATGAACAGATTGACGAACGAGGAGGCGACAGCATGAAGGCGCCGAAAAGAACCGCAACAGTCTATCAGTGGGTTGCCGATCCGACACAAGCCTGCCTTGGCAGGACACGGGACCGCGTGGCCGAAGTCATGGCGGCGGAACCGATGCCCGGCAGGGTGTACATTCCGGCCGGAGCGGCGGCGACAAGGGTCCGAAGGCTCCCGGAGCCGCTGGTCAAGTACGAAAAGCGCGGCTTCCTGGGTGTCATTACCGCCCGCGTCGAGAATGTCGGCGAGGTCTTCGACGAAATCGATGCCCTGCTCGATCGGATCGAACGGGACAGGGAAGTCCGGTTCGTCGTCATCTACACCCTCAACGGGCTCTTTGCGTCGCTTCCCATCCGCTGAGGCTGGCAGGCTGAAGCCCTGCCGAAATCGGATCGCTCATCGGCAGGCTGCGATTTCATTCTCCCTTTTCCCTGAAACGGCTGGCACCGGGCGGGTGGGGCTGAAAAAAAACATTGCAGATCGCGCCGGGAAGCGCGTAATCTATTGATGCGTGGTGCCGGGAACCCACCACCCCAAGGCCCGCATGAGCCCAAAAGCGGAACGATCGAAGGAAAAGCAGCAACTCTCGCCCTGGACACCCCGGGAGGATCAAGTCGATCTCCATGCCAAGGATCGGCTTCTTTCCTCCATCCACAAGATCAGCAGCCTCCTCATCCGGCCCGTTTCCCTGGATACCGTTCTGACCGCCATCGTCGAGGAGACCGCGCACGTCTTCGGCTACGACCGCGTGGCCATCTACCTGGTCAGCAAGGACCGCAAACTGCTCGAATGCAAGTACGAGATCGGCTTCACGCCCGAGGAGATGGACATCGCCTTCAAGAGGCCCTTCAGCCTCGAACGTCACGAGTGCATCGAGACCCTCGTGGTCAAAACGGGCCAGACCGTCTACATCCGGGACTACAGCGCCGACAGCCGGGTCACCTACCTGGACCGGAAAGTCAGCGCGAAGCAGAACCGGTTCGCCACCATCGCCGTGCCCCTGCACCTGCGGGAATCCGTCATCGGCCTCATCGAGGCCGACCGGGGAGGCTACCCCCTGGTCCTGACGGAGGAGGACATCCAGCACCTGTCCATCTTCGCCAACCAGGCGAGCATCATCATAGAGAACACGCGCCTCTACGAACAGCTCGTCAACGAGCGCAACTTCGCCGAAAACGTCGTGGAAAGCTCCCCCAACGGCATCCTGGTCGTCAACTGCGACGGGACGATCCGCACCATCAACGAGATGACGGAACGCTTCTTCGGGCTGGCAAAGGACAAGGTTGCCGGCGTGCCGTCGCGCGAGGTCTTCGACGAGCCGGTCGCGGCGATCATCCAGGAGGCCATCCAGGGGCGGATCACGGAGGGACTGGAGCTGGTCATCCGCAAAAAGCAGGGAGGCCGCGCCGTCCTCGGCGTCAGCTCCTCCCAGCTCAAGAGCCGCGACGGGACCGTTTTGGGCGCCGTGCTCATCGCCCGGGACCTCACGGAAGCCAAGCGGTCCGAGGAGTGGATGCGGCGGATGGACCGCCTCTCCTCGCTGGGCCAGCTCTCGGCCGGCATCGCCCACGAGATCCGCAACCCCCTGGCCAGCATCAATTTCAACGTCCAGTTCCTCGCCAGGCAGCTCGACCCGGATGACAAGACCCGCAAGATCATCGACGACACGCTGACCGGCGTCGAGCGGATCAAGGGCCTCGTCAAGGGCATGCTGGATTTCTGCCAGCCCGCCCCCCCGATCCTGAAAAGCGAATCCATCAACCGGGCGATCGAGGACGCCGTCTCCCTGCTCGACTCCCAGTTCCGCAAGCACAACGTCCGCGTCGAGATGGCGCTCGCGCCGGAGGCCCCCGACGTCGTGTTCGACAACCAACAGATTCACCAGGTGTTCGTGAACATCCTGCTCAACGCCATGCAGGCCATGCCGCACGGAGGCACCGTCCGGGTGGAGAGCCGTGTCGAGCCGGAGGCGAAAAAACCGCACCGCCGGCTCAGCATCTCGTTCAGCGACAGCGGCACGGGGATCGCGAAGGAGGACCTCCCGAGGATTTTCGATCCCTTCTTCACGACCAAGCCCGAGGGGACGGGCCTGGGCCTCTCCATCGCCCACAAGATCCTGGAGCAGCACCGCGCCGTGATCGAGTGCAAGAGCCGGCTCGGCCAGGGCACGACGTTCACCCTGCGGTTCCCCATCGACGAGGAGAGGGCCCATGTACCGGTATAAGATCCTCATCGTCGACGACGACAAGCTCCTGCAGAATTCCCTGAACACCATCCTGTCGGAGAAGTACGACACGTTCGTCGCCGGCAGCGGGGAGGAGGCCCTGCGCATCCTGCCGACGCACGACGTCGACCTCGTCCTGCTCGATATCCGCCTGCCGGGCATCAACGGGATCGACACCCTCGGCCGCATCCGCGAGATCAACAAGGACGTCGCCGTGATCATGATGACGGCCTACGAGGACGTCAAGTCCGTCATCCGTTCCATCAAGATGGGGGCCGTCGACTACCTCGTCAAGCCGCTGGACATCGAGGAGCTCGACGTCATCATCGAGAAGGCCCTGGAGACCCTCAAGCTCAAGCGCGAGGTGGAGGAGCTGCGCAAGCAGTTCGTCAAGGACTACAATCTCGAGAACATCGTCGCCCAGAGCCCGTCCATGAAGCTCGCCCTGCGGCTGGCCGACACGATCGCCCGCAGCTACGACACGACGGTCCTCATCGAGGGCAAGACGGGCACGGGCAAGGAGGTCATCGCGCGGCTCATCCACCACCGCAGCGACCGGTTCGACAAGCCCTTCGTGAGCATCAACTGCGGGGCGATCAGCAAGGACCTCGTGGAGAGCGAGCTGTTCGGCTACGAGAAGGGCACCTTCACCGGCGGGCTGCAGGAGGGCAAGAAGGGGAAATTCGAGGCGGCAAACGGGGGCACGGTGCTGCTCGACGAGATCAGCGAGCTGCTGCCCTCGGCACAGGTCAAGCTGCTGACGTTTCTCGAGGAGAAGGCCTTCTACCCCGTGGGAGGCTCCGAGAAGAGGCACGTCGACGTCCGCATCATCGCCGCCACGAACAAGAGCCTCGAGGAGTGCATCCGGGAGGGCACCTTCCGCGAGGATCTCTACTACCGCCTGAACGTCGCCCGGATCACCATCCCGCCCCTCCGGGAGCGCAAGGAGGACATCGAGGCGCTCACCCTGTTTTTCATCAACAAGTTCAACCAGCGCTTCAGCAAGAATTTCCAGCGGGTCAGCGAGGATGCGAAGCGCCTCCTTGCGGAGCACCCCTGGACGGGCAACGTGCGGGAGCTGCGCAACGCCATCGAGCGGGTCATGCTGATGGAGGACGCGCCCGAGATCACCCGGAAGCACCTCGACTTTCTGTCGGCATCGGCTCCGCTTGCCGGCGAGACGGAGCCTGCGGTGCCGAGGATTCCCTCCACGGGAATCAACCTGGACGAGATGAACAAGGAACTCATCGTGCAGGCCCTCCAGCGCTGCGGGGGCAACCGGACGAAGGCGGCGAAACTCCTCGGCATCTCGCGTCCCACCATGATCTACCGCATCGAGAAGTACGGCATCAAGGTCTGAACAAGACCCCGCGCGCCCTGCATCCGCCTACCGAACGATCAGCCAGCGGTATTCCCGGACATGATCGAGAAATTCAAACGTAAGCGCCTGCTCGTCCGTCGAGCACGCCCGGGCGCTGAAGATGAAGCGGGCCTTTTGTGCGTTGTCGTAGCCGACCCACTCCAGGAGGCTTCCCGTCTCGACCTTCCGGCCGAGGGCGCGGGCGACCTGCTCGAGGTGGGAAAACCGGATGGTGTACTCCGAGTGGGCCGTGAGGCGGATCTCCCGGGGCCAGCCGCCGGTTGCAAGGTCTCGAGCGAGAAAGGGCATCTCCGGGGGGACGATGGGGTCGCTGGCGTGCTCCGACACAAACGCCGGGACGCCCTTTCGGCAGAGCGCCTCGACAAGCCGGACCGCCCCGATATTGAAGTGAAACGGTCCCTCCTCCGGGACGTCGAGGCCATAGCGGGTCACCAGGGTCTCCGCATCGGCGGGAAGCCGCTCCGGATCGAGGCCCGTCCACACGGGCAGATCTCCAATCATCTCGTTGACGAGGAACAGGTCCGCCCCGGAGAGCGCCGGCAGCACCTCGAGGGCATCGCCCAGGATGAACGTCACCCGATCCTTCCAGGGGCCTAACGCCTTTCGTTGAATCCCGAGGAGGGCCCGGGAGAGATCCACCATCAAAACCCGCTTCACGAGACCCCCGTGGGCCTTGAGCAGCCCCCGCATGAGGCTCCCGTAGCCGCCGCCGATCTCGCAGATGCAGCACCCTTTTTTGAGCAGCCCCCTGTCCCGCAGCCGGTCGCCAAGGATCGCCCCGTAGGTTTTCTCCAGCCCCAGGGCCCGGAGGGTCGGCGAACGGAGGCTTCCCAGAGATTCGCAGACGGTGAATTCCGTCATGAGATCGACGGGATGGTGCATGTGGTAGCGGCGGGTGTCGTGAAGGCCGGGCACGTCTGTGTCCACCTTTTTCCTTTCGTCACGGCAGGCGCGGGTGTATAGGGTGAGCGGGCAACTCGATGTCACGCCATACCAACATCGCCGTCCCCCCGTCAAGCCCGGAGGATGCTCGTGACCGACACCCCTCACCCCCCCTGCCTGCGCTGCGGGACCTGCTGCATGGCCGACATGATCGCCGATGCCGACGCCGAGGACCTCGCACGCTGGAAACGAGAGGGCCGTGCAGACATCCTGCGGGTCTACCGCGATGCGCTCTGGGCGGGCGATCACTTCCTGTCACGCACCACGGGCATGACCATCCACGATTGCCCCTTCCTGGACTTCCGGGAGGGGTGCTTTTTCTGCACGATCTACGAAACCCGCCCCCGGGTCTGCCGCGACTTCGAGCCCGGCTCGTCGGCCATCTGCCCCAGGCACTCCCGAAAGCGCGGCCGTTGACAGGTGCCTGATTCTCTGATATTTTCCGCGAGTCTTACAGCCCCGTTGCAACGCGCCGTTTCGGCAACGCGGCCGTTCGCGCCGCATGCAGCGCCCGTCAACGTTCATCGACCCCAAAGGAGGGGATTCATGAAAAAGATTCTGTTTTTCCTGCTGGCGTTCTGTTTCCTCGCGTCCATGGCCCATGCCCAGGAAACGGTCAAGATCGGCCTGATGGCCCCGCTGACCGGCTCCTTCGCCAGCGAGGGCGCCGAGATGAAGCAGGTCCTCGAGCTGCTCGCCGCCGATCTCAACGCCAAGGGAGGCCTTCTCGGCAAGAAGGTCGAGCTGATCGTCGACGACGACGGCAGTGACGCCCGCACGGCGGCCCTGGCGGCCCAGCGGCTCACGACGAAGGGCGTCGTGGCCGTGATCGGCACCTACGGCTCCTCCGTGACCGAGGCGAGCCAGAACATCTTCAACGAGGCCAAGATCATCCAGGTCGCCAACGGCTCGACGGCCATCCGTCTCTCCGAGAAGGGCCTCAAGTACTTCTTCCGGACCTGCCCCCGCGACGACGAGCAGGGCAAAGTGGCCGTGGACGCCATCGTGAAGACCAAGGCCAAGAAGGTGGCGATCCTGCACGACAACAGCACCTACGCCAAGGGGCTTGCCGACGAGGTGAAGGCGCCCCTGGAGAAAAAGGGCATCAAGATCGTCTTCTTCGACGCCCTCACCCCGAAGCAGAGCGACTACACGGCGGTGCTCACGAAGATGAAGGGCGCGGGCCCGGATCTCGTTTTCTTCACGGGCTATTACAGCGAGGCGGGGCTTCTGCTCAAGCAGGCCAAGCAGATGAACTGGAAGGTTCCCTTCATGGGCGGCGATGCGACCTACAACACCGACCTGGTGAAGCTGGCCGGCAAGGAAGCCGTCACGGGCTTCTCCTTCGTGATGCCCCCCCTGCCCAAGTACCTGCCCTCGAAGTCTGCGAAAGACTTCCTGGCCGCCTTCAAGAAGAAGTACGGCAGCGAGCCCACCTCACCCTATTCCGTACTGGCCGGCGACGGGTTCCGTGTGATCACGGCGGCGATCGCCCAGGCCAGGACGACCGACGCCGACAAGCTCGCGGCCTACCTGAAGACCCAGTTCAAGGACAAGGACGCCCTGACGGGCACCATCTCCTTCAACGCCAAGGGCGACCGGGTGGGCGATGTCTACCGGTACTTCAAGTTCGACAACAAGGGCAACATCGCCCTGCAGAAGTAGATGATAGAAGGCTTGCGGCTTAGGGCTGAAGGCGTAAGGCGATCGGAAGCGGGATTCTCCTTTTCTTTCCTTTTGCCGTAAGCCCTTCGCCCTAAGCCATTTTTTATGGAAGAATTCTTTCAGCAGCTGACCAACGGCCTCGCCGTGGGGAGCATCTACGCGCTCATCGCGCTGGGCTACACCATGGTCTACGGGGTTCTGAAGCTCATCAACTTCGCCCACGGGGACCTCTTCACCATCGGCGCCTACCTGGGGATGACGCTGCTGGCCTCCTTCGCCCTGCACGAGACGATCGGCCCCTTCCTCGGGATCGTCGTGCTTGCCCTCATGGTCATGGGGCTCGTGGCGATCCTGGGGGCCATCCTGGAACGGACGGCCTACCGGCCCCTGCGCGAGTCGCCCCGCCTCTCCGCCGTGGTCTCGGCCCTCGGGGCCTCCATCTTCCTGCAGAACGCCGTCATGCTGATCTACGGCGCCCGCTTCCAGGTCTACCCCGAGGACCTCATCCCCGAGGCTTCCTTCGATCTCTTCGGGCTGTACATCCCCGCCGTGCGGATTCTGGTCCTTTGCGTGTCGCTGGCTCTCATGGCGGCGCTTTACGCCTTCATTCAGAAAACGCGGATCGGAACGGCCATCCGGGCCGCGGCCATCGACCAGGACGCAGCAAGGCTCATGGGGATCGACGTCGACCGGGTGATCCTGCTCGTCTTCCTCATCGGACCGGCCCTGGGCGGCGTCGCGGGCCTCATGGTGGGCCTTCAGTACGGGCAGATCAACTTCACCATGGGGTGGACCTACGGCATGAAGGCCTTCACGGCGGCCATCCTCGGCGGGATCGGCAATATCCCCGGCGCCATGCTGGGGGGCCTGATCCTCGGGGTCATCGAGGCCCTGGGGTCGGCCTACATCTCGATTGCCTGGAAGGACGCCATCGCCTTCCTCGTCCTCATCGTGATCCTCATCGTGCGGCCCACGGGGCTTCTGGGCGAGAGGGTGGCGGATAAAATATAGGCAAAGGGCACGGGGCTGAGGGCTGACGGCAACACATTTTTACCTTTCGCCCTGAGCCATTCGCCTTTAGCCGTGAATTGACGAAGTCAATGAACGATAAACTTTACATCTACGGGGGCATCTTCGCCGTGCTGGCGGTCGCGCCCCTGTTCCTCAACCCCTACTGGGTGGACGTGCTCAACAACGTGGGCCTCTACGCCATCCTCGGGCTCTCGCTCAATCTCATCGTCGGCCACGCGGGGCTCTTCAACCTCGGGCATGCGGCCTTCTTCGCCGTGGGGGCCTACACGGCGGCCATCCTGAACACGCAGTTCGCCATCCCCGTGCTGTGGCTCCTGCCCGCCTGCGCGCTCACGGCGGGCCTCTTTGCCGCCGCCATCGCCCGGCCCATCATCCACCTGCGCGGCGACTACCTGTGCATCGTCACGATCGGCGTGGGCGAGATCCTTCGCATCGCCCTGACCAACGACATCTTCGGCATCACGGGCGGGCCCAACGGCATCTTCGGCATCTCGCGCCCCATCGTCTTCGGCCACGTGATCCGCAAGCCCCACGAGTTCTACTACCTCATCGGGGCCTTCCTCGCGGTCACGATCTTCCTCTTCCACCGCCTGGAGAACTCCCGCTTCGGCCGGGCCGTCAACTACCTGCGCGAAGACGAGACCGCCGCCGAGGGAAGCGGCATCGACACGGCGCACTACAAGCTCGCCGTCTTCGTCCTGGGCGCGGCCTGGGCGGGCATGGCGGGCGACATCTTCGCCGCCAAGATGACCATCATCGCCCCCGAGTCCTTCAGCTTCTGGGAGTCCGTCGTCATGTTCGCCATCGTCATCCTGGGCGGCTCGGGAAGTATTCCCGGCGTACTGCTCGGGGCGGTGCTCTTCGTGGGACTGCCCGAGGCGTTCCGGGACTTCGCCGATGCGCGCATGCTCATCTTCGGGGCCGCCATGGTCGTCATGATGATCGTCCGCACCGAGGGCATCCTGCCGCAGAGGCCTCGCTCGTACCCGCTGCCGGGTGCGGACGGCGCGGGAGGGCAGCCATGACGCCGCTTTTGAGCCTGACGGGCCTGACCAAATCCTTCGGCGGCCTCATGGCCGTCAACGAGGTCTCCTTCGACGTGGCCGAGGGGGCCGTCGTGGGCCTCATCGGCCCCAACGGCGCGGGAAAGACGACCGTCTTCAACCTCATCACCGGCAACCACCGCGCCGACCGGGGGACGATCCTTTTCGAGGGAAAGGACATCACGAACTGGAAAACCCACCGCATCGTCAGGCTCGGCATCGCGAGGACCTTCCAGACGATCCGCCTCTTCCAGAACCTCTCCGTGCTCGAGAACGTGCTGGCCGGCTGCCACTGCCGGATGCGCTCGGGCCCCGCCGCGGCCATGCTGCGGCTGCCGGGCGAGCGAAGGGAGGAGAAGGCGGCGCTCGAGCGGGCCCTGGCGGAGCTGGCCTTCGTGGGACTGGCGGGCCAGGAGCAGCAGCCGGCGAAGAACCTCTCCTACGGAAGCCAGCGCCTCCTCGAGATCGCCCGGGCCCTGGCCACGGAGCCGAGGCTCGTCATCCTCGACGAGCCGGCGGGCGGCATGAACGAGCAGGAGACGGCGGCGCTCATCGGCACGATCCGCCGCATCCAGCAGCGCGGGATCACGACCCTGCTCATCGAGCACGACATGGCCCTCGTCATGAAGGCCTGCGAGCGGATCGTCGTCCTGGAGTACGGCTCCCGGATCGCCGAGGGGACGCCGGAGGCCGTCAAGGGCGACCCGAAGGTCATCGAGGCCTACCTGGGGACGGAGGACTGAGGCCATGCGGCTCACGGTCCGCGACCTTCGAGTGAAATACGGAAACGTCGAGGTCCTCCACGGGATCAACCTCGACGTGGGCGAGGGCGAGATCGTCGCCATCCTGGGGGCCAACGGGGCGGGGAAGTCGACGACACTCATGGCGGTGAGCCGCATCGTGAAATCCTCGGCGGGGTCGATCGAGTTCGGCGGCAGGGCGCTGCACCGGCTCAAACCTCACGACGTCGTCCGTGAGGGCGTGATCCAGGTCCCCGAGGGCCGGCGCATCTTCAACACGCTCACCGTCGAGGAGAACCTCTCGCTGGGGGCCTTCGTGCGGACCGACGCGACGCGCATCGCGAAAACGCGGGAGTGGATCTACGAGCTGTTCCCCATCCTCAGGGAGCGCCGTGACCAGCTGGGCGGCACCCTCTCCGGCGGCGAGCAGCAGATGCTGGCCATCGCCCGGGGCCTCATGGCCGAGCCGAAGATCCTCCTGCTGGACGAGCCGTCGCTGGGGCTCGCGCCCCTGCTGGTGAAGGCCATCTTCCGCACCCTGGAGACGATCAACCGGGCGGGGGTCACCATCGTGCTCGTCGAACAGAACGCGAAGGCCGCCCTCAAGCTCGCCAACCGGGGCTACATCCTGGAGGTGGGCAATGTCGTGCTGGAGGACTCGGCGGCGGCTCTGCTCGCCAACCCCGAGGTCCGCAAAGCGTACCTGGGAGGATGACGTACCGGTCTTGCGCAGTGCCTGCGAGGCCATTTTCACTTGACAATCAAGCACTTCTTTCGGATAGTTCTGGCGTGATCGCGAATGAACAGAAGGGTCTCATCCGTGAAGAAATCTCTTACCCGAGAAAAAATTGAAGAGATCCTGAGGCATGAAATGCCCCGTCTGCAGAGGGAGTTCGGAGTCAGACGGCTCGCCGTTTACGGCTCTTTCGCGAAGGGAACACAGACGGCAGCAAGTGATGTGGATCTCCTGGTCGAATTGGAGAAGCCCTTGGGGTTTGATTTCATCAATCTGTCGAACGAACTCGAAGGGTTGCTCGGGAGAAAGGTCGATCTTGTAACGCTGGAAACGATGCGCAGGAACCAGTCCAATCCTCGATACAAAAGACTGATCCAGGAGATTCAGCGGACACTTGCCTATGTCTAAGAGAAAAGACAGGGAATTCCTTCTGGACATCCTGGACGCAGTTACGAGGATCCGATCATGCACGGAAAGAATGCTCTTTGAAGACTTCGTCAAAGACAGCAAGACCCAGGATGCGGTCGTCCGAAATCTGGAGATTGTCGGGGAAGCCGTCAAGAATCTCTCCGTATCGTGCAGAGATGCCAATCCGGAAAACCCTGGAAAAGCATCGCCGGCATGAGAGACAAAATCATCCACCATTACTTCGGACTCAACCTTGAAATCATCTGGGCAGTCGTTGAGAAGGAGCTTCCTGCTCTGCTGGAAAATATCACACGAATGATCCCCCCGGATCCGGACGAACCGTCATGACGAAACCAAGTGCCGGCAAACTATCCTCCGCAAAAAAACAGCCCAAGAAAAAACCGGCCCCGAAGAAGAAGGCCGCCCCGAACCCGCGCGTAGAGGCCCTCGAGGACATCAAGATGCGCGGCCTCTACCTCCACGGCTACGCCATCACGCACGATTCCGCCCCGATCGTCTTCGACACCGAAGAGTACCGGATGCTCGTGGACCAGTTCTACGAGGAGAACAGGGATATCGTTACCCCCGTCGTTCACCGCGCCTGCCGGGAGAACTACGAGTTCTTCATGACCATGGTCGAGAAGGCCCTGAACCACTTCAACGACCCGGACAGGTAGGCGTCCCGTCCTGCCTCACCCGCCGAAAAGGCATTGACACCGGCCGCAAAGGCTTGCCATGAAAGAGTCGTAAAGCGCTCTTTATGTCATCCATGCTTCGTATGGGGTCAGGTCTTGCTTTTTGCCTCTTGAAGAACGCAAAAGGCGGAATCCTTACTTGGAAGCGACCTCTTCGTTTCTCAATTCCGGCAATGGCTCGACCGGGGGGTTCCGGAAGAGGTCGCTAACCGGGAAAAGCACGCCGCAAGACCTTCTCTGGCAGAGCTGTTCCAGGGCAGTGACCGCGACGAGGCGATCCGCGAGGCCATCGGCCGATGGGGCTATCGCCTGAAAGTAGTCGGCGAGCACCTTGACCTTCATTACTCGCGGGTGAGCAGGATCGCCAACGCAAAGCCAAAGGCAAGACCTGACCCATTTATGTTCAGCGCCGACAGAGGCAAAAACAGCCGCAACCATTTAATATGTTAGGGCAATCTGCGGCTTGACTTTCCTTTTGCCGCTTGGGATCATATAGGCAACCAATTTGAGGGAGGATGGAGTGAGCGCTGGTGAGCAACCGGCAGGTTACGGGGTGTAAGCCCGGGCCGCCTGTCTGTCCCTTCCGTCCCCGGGGAACTTCCCGACCGTAACCTTCTCGAGCAACTTCCCGCAGTCTTGAACCGGGGGTATACGTGTGCCCTCCCGGCAGGGGCTGCTTTTTCCCGATCCTCCAGGCGCCGTATCCGGCGAAAACCCGTTCCCGAGCCGTTCGACTGGGGAGGTGTCTGCCATGATCACAAAACTGGTCCTGATTTTTTTCGCGGGCTTTGTCATCGACCTGCTCATCACCAAGTACACGAGCGACGTGGCCCAGAGGCGCGTCTGGCGCGCGACGGTGCTGAGCGGGCTCATCACGGTCGCCAACTTCCTGCTGCTCACGGTGATCCTGAAGGACAGCGCCACGGACGGCGTCTTCAGCATCATGGCCTTCGCCGGGGGCAACAGCCTGGGGACCTTCTTCGCCATGAAGAAAGCCTGAGCAAAAATCCCTTTGCATCGCATTTCGCTGTGATAAGATGACCCCGACGGGGCCGCGAACAGGGCCCCGCCAGAGAGAAACGCCAGACAGGGGGTTCATCTTATGAGGAAGACCTTTGTCCTTTTTGCCCTTGCCGTGATTGCGCTCGCCTGCGGCACGGCCCTGGCCGAGGCGCCGGCCGAGCCCGGCATCCGGCCGGCCGCCGTGACCGTGACGGGCACGGGGGAGGCCCACGCCAAACCGGACTTCGCCCAGGTGCAGGTGGGGGTCGTCACTGAGGGTGCCACGGCGGCCGAGGCGCTGAGGAAGAACAACGAGGCCATGAGCCAGCTCATCGTCCTGATCCGAAAGCGGGGCATCGAGGACAGAGACCTGCAGACGACCCAGGTCAACGTCACCCCGCGCTACAAGTATGACAAGAGTCAGCAGGAACCGCCGAAGATCGCGGGCTACCAGGTCACAAACGAGGTGCAGGTGAAGGTCCGCGACATGACCCGTCTCGGGGCATTTCTCGATGAGACGGTCACCGCGGGCGCCAACCAGGTCCGGGGGATAAGCTTTGGCGTTGCAGAGCCTGCCAAATGGATGGACGAAGCGCGCAGGAAGGCCATGGCCGATGCGCAGAGGCGCGCCCAGGTCTACGCGGAGGCGGCGGGGGTGAAGATCGGAAAGCCCCTGAAGATCTCCGAGCAGGCTGGCGGCCGCCCGGGCCCCTACCCGGTTGCCCGCATGGAAGCCGCGGCGGCGCCCAATGTGCCCGTCGCGCCGGGCGAGCAGACCTTCACCGTCAACGTCGCCGTGAGCTACGCCATCGTCGAAACAAAGTGAGAGACGGGGGTGTTTTTTCCCTGTCCGAGCCCCTGTACGCACGGGTTTGAGGGCAAAAGGCAAAAAGCAAGACCTGACCCCGGAGGTTGCTATGCCGCAGAAGATCCGAATCATCGCCGGTTCTGTTGTCGCCCTGGCCGAGCTTTCCGACACGGAGTGCGCCAGGGCCATCGCCGCAAAGCTGCCCATCGAGACGGTCCCGAACGAGTGGGGCGACGAGTTCTACTTCACAATCCCCGTGAAGCTGCCCCTTGACGCAACGGCCACGGGAAAGGTAAAGGTCGGCGACATCGGCTACTGGCCCCCGGGAAGCGCGCTGGCCATCTTCTTCGGGCGCACGCCCATGAGCACGGGGCCGGACCCGGTGCCGGCAAGCGAGGTGAACCTTGTAGGCCGGATCACCTCCGATGCGTTATTGCTGAAAAAGGCCAAAGGGGCCTCGAGCATCCGCATCGAAAAGGAGTGAGAACGTGAAGAAAATTGCATGGCCTGTCGTGATCCTCTTTGCCCTTGGCCTCGTCGGCTGCGGGGCCGCGAAGCGCCCAGTCCTGTACCCCAACAACCACCTGAAGACGGTCGGAAACGCCCAGGGCGAGCGGGACATCGACGACTGCATGCGGATGGCCGAGACCTACGTGAAGAAGAACCAGGATTCCAAGGTGGCCGAGGGGGCCGTGAAGGGAGGCGCCGTCGGGGCGTCCACCGGGGCGGCCGTCGGCGCCGTGACGGGTAACTTCGGCAGGGGTCTTGCGGCCGGGGCGGCAGGCGGGGCGGCAGGAGGCGCCACACACGGGCTGTTCAAGGCGGCCGAGCCCAGCCCGGTCTACAAGAACTTCGTGAACCGCTGCCTCAAGGAAAGGGGCTACGAGCCCATGGGGTGGCAGTAAGGGCCGGGGGCTTCGGGCTCAAAAAAATCCCCCTCTTTCCCCCTTTTGCAAAGGGGAAGGAAAGGGGGATTTTCTTTTCCTTGGGGCTTATGGTTTGAGGCCTGCGGCTGTTTTTACAGGTACGGGAAGATCCCTTCAATAACTTTGTCGAAGTTCTTCTGCACGTTCGCTTTCCCCGTGACCATGCCCATGTGGCCGGGCAGCAGGTACTCCACGTCCAGCTTCGAGAGTCTCCGGATGCTTTCCTTGAGGAGCTTGCCGTCGCCGCCGGGGAAATCGGAACGGCCCACGTTCATCTGGAAGATCACGTCGCCGGGGAAGAGGGCCTTCTTCGCCGGCCAGTACAAGCCGATGGAACCCGGCGAGTGGCCCGGCACGACGGAGATCTGGAAGGCCTCCCCGTTGAGCATTACATCCCCCTCCTTCAGGGGCAGGTTGACGTCCACGACAGGGGCCTTGAGGCCGAAGAGCTGGTAGAGGTAGGCGCCGGGGCCTTTCATGAACTCCATCTCGATCTCCGAAAGGGCGATCTTCACCTGCGAGCTGTCGAAGAGCGCCGAGGCCTCGTAGTGGTCCGGGTGCGAGTGGGTGTTGATGACGAATCGGATGTCCTCCTTCCCGATGCCGTCCTTGGCCATCCGCTTCAGAAGGTCAGGCAGGTGCTTGCCCAGGCCCGGGTCGACGAGGGCCCCGACGGAGCCCCCGATGAAGAAGCTGTTGCAGTTGTTCTCGAAGTAGTTGGTCCACTCGTAGACGAAGAGATCATCGGCAAGTTTCATGAACGTCTCCTTTTAGCGGAAGGCGGCATGTGATCGAGAAGTCTATAACTGATCGGTAAGTCGAAGACAAGGTCATTCTCCACATTCCCGTTGCGCCCGCCCGAGTTCTGTGATTAGCAGGCTGGAGAAGGGAACCGATGGTAAGGGTTCCGCGGGGAGGAGTGCCAGCCGATGGAGCGACAGACAAAGGCCTATCTCTATGCCGTGGCGACCGTCGTGCTGTGGTCCACCGTGGCCTCGGCCTTCAAGCTGACGCTGGCACACCTCGGCTTTCTCGAGATGCTCCTGGGGTCATCCATCGTGTCGCTTGCGGCCCTGTCGGTTATCGTGCTTGCCCAGGGAAAGCTTGCCGTCATTGCCAAATCCTCGACGAACGACATCGCCCGCTCGGCGTTTCTGGGGTTTCTCAACCCCTTCCTCTACTACGTGATCCTCTTCAAGGCCTACTCGGTCCTGCCAGCCCAGGAGGCGCAGCCCCTGAACTGGACCTGGCCCATCATGCTGGTGCTGCTCTCCATCGCGATCCTCAAGCAGCCCATCCGCTGGTTGAACGTGCTGGCCGTCGCGATCAGCTTCTCGGGCGTCCTCGTCATCTCCACCCGCGGCGACGTGCTGGCCTTGCGATTCACAAACCTTCCGGGGGCCCTCCTGGCGCTAGGGAGCTCCGTCATCTGGGCCCTCTACTGGATCTATAACGTAAAGGACGGTCGAGACGAGATCGTCAAGCTCCTCCTGAACTTTGCCTTCGGCTCGGTTTTCACGCTCGCCGCAGTGATTCTCTTCGGGGACATCCGGGTTCCGCCGGCGGCGGCCCTCGTCGGGGTTCTCTGGATCGGCCTCTTCGAGATGGGGATCACCTTCGTCACCTGGCTCAAGGCCCTGCAGCTCTCGCGCACGACGGCGCAGGTGAGCAATCTCGTCTACGCCGCGCCCTTTTTCTCGCTGTTCCTCATCCGCTACATCGTCGGCGAGGAGATTTTGCCCTCCACCGTGGTCGGGCTCGTCCTCATCGTGGCTGGGGTTATCGTGCAGCAGTACGCAAGTCGAGCAGAAGGGGCGTGACCGATGGCGAACTCCTTCGAGGACATCCGGAAGACCCTGCTCGAAGAAGGCGCCGACCTCGTGGGGTTTGCCGACATGACGGCCGTCCCCGCCGAAGATCGCAGGGGGATGCCCTGGGCGATTTCGATTGCAGCGGCCCTGCAGCCCGCAATCGTCTCACGGATCACGAAGGGGCCCACTCAGGAGTACTTCCGGGAATACGGGAGAGCCAACTCTCTGCTCTCCTCGCTTGCGAACCGGGCCGCAGGGCTGCTGAAAGACAGGGGGTTCGAGGCCATTGCCCTGGAGCCCACGACGGAGGAATTCGACGCGGTGCGTCTCCGCGCCGGGCTCTCCCACAAGATCGCCGCCACGCGCTCGGGGCTGGGCTGGATCGGGAAAAACGCGCTGGTGGTCACGAAACCCTTCGGCTCGGCCGTCCGGCTCACGACGGTCCTCACCGATGCACCCCTCGAGACGGGCGCGCCCCTCGACGAGTCCCGATGCGGCGCCTGCACGGCCTGCGTCGATGTCTGCCCGGCGAAGGCGCCGTCGGGAAGGAACTGGAGGCTCGGCATCTACCGGGATGATTTTTTCGATGCCCGCGCCTGCTGCCGGAAGGCAACGGAGTTCTGCGAGGCCGCGGCAATCGACTCCACGATCTGCGGCATCTGCATCGAGGCCTGCCCGTGGACGAGGAAGTATCTCAAGCGAACCCCAGGCCTGAAGGCAAGAGCCTCAAGACAAGAGAAATAAGAAAATCCCCCTGTCATCCTCCTTTACGAAAGGGGGAATGAGGGGGATTTTTCCTGGACCCTGAACCCCGGACCCTGCCCCCTTTCTTAATTACGCCTCCCTCGAGAGGTTCAGCAGGTAGGTCTTCAGGCTTTCGTTCTTGTTCTTCAGGCCGAGCTTGGCGCGGATGTTGTTGCGGTGGAAATCCACCGTGGAGGGCGAGAGGTTCAGCAGGTCGGCGATTTCCTTCGTCGTCTTGCCGTCCTTGATGAGGGATGAGGTTGGCGACCTTTATCTCCGTGTGGGTGAGGTTGGACGACGCGATCGCGAGGTGCTGCATGATGGTCAGGGCGAAGGCCGGATGCTCGTTTACGATCTCCCGAAACTTCTTCTGGTCCAGAACGACGAGCCGGGTGTCGTCCTCGTCGGCTATGGCTGTGGCAGTCCGGAAGGCCGAGTCGATCACGGCCACCTCGCCGAAAAACTCGCCGGGCCCTATCACGGCCAGCGTGATCTCGCGGCCGGGCTCCTTCGTCGAGAGCCGGACCCGCCCGGAATAGATGATGTACATCTCGAGGTCCGTCGAGCCCTCTTCGAAGATGACATCGGATTTGCGGTACGACCGGATTTTTGCCGGGACCTTGAGCGAGGAAATCGTTTCAAGGACCATGGAACCTCCGGCGCAGGAACGTTTCGGGGTGTCTTATGGAGTGGACCGAAGGACGAACCGGGTGGACGGCGATGGGGTTTACCGTTGACGGCTGACGCACTCGACGGCGCGCGGGGCAGATCAGCGGGACGCGGAAGGCATGGGATCTGCCTTACCCGGTGTTTACCGGGGTCCAGGGTGAGTTGTCAAGCCCTAGCGGGGGTTGCTACAGCGCCTGGATGGCCCAGGAGGGGAGGGTTCTCCTGACCCGCCTCGCCATTCCGTGCATGAAAAACACGGCGACGAGCAGGAGCAGCAGGGGCTGCGAACCCAGCGTGCGGATGGCTTTTTCCGTTAGATGTTCGAGTTTCTTCATGGCGGGTAAACTGCGGGCTCCCCGCCCTGCGCGGAGGGGAGCCCGTTTGTCTCTCTGTTTTCTTTCCTCAGCCGATCATGTTCTTGATGGCATCGGCAACGGGCGAGGTGAAGAGGGCGATCAGCACCGCGTAGAGGGCGAAGGAGCCGGCGGCCTCGCTCACGTAGAGCTTCTCGTACTTCTGCTTGAGCGAGAGGATCGTGAGCCCCCCGATCACCATCGCGCCAAGGTGGAAGTAGGGGAAGCTGTCGGCGCCCGCGGCGGCGTACTCGGCATAGCTGAAGGTCCCGGTGATGAGAACGACGAAGACGGTCAGGGCGAGCATCGAAAGCGACTTCTTCATTTTTATGTTCCTCCTTGCGGCTGGTTTATTTTCCGATCGTTGCCCGATGATATTGAAACGATCGTGCCAGGCCGGGGGTACGGGACAAGAAAAATTATAACCAATCAGTATCATGGAGGAAAATATCTCTCTGCCCGGAAGTGCAACGCTCTGCCTCCGCCGAAAAACGGGACTTGGTTGAATGGAATGTTCAATCGGGTTGAACAGAAAATTAAAAAGGGGGGCCCTATCCCTTGATGCATCCGACCGCCTTGAGCCGGGCGACCTTTCTCGAAAGTCCCGCCCCGTGGACGACATGGATGACCTCGTCGATGTCCTTGTAGGCCTCGGGGATCTCCTCGGCCAGGGTGCCCTTGGCGGCGGCCATGACGAGGACGCCGCGGGCCTCCATCTCCCGGCGGATCGCCCGGCCCTTGCTGGCCTTGATGGCCGCCGCGCGGCTCAGCACGCGCCCCGCCCCGTGGCAGGTGCTTCCGAAGGTCTCCTCCATGGCCTTCTCGGTCCCCACGAGCACGTAGGAGCCCGTTCCCATGTCCCCGGGGATCAGAACGGGCTGACCCGTCTTCCTGAATTTCCCGGCGAGCGCCGGGTGCCCCGGCGGGAAGGCGCGGGTGGCCCCCTTGCGGTGAACGCAGAGGGTCATCTTCCTGCCGTCCACGATATGCTCCTCGATCTTGGCGATGTTGTGGCAGACGTCGTAGACGAGCCGCATGCCGAGGTCCCGCGGACTCATCCCCAGGGCGCGCTCGAGGGCCTCGCCCGTCCAGTGCATGAGCATCTGCCGGTTTGCCCAGGCGTAGTTGGCCGCACAGGCCATGGCCGAAAGGTATTGCCGACCCTCCGGCGACTGGATGAAGGCGCAGGCCAGCTGCCGGTCGGGCAGGCTGATCCCGATCTTGTCGACATGCTTCACCAGCATCGCCAGATAGTCATCGCAGACCTGGTGACCGAGGCCGCGGGAGCCGCTGTGGATCATCACGGCCACCCGGCCGATCTCGATCCCCAGCGCGGAGGCCGCATCCCTGTCGAAAATCTCCTCGACGATCTCCAACTCGAGGAAGTGGTTGCCCGAGCCCAAGGTGCCCACCTGATCCTTGCCTCTCTCGAGGGCGCGCTCGCTGACGGCTTCCGGATCGGCCCCGGCAAGACAGCCCCCGTCCTCCATGGATTCCAGATCGCCGGCGGAGCCGTAGCCGTGTTTGACGGCCCAGCGGGCCCCCTCGACGAGAACGTTCTTTTCCTCGCTGCGGGGCAGCTTCAGGGATCCCCTGGAGCCCACTCCGGAGGGCACGTGATGGAAGAGGGCGTTGAGGATCTTCGCGATCTGCGGGCGGAACTCCTCTGCACGAAGGTTTGTCATCATGAGCCGGCAGCCGCAGTTGATGTCATACCCCACGCCCCCGGGAGAAACGATGCCCCCGTCGAGATCGAACGCGGCCACCCCTCCGATGGGGAAGCCGTAGCCCCAGTGCATGTCGGGCATGGCGAGCGAGTGCTTCACGATCCCCGGCAACTGGGCCACGTTGGCCACCTGCTTCGGGCTTTCGTCCTGCCCCATGGCCTTCATGAGCCTGTCGCTTGCGTAGATGATCCCCGGGACGCGCATGGCGCCCTCCTTCGGCACTTCCCACCGGAACTCGTCGAGACGGCGCAGCTTCACATCAGACATCGAAGATCACCCTTGCTTCCCAACCCTTCGGCGTTTGCCGAACCAGGGCTTGGTGATAGGTTACCGCCTTGATTTCTTTTCGGATTTCATGCTTCCGCCCGTCGAGGGACTCACCGCGGGCCTCGGCCTCGAGCACGTTGTCATCGATCCGAGTAACTCGGATCTCCCTCAGGAGCCAGCGATCGCCGTTGTAGAGGTAAAGGATTTCACGCAGGAAGTTGATCAGCAGATCCTCGGGGCTGTCCCCCTCGACAATGATCCGCCGAGTCTCCAGGGCTTCGACACGCCCGAGGTCGGTGATGATGTCAAACACGGCAAACGCCGCGTTTGCGTAGAGATCCCCTTGGCTTTTTCCCATTACGATCAGGCCGAGATCGGCCGTGTGATCAAAGATCCTGTAGGGATGCATGGATTCTCCCTTGTGCCCAGGGCGCGGGCCTGTCAAAGACCGGGCCGCCCATTTTCCTCTTGCCTGAAGCCTTGTCCTGCTTCGTCATTTTTGTCGATGATGGCTTATTTCCTTTTATTTCCTGTGCGCACCGGGGATTCTTTTATCCCCCCTATTTTGCGTTTCGACATTTATTGCCGGCCCGTTGGACGGCGGGAACGAAAAATGTTATTATATTTCAGTACATTGCATGATAATCGGGCGGTGGCACGATGGATGCAATACCGAAAGCCAACTCGCTTGACAGCGCGAGTGAAACAGGAAACCGAAGAAAGCGAAGAAAAGGTAACAAGAAATCAACGATCTCCTCCAGGGAGGCGACCCGAATCGGGTCGTCTCCCTCCCCCCCTGCTAAAAACCCCGTTGAAAAACGGGGTTTTTTATCGCCGGGCAGAAACCATCATCAGATGTTCCTGGCCTTCATGCGATCCATGATGGCCCGAATGACGGCCTCCTTGTGTTTCAGGCTCCGGCGGAACTCCCGGTCGTCGGTGTTGGCGATCTCAACGCGAAGATCGTGATAATACCGCTCGATGAAGGAGAAAAGCTCCTTTTCCTCTTCAGCCGTCAGTTCCAGATTTCCCATCTTCCGCACCTCCTTTCAAGGCGGTCGTCTCCGTCTCTAGGCCCCCTGTTTCTTCACCAGTTCCTTTGTCGCCCCGAGGGGCCACACGGGAAAGATCTCGAACATCAGCAGATTGATCCAGGCTGCACGGCAGGCAATGAGTCCGGCGGCGTCGCAGTCGACCACGTAGATGGTCCGACATCCCTGGAGATCATAGAACTCCGAGATCACCCGCACCTCCTTCGGCCACTCCCAGTTTGCCCGTTTGGTCCTGACCTCCCGTTCGTCTTGCGGATCCCAGGTGCAAATCATCATGAACAGCATATGACCACCTCCCGTTCTGGACTTTTCCCCGTTGCGGGCACGCGGCGCTGACGGCTGTCCCTTTTTCTGTGGCCCGGCGGCGGGGAACGGTTTGCTGGTGCGTTGACCTGTTGTGACGCGGACGAGCGAATGGAAAATGCCGGAATCGCAGAGCCGAATCGATAACGCGAGCAGGAAGCGTCGACCCTGGTGATCGGAAAAAATTCTATAAGTATTTTTTAACGCGGCAGGACAGGCAAGTCAACGAAAAACAGCCGGACGGGCCCTGGACCCGACCGGCTTTCCGGGTTCATCGATGCTGAGGCCCCCGGCCCTTACTCCCTGAAGATTTCGTTGAGCCGTTTCTGGTCGAAGCCGACGATCACCTCGTCGCTCACGACGATCACGGGCACTCCGGTCTGTCCCGAGATTTTCACCATCTCCTCGAGGCCTTTGCGGTCGCTGGTCACATCGACTTCGCGATAGCGGATTTTCTTGTCCCGGAACCAGGCCTTCGCCTTGTGGCACCAGGGGCAGGTGGGCGTCGTGTATATGGTCACCTCGCCGGGACGGACGCGAAAGGCCCTCGTCTCCCCAGGGGCTTCGGTCTTCGGCCCTTTCTCCGTGTCCTCCCCGACGACGGCCTGGGCCACGTTCATCTTCCCTTCGGGGGGGCTCTCGGAGACGTGAACCACCCCCCGGTCATCAACCCAGCGGTAGAGGGTCGCGGCACCGGAGACGGCGACGGCCAGGGCCATGCACAAGACGGCTGCGCAGACCAGAATCGGGGGGAGCAAACGGTTTCTCATTCGGGACTCCTTTTGTATCTCTGGACCACGTTTCCCGGAAGCACCAGGTGGGCCTGCCTAACTCATCGGCCCATTCATCCATAACCTTAATCCTTCGCCTATTCAAGCCCAAATCCCAGGACCCCCGTGGTGCGCAGTGAGGGTTTGACAAATGGGCCGAGTCAGACTATACGTAGACCCCTGCACGGACGCTTGCCCCGGCGGTGAGGCAGAGGTGTGGTAAATCACGATGGGACGGAAAACATGATGGAAGAAGAAAAGAGTTTCGCCGAGCTCCTGGAGGCCTCCGAGCGCAAGCCGGTCCGGCTCAAACAGGGGCAGAGCGTGGAGGCGGTGATCGCCAAGATCACGTCGGACTGGGTGTTCATCGACCTCGGCGGCAAGACCGAGGGGATCGTCGAGCGCAGCGAGTTTCTCGACAAGGAAGGGCAGCCGACGGTCAAGGAAGGCGACACCGTCAAGGTCTACTACCTCTCGTCGCGGCACGGCGAGAGGGTCTTCACGACGAGGGTTTCGGGGGACGCCGCCCGCCAGTACCTCGAAGAGGCCTGGCGGAATGCCATCCCCGTCGAGGGCGTCGTGGAGAAGGAAGTCAAGGGCGGGCTCGAGGTCCGCATCGCGGGAACCCATCGGGCTTTCTGCCCCTTTTCGCAGGCGGGCATCCCCCGCGGGGAGACGGCGGCGGCCTTCATCGGGCAGCGCCTCCCGTTTATCGTCATCGAGTACGCCGAGAGGGGGCGGCGGATCATCCTCTCGAGGCGCAGGATCCTCGAAGAGGAAGAGCGCAAGAGAAAGGACGCCATCAGGGGCACGCTTCGCGAGGGGATGATGGTGACGGGCGTCGTGAAGTCCCTGAGGGACTTCGGCGCCTTTGTGGACATCGGCGGCATCGAAGCCCTGTTGCCCATCTCCGAGGTCGGCTGGGGCCGCGTGGAAGACATCCGTGACCGCTTCACCGTGGGTCAATCGATCGAGGCGATCATCCTCAACCTCGACTGGGCAAAAGACCGCATCACCCTGAGCATCAAGGGAACCCTGCCGGACCCCTGGGAGAACGTGGAGTCCCGCTACCCCGAAGGCTCGCGCCACCAGGGGACAGTCGCGAGGCTCGCGGACTTCGGGGCCTTCATCACCCTGGAGCCCGGCATCGACGGGCTGATCCCCATCTCCCGGTTGTCCCGGGGCAAGAAGATCCGCCATCCGCGGGAGGTCCTCGTCCAGGGAGACACGATCGAGGTGGTGGTGGAATCCTCCGACCGGGCAAAGAGGCGGCTCTCTCTCTCGCCGGTGTTGCCCGAGGAGGAGCAGGAGGACTCGTATCGCCCCTTCCTCCAGCAGAAGGGTGCCGCCAAGGGGTTCGGTTCCCTCGGCGACATGATGAACCGAAAGGACCCGAAGGAGAAGAAGGACGGTCCCGAAAACTGATCCCCGCCCGGGAAGGACCTGAGCCATGCCTCTCGAAGCGATTTTCGGGTACATCGGCCCGGCGATTCTCGTCGCGGTCCCTTTCCTGCTCGTCTATGCCCTGGCCTTCAAGGAGATTCGCCGCCGCAGGGACCGCAGAGCCGCCCTCGAGGCCATCGGACGGGAATTGAGCGAACTGCGGGAGAAGATCGCCGTCTTCCCGACGGCGACGGTTCCCGGCAGGAAGATCGCCGGGGACCTGGGACCGGTCAGCGCCGAGGGTTCGGCGGGAGCCGGCTTTCTCGGGGTCGCCGAAAAGAGGGCCCTGATCCTCCTGCTCAAGCGGGCCCTTGCCCTGGGGGCGGACGCCGTCGTGGATATCCGTCACGAGCGCGCGACGGATTCGGCGGGGAATGTCCGCTGGCAATCCGGCGTCGTCAAGCTTGCCGGCAGGGCCGTCAGGCTGTCCGAAGAAGGGCGGCCTGATCCATCCTTGTGAAAACAAACGGTTTCTGGTACATTTCGTGCAGTACTTCTCACCATGATCGACAGGCTCGTTCCTCGAGCGCGATGCTGGACATTCTCTGCTCTTCTGTTCGCGATCTCCGTTCGGTAACCCCTGCGACACCCTTCGAGGGAGAACGAGTCCGGTAAACGGAAGGTCATACTATTCTCGTAGCGTGAAATCATACCGGCGTCGTATTGCAAATCGGGGAGGGTTTGTTATCGTCAAGGGCCTGGAATCCTGAGGCCTTTCGGTTCGGGCGGACGGCCCCAGGGGCCCGGTCAACCGGTTGTCGTGACACACAAGGTGGGAATGCCATGAAACACCCTCGCTTCAATGTCAGTCTTTACATCCTCGTGCCGATCATCTTCGGCGGGATCGCCCTGCTGTCGGTCATCACGACCCACCAGATCCTGCGGTACACGAACCTCATCCCCAACCCGGATCTCTACCTGAAGTGGTGGGGCATAGGGATCGGGGCGTTTTCTTTCCTGTGCGCGCTGCTCATCACGTGGCTTCTGCTGAAGCCCATGAAAAACTTCATCGCCAGGATGAAGACCATTCCCGCCGTTTCGAGACAGTCCAACGGAAAGCTGAAGGGCAAGGGCGACGATCTGAAGGAGTTCAACGTCGTCTTCGAGCAGGTCAGCGATCTGCTGAGCAAGGTTGAGGGCAAGGCCCTCTTTCCGGAATTCATCGGTCAGGGCAAGCGCGTCCGGATCCTCTTCAACCAGATCATGATGATCAGGCCCGAAGACCGCACCGTGCTCATCCTCGGCGAGCCGGGAACGGGCAAGTCGCTCTTGGCCAAGACATTCCACAATTTCACGGCCAAGAACGAACCCTTCGTGATCGTCAACTGCGAGGGACTCTCGGAGCAGGTCCTTGAGGCCGAGCTGTTCGGATACGAAAAGGGGTCCTACACTGGGGCCACGAGCCGCAAGACGGGCAAATTCGAGGAGGCCGGCAACGGCACCCTCTTCCTGCACCAGGTCTCGGCCCTGCCCCTGAATCTCCAGGCGCGCCTGCTGCGGGTCCTCGAGACGGGCGAGTTCCAGCGCATCGGGGGCCGCGAAAAGATCCCGCTCGGGGCGCGGGTCATCGCCGCCACCGACAGGGACATCCGGGGGATGATCAAGGAGGGCACTTTCCGCGACGATCTCTACTACCGGCTCAACGTGGTCACCCTCTACGTGCCTCCCCTTCGGGAGCGCAGGGAGGACATCCCGCTGCTGGTGGACTACTTCATCCAGCTCATCAACCAAGAGTTCCGGAAGGGTCTCCACGGCGTCACCCGCGAGGTGATGGACCGATTCCTCGAGTACACCTGGCCCGGAAACGTGGCGGAACTGGAAAAGATCCTCCTCAGGGCCGCATCGGTGGCCAAGGAGCAGACCCTGAGCGAGAGCGATTTCCCGGAATTCATCACCGAGCTCGAAGTCGCGAAGGCCGGGCCGAGCGACCTGGCCGTCGTCGACGGGCAGTGGAAGAAGCTGGGCGAACTGCTCCTGGAGGCACGTCTGCTCGACGAGATGCAGCTCGAGGAGGCCCTGGCGGCCCAGCGCTACACGGGTCTTCGGCTCGGCAAGCTCCTCGTCCAGCAGGGGTTCCTCCGGGATTCCCAGATCGTCGACATCCTGAGCCGCCAGCTCCGGATCGAGCGCTACATGCCCGACAAGTACCCCGTCGACCTGAGCCTCTCGAGGCTCATCCCGATGGACTTCGCCCGGAAGTATCAGGCCGCGCCGCTCAAGAAAACGGCCGATCGCCTCATCGTGGCCATGCCGGACCCCACCAACCGCTATGCCCTCGACCTGCTCCGGATGCAGTCGGAAGAAGGCGTGGCGCCCGTGATCTGCACGGAGCGCGAGTTCGACCGGCTCATGGGGCTCATCTACGAGATGCCCGCAGGCAGTTACTCCTCCGAGGCCCGCCGCCAGCCGGCAGCCGAGCCGGCGCGCCCCCAGGCCCCGCCGGCACCGGAAAAAGGCGATCCGGCCGGCCGGTTCCTCGAGACGCTGATCTCGCAGGCCGTGCGCGAGGGCGCCACGGACATTCACATCACCCCCCAGACCAAGAACGTCCGTGTCCGGTTCCGCGTCAACGGATCGACCCACGATCTACCGGACCTTCCGAAATCGATGTCGATTCCCGTCATCACCTGGGTCAAGGATCTCGCGAACATCGACGGCAGCGTGCGCGGGGTGCCTCAGGAAGGCCGTTTCGTCGAGCGGGTGGGGGACCGGGACATCAGCGTGGTGGTGTCCTCGATCCCGAGCATTCACGGCGAGAGTCTCATCCTCCACCTGACGGATCTCAGCACGAATTCCATGGGTTTGGAGCAGCTGGGGCTCGCCCCGAAGGAACTCGACGGGCTGGGTGCCGTCCTGGAGAAGCCGCAGGGCCTGATCCTCGTTTCGGGCCCTGAGGGAAGCGGCAAGAGCACCACCCTCTACGCCATGCTCCGGCGGCTGGCGAAGTCCGATGCGGAGATCATCACGCTGGAGGATCCCGTCAGGTACCCGCTGGCCGGCGTGACACAGATCGAATTCAACCGCACCGCGGGCGTGACCCTGGCGGCAAGCCTGCGTCTCATCCTGAAGCAGGACCCCGACGTGGTCTACCTCGAGGAGATCCGTGACGGCGAATCGGCGGCGCTCGCCGTCCAGGCGGCCCTCTCGAATCACCGGGTCCTGAGCACCCTGCCGTCGCCGGATGCGGCAGGCGCCGTCGCCCGACTCATCGAGATGGGCGTGGATCGATTCCCCGCGGCCTCGGCCCTCTCGGCGTCGGTTGCCCAGCGGCTCGTGCGGACGATCTGCCCCGCCTGCCGGGAGCCCTACGAGCCCTCCGAGCAGGTCCTGGCCTCCCTGGAACTGGAGTCGATGGCAGGCGGGCGGTTTTTCCGCGGGGCGGGCTGCCCGGCCTGCAAGAACTCGGGGTTCAAGGGCCGCACGGCCCTCTTCGAGATCCTCTTCAACGACAACGGGCTGCAGGAGCTGATCCTCAAGGGCGCCGACGCGGCCGAGATCCGGGCCGCCGCGGAGCGGGACGGCAGCTTCCGGCCCCTGAAGCAGGATGCGATCAACAAGATGCTCCAAGGGGTCATCAGCCTCGAGGATGCCGTGACGGCGATGAGGATCTGAGCGGAGTCGAGCAAGGACAAAAAAAGGCAGCGCCCCGAAAGGCTCTGCCTTTTTTGCGTGATGGGGAACTTCAGGCCAGGGCGAGGATCTTGTCGATCTCGTTCATCACCTCGACGGGGGTGACGGGCTTGGCGAGGATCGGGTGGCCGTGAATCTGGCCGAGGCGCTCCTCCGCCTCGTCCTTCTTGATCGCCGCCGTGATGAAGATGAGGGGAATGTTCCGGGTCGCCTCGTCGTCGAGGAGGTATTCTGCGGCTTCGGTGCCGTCCATGTCGGGCATCATGAGATCCAGCAGGATCACGTCGGGCCTCTCGATCTGGGCGTAGCGGACCCCCATCCTGGCATCCGTGAAGGTCGTCACCTCGTACTTGCCGGTCTTTTCGAGGTACTCCTTCATCAGACGGCAGATTTCCCTGTTGTCGTCGATCATGAGCACTTTGGGTCGCTGGACCATGACTCCTCCCCTTGCGATCGGAGATCGTGCAGCCCTCGATTCTCTCAGGTTCATCTCCCACCTTCCTCCCGCAACTGGAATGGCCCCGCACCGGGGCGCCGGGGTTCTGCAAACTCAAGGAATCGGTGCTTTCTGTCCGGCCGATCCGCGGCACGGCCCGTCGGGCTTTTCCCGGTCGCCGCCGTGGCGTCCAACCTCTCGGTTACACCGTGCTGCAAAGCAATAACCGTACCACGTCGGTCAACGGCTTATGCAGGCTCTGCTAAAGTTTCCCTGCCTTCCTGCCGATCAGAGAGATGAACGATTTGACGCGCCTGAAAAGGGCAACCCGTCCGAAAGGATGGGGCGCAAAGCCTCTGGCCTACGTCCCGCGGGCTCGCGGGATAGGGCGGCAGGGCTGCCAGGCGAGCCGAACACCCCCCGGATCCGGGAACCCCGGGCCCGGGGGCTGCCCCCGGTGCCCGCCTTGCACTTCCCCCATCGTTTCCCGATTGCCCCGCTCCCGTCATGACCACCCGTACGCCCGCTCGAAACCCAGGCGCCGGGTACCGCAGGAGGGAAGCCATGAAAACCCGCTGTCTCGTTCTCGCCGTCCTACTGGCCGCACTGCTTGCCGCAACGTCCGCCCCGGCGCAGACCGCGCCCCAGTTCATCCGCCAGTTCGGCTCCGTCGACTACGACTACGCCGTGAAAACGACCACCGACACTCAAGGCAACGTCTATGTCGCCGGCATGACCCGAAGCACGCTCGACGCCCCGTCGCAGGCCGTCCCGAACCGCAACAGCGGCGGCGCCGACATCTTCGTCGCCAAGTTCGACCCCCGCGGGGATCTCCTGTGGGTCACCCAGTTCGGGTCGGCGGCCGATGACTCGATCGGCGGGATCGCCGTGGGGACGCAAAACGGCTTTCTTTCCCTCTTTGTCGCAGGATCGACCCTGGGGGACATGCCCGGCGGGGCCGACGGCTACGTGAACGTCAGCGCGGGGGGCTCCGATCTGTTCCTGGCGAAGATTCACCCCGAGAGCGGGACCCTCCGCTGGGTCAGGCAGTACGGCACCTCCGGGGACGACGTCGCCCAGGGAATCGCCGTCGATGTCAGCTGCATGGTCTTCCTGGCCGGGTCGACGACGGGGAGCCTGGACGGCACGGCGGCCCCCGGCAACGTCGAGGCAGCCTTCCTGATGAAGCTCAATGCATCGGGTGACAGGATGGGCTCTTTTCAGTTCAACATCGATTCCAACCCCCTGGGCTCGGCCGCACGCGCCGTGGCCGTGGAATCCCGCGACAGGGCCAATCCCATCATCTACGTCGCCGGAAGCGTCCCCGGCAACGAGCAGGGCTCCCTTTTCGTGGCCCGGATCAGCTGGGATCTGGACCTCCGCGGCACTGCCCGGCTGGGCGGGCCCAACCGGGTCAGCGACAACGACAGGGCCCTGGCAATGGCCGTGGACGGAAGCGGCAACGTCGTGGTCGCGGGCTCCTCGCCGGGGAATTTCGAGGGAGGCGTCTCTTCAGGTGCCGAGGACATCATCGTCGTGAAATTCGACCGGCTTCTGAACCTGCTCTGGGCTCGGCAATATGGAACAGACGGGCACGATGCCGCCTACGGGGTCGCCGTCGACGCCGAGGGGAGCATCTACGTCACGGGTGTCACCGAATCGTTCGGCGCCGGAAGGGGTCTTGACGGGCAGGCGTCCATGGGCGGCGCGGACATCTTCCTGTCCCGCCTTGCGCCGGAGGACGGCCGGCGGGTCTTCACCCGACAGATCGGCACGGCATACAAGGACTACGGCTACGGAGTCGTCCTGGACCCCTCCGGGGCCGTCTACGTCGCCGGACTGACGGAAGGGACCCTGGGCGAGCAGAACTACGGGCTGTGGGACGCCGTCCTCATCAAGTACGGACCGGACGGGGCCGTCCCGCGTCCCGTGACGGAGTTTTTCATCAACGGTACAGTGCAGGAGATCCCCTCGGGCTCGGGTCTGGGGGGCGTCAGCGTCACCGTGAAGGACGAGCTCGGCCAGGTCCAGGGCGAATATACCACCGACTCGGCGGGCAGGTTCACCTCGAAGGTCTCGAAGGCGGGCAGGTACTTCATCCACAAGCTCAAGATCGGCTACCGTGCCCCGGCGGACCCCGACGAGGTCACCGTAACCGAGCAGGCACCCTCCGCCGCCGCGGTTTTCGTTATGGAAAGGATCGTCGCCCCGACGTCGATGGCCTTCCGCAAAGGCTACAACTCGGTCCGGTTCGAGAAGCTGCCCGCCGCGGACCGCTCCGTCCAGGGCGTCTTCGGGCCCTACGCGGGCAACCCCTACGTGGGCCTCATCTTCAGCTTCGATCGGCCCATGCAGTTCCTGATCCTGGCCAAGCCGAGGTCCGCCGGGAACCTCAAGGCCCTGGAGTTCGGCCGCAGCTACCTGGTCTACACAAGCCGGGCCTTCACGATCGACACGACGAACTGGGTCGAGCGGGAGGCGGTCCCCGCGACCGCTTTGCCTGCCGCAAAATACCGCGGTAAGGTGTCGCGCTGAGACGAAAGAGGAAACCCGCCGGGCGGACGCCGGCGGGTTTTTTTCATCACCTCTTCTGTGCTTGCAATTCTTCGGAACCAGGACGGGCGGAACGGATCACGTTTCTTTCCGGTTTGCCCCGTTTCCGCCTTTCCGGTCTTCACCCGCCTGCCCCTGTGTCCCGGGGGCCGCTCCCGGCCGCTCCGGCGGCAGCACCTCCACCGTCGGGCCCGGCGACGCTTTCTCATAGCGCTGGTACATGAACGTCCCACGGACGGCGTTGACGAAGAGCAGGACAAGGATGCCGGCCGTCAGAACCCGCAGCGGGTCGCCGGCCAGCATGGATGCCTGGAATTCCTGCGACATCATCAGGACGCCCAGGAGAGCCGCCACGCGGGACCTCTTCTGCTTCGCGAGGGTGCCGCAGAGGGCCACGACGAGAACATCCAGCCATTTCGGGGCCTGTGAGGACAGCAGGGACGCGAGGGACAGGGCCAGGTAGAGGAGGGCCGCCACGAACCCTTGCTCGGCCGCTTTCTTCGCCGACTCAGGATCCGTGACGGCGGGCCAGAAGAAATTCCGCAGTTGCTTGAGATCCATTCCTGCACGCGTCCCTCGGACCCCGGGGCCGCCGGATCAGGCCCCGCTCTCTTCTCCGCCTTCGCCTTCGGCATCGAAAAGGGTCTCCTCCTCGGCGGCATCCTCCCCGCCGCGGCTCTCGCTTTCCCGCTCCACCCGGGCGATGCCGGAAAAGTTCTCCCCTTCCTCGAGATCGATCAGCTTGACGCCCTGGGTCACACGGTGCAGCACGGGGACCTCGTCGACGCGGATGCGGATGATGTTGCCCGAGTCGCTGATGAGCATGAGGTCCTCGTTGCCCGTCACCTGGCGGATGCCCGAGACGAGGCCGATGCGCGGGGTGGTCTTGAGGTTGAGAATGCCCTTGCCGCCCCGGCTCTGGAGGCGGTACTCCTCGATCTCGGTGCGCTTGCCGAAGCCGCGCTCGGAGACGGTCATGATGGAGTTGCCCTCGGTGAGGATCTCCATGCCCACCACGTGGTCGTCGTCGTCGAGCCGGATGCCGATGACACCCGTGGCCGTGCGGCCCATGGGGCGGACGTCTTCCTCCTTGAACCGGATGGCCATGCCCTTGCGGGTTCCGAGGAAGATCTCCTGGGTGCCGTTGGTCTGCTTGACGTCCATGAGCTCGTCGCCCGCCTCGACGTTGATGGCGATGATGCCGCCGGTGCGAGGGTTGGAGTAGGCCGCCAACTCCGTCTTCTTGATGATGCCCTTCTTGGTGGCCATGACGACGAACTTGTCGTTCTCGAACTCGCGCACGGGAAGGATGGCGGCCACCTTCTCGCCGGGGTTCATGCTGACGAGGTTGACGATCGCCTTGCCCTTGGCGGCGCGCCCCGCCTGGGGGATCTGGTAGACCTTGAGCCAGTAGACGCGCCCCTGGTTGGTGAAGATGAGGATGTAGTGGTGGGTCGAGGCGATGAAGATGTGCTCCACGAAGTCCTCCTCCTTCGTGGTCATGCCCATCTTGCCCTTGCCGCCGCGGCGCTGGATGCGGTACAGGCTGGCGGCGTTGCGCTTGATGTAGCCCTGGTGGGACACGGTGACGACCATGTCCTCTTCGACGATCAAGTCCTCGATGTCGATGTCCTCCGTCGACTCGACGATCTCCGTGCGGCGCTCGTCGCCGAAGCGCTTCTTGGAATCCAGGAGCTCCTCCACGATGATGTCGAGAACCTTCTGGGGGTCCTCGAGGATCCCCTTGAGCTTCGCGATGAGCTGCGTGAGCTCGGCGTGCTCCGAGAGGATCTTACCTCGCTCGAGCCCCGTGAGCCGCTGCAGGCGCATGTCCAGAATCGCTTTCGCCTGGGCCTCCGAGAGGCCGAAGGTCGACATGAGGCCCTCGGCCGCCGTCTGGGGGTTCTCCGAGGCCTTGATGAGGGCCACGACGGCGTCGATGTGGTCCAGGGCCGTGATGAGCCCCTCGAGGATGTGGGCCCTCTCGCTTGCCTTGTTGAGCTCGAAGATCGTCCTGCGCGTGACGACGGTCTTGCGGAAGTCGACGAAGCGCTGGAGCATCTCCTTGAGGTTCATGACCCGCGGCTGGCCGGCGTCGATGGCGAGCATGCTGATCCCGAAGGTGCTCTCCATCTGGGTGTGCTTGAAGAGCTGGTTGAGGATGACGCCGGAGACCTCGTCGCGCTTGAGGTCGATGACGATCCGGATGCCGTCGCGGTCCGACTCGTCGCGCAGGTCGGCGATGCCCTCGATCTTGCGCTCCTTGACGAGGTCGGAGATCTTCTCGATGAGGCTCGCCTTGTTGACGAGATAGGGGAGCTGGGTGATGACGATGCTCTCGCGTTCGGTGCGGTGGGCCCGCTCGACCATGGCCCGCGCGCGGATGCGCACGGTGCCGCGGCCCGTCCGGTAGGCCGAGAGAATCCCGTCGCGGCCGTTGATGAAGCCCGCCGTGGGGAAGTCGGGGCCCTGGATGTGCTGCATGAGCCCCTCGACGTTGATGTCGGGATTGCGGATGAGGGCCACCGTGCCGTCGACGATCTCGCCCAGGTTGTGGGGCGGGATGTTGGTGGCCACACCGACGGCGATCCCCGAGGTGCCGTTCAGGAGCAGCATCGGCAGCCGCGAGGGCAGCACCACGGGCTCCTCCAGCGAGCCGTCGTAGTTGGGCACGAAGTCGACGGTGTTCTTCTCGAGGTCCTCCAGGAGCTCCTCGGTGATCCGGGCCATCCGGATCTCGGTATACCGCATGGCCGCCGGCGGGTCGCCGTCGATGGAACCGAAGTTTCCCTGGCCGTCGATGAGCGGGTAGCGCAGCGAGAAGTCCTGCGCCATGCGCACGATCGTGTCGTAGGCGGCCGAGTCGCCGTGGGGGTGGTACTTGCCGATGATGTCGCCGACGATGCGGGCCGACTTCTTGTAGGGCCGGTTCCAGCGGTTGCCCATCTCGTGCATGGCGAACAGGGCGCGCCGGTGGACGGGCTTGAGCCCGTCGCGCACGTCGGGGATGGCACGCCCGATGATGACGCTCATGGCGTAGTCCATGTAGGACTTCTTCATCTCGTCTTCGATGTTCACCGGGATGTTCTTCTGATAGAGCTCCATGAAAAACGACTCTCCTTCGGGAAACAAAATTCCCCCCTTCCCGGGGGGACGGAAGCAGTCGGCGTCCGGGCTTCCGGATGCAGGACCCCGGACCCGGTCGACTGGAATGGTTCATCCCGGGGCCTGGCGCCTGAAGCCTGTTGCCTGCCGCGAAGCGGCGTCAGATGTCCAGGTTCGAGACGTACAGAGCGTTGCGGTAGATGAACTCCTTGCGCGGCTCCACCTGGTCGCCCATCAGCGTCGTGAAGATCTCATCGGCCAGCACCGCATCCTCCACCTTCACCTGCAGCAGGGTCCGCTTCTCGGGGTTCATCGTGGTCTCCCAGAGCTGCTCGGGGTTCATCTCGCCGAGGCCCTTGTAGCGCTGGATGGTGAGGCCCTTCTGGCCGAGGGTCATGACGAACTCCGTGAGGGCCTGGAGGCTATCGAACCGCCGGCTTTCCTTTCCCCCGTCGTCGTCGACGAACACCGTGTAGGGCGGCTCCCCGAGGGCCTTGAGCTGGGCCAGCAGGTTTCTCGCCTCGATGAACTTCGGCGCGGCCAGGAGGTCTTGGTCGATCGTCGTGGTCGTCTCGAGGCCGTCGCGGCGGATCGTGAAGACCAAGTTGTAGCCGCCGTGCTCGAGGTTGAAGTCCGTGGCGACCTGCACCACCTGGTCCCCCAGCTGCCGGGCCACCCGCTTGCCCACGGCCTCGAGGGCCAGCTGGGAGCCGAAGTCGGCGGTTGTGAACGAGGGGTCGGCCGCAAGGACATGGATCACGTCGCGGTTCTTCTCTTCCTTCTCGAACTTCTGCAGGATCGTGTCGAGCCGAATGGCCCGCTGGATCAGGGTGGCCAGCCGGCTGCCCGTGATGGGGTTGCCGTTGCCCGTTCCCATGCGGATCCGGCTCACGCCGTTTTCGAGGATGAACTTCTTCATCTCCTCGTCGGTGTTGATGTAGAGCTCCCGCTTCTTGTCGCCGATCTTGTACAGCGGCGGCTGGGCGATGTAGAGATAGCCGCGCTCGACGAGCTTTTTCATCTTGCGGAAGAAGAAGGTGAGCAGCAGGGTGCGGATGTGTGACCCGTCGACATCGGCGTCGGTCATGATGATGATCTTGTGATAGCGCAGGCGGGCGATGTCGATGTCGTCCTCGTTGTCGTCGCTGCTGCCGATCCCCACGCCGAGGGCCGTGACGATCGTCTTGATCTCCTCGTTCTGCAGGATCTTGTCGAAGCGGGCCTTCTCGACATTGAGGACCTTGCCGCGCAGGGGCAGGATGGCCTGATTGCGGCGGTCCCGGCCCTGCTTGGCCGAGCCGCCTGCGGAGTCGCCCTCGACCAGGTAGAGCTCGCTTGCGGCCGGGTCCTTCTCCTGGCAGTCGGCCAGCTTGCCGGGCAGGGTCGAGACCTCGAGGGCGCTCTTGCGCCGCGTGAGCTCCTTGGCACGCCGGGCCGCCTCGCGGGCCCGCGAGGCGTCGAGGGCCTTGCCGATGATCGCCCGGGCCACGGGCGGGTGCTCCTCGAGGTAGGTGGTGAGCTTGTCGTAGACGATCCCCTCGACCAGGCCCTTCACCTCGCTGTTGCCGAGCTTGGTCTTCGTCTGACCCTCGAACTGGGGCTCGCGGATCTTGACGCTGATGACGGCGGCCAGCCCCTCGCGCACGTCCTCGCCCTTGATCGAGTCCTTCCCGTTCTTCAGGAAGCCGTTTTGCGCGGCGTAGTTGTTGATCGCGCGGGTCAGCGAGGATCTGAACCCGCTCAGATGGGTGCCGCCCTCGATCGTGTTGATGCTGTTGGCGTAGGAGAAGACGTTTTCGCCGTAGGTGTCGTTGTACTGGATGGCCACCTCGGCGAAGCAATCCTCCTTCTCGCCCTCGATGTAGATGGGCTTCTTGTGCAACACGCCTTTGTTCTTGTTGATGAACTCCACGAAGGAGACGATGCCGCCCTGGTAGTAGAACTCGGCCTTCTCGTCGGTGCGCTCGTCGATGAGGGTGATGCGGATCCCCTTGTTCAGGAAGGCCAGTTCGCGCATGCGGTTCGAGAGGATGTCGAAGCTGAACTCCGTCTCCTCGAAGATCTCGGGGTCCGGCGTGAAGGTGACCGTCGTGCCCCTGCCCCTCGTTTTGCCCACTTCCCTGAGCGGCGCCGTGGGCACGCCCCGCTCGTAGGACTGGCGGTAGACCTTTCCCTCGCGGCGGACCTCGAGCTCGAGGTGGCTCGAGAGGGCGTTGACCACGGAGACGCCGACGCCGTGCAGGCCGCCTGAGATCTTGTAGCTGTCGCGGTCGAACTTGCCGCCCGCGTGCAGTTTCGTCATGACGACCTCTGCGGCCGAGACCCCCTCGGTCTTGTGCATGTCCACGGGGATCCCGCGTCCGTTGTCGTCGACCTGGATGCTGTTGTCGACGCGGATCTTGACGACGATCGTGTCGCAGAAGCCGGCGGCGGCCTCGTCGACGCTGTTGTCGACCACCTCGTAGACCAGATGGTGCAGGCCGTCGCGGCCGGTGCTGCCGATGTACATGGCGGGCCGTTTGCGGACCGCCTCGAGCCCGTTCAATACCTTGATGCTGTCAGCGCTGTAGGTTTCAGACATGTGAAATGACGTGTTCTCCTGTAGTGGTTGCGCGGTGCGTATTGTCGTTTGCTCGCCGTTATTCAATCCTGTGATCCCGGGACCTGCCCAGGGTCCACCTGAAACCCCAAGGACTTCCCATTCCCGTGGAAATGATCACGAAAGCAAACGCCTGCGGCATGTTGATTTGCTTTTTCCTTTCCCTGTGCCATAAGCCGTTTGCCCTACGCCCGCCTTATATCTTCAAGGGCATGACGATGCACATGTAGCCGCTGTCCTGCGCCGGCTTGACCAAGGCCGGTCTGAGTCCGCTGCGGATCTCGAGCGTGAATTTCTCCTCGTCGACGACCTCGATGGCCTCCAGCAGGTAGCGGACATTGAAGCCGACCTCCACGTCGCCTTCGCTGTACTGGATCTCGACCTCCTCGCTGGCCTCGCCGACGTCGGGGTTGATGGAGTTGAAGACCATCCTGTCGGTCAGCAGCTTGATCCGCACGCCGTTGTAGCGCTCGCTGGCCATGACGCTCATTCGCCGCAGCGCATGGAGAACCGCGGCGCGGTCGAGTTCCACCAGGATTCCCTTGTCCTTCGGGATAACTCGCTTGTAGTCGGGGAACTCGGCGTCGATGAGACTGACCTTCAGGATGACGCCGTCCTTCTTCAGGACGCACATGCCCTTCCGGGCCCCGAGTTCGACGGCCCCGTCCCTGTCCTCGACAAGTCGACGAATTTCCGTGATGCCCTTGCGCGGGATGATCATCCCCTTTTCGAGTTCCATGACCAGCTCGACCTTCGGGTTTGCACCGACGATGGAGAGACGGTGCCCGTCGGTCGCCACCATGCGCATGACGATCTCCCCCGACGGCTCTTTTTCCGCCTTCAGGTAGACGCCGTTGAGATTGACCCTGGACTCGTCGGTGGACATGGCGAAGTAGGTTTTCCTGATCATGTCGCCGATCATGGAGCCGTCGACACGGATGAACCCGATCTCCTCATCGTCCATGATCTTCGGGAACTCCTCGGCCGGTATCCCGGGTACCCGGAAGTTGACCTTTCCGCAGTTGATGGACGCCCAGTTCGTTTCCTCTTTTTTGAAGTGGACCTCCTCACCCTGGATCTCCCGAAGCATTTCGTAGAGCTTGCGGGCGGGCAGCGTGATCTCCCCGTCCTGGACGACCTGCGCCTCATAGTCCGCAATGAGCCCGATTTCCCGGTCCGTAGCCACGATGCGGATCCGTTCCGTCTCGGCCCTGATGAGGACGTTGTTCAGCACCGGCATCGACGTGCGCCTGTCCACAATACCCAGCGTCCTCTGAACACCGCCCAGGAAAACGTCACGCTTCACACTGAATTCCATAAGCCCGCACCCTTTCCTTCGCTTTGTTTTCGACTGCCCCCCTAGAGGCCTTCCCGATCCCGGCTGTTTCCCCGCTCCCCACAGGCCCTATATATTCTTAACAAGATAACAAAAAAGAAGAAAAGCAGGATTGTTCGTAATAGGACCTGTTCATATGTGCATATCTCCGATTCTTCTTCACATCCGAGGTGATCCCCCGCTCCATCCTGTGGATGTCGGCCTCCGATCCCTGTCAGTTCCTGTTGAGACTCTCTTCGATCTCCCTGACGACGAGCTCCATCTTCGGGTCTTTCTCCAGGAGGTCCTTTATCTTGTTGTTTGCATAAATGACGGTCGAGTGATCCTTTCCGCCGATTTTTGCACCGATATCCGGGTACGAATGGGAGGTGAGCCTTCTTGCAAGATACATGGCAATCTGCCGTGGAATCACCAGGTTCTTGTTTTTTTTCTGCGATTTCAAGTCCACGATTCTTATGTTGAATTTTGCAGCAACCGTTTTCATGATTTCCTCGACCGTCACTTCCGGCTTTTCTCCCTGCTTGAAGAACTTCTTGAGCACTTCCTTGACGAGATCCATGTCGATTTCCCGTCCCGTGAGCGACGCATAGGCGCCGATACGGATGATAAACCCCTCAAGTTCACGAATGTTCGATTCCGCCTTCGAGGCGATGTAGTAGGCGACGTTCTTCGGGAGGGAGATGTTGTTCTCCTGGGCCTTCTTGTCGACGATGGCGACCTTCGTTTCGATCTCCGGCGGCTGGATGTCGGCGATCAGTCCCCACTCGAACCGGGACCGAAGCCTTCCCTCCAGGTTCGGGATATCCTTGGGGAACTTGTCGCTCGTGACGACGATCTGCTTTCCCGAGTCATGAAGCGTGTTGAACGTGTGGAAAAACTCCTCCTGCGTCCTCTCCTTTCCGGCGATGAACTGGATGTCGTCGATGAGCAGAGAGTCGATGTTTCGGTACTTTTCCCTGAATTTCTGCATCTTGTCGTAGCGGATCGAATTGATCATCTCGTTCATGAACTCCTCCGCCGAGACGTAGAGGACGTTGGCCGACGGATCGATCTTGAACGTATGCAGCCCGATGGCGTTGAGCAGATGCGTCTTGCCGAGACCCACTCCGCCGTAGATGAACAGCGGGTTGTAGTTCTTGGCCGGAGCCTCCGCTACGGCTACCGCCGCGGCATGGGCAAACTGGTTGCTCGGCCCGACGACGAATCGTTCGAAATTGTAGTTCATGTTCAACGAGGGGTGGACCCGGTTGGCGAGATCCGACGGCTCGCTGTTTTTCAGGCGCTCGGTCTGCACGGACTCGGAAACGGGGGGCCTACCCTGCACGGGGGTCTTGTCGATGACGAATCGGATGCTCATGGGTACCCCCGATACGGATGAGACCGAATCCTTGATGACGTCCATGAAGTGCTCCGCCAGCCAGTCCCGGAAAAAGCGGTTCGGAACCGAAAGCTCTACGCCCGAGGCCTCCAGGGCGTTGATCCTGACGGGGCTGATCCAGGTATCGAAATTTTGCTTCGTTACCTTTTCCTTAATTATGTCAACACTTTTTTTCCAGAAAGCGTCCACGTTCCCCTGCCTTATGAACAGAAATTAAACAATTGTTGACAAAATCAGCACGAGAATCCATCCAAGGTCAGCCCGTTACGATCATTGACGGTTTCCGCAGAACCAGGGTCCAGTCATGCGCGCAGGAGAACATCGAGAAGCCTTTCGAGCTCTTCCGGAGAGCCGAAGCGAATCTCGATGGCTCCACCCCGCCTCCCGGAACGGACGGTCACCCTTGTCATCAGGTGCCGGGAGAGCCGCTTCTCGAGATCCGCGATGTGCTCGTCGGCCCCGCGTTTTTTCCTGCTTGCCCCGGCGGTCTTTTTCCCCCTTGAAAAAGCCTCGGCCTCCCGCACGTTGAGACCCTTCGAGAGGATAGCCCTGAAGAGTCGACTCTGCTCCTCGAGCGTATCCAGGGCGAGGATGGCCCGTGCATGGCCTGCCGAGATCGTTTTCTTGGCGATGGCCTCGCGGATTTCCTTCGGCAGCTTCAGCAGCCTCAGGGCGTTGGTGACCGTGGAGCGGTCCTTGCCGACGGTCGCGGAAAGCGCCTCGTGCGACAGGCCGAACTCGTGGATCAGCCGATGAAAGGCCTCGGCCTCCTCCATCGGGTTGAGATTGGCCCTCAGGAGGTTTTCGATGAGCGAGAAAACCGCCGCGTCCTGGTCCGCCGCTTCGCGGAGGATCACCGGAACGCTCTTGAGTCCGGCCTCCTGGGCCGCACGCCAGCGCCGCTCGCCGGCGATGATCTCGTAGCCCCCGTCGAACTTCCTGGCCACGATCGGCTGGATGATCCCGCTCTCTCGGATCGATGCGACGAGGCTTTTGTGTTCCTCGGGGTCGAAATCCTTTCTTGCCTGGTAGCGGTTCGGGACGAGCTCCTCGATGCCGCACGTCATCAGGACGGGCTTGTCCCCGATCTTCTCAAGGAGGTCGGGGAACATGGCCCCGAGACCCTTCCCCAACGAGTTTTTCTTGATCATCCTAGGCTCTCCCGTTGTAGAGGATTTCGTGGGCCAGGTCCATGTAGGCCACGGCACCCCGGGACTTCACATCGTAGAGAATGATCGGGAGCCCGTGACTGGGGCTCTCGGAGATTCGGACGTTTCGCGGGATGACCGTGTTGAAGACCTTGGAGCCGAAATGGTTCCTGACTTCCTCGACGACCCGGTGGGACAACCGGTTGCGGACGTCGAACATCGTGAGCAGGATCCCCCCCAGGGAAAGCGACGGGTTCATCCGGGAACGCACCAGTTTGACGGTGTTCAGCAGATGCGCCAGCCCCTCGAGGGCGAAATACTCGCACTGCAGCGGGATGATCAGGTAATCCGACGCCACCAGCGCGTTCAGCGTGAGAAAGCCCAGCGAGGGCGGGCAGTCGATGATGCAGTAATCGTAAGGGGCCTCCAGCTTCGCGAGGAGGGCCTTGAGCTTTTTTTCGCGCTCCTCGAGGGAGACAAACTCGATCTCCACGCCCACGAGGTCCTGGTTAGAAGGCGCCACATCGAGAGTCGGGATCTGGGTCTTCACGATGATCTCATCGAGGCTGCAGCGACCGATGAGGGCATGGTAAAGATTCTTGTTCACGATCGAGGCCTTGTCGATCCCCATTCCGCTTGTCGTGTTGCCCTGGGGGTCGACGTCGATGAGCAGGACCCTCTTTTCAGCCGTAGCGAGGGACGACGATAGATTGATGGCCGTCGTGGTCTTCCCGACCCCTCCCTTCTGATTGGCGATACAAATAATTTTTCGCATGCGAATTCGCAGAAAATGGATGTTAAGCCGGCTGGATGAAGTTGGTCGATGCTAGCATAAAAAAGGGGTTTTTCAAAGGAAATTCTGGGAGGGGAGATTAATTGAATTAGTCAATAATATCAGCAACTTTCATTTTTATTAACGGCATTCTCTGCGGGGTTTATCCACAAGGACGATCCGACGCCGGTCTCCAGTGAGCGGAAGGGTGAATGAATGATCTCTAAGGATTCGAAAATCCTTGGTTTTCATTGTATTCAGGGTCCCGATCTCCTCTTCGAGCCCCGGTCCCTTCATGGCGGCAAGAATCCCGCCCGGCTTCAGCAGGGGCAGGGCATGCTCCAGGAGCTCTTTCATCTTGAACGTCGCCCGGGAAACGATCATGTCGAACACAGGCGGGACGTCCCTGGCGAGCAGCGACTCGAGGCGGCAATGCATGACCGTGATGTCCTTCAGCCCGAGTTTCCGGATGACCTCCTTGAGAAAAGAGCATTTCTTGCGCGAGGCCTCGAGCAGGGTCACCTGGAGATCGGGACGGAAAATCTTGAGCGGAATCGCGGGAAAGCCGGCCCCGGAACCGATGTCGAGAAGCCTGACCCCTCCGGCGGGGAGAAAGGGCAGCAGCGTGAGCGAATCGAGGATGTGTCGTACAGGCAGGTCGACCTCGGACTGCAGGGAGACGAGGTTCATCTTGCTGTTCCACAGCAGAAGCGTATCCCTGTAGGCCTCGAAGAGAGCGATCCGGTCCTCCGGCATGTCGATGCCCATCTCGCCCGCCGCATCCTGCAGGATCTGTCGAAATTTTTCTTCCAATTCCTGTTGCCTGACGCCTGATGTCCGGTGCCTGTTTTTTCGCTTACCAGACGGGGCGGTGCGTGGCAACGAAAAAGAAGGAATCGAACCCCCGATCCGTGTTACACTCGCTCCACTTTGCTGGGAGGTCCGCAGGGATGGCCGCAGGGGTTCTCCTGGAGAATGTCACCGTCGTGCTCAACAGGCCCAAGTACCCTGGCAACATCGGCTCCGCGGCCCGGTGCGCCAAGAACATGGGTATCGAGAACATCCTCGTCGTCAGCGACATCGATTACGACCAGGAGAAGATCCGGCAGATGTCCACGCATCTGGCCTCGGACGTGGTGGACCGGATCCGCTACGAGCGCGACCTGGAGAAGGCCCTGTCCGGGTTTCAGTACATCGTGGCGACGACGGCCCGGGTGGGACGCGCCAGGCCCGCCTTCCAGACCCCCCGGGATGCGGCGGCAAAGCTCGTGGAGATCTCGCGGAAAAACCGGGTGGCCCTGCTCTTCGGCTCCGAGGACGCGGGGCTCACCAACGAGGAACTTCGCTACGGCCACCTGCTCGTGCACATCCCCGTCTCGGAACGATTCCGTTCCATCAACCTTTCCCACGCCGTCATGATCCTGTGCTATGAAATCTTCACGGCGGCCTCCGAGAAGAAGACCTTCGCACCGAGGCTCGCCACGGCGGGGGAACTCGAGGGGATGTACGGGCACATCAAGGAGGTGAGCCTCCGCATCGGGTTCATCAATCCCCAGAACCCCGAGTACTGGATGACCAGCATCCGGCGCTTCCTTTCGCGGGTGGAGCTGCGGTCGCGGGAGGTGAAGATCATCCGGGGGTTCTGCCGCCAGCTCGACTGGTTCTGCGGGAAACAAAATCCTTGACTTTCGGCGTCTGTCTGCGCCATTCTTCACCGAAGCGCCCTCGGGAATTCCATAAGCATCAAAGGGGGTTGCGGGAGGATCGATTCATGCTGAAAACCTTTTCCTTCACGGGGGCGAGAAAGATCGTCTTCGGCTGCGGCTCCTTTTCCGGGCTGGCCGCCCAGGTGCGGGACCTGAGGGCGAAAAAGCCCTTCGTCGCCATCGACGGCAACCTGGCCAAGCTGGGGATGCGGGACAGGATCACGGAGATTTTCGACCGGGAGGGCATGAAGTCCGTCCTGTATGACGGGGTGCTGCCGGAGCCGCCCCTCGAGCAGGCCGATGAGGGTGCCAGGCTCGTCCTGAAGGGAAAATGCGATATTGTCATCGGAATCGGCGGCGGGAGCGCCATGGACGTGGCCAAGGCCGTCGCCGTGGTTGCGGCCCACGGCGCAGAGGCGAAGGACTTTCTGGGCCTCAACAGGGTCCCGGGTCCGGGCCTGCCGACGATCATGGTCCCCACGACGGCGGGGACGGGCAGCGAGGTGACCTTCACGGCCGTATTCGTCCGGCCCGATCTTCGAAAGAAAGAAGGGATGAACAGCGTCTACATGTACCCGGACCTCGCGCTGCTCGACCCGGAACTCACCCTGAGCCTTCCGCCCCAGCCCACGGCCGCCTCCGGCATGGACGCGCTCTGCCACGCCATCGAGTCCTACACGTCGGTCATCGCGAGCCCCGCAAGCGAGATGTTCTCCCTGGAGGCCATCCGGCTGATCGCCGAGAACCTGAGGACCTGCGTCCACAACGGCAAGGACCTCGAGGCCCGGGAGGCCCAGTTGCTGGGCAGCCTCTACGCGGGCATCGGTCTGGCCAATGCAGGTGTCGGTGCGGCCCATTCCCTGTCCTATCCCCTGGGCGGCAAGTACGGGATCTCCCACGGCGTTGCCAACACGCTGATGCTGCCCCGGATCATGGAGTACAACCTCCCCGGGGCCCTGGAGAAGTTCGCCCTTGTCGCCGAGGTCATGGGGGAGAACACGGAAGGGCTCTCCGTTCGCGACGCGGCGATGCTGGCCGTAGAGGCCGTCGACGCCCTGATCGAGGACTGCGGCATCGCCACGGGCCTGGAGGAACTCGGGATTCCCGAGGAGGACTTCCCCGAAATGGCTCGGGTGGCCATGACGGTGGCCAGGCCCCTCGAGAACAACCCCCGCAAGGTGACCCTCGAGGACGCCATCGAGATCTACCGCACGGCCATGTGAAAAGACAGACGTTACGAAGTGAGGAAGAGCAGAAGAGCGGAAATATCTTAACTTGACAACTTCCCGGCCACAAGGTCGGGACTTTGCATCAAAGCAAACCATAAACACTCACTGGACAGCGGAGGCAGCAGGAAATGGCCGGTTCGGAACTGATCGGAAAAGAGGAGATCAAGGAAGTCATGGACGTGCTGGAGACGGGCGTCCTGATGCGATACGGGCACGACAAGGAACGCAAGGGGGTCTTCAAGGTTCGGCAGTTCGAGCAGGAGTTCGCCCTGTACCTCGGCGCCGGGTATGCCCTTGGGGTGACCTCGGGTTCTGCCGCCCTCAAAGTGGCCCTCACGGCCCTGGATGTGGGGCCGGGGGACGAGGTGATCGTGCCGCCCTTCACCTTCATCGCCACCTACGAGGCGGTCCTGGAGACGGGGGCCGTCCCCGTGGTCGGCGATATCGACGACAGCCTCAATCTCGACCCCGACAGCATCGAGAAGCGGCTCTCCCCGTACACGAAAGCCGTCATCCCGGTGCACATGTGCGGGGCGCCCTCGCGCATCGACCGGATCGTCGAGATCGCCAAGAAGCACAACCTCAAGGTCCTCGAGGACAACGCCCAGAGCGCCGGCGGGAGCTTCCGGGGCAAGAAGCTGGGCACCTTCGGTGACGCCGGGATCCTCAGCTTCGATTACTACAAGACCATGACGACGGGCGAGGGCGGCATGGTGATCACGGACAGCAAGGAGATCTACGACCGCGCGGACTGGTACCACGATCACGGCCACGACCACAACCCCAACGTGACGCGGGCCATGGAGGGGAGGTTCATCCTCGGCTTCAACTTCCGCATGAACGAGCTCCAGGGGGCCCTGGGGCTCGCCCAGCTCCGAAAGCTCGACGCGATCATCGCCGAGCAGCGGAAGAACAAGGCCGCCGTGAGAGAGGCGCTGGGCGGGGTGCCCGGCATTCGGTTCCGCGACATCCCCGACCCGGAGGGCGACACGGCCACGTTCATCGCCTTCAGCCTTCCCTCGGCGGCTCTCACGAAGGCGTTCCAGAAGGCCATGTCGGAAAACGGTGTCGACTTCGTGTACTTCTACGAGAACTTCTGGCACTACCTGCCCAACTGGGAGCACTTCATCGCCAAGTGCACGGCCTGCACCGCCAGGTACCCCTTCGCGGACCCGTCCTACAAGGGCCAGGCCTCCTACGGCCGGGAGCTCTACCCGAAGGCCGAGGAGATCCTTTCGCGGACCCTCTTCATGGCCATCCCCGTGAAGATGCCGGCCGGGCGCATCGAGCAGATCGCCGCCGCCTCAGAGAAGGCAGCAAAGGCGATCTGAAAAACAGCATGGATAGTCTTTAGTCCCGAGCCATGTGCCCTTCGCCCGCCGCGAAGCGGCATACGAACCAGGAGAACAGCATGTACATCGTCACCGGCGGGGCCGGGTTCATCGGCAGCGCGTTGGTCTGGAAACTCAACCGGGAGGGGATCGACGACATTCTGATCGTCGATTCGCTGGGGACCTCGGAGAAGTGGAAGAACCTCGTGAAGCGGCGCTACGCCGACTTCATCCACAAGGATGCCTTCTACGAGATGCTCTGCGGGGGCTCCCTTCCCTTCAAGGCCGAGGCCGTCATCCACATGGGAGCCTGCTCCTCGACGACGGAGCGCGACGCCGACTACCTCATGGAGAACAATTTCCACTACAGCTGCGCCCTGGCCCGCTGGGCCGTCGAGAGGAAGATCCCCTTTCTCTACGCCTCGAGCGGCGCGACTTACGGCGACGGCTCCCTGGGCTTCTCCGACGACGACCGGGTGACCCCGCAGCTCAGGCCCATCAACATGTACGGCTACTCCAAGCAGCTCTTCGACCTGTGGGTGATGCGCAACCGGCTCCTCGGCAAGGTCGTGGGGATCAAGTTCTTCAACGTCTTCGGCCCCAACGAGTACCACAAGGCGGAGATGCAGAGCGTCGTGCGCAAATCCTTCTTCCAGATCCGGGACACGGGGAAGGTGAGACTCTTCAAGTCCCACCGCGCCGGCTTCGGCCACGGCGAGCAGATCCGGGATTTCGTCTACGTGAAGGACTGCGTCGAGGTCCTGTGGTGGTTCCTGCAGAATCCGAAGGTCCGGGGCATCTTCAACCTCGGCACGGGAAAGGCCCGCACGTGGAACGATCTGGTGAAGGCCGTCTTCAAGGCCTCGGGCGTGAAGCCCAAGATCGAGTACATCGACATGCCCGCCGAGATCCGCGACCAGTACCAGTACGTGACCGAGGCGAAGATGGACAAGCTCCGCCGGGCCGGCTGCCCCGTCAGGTGCCGCTCGCTCGAGGACGCCGTCGAGGATTACGTGAAGGGGCATCTGCAGAAAACGGATCCGTATCTGTGAAAGGCCGTTGTCCGGGAGCGCATGGCAACTTCTTGCCTTCTGTCCCGCAGGGCCTTGAGTTCTGACCGCTGTCGGCAGGGAGACAAGATGGCATCGGGTGACCAGGAAGGGAACATGAAGGTCGTCGTCATCATCCCCTCGCGGTACCAGTCGACGCGGTTCATGGGCAAGCCGCTGGCCGACGTGCTCGGCAAGCCCATGATCCAGCACGTCTACGAGCGGGTCCTGCAATCGAAAACGGCGTCGCTGGCCGCCGTGGCCACGGACGACAGGCGGATTTTCGATGCCGTGGAAGGATTCGGCGGGCGGGCCATCCTCACCTCGCCGGACCACCCATCCGGGACGGACCGGATCGCCGAGGCGGCGGGGAAGCTGGGGCTGGCCGACGGGGATATCGTCGTCAACATCCAGGGCGACCAGCCCACCTTCGAGCCGACCCAGATCGACGAGGTGGTGAAGCCGCTGCTGGAGGATCCCTCCGTGGACTTCTCGACGCTGATCTACCGGATCCGCAGGGACGAGGAGGTGACCGATCCCAACGCCGTCAAGGTCGCCTTCGACAGGGACCACTTCGCCCTCTATTTCTCGCGGTCGACGATCCCCTTCGTGCGGGACCGGGGGAAGAAGGCCGACTACTGGAAACACCACGGCATCTACGCCTACCGCATGTCCTTCCTCGTGGCCTTCACGAAGCTTCCCCAGGGGACCCTGGAGAAGCTCGAGGCCCTGGAACAGCTCCGGGCGCTCGAGCACGGTTACCGGATCAAGGTCGTGGAGACGGAGTTCGACTCCATCGAGGTGGACACCCCGGCGGACCTGGAGCGCGTCAAGGCGCTCATGTCCGCTCGGAAAACGTGACGGGACGGGCCCATGAAGATCATCGATTCCCACATGCACTGCGGAGTCCAGAATTCGGACCAGCCCATCGAGCTGATCCGGGCCTACCTGGACCGGGCGGGCATCCAGGGGGCCTGCCTCTACCCCCCCGTGGAGGACATCTACGACCGATACGACTATCACTTCGAGGACAACGCCCGCTGGGTTGCCTGCCGGCAGATGGCCAACGAGTACCTCCTCGAGATCCAGCAGCGGTACCCTGACATCCACGCGTACTACTTCGTCTGGAACGATTTCCGAAAAGGCGAGCTGAAGAAGGGTTACCGGGGGATCAAGTGGCACCGCCACGAGTACGAGCCGGTCTACCACTACGAGGACCCCGCCTGCGAGGCGTTCCTGGAGGAGATCTACAGGCTGCGGCTTCCCGTTGTCCTGGAGGAGTCCTTCCAGAACACGCTGTATTTCATCGAGCGGGTGGCCGGTCGCACCCCGATCATCATCCCGCACCTCGGAGGGCTCAACGGCGGCTTCGAGGCGCTCTTCGAGGCGGGCGTGTGGGAAGATGAGACGGTCTATGCCGACACGGCCCTGGCCTCGACCCGGGAAATGGAGATCTTTCTGAAGCGCTACGGCAGCCGCAGGCTGCTCTTCGGCAGCGACTTCCCCTTCGGAATCCCCTCGAGCGAGCTTTCAAAAGTCCGAAGCCTGGGGCTGAAGGAAGGGGATTTCGAGAACGTCGTGAATCGGAATGTCTTGCAGCTCATTCGCCGGGCGTAGGGGGCCGTACGATCCCGGGCACTCGATGTCGATGGCCTGTACGGGAATTGTCGCTCCAAGTCCGTAAAGCCAGGAAGAGCGGCTCAGAAGAATATTTCATCCACTCCTGACTTCCGCTCTTCATAACTTCCTCACTTCGTGAGGCTAGGCAGTGGAGCCTTGCTTCCTGGCAAACAAGGGTGAAGAAAGGGAAGAAGCAATGAAGATTGTCGACGGCCTCTACGGGTTCATCTGGCGGAGCGCAAGCGAGAACAACTGCAACAGCTTTCTCGTCGACGGGACAAAGAGGATCCTCGTCGACCCGGGGCACCGCCACCTCTTTCAGCACGTCCGCCGCGGGCTGGATCGGATCGGGATCACGCCCGAGCAGATCGACGTCGTCCTGGTCACCCACGGGCACCCCGATCACCTCGAGACGGCCGGTTCCTTCGGCACCGGTACCCGATGGGCCATGAGCCGGATCGACTACGACTTCGTCCTGAAGTACCTCGGCTCCCCGGCGGGGTTCCCGCGGCCCGCGTTTTTTCTCCAGGAAGGCGATCTGGTGATCGGCGACAAGACCTTCCAGGTGCTCCTCACGCCGGGGCACTCCCCGGGTTCGGTATGCCTGTACTGGCCGGAGAAAAAGGTGCTCTTCACGGGGGACGTGGTTTTCAGCCAGAGCATCGGCAGGACGGATCTTCCCGGCGGGTCGGGCAGGCAGCTCAAGGAGAGCATCACGAGGCTGGCGGCACTCGACGTGGAGGTCCTCTGCCCGGGTCACGGGGAGGTGGTGACCGGGCGCGAGAACGTCAGGAAGAACTTCAAGATGATCAAGGAGTTCTGGTTCAACTATTTATGACCCCAAGGAAGCGCTTCGAGCAGTCAGCCTGAATCCGCTCCCGGAGCGCCTGCCACTGCGGGTCTGCCTCGGGGTTGGGCAGGACAGCCGAACCCGTGATACCCTGTGTTTCCAGCTCCCCTCGTTGCCGTTCCATCAGAGCGGTCTTCCTGGCGAGACACTCCGCCTGGCAGGACCGAAGGGTATCCTGCAGCAGCTTCTCGGGCGTTCCGGCAAGCTCGTTGGCGATCCGGAAGAGACGCTCGTTGTCCGAATCGGGGTCGACGTGGAAGGCCAGGGCGTTCTTGAGATGCTCCAAGACTTCCGCGCCGCGGCCGCTTTTCCGTTCCCGTTCGATCTCGTCCTTGACGTCGTCGAGAGTCAGGCTGTTGTCCAGGAGCCGCTGGATGAGGCCCCGGATGTGCTTTTCACGCTCCTGCCGGTGCCACGCCTCGCGTTCCTCCGGGCTTGCGGAGAGGTTTTTCGTCCGCTCCATGATGAGGTCGATGGTGCTTTTGATCTCAGCCATGTTCTTTCTCCAGACTTCTTCGCTTCACAACTTCCCGGCTTTCGTATTTTCAGCGGGCCCGAAGAATAATCCCTTTGCGAAGAATTGTCCATGAAAATAGAGGGGCCGCAGGCTACGTGCGTAGGATGTCCACGGGCTCGAACTGGGTGGCCTTTTTCGAGGGGTAGATGCCCGCAAGGACCCCGACGAGGACGGAAGCGCCGAAGGCGATGGCGAGGCCCGTGAGGGAGAGCGTGAAGGGATATTTCAAGACGCCCAGCAGGATGACGCTGATCAGGGCCCCCGAGAAGGCGCCGATCATGCCTCCCGCAAGCGAGATGATGGAGGATTCGATCAGGAACTGCAGCACGATGTCGCGCTTGCGCGACCCGACGGCACGGCGGATCCCGATTTCGAGCTTCCGCTCGTTGACGATGAGGATCATGATCGAGAGGATGCCGAGGCCGCCTATGATGAAGGACACCGCAGCCGCGATCCGCCCGAGGACCGTGATGAGATCCATGGCCTGCGCCTTGAGGGCCATGACGTCCTTCATGTCGATGACGGCGAAGTCGTCGTTCTGCCCCGGCCCGATCTTGTGGCGCTTGCGCAGCAGGGCTTCGATGTCGGCCTTGGCCGAGGGGATGAGCTCGTCGCGGGTGATCTGGACGAAGATGTTGCTCACGTTCGTCTTGTTCACTAGAACCTTCAGAAAGGTCTGCAGGGGGACGAAGATCTGGTTGTCCTGGTCGGCCCCGGAGACGTCCGATCCCTTCTCCTCCATGACGCCGATGACCTGGAAGGGCACCCGCCAGATCAGGATGTACTTCCCGATCGGGTCCTCGTCGCCGAAAAGCTTCTCCACGACCGTCCGGCCCAGGACGGCCACCTTGTTGCGGTCTGCATTGTCCTGCTCGGAGATGAAACTCCCTTCCCGGGCATGGAAGTTCCGGATGTCCTGAAAGTTCGGCTCCACCCCGCCGATGAGAATCCCCCGCAGGGAAACGCTGCCGTAACGGACGGGAAAGGTCTTGTACCCCGCGGCGGACAGATCTGCAACGGCGGGGATGGACTCCCGGATCGCGCGGGCATCCTCCGGGGTCAGGTTCGTCGCCTGGCTCATCAGGGGCGTGCCCGCGCCGACGCGCCGGACGATGCCGCTGCGGACGATGAGGAGATTCTTACCGAGGCTGTCGATCTCCTGCTCGGTCTTGACGGCGAGCGAGCCGGAGAGATTGGAGACGATGATGAGAGAGAACGTGCCGAAGAACACGCCCAGCACGGCCAGCGCGGTGCGCCACTTGAACTGCACCAGCGAGCGCCTCGCGATCTTCAGGTTGAGCAGGATGCGCCTCAGGTCCATTCAAATGCACCGAGAAGGCATGGAGCGATGGAATGTTGGAATGATGGAAGGAGAGGGAATGAGACGCAAGGCCCCATGATTCCAGCACTCCAATATTCCATCCCTGAAAGGGTTCATGTTCTGATCGCCTCGATCGGCTTGAGGTTCGCCGCCTGCCGTGCCGGGTGAAGGCCGAACCCCACCCCGACGGCCCAGGAGAGAACAAGGCCGATGGCGAAGGCCTTCCAAGAAAAGTACACGGGAAACTCGGCCACGTGCGTGAGCAGCTGGGCCGAGATCACGCCGAGGATGAACCCGACGACTCCTCCGGCCGAGGTGATGATCACGGCCTCCGTGAGAAACTGCACCAGGATGTCCTTTTTGCGGGCGCCCACGGAACGGCGGATGCCGATTTCCTTGACCCGCTCCTTGACGGACAGCAGGAACAGGTTGGCCAGGACGAACCCCGCGACGATAAGCGAAATCACGCCCACGACGCCGATGAAGACCACGAGGGAGCCCGTGAGGGCCACGAGGAACTTGACGATGTCCTTGGACGTGAAGATGCGGAAGTCGTCCGGCTGCCCGTCGGGGATCCGGTGGCGGTAACGCAGGAGCCGCTTGAGCTCCTCGACGCGGCCGTCGATGTTTTCGATGTCGGTGAATCGAAGGCGCATGGCGTGGACGTACCGCTGCTCGTTCAGGAGCTTCTTCATCACCGTCGTGTAGGGCATGATGATGCGGTTGTCGAGGCTGCCGCCCCCCGGAGAGGTCCCCCGTTCGGAGAGCACGCCCACGATCTGGACGGGAAGGTTGCGCACCTGGACGAACTTGCCCACGGGGCTCTGCTCGCCGAAGAGCTCCCGGGCCGTTTCCTGGCCGATGATCCCCACGTTGGCGGAGCGCCGGATGTCGTCCTCGGTGAAGTCGGAGCCCTCCACGACGGGCCACGTCCAGGCCACGCTGTAATCGCTTGTGGATCCCACGATCTGGCTCTGGTACCGGTTGCCCCTGTAGGAGACCGTGGCGGTTCCGACCCATGCCGAGGGGGCGACGACGTAGGCCGTGGGGAAGGCCTGGCGGATGGCCTCCACGTCCTCGAGGGTGATCGTTTTTTCCCGCTGGCCGATGGCGCGGGACTCCTCGCTTCCGCCCATCAGCATGACGGAGTCGGGACCGAAGCTGGCGACGATGTCGAAGGCCTTCTTGTAGGCGCCTTCCGTGGCGGCGACGATGATCGTGATGGCCGAGATTCCCAGGGCGACGCTCACGAGGCAGAAGAAGGTCCGGAGCTTGAAGGCCTTGACGGCCTCGTAGGACTGGATGAGCAGCAGGGAGAAGCGTTCCATGAAAACGGGCTCCAGGCCTCAGGCATCAGGCCTCAGGGAGGGAAAAAAGAGGGAAATCTTCTTTCCTGGCGCCTGAAGCCCGGTGCCTGGCGCCTATTCGTTTATGACCCCGTCGCGGATGTGGATGATCCGCCGGGCGTAGGCGGCGATGTCGGCGTCGTGTGTGATGACCACAACGGTCTTGCCGCGCTCGTTGGTGCGGGTCAGGACCCCCATGATCTCCTCGGCCGTGCGGCTGTCGAGCTGCCCCGTGGGTTCGTCGGCCAGCAGCAGCTCCGGGTCGTTGATGAGGGCCCTGCAGATGGCCACGCGTTGCTGCTCTCCGCCCGAAAGCTGGGTGGGGCGGAACTTCATCCGCTCCTCGAGGCCGACGAGCTTGAGCAGCTCCGCGGCCCGTTCGCGGAGGCGATCCTTTTTCTTTTCGCGGTAGAGCGTCGGCACCAGGACGTTTTCCAGGACCGTGGCGTAGGGAAGCAGGTAGAAGCTCTGGAACACGAACCCGATGTGCTCGTTGCGCAGCTCCGAGAGCTCGTCGTCGTCGAGCTGCGTGACGTCGCGGCCCGCGAGAAGGAAGCGGCCCGAGGTCGGAACATCGAGGCAGCCCATGAGGTTCATCAACGTGGACTTCCCGGAGCCGGAGGTGCCCATGATGGCTGTGAATTCGCCCGGCTCGATCCGGAGGTTGACGCCCTTGAGGACCTGGAGGACCTGGTCGCCCACATGAAAGCTCTTCGTGATGTTCTCCATGAGGCAGACGGGGGTGGACATCACTTCATCGCCCCCTTCTGCGGGGCCTGCTGGGCGTCGGCGGAGACGGGCAGGATGATCTTCGTGGCCAGGATGTCGCCCTCGCTTGCCCCCGACAGGATCTCGGTCCTGTCCTCTCCGCGGATGCCGATCTTGAGATTCAGTTTCTCGACCTTGTTTTTCCCCGTGACCTTGTAGGCCACCTGTTTTCCGCGCTCGAACTTGACGGCGGCGTTGGGCGCGGTGAGGATGTCTTTCTTCTCCTCCGTGATGATCCGCACGTGGGTGGTCATCTCCGGCTTGAGGTAGGCGGCGTCATCCGGGGAGATCTTCATCGTGGAGAGATAGTAGACGATGTTCTCCTTGACGACGGGCTGGGGGTAGATCTTCTCGATCTTTCCCTTGAACGTCTTGGCCGGGAAGGTGTCGACGTAGAACTCCACGTCCTGCCCGACGGCGGCCCTTCCGATGTCCGTCTCGTCGACGTAGATCCACATCTCGAGCCTCGAGGGATCAAGCACGGTCACCAGGTTTGCCACCTGCAGCCCCGCGACGATCGTCTCGCCCTCCTGGGCCGTCACGTCGGAAACAACCCCGTCGATGGGGGCGTAGATCTTCGTGTAGGTCATCCGAACCTCCTGCTGGCGCAGGCGGGCCTGGATCTCCTCGAGGTTGGAACGGGAAATGGTCAGCTGTGTCTTGTACTCGTCCTGGAGCCGCTGCAGGACGGCCTCGGCCGCCGTGAACTGGCTTTCGGCCTTGTCGACGGCGTCCTTCGTCGTGTACTCGTGCTTCAGCAGCTCGCGCTCGCGCTCCGCGTTGACCTTCGCATAGTCATGGGTGGCCCGGGCCTCGCGGATCCGCTCCGGGTAGGTTTTCTCGACCTGGGCAAGCGTGTTCTGCGCCGACACGAGGGCCGCCTGCTGCTGACTGATCTGCTGCCGGATCTCGCGGTCGTCCACGAGGGCGATGAGCTCGCCCGCCTTGACGCGGTCTCCCACCTTGACCTTCATCTTCTGAATCCGTCCCGTGGTCTGGGCGCCGATCTTGACGACGGCCCCGACCTGGGACTTGATGATGCCCGTTGCCACGAGGACCCCGCGGATGCTTCCCTTTTCCACATTGCCCGTTTCGAGGACCTGGAGGGCCGGTTTGGCGAAGAAGACCCGATAGAGCAGAAACGCCGCCAGCAGGATCACGACGGCGGCCGCGGCGGCAAGGGCGATTTTTTTTCTGGGCGTGAGCGCCTTGAGCGAGGAGAGGTTCATGGGCGGATGCATCCGTTCTGCATGGTGTTGAGGACCTAGCGGGTCCCGGTGGCCGGGGCCCCTGACGGGCCTTCCTGCAGGATTTCCAGGTGTTCGATGCCGGAAACCCTCTCCAGGAGAGCCTTTGCGAGGTAGAGGTTGAGCTTCGCCTGGACGTCCTGTTCCCGGGCCTGCGAAAGCAGCGTCTCGGCGAAGACGACGGACAGGATGTCCCCCTTGCCGACCTTGTATTCGCCGAAGGCCTGGTCGTAGTTCTGCTGGGCCTGCCGGAGCTGCTCCTCGGAGACCTTCACGTTCCGCGACGCGGTGATGAAATCCTCGTAGCTCTTGCGGAGTTCCAGCCGCAGCGATCGCTCCGTCTCCTTGAGGTTCTTCGATGCGGTCAGGGTGTCGATCGAGGCGGCCTTCCTCCGGTAGAATTTACCGAGATCGAAGAGATTCCACGTGGCCAGCAGTGATGCAGAGCGGTCCTCGTAGGGGTTTCCGTAGACAAAAGCGGACGATGACGCGGGGTTGCTGGTGTCCGTCCGGGAATAGGTCAGGTTGCCCGACACGACCGGGAGGAAGTCCCCCGTGGAGATCCCCTCGGCGCTCTCTGCGCGCTTGACGGCCAGTTGGGCCTGGAGAATCTCGGGACGTCGCATCAGGGCCTCTTCCAGCCTCTTTTCGTCGGGCAGGGCGAAATCGAAGGCCAGGATTCCCTGGAGCTCGTCGGCGTCGGCGACCGGCGTGCCGATCAAGGAGCTCAGCTCGGAGAGGCTCTTCTTGAGGCTGCCCTCGGCCTGGACGAGGTTGAAACGGGCCTGTTCGAGTCTCACGGAGACCTGCAGGACGTCGGAGAGTTTCGCCACGCCGAACTTCCTCCGCCCCTCGGCCACCTCGTAGTTCTTCTGTGCATTGTCGAGCTGGATTTTCCTCTGGGCGAGGATCCCGCGGCTTGCCAGGGTCGTGTAGAAAGAGGTCTTCACGCTCAGAACGAGGTCGAGGAGGCTCTTGCGGAGGCCTTCCTGCTCGGCGTTGAAGTTGTAGCGGGAGATGTCCCGGGTGTAGCCTCGCTTGTAGTCGAAAAGCCGCAGTGAGGCGGTCACGTCGACGTTGTTGGAGGAGGAGTCGTAGCCCGCGATGTCCCGGCGGGTCGCTGCGCCGGAGGCATCGAGGCTCGGAACGTAGGCCCCGAGGGTCGCCTTGTAGAGGGCCTCCGAGGACTGGACCCGGGCGGCCTGGGCCTGGTAGGCGGGAAGGTTCGACTTGGCCAGCGACAGGGCCTCCTCGAGCGTGAGGGCCCGGGAAGAAAGGGGCGCCGCGATGAGCGTCAGAAGAGCGAGGGTCATCGGCGCGAAAAAAATCTTGTCGGCCCACTTGCGGCAGACCATAGCGTTACTTCACCTCGACGGCGGGGGCGATCCCCGGGGATGGTCACGACTGCGGTAATGTATGAAGTTTCACGCCCATTGCGCAAGCAGATTTTCGACATGGGCCCTTCGGTACGCTCGGGAGAGGAAACAGCATATCGCATGCCACCGGGCATGAATATCGCAAGCATTGAATATTGTTGAACAATAATCTGGTTTCGCCTGAAGCTGTCTCTTTACGGGACAGCCTTGTGGATACAAATTATCCGGAAAGGAGAAACAAGGGGGATAATTCGTATTTACAAGGTTTCGGCCGTGTCGAGGCGATGCCGTCGCGGGATCCCGTTTTCTCTGATTCTTCGTGGACGCGATCTGTGATATAATAATAAGTATTCGCCACATCTGTGCAGCGAGTGTCGGAGCGGTCAACCGGGGGCGCACCCCGTCTGAGGCGAGACGACGGCGTGCATTTCCTTGCCGGGGAGCAGCCGAAGGTTGCGACGAAACCGTCTGTGCGAAGCAAGAATTCTGCATCAGGGGCTTTGGGCGGCAGCCCGTCGAGAACCGTGAGCAGTCACCTGACAAAGGAGGAAGGGGTGAAAATCATTCAATTTATTTCGGAAAACGGCGAGAGGCTCTACGGGGCCATCGATTCGGTTGAGCCGGGCAGGGCCCGCGTCATCGAGGGGGATATCCTGGGCGCGTTCTCATTGACGGAGCGGAGCGCCGAAATCCGGAAGATCCTACCGCCGGTGAGTCCGCCCAACATCCTTGCCCTGGGGTTCAGTTACGGCAAGCATGCCGGGGAAACGGAGAGCCGGCCCCCGGAGAGCCCCGTGCTGTTCATCAAGGGAACGAACAGCCTCCTGGGGCCGGGAGAGACGATCCTGCTACCGAAGGCGGGCCCGGACGAGGTGGATTTCGAGGCCGAGCTGGCCGTTGTCATCGGCAAGAGGGCGAAGAACGTTTCCCCGGGAGAAGCCCTGGAGTATGTCCTGGGCTACACCTGCGGCAATGACGTCAGCGCCAGGGACTGGCAGATGGTCAAGCAGAAAAAGCAGTGGGCCCGGGGCAAGAGCTTCGACACCTTCTGCCCGCTGGGGCCCTGTCTCGTGACCAAGGATGAGATCCCAGACCCGAACAACCTCCGGATCCGCTCCATCCTCAACGGCAGGGTGATGCAGGACTCCAGCACGTCGGACATGCTCTTCAGTGTTGCAGACATTGTGAGCGATCTGAGCCGCTCCATGACCCTCCTGCCGGGTACGGTCATCATGACGGGCACGCCGGAAGGGGTGGGCTTCGTCCGCAAGCCGCCGGTGTTCCTGCGGCACGGGGACGTCATCACGATCGACATCGAGCGGCTGGGGGCGCTGACGAACCCCGTCGAACGCGAGCCTTGAGCGGCTCGAGTCTCCAGGGTCTCGGGGTGCGGAAGAATTCCGGAAGTTGACGTGCAGGTGGAAAATCCGCGAGGCCTGTGCTATGAAGCGAAGGGGGTGTGTGCGGGACAGGCCCCCTTTTTACATAATGAGTTCGCAGAATGCGGCGGGTGAGCCCCAAGGGGCGAAACATCCTGCACAAACGGGAGGTCGAGATGAGTGACGGTGCAAACGCGAGAAGGCATTTCTTTGTGATCCTCGTTGTCTGCCTCGTGGGGTTCTTCATCCTGTCGGTGATCGGGGTGTTGAGGTTTTCGCTGGCACCGGGGCTTCGGTCATCCTACGCAGGGGCCGAGGGGGCCGGCGCGGCTGCCGCGACGGCGGCACCGAAGACCGTTTTCCCGTCGGCGGCCGGCGCATCCGCGACGCCGGGCACGCTTGCAGACCTCGTGGAAAAGCTCAGCCCGGCCGTCGTGAACATCAGCACGACAAAGGTCGTCAAGATGGACGGCAAGCGATCGCCTTTCAACGAGATGTTCCCCTTCGATCGCTTCTTCGGCGGCGAGGACGAGTTTTACCGGCGCTTTTTCGGCGACAACCCCGAGCGGGAGTTCCGTCAGCGAAGCCTGGGGTCGGGCTTCATCATCAGCAAGGACGGCTACATCTTCACGAACAACCACGTCATCGAAAAGGCCGACAAGATCAAGGTCCGCCTCTCGACGGGCAAGGAGTATGACGCAGCCGTGAAGGGAAGGGACCCGCGGACGGACCTCGCCCTCATCAAGATCAACCCCGACAACAGTCTGCCGACCGTCACCCTGGGCGATTCGGACCGGCTGCGGGTGGGCGACTGGGTCATGGCCATCGGGAACCCCTTCGGGCTCGATCACACCGTCACCGCGGGGATCGTGAGCGCCAAGGGCCGGGTCATCGGGGCGGGCCCCTATGATAATTTCATCCAGACCGACGCCTCCATCAACCCCGGAAACAGCGGCGGGCCGCTGTTCAACATGGCGGGCGAGGTCGTGGGGATCAACACGGCCATCGTGGCCCAGGGGCAGGGCATCGGTTTTGCCATTCCCGTGAACATGGCCAAGGAGATCCTCGAGGACCTCAAGGCAAAGGGCAGGGTCACCCGGGGCTGGCTCGGGGTTTCCGTGCAGGACATCACGGAAGACCTGGCGAAGAGCATGAAGCTCAAGGACCGCAGCGGGGCCCTGGTGACGGAGGTCTTCGAGGGCGACCCGGCGGACAAGGCGGGCATCAAGCAGGGCGACATCATCATCGAAGTAGACGGCAAGAAAGTCAAGGACACCCATGAACTGCTCCGCGTCGTGGCCGTACTGCCCGTCGGCAAGAAGACGACGGTGAAGGTCCTGCGCGAGGGTCAGGTGAAGGAGATGCAGCTCACGGTGGCCGAGCGCGAGGAGAAAAAGGAAATGGCCTCGGGCCGGGGCGAGGGCAGGGATACCTTCGGGATGACCGTTCAGGACATCACCCCGGAAATCGCAAGGCAGCTCGGGCTTCCCTCGACGGGAGGCGTCATCGTGACGCGGGTCCGGGAGGGAAGCGCGGCCGACGAGGGAGGGCTGCAGCCCTACGACGTGATCCTGCAGGTCAACCGGGTCAAGGTGGCCTCCGTGAAGGATTTCCAGAGGGAGATCTCGAAGAAGACCGCCGATGACCGGGTACTCCTGCTGATTCGCAGGGGCAAGGGGACCTATTACGTGGCCATCCGGAAGGAATAGGGACACGGGCGAACCGGAAAGCCATTGGAAACGAGGGATCTGCTGATCTGCATGTACCGGGCGCTCGACCGGTTCTTCGGGCCGCTTCAGTGGTGGCCGGGGGATACGCCCTTCGAGGTCGCCGTCGGCGCGATCCTGACGCAGAACACGAACTGGGCCAACGTGCAGAAGGCAATCGGGCGGATCAAGGAGCGCGGGGCCCTGAGCCCGGTGCCGCTCTACGGTCTCGATCAGGCAGACCTGGAAGAGCTGATCCGGCCGTCGGGGTATTACCGGGTCAAGGCAAGGAGGCTGAAGGCGTTTCTCGAGGTGCTGTGCGAAGGCTTCGGGGGCGACCTGAACGCGATGCTTGCCGGGGAGCTGCAGGACGTGCGCCGGCGGCTGCTCTCGATTGCGGGGATCGGGGAGGAAACGGCCGACAGCATCCTCCTCTACGCCGGCGGCAGGCCCGTCTTCGTGGTCGATGCCTATACCCGGCGCATCCTCGAGAGGCACGGGATGCTCGAAGGGCGGCACTCCTACGGGGAAATCCAGCGGCGCTTCCTGGAAGCGTTGCCGCCGGAGGCGGAACTCTACAACCAGTACCACGCCCTGATCGTGGAGGCGGGCAAGAGGTTCTGCCGCAAAGAGCCGCGATGCGGCCAGTGCCCGCTGCAGGGCATTTCGAAAGGGGTTCGCCGGGCCGGAAAGGGCGGCCTGCAGGCGACGGGTAGCCAGTCTTGTTCGTCCGGGAAGAAATTCTTAAAGCGAGGCTCCGGGAAGAACGTCACACGTTCGTCCTGAAACTCAACGACTACGCCGGCGTCATCCACCTGCATTCCGACTACTCCCACGACGGGCGCGCATCGATCCAGGAGATCGTGTCGGCGGCCCGGGCCAACGGCATCGACTTCGTCATGCTCACCGACCACAGCTGGCTCCAGGCGAAGTACGACGGCCATGAACGGTCTTACGACGGCGTGCACCTCTTCATCGGGATCGAGATGACGCCCCGCTACAACCATTACCTCGCCTTCGGGATAGACGAGCCCCTCATCACCTGTGATCTCGCCTGGGTCTTCCCCTACGAGGACGAACTGGACATCTCCCCGCAGTTCTACATCGACTGGGTCCGCAGCAAAGGGGGGATCGGGTTTATCGCCCATCCCGACCACGAGGGGGCCCCGAGGTTTCACGTGAAACCTTACAACTGGAACGACTGGACCGTCTCGGGCTACACGGGGATCGGAATCTGGGACTTCATGACCGACTGGCAGAGCAAGCTGAAGGGATACGCAAGCGCCCTGTTCGCCTATTATTTCCCCGCCTATTCGCTCAGCGGGCCGAAAAGGGAGACCCTGAGACGCTGGGACGAGCTGAACCGGACAGGCAAGGTCGTCGGGATCGGAGAGCTCGACAACCACGAGACCATCAAGGAAATGTTCGGCTTCGAATTCTACATCTTTCCGTTCAGCAAGGCCTTTCGCTTTATCCGGACCCACATACTGACGGAGGCGAAGTTTCTCGAGCAAGACGAGCTGAACAGGGAGATCATCCTGTCGGCCCTGAGGCGGGGCAGGGCCTACGTGGCGCTCGAGTATTTCGCGAAGGCCCGGGGTTTTTCCTTCGTCATCATGGACGAGTCGGAGGCGGCCACCATGGGTGACGAATTCTTTCTCGACGACATGGCCATCGCGCAGATCGAACTTCCCGAAAAAGGGAAAATCCGCCTGATCAAAAACGGTGCACTGTTCCGGGAGACGGTGGGGAAAGATCTGACCTGCGGCATCGACGAGCCCGGGATCTACCGCGTCGAAGTCTACCTGAGGAAAGCATTCAAGTACCGCCCCTGGATCTTCTCGAACCCGATCTATGTAAGATAAGACGGGCAAAAGGCTTAAGGCTGATGGCCTAGGGGCAAGATGAGCGGATATCCCGCCGGGGCCTCTTTCTTTTTCCTGCCTGAAGCTTTATGGCTTTTGCCGGTCTCACGGACACTCCGCCGCGCGGTAGGAGCTGCGGACGAGCGGCCCGGCCACGACGGTCCTGAATCCCCGCCCAAGGGCCTCATGCCTCAACTCTTCGAACTCCTCTGGTGCATAGAATTTCGCGACGGGCCAGTGATGCCTTGACGGCTGCAGGTACTGGCCGATGGTGAGATGGGCACAGGAGGCCGCGGCGAGGTCGTCGAGGAGCGAAAGAATGCCGTCGCGGTCTTCCCCCAGCCCGATCATGAAGCCCGACTTGGTTTTCGTTCGGACGGGGGCTTCCGCGGCGTGCCGCAGAAGATCGAGAGACCGGTGATAGTCTCCCTGGGGGCGAAGCTCGGCGAAGAGCCCTCGCGTCACTTCCAGGTTGTGATTCAGCACATCGGGGCGGGCTGCGAGGATCGTCTCGAGGGCCTTCCGGTCCCCCTGGAAATCGGGAATCAGGACCTCCACGCGGCAGCCCGCCACCTCGCGGCGCAGCGCGTCGATGCAGCGGGCAAACTGTCCGGCGCCGCCGTCGGGGAGATCATCCCGCGTGACAGAGGTGATGACGATGTGGCGCAGCCCCAGGGTCCGCGCCGCCTCGGCGAGCCGCCCGGGTTCCGACTCGTCGACGGGATCCGGCCGGCCGTGCCGCACATTGCAGTAACGGCAGTTTCGGGTGCAGAGGTTTCCAAGGATCAGGAACGCGGCCGTGCCGGAGCCAAAACATTCCCCAATGTTGGGGCACCGGGCTTCCTGGCAGACGGAATGGAGATCCAGGCGGCCCAGGAGCCCCTGCGTGTCGGTGAAGGCACGGGAACTCGGCAGGGGGACTTTGAGCCAATCGGGTTTGCGCATGGGGTGGCGTAAGGCTTATGGCTCAAGGCTTATGGCAAGAAAATCTTCCTCCCTCTTGCCTTAAGCCTTTCGCCTTCTGCCTTGTTTTTAGAAAGGTAATTGATCCTGTTCTGGCACCTGTGTTAAGGGTGCCCCATGGACTTAAAAGCTTACTACAAGCTGATTTCGAGCGAGCGAACCGCTCGCAAGTACTTGTCGAGAAAATGCCGTAAAAATGGACA
>Ga0209201_1000394_pt1 | contig 63389 bp, 51 predicted proteins | sample AD_UKC055_MetaG_FD_184411 | JGI IMG/M metagenome (GOLD analysis project Ga0209201, IMG submission 184411) | Active sludge microbial communities of municipal wastewater-treating anaerobic digesters from USA - AD_UKC055_MetaG (SPAdes) (version 2) | ecosystem: Engineered > Bioreactor > Anaerobic >...
GGGGGGGGGGGGGGGGGGGGGGGGGGGGGGGGGGAGGTGCCGGCTGGCGGATGAGGCTTTCTTGGGGGCGGCTTTTTTCGCGACGGGCTTTTTGGCCATCGCTTTTTTTGCCACCGGTTTTTTGGCGACGGTTTGCTTGGCCTTTTTGATCATTGGCTTTTTCGCCACGGCTTTTTTCACGACCACTTTTTTCGTGGGTGCTTTCTTCGCCGCGGGCTTTTTGACCGCGACTTTCTTGGCTACTGCTTTCTTCGGTGCTGGCTTCTTGGCCACAATCTTCTTGGCTGCGGGTTTTTTCACAGCGGATTTTTTGGCGGACTTTTTGGGTGCGGGGCGCGCGGGGCGCGCTTTAGCGGGGGCCTTTTTTGCTGCTTTCTTTTTGGTCGCCATGGTGCACCTCACACGTTAGCTGTTCATCTTGCTTGCTTCCGAAGACGCCTCCGGAGCTACACAAAGGTTGCGCTGTTTATCATGGTGCGCGCGGGAAAGTCAATGGCCGAGGCGCGCGTGGGCGAAAACATTTGCGGCAGGCGGGGCGCTCGCCTAGGATGGGGCGCATGAAAAACCGTTGGCGGGCAACTTTATGGATCGTGTTGGCCGGGGGGCTGGCGCTGGCGCCGGCGCGGGGGGCCGATCTGGCGGCGGAGCAACAAATGGCGCTGGTCCGGCGCTCGATGCCCGATGTGCCGCTGGAATTGGAAGCGGCGCTTCAGGTGGTGAACCCCAACGGCAAGACCATCAAAACCGTGCGGGCGGAAGCGCGGCTGGTGCCGCAGGGCGATGGGCGGACGGCGCATTATACTTTATTAGATGCCTTCGGCGGAACGCTGGCGGAGATGACCGTGGCGCTGGCCGACGGCCGGGCGGAATTTGCCTACGCCGTGGGCGACCCGCCGCAGCCGGCGGAGCTGCCAGACTTGTTTGGGCCGATTGAGGGCAGCGTCATCAGTTGGATGGAGTTGAGTTTCTCGTACTTCTGGTGGCCGAACCCCAAGATTGTCGGCACCGAAAAAGTGGCGCGGCGTTGGGATTGTCAAATCATTGAGATTCCCTGTCCGCCGGAATACGGCGCAGGGTGGTCGTACGTCCGGCTATGGGTAGCGCCGGCCTATAACGCGGTGGTGCGTGGCGAGGCTTGGCTGGATGGACGCGCGTGTAAACGGTTTGAGGTCAAGTCGGTCAAAAAACTCCGCCAGATTTACATGATTGGGGATCTGGAAGTGAAAGACCTGCGGAGTGGCGCAAGGGCGCGGCTGAAGGTGGGCCGGATGAAGATGGTTTCCCCGGATTATTCACCGGAGGAATTGGAAGAGTTCAACGCGCCGATTTCGTGGTGAAGGGATGAGCGATTTGTTTGCAGCATCACCGCCGGCCATGCCGGGCGAGCAGCCCGCGCGGCAAGTTTGGAAGGTGTCCGAGCTGACGCGGCGCATCAAGGGCACGTTGGAGGGCGCATTTGGCAGCGTGTGGGTGGAGGGCGAGATTTCCAATTTGCGGCGACCGGCGTCGGGGCATGCGTACTTCACGCTCAAGGATGCCACGAGCCAATTGCGCGCAGTGATGTTCCGCAGCGCCTTGGCGGGGGTGAGCCTACCGCTGAAGGATGGCCTGCAAGTGCGCGGCTACGGACAGATCACGGTGTATGAGGCCGCCGGCGATTACCAGATTGTGTTGCGCAAACTGGAGGCTGCCGGCGAAGGTGAGCTGATGCTGCGTCTTGAAGCGCTGAAGAAAAAACTCGCAGCGGAGGGCTTGTTTGCCTTGGAGCGTAAACGCCCGCTGCCCGCGCTGCCGCAACATGTAGGCGTGGTAACTTCGCCCACCGGCGCGGCTATCCGCGATATTCTGCAAGTGTTGAAACGTCGTTTCGGCAATCTGCACGTGGTGGTGGCGCCGGTGCGTGTGCAAGGGGCGGGGGCCGCGGAAGAAATCGCGGCGGCAATTGATTTGCTGAATGAACGCGGCGGGCTGGATGTGCTGATTGTGGGGCGGGGGGGCGGCAGCCTCGAAGATTTATGGTGCTTTAATGAGGAAATCGTGGTGCGGGCAATCGTTCGCTCGCGGATTCCAGTGATTTCGGCGGTCGGGCACGAGATTGACTGGACGTTAAGCGACTTGGCCGCGGATGTCCGGGCGCCGACACCCAGCGCCGCCGCCGAAATGGTGGTGAAGAGCAAGGCGGAGCTGGAGCGGCGCGTGGCGGATGCCGCGCGGCGGCTCGGCCTCGGCGCGCAGGCGGCCGTGTTGGCATGGCGCAACCGCCTCGACCGCGCGGCGCGGACACCCATCCTGCGCGATCCGCTGCAAGTGGTGCGCCAGCGGCAACAGACGGTGGACTATCTGGGCGTACGGCTGCACAACGCGCTGGCCGGCCTGCCACAACTGGTTCGCCAACGAGCCGAGACCAGCGCGCACCGGATGGAATTGGCCATGCGGTTGCGCCTCGCGGAAAGCAGCCGCGCGCTGCAGCACGCGCAGGCGCAATTGCGCCTGCTGAACCCCAAGGCGGTGCTGACCCGCGGCTATAGCCTGACCCGGCTGCCGGATGGCCGATTGCTGCGCGCGGCCAGCGAAGTCCAACCGGGCATGATCTTGAAAACAGAGCTGGCAGCCGGCGCGGTGTTGTCCACCGTGACGGCCACCGAAGGAGAAACCCATGACGGAAAAAACAGCCAAAACACCAAGCTTCGAGGACGCACTGGCGCGCCTGGAAAAAATCGCGGCGGAGATGGAAAGCGGCAAACTAGGTCTGGAGAAAATGGTGGCGGCGTTCGAGGAGGGCCAGAAGCTGGTCAAACTTTGCTCTTCTAAACTGAATGAGGTGGAACGCAAGATCGAGTTATTGGTCAAAAAGGCTGACGGTACGGTGGCGGCGGAGCCGTTCCCGGAGAGCGAATCGTAAGCGTTTCGGCGCGGCGGCGGTTTTGAGATTGAAACGAGCGGCGGGGGTAGTTATCCTGCCCATGCGTTTAGTATTTTGTGGAGCAAAGGAAAACCATGGCTGAAGAACTGCAACATCTGATCGAACGTATCCGCAAGGAAGGGGTGGAGTCCGGAGCCCAAGCCGCCGACGCGCTGGTGGCGGAAGCCAAGCAGAAGGCGGCGACCATTGTGGCCGAGGCCCAAAAGCAGGCCAAGGATTTGGTGACGAAAGCGGAGCAGGATGCCGCAGCCTTTGCCGAGCGCGGCCGGGCCACGCTGCAGCAGGCGGCGCGCGATTTGCTGATCAGCATCGGCGGCGCGGTGGGCGATGTGGTGGGGGGCATTGTGGATGCCAAGGTCGGCGCGGCGCTCTCGCCGGAGCTAATGGCGCAAATGCTGTTGAAACTGGCCGAGGCGTATGCGCAGAACGGCGGCGAGGGGGGCATCGTGGCGATGCTGGGCGAGGCGGATGCCGCTGCGGTGCGGGCCTACTTTGCCAAGGAATATCAGGACAAGCTGGCGGCCGGCATTCAGATCGAAAGCAGCAAGGAAGTGTTCAAGGGATTCCGCGTGGGCGCCAAGGGCGGGCAGGTTTTCCACGATTTCACGAAAGAGGCCATTGCGGAATCGCTGGCCCATTTCCTGCGGCCGGAGCTGGGGCAGATTGTCAAGAAGGCGGCGGGCTAGGACTCACCGATGGGGATGTACCACTATTTGGTGGCCTCGCTGCCGACGCTGACGCTGGGCACGGCGCCGCCTTTTTCGCCGGCGGATTTCCGCTTCAAATGCCAGGGCGTGTTGAGCGCGCCGGACTTGGCGGAACTGGATTTGCTGCTGGCTGGGCAGGCGGCGCAAGGGCGCACGGCATTCGCGCGCGCGTGGGCGGGCGGGGACGCGCAAATCCGCAATACGGCGGCCAAAATGCGCGGCGGCAAACTCGGCGTGGAGGCCAAGTCGTTCCTCAAGAGCCACCCGGGCTACGCGGTGTGGCTGGACAAGGAAGTGGCCGATGCCCTCGCCAAGCCCAGCCCGCTCGCCCGGGAAATGGGGCTGGATTTGGCGCGCTGGAAATTGGCCGACGAGTTGGTCGGCGCGGATGCCTACGGGCTGCCGGCAGTGTTGGCGTTCGGCGTCAAAATCATGCTGACGGCACGATGGGCGGCCATGACTGACGAGGCCGGCCGGGAACGGCTGGAACAACTGGTTTCTACCTTGGAGGAAAATGCGGCCCAAAGTGGCGCGGCAAGTTTCAAATAGCGAAGGCGGTCGAAGATGAGCGAAAACGTGGGTAAAATTGTAGGAATCAACGGCAACCTGATCACGGTGCAATTTGACCAGCCGGTGACGCAGAGCGAAGTGGGCTACGCGCGCACGGGCGACATCATGTTGAAGTCCGAGGTCATCCGCATCCGCGGCGCCAACGCGGAACTGCAAGTGTTTGAGGACACCACCGGGCTGAAGGTGGGCGATCCCGTGGAGTTCAGCGGCAACCTGCTGGCGGTGGAGTTGGGCCCCGGCCTGCTGGCGCAGGTGTACGACGGTCTCCAAAATCCGCTGCCGAAGCTGGCGGAGCAGTGCGGGTTTTTCTTGCAGCGCGGCACCTACCTGAAGGCGCTGGACCGCGAAACCAAGTGGGACTATACCCCCCAGGCGCGCCGCGGCGATGAAGTGCAGGCGGGCGATACTCTCGGCACCGTGCCGGAAGGCATCTTCCAGCACCGCATCATGGTGCCGTTCCGGCTGACAGGAAAATGGAAAGTGGTGGATACCACGCCGGCGGGTTCCTACCCCGTCACGCACGTGGTGGCCAAGCTGAAAGGGGAGCGCGGCGAAGAAGTGGCCGTGACCATGATGCAGGAATGGCCCGTCAAGGTGCCCATCCGGGCCTACGCCGAGCGCCTGCGCCCAGTGGAACCGCTGGTGACCAAGGTGCGCGTGATTGACACGTTTTTCCCGGTGGCCCGCGGCGGGGTGTATTGCATCCCGGGGCCGTTCGGCGCGGGCAAAACCGTACTGCAGCAAATCACCAGCCGCCATGCGGATGTGGATATTGTGATTGTGGCAGCGTGCGGCGAGCGCGCCGGCGAAGTGGTGGAAACACTGCGCGAATTTCCCGAGCTGACCGACCCGCGCACGGGGCGCAGCCTGATGGAGCGCACGCTGATCATTTGCAACACGTCATCCATGCCTGTGGCCGCGCGCGAAGCATCGGTTTATACGGCGGTGACGATCGCGGAATACTACCGGCAGATGGGGCTGAACGTCCTGCTGCTGGCTGACTCCACCAGTCGCTGGGCGCAGGCGCTGCGCGAGATGAGCGGCCGCCTTGAGGAAATTCCCGGCGAAGAAGCCTTCCCGGCCTATCTCGAATCGGTGATTGCCGCGTTCTACGAGCGCGGGGGTGTCGTCAAACTGCGCGATGGCCAAACCGGTTCGGTGACCATCGGCGGGACGGTCTCGCCGGCGGGCGGCAACTTTGATGAACCCGTCACGCAGGCCACTCTGAAAGTGGTGGGCGCCTTCCACGGCCTGAACCGCGAGCGCTCCGACGCGCGGCGTTATCCGGCCATCCATCCGTTGGACAGTTGGAGCAAGTATCCCGGTGTGGTGGATACGCAGCAGGTAGCGCAGGCGCGCCGGCTGTTGCGGCAGGGCAACGAAGTCAACCAGATGATGAAGGTCGTCGGCGAAGAAGGCACCAGCATCGAGGATTTTGTGGTGTATCTGAAGAGCGAGTTCCTTGACGCGGCCTACCTGCAGCAGAACAGCTTCCACGACGTGGATGCGGCCACGGGCGCCGACCGGCAGCAATATGTGTTCGCCAAAATCCACGCCATCCTGGAGGCCAAGGTGTTCTTCCCGGACAAGGATGCAGCGCGCAAGTGGTTCCTGCAATTGACGTCGGTGACCAAGGACTGGAACCTGGTGACGATGGATTCGGCGGAGTTCAAACAGTTGGAACAGCGGATTGACGCGATGTTGGCGGAGGTTTCGGACAATGCATAAGATTTATCATCGCATCGAGCAAATTGCGGGCAACGTCATCACCGTGCGCGCCGAGGGCGTGGCCAACGGTGAACTGGCACAGGTGGTTGGCACGCTGGGAACTTCGCTGGCGCAGGTGATCCGGCTGGATCACGACAAGGTGTATTTGCAGGTGTTCGCGGGCAGCCGCGGCATTGCCACCGATGGCCAAGTGCGCTTTCTGGGGCACAAGATGGATGTATCCTTCACGGATGCGCTGCTGGGGCGCGTGTTCAACGGCTCCGGCCAGCCGCGCGACAACGGTCCGGAACTCGACGAAAACCGCATTGCCATCGGCGGGCCGTCGGTGAACCCCGCCAAGCGCATCATCCCGCGCAAAATGGTGCGCACGGGCATCCCGATGATTGACGTATTCAACTCGCTGGTGGAATCGCAAAAACTGCCGATTTTTGCCGCGGCGGGCGAGCCCTACAACGAGCTGCTGGCGCGCATTGCCCTGCAAGCCGAGGTGGATATCATCATCTTGGGCGGTATGGGGCTGAAGCACGACGACTACCTCCAATTCCGTGACACGCTGGAAGCGCACGGCGCGCTCTCGCGCTCGATTCTGTTTATTCACACCGCGGCGGACCCGACGGTGGAATGCCAGATGGTGCCGGATATCTCACTGGCGGTGGCCGAGCAGTTCGCGCTGCAAAACAAGCGCGTGCTCGTGCTGCTGACGGACATGACCAGCTTCGCCGACGCGCTCAAGGAAATCGCCATCACCATGGAGCAGATTCCCTCCAACCGCGGGTATCCCGGCGACCTCTATTCGCAGTTGGCCGCCCGCTACGAAAAGGCGGTGGATTTCGAGGGCGCGGGCTCCATTACCATTTTGGCCGTCACCACCATGCCGGGCGATGACGTGACCCACCCGGTTCCCGATAATACCGGCTACATCACCGAGGGCCAGTTCTATCTGCGCAACGGCCGCATCGAGCCGTTCGGGTCGCTCTCGCGCCTGAAACAGCAGGTCAACGGCCGCACGCGTGAAGACCACCGCACCGTGATGAACACCATGATTCAGTTGTACGCCTCGTTCAAAGAGACCTTGGAAAAGCAGTCCATGGGCTTCCGCATGAGCGCGTGGGACAACCGCCTGTTGAAATATGGCGAACGCTTCGAGCGCGAGATGATGGACCTGTCCGTCAACATCCCGTTGGAAGCCGCGCTGGACCTCGGCTGGCAGATCATGGCCGACTGTTTCGAGCCGGAAGAAACCGGCATTTCCGCCAAGTTGATTGCGCAATTCTGGCCAAAGACGACGGCCTAGGACGCGGGCATGGGCAAGGTCAAAAATACCAAGACGGAATTGAAGGCGCAGCGTGACGCGCTCAAGCGCTATCGCCGCTATTTGCCGACGTTGCTGCTCAAGAAGCAGCAACTGCAAATGGAAATCCGGCAGGTGGAACAGCGCGTGACCGAAAAGCGGGCCGAAGAAGAAGCCGCCCGCGGCGCACTGGCCGACTGGGTCAAGCTCTACTCCGATCCGCTGGACTACCTGTCGTGGTTGAAGGTCGAAGCCATTGATGTCGAGCCGGGCAACATTGCCGGGGTGGCCGTGCGCACCCTGCGCGAAATCCGCTTCCAGCGCACCACGCCGGACCTATGGGCCACCCCCGCCTGGCTGGATGAGGGGCTGGCGACCCTGGAACAACTCTTCCGCCTGCGTATTGAACGCCGCCTGCTGGAAGAACAATTACGTCTCTTGGCCGAAGAACTGCGCACCACCAGCCAGCGCGTCAATTTGTTCGAGAAGGTCAAGATTCCGGAATGCGCGGAAAATATCCGGCGCATCCGGATTTTCCTCGGCGATGAAAACACCAGCGCGGTGGTGCGTTCGAAGATTGCCAAAGACAAATCCATCAAGAAGGCGGCCGCCCCGGCGGCGGCCGTGGCCGGAGGATCAGCCGCATGATCGTCCCAATGAAAAAATTGACGGTGTTGTGCGTGGCGCACGACCGCAAGGCCACATTGGATGCCCTCCGCGAACTTGGCGTGCTGCATGTGACGCCGGTGGTGCCGCCAGCAGGATCGGGGCTGGATGTGGCGCGCGAGAAAGCAACCGGCTTGCGCCGTTTGCTCGAAGCGTTGCCCATGGCCAAAGATGCCAAGCCCACCGGGCATACTTTTGGCGAAGTCGTGGCAGAAATCGGCTACTTGCTGGATATTCGCAAGGATTGCCAGGAGCGGCTGGAATATCTGCAAGCGGAAGTAGCGCGGCTGGAGCCGTTCGGCAATTTCGATCCGCTGCAAATCAAGCGATTGGCCGCGCAAAATGTGTGGCTCAAGTTGTACCGTGCGCCGGCCAAGGGCGCCCCGCCCATGCCGGAAGGCGTCACCGCGCAAAAAATGGGCATCCGCAAGAACGATGCATATTGGGCGTTGTTCGGATGCAAACCATTTGAATGGGCTGGCGCCGATGAACAACGTTTGCCGGAAGATTCGCTCACCGAATTGCGGGCGGAAATCGGCCGCTTGCAGGGCGCGCTCGAGGCCACCGCCAAGGAAATGCAGGCGCTCGCCGGTGACCGACCGTTGCTGGAGCGGCTGCTGAACGAAGCCGAAGCCGATGTGCAGCTCCAAGAAGTGCGCGCGGGCATGGGCACCGCGGAATCCGTGGCGTATGTCCAAGGATTTATTCCGGCGGAAGATGTGCCGCAGGTGAAAGCCGTGGCCGCGACGCGGGGGTGGGGGATGCTGGTGGTGGACCCCGGCCCGCAGGATGATGTTCCGGTCAAACTCAAGCCGCCGCGCTGGGCCGCGCCGATCAAGGCTGTCTTCCAGGGCATCAACATTTTGCCGGCCTATAACGAGGCGGATGTCAGCACGGTCTTCATGCTGTTTTTCTCGCTGTTCTTCGCCATGATTATTGGCGACGCGGGCTACGGGCTGATCTTCCTTGGCCTGACGCTCTGGGCGCGGAATAAGTTACCGCGCAATGCCGTTCACCTGTTGGTCGTCACCAGTGTGTGCACAATAATCTGGGGCCTGATTACCGGCACCATTTTCGGAATGTCGCCGGAAATCCTGGCCAAAGCGGGGCTGAACAAGATCCAAGTGCCGTTCCTGACGGATCCCGATAAGTCCGCGCAGAACATCATGGGGCTGTGCTTCCTGATCGGGACCATTCAACTGACCATTGGCCACTTGTGGAACGTGTGGGAGTTGGCGCGCAGCCGCCAATTCAAGGCGTTGGAGCAGTTCGGCTGGACGTTGACCACGTGGTTTATGTTTTTCCTGGCCGATGACATGGTGCTCAAGGGCCACATGCTGGGTTACCTGGGCCTGTCTGCCGAGACCACGGCCATGCTGTGGCGCGTGTTGGTCTATTCTCTTGTGGCCGGCATTGTGCTGATCGTTTTGTTCATGATGCCGCCGCGTGAAATCAAGGATGGCTGGTTCAACTTGGCGCTGCTGCCCTTGAGTCTGGTGAGCAATTTTACCGATGTGGTGTCGTATGTCCGGTTGTATGCGGTGGGCACGGCGGGGTTCGCGGTGGCCAATGCATTCAACAACATGATTTTTGGCGGCGACAAGCCTTGGTGGGGCCTGCTGCTCGGTGCGGTACTGGCGTTCCTGGCGCATACGCTCAACATCCTGTTGAGCACCATGGGCGTACTGGTGCACGGCATCCGGTTGAATACGCTGGAGTTTTCCAATCACAAGGGTATTTCGTGGAGCGGCTCGCCCTACAAGCCGTTCGCGAAACCGGAGATGGCAACCTAGACAAAAGAATGTAAAAAATGGGCGGCAACGCCCGGAAGCGAGGAGAGCAAACATGGATGCAGCAACAATTGAAGCATTGGGCAAGGCAGGCGGCGCAGCCGCGTTGGGTTTGGCGGCGGTGGGGTCGTCCATCGGCGCCGGGTTGGCTGGCGCTTCGGCCATTGGGGCGTGGAAAAAATGCTACGCCCAGAGCAAAGCCGCGCCGTTCATTTTGATTACCTTCATCGGTGCGCCGCTGTCGCAGACGATTTACGGCATGATCCTGATGGGCTGGATGGTGGAAGTGGCCAAGAGCGCCACCGCGGCCCAGAATTGGGCCACCATGCTCATCGGCGGCATCTTCGGCGGGCTGGGCATAGGCGTTTCCGCGTGGTTCCAAGGCTATGCCGGCGCGGCGGGCGCGGATGCCCTCGCGGAAACCGGTCAGGGCTTCGGCAACTACCTGATGACGCTCGGCGTCATTGAAACCGTGGCGCTGTTCGTGCTGGTATTCATCCGCTCGTCCTTCATGGGCTAGCCGCTGCTGCCGCCGGAGACACCATGAACACAAATAAACGCGCCGGCTTTACGCTGGTGGAACTGCTGACGGTGATTGCCATCATCGCTCTGCTGGCCGCGCTGATTTTGGGCTTGGCCGGCAATGCGCAGAAGAAAGCCGCCCGCGACAGAGCCAATGCCGAGATTACCCAACTCTCCTCGTTTGTTGGGGATTATCTCGCGCAGTATGGTCAGGTGCCACAAAATCTGGCCACGCTGTCCAATGCCTTGAAGGCGGCCAACCACTCGCTGACGAATCTGCAGGATCCGTGGGGCATGAGCTATAAATATGAAGCCAGCTCCAAAGTGACCTTCTATTTGTGGTCGCTGGGCGGCGACTTGAGCGCCACCGGGACCAACCGGGCGATGTGGATCGGCTCCGCGCCGTAGGCGCGGCGCGTTAGAACAGGTCTGCGAACGCCATCGCCATGACCTGCGTACCGGCATCGTTCGGATGCAGGCCGTCCGGCATGTAGAGCGACGGGTCCGGAATCGGGCGGGTGTGATTCGGGTCGCTATGGTCATAGCCCGTGGCAAACTCCCGCTCCAGATCCACGCACCGAATGTTCCGCGCCGCCGCCAAATCGCGAATAGCTTGATTCAGTCGCACCGTACTGCCGGCAAAAAACCGGTGGCCATGAATCGGCATGGGATAGGTGGCCAGCACTGGCACCACGTGGTTTTCCTGGCAAATAGTGACCATACGGTCCAGCGCACCAATAATTGCGTCGCGGCTGTAGCTGTGGATCACGTCATTGACCCCGTAGAGGATCAGCATAAACGCCGGGTGATACTTGTTGATGACCTGTTTGGTGCGTCCGACGCCACCGGTGGCGCGGCTGCCGCCGATACCCGCGTTGTGCACCACTTTGCCAGTCAAGGCCGCCAAACGGGGCGGATAGGCAGCGCAGGGGCATTCGCTGCCCTTAGTGATGCTGTCTCCAAATGCAACAATGACGTTGAGATCGTTGCTGCCAGGATCGGGATTGGAAATCTTGTCATCCCCGCCACCACAACCAATCAACAGCCCAGCCAACACCACGGCCAGAAGCATCGAGAACCAACCACGCAAGCCTTTCATGCCCACTCCATAATCTCTACTGGATATCTTCTTTGATGAAAAAGTTTACCGCAGGTTAAGTGCCTGTCCAGCGTAAAGATGCCGCAATTGGCCTTTTCAAGCTGAAAGGTGACTGCACTGGTTGAGTTTGCGGGAAAAGATGCGTGAAGTGGCTAATACTCATGATGTGGTGAGCGGCTTTTGTAATCCCAACGGATGGGCGGCGGCTGAAAAAGGTGGCGCGGGGCTAGCGGGGTGTGTTTAATGGCGCGCATGATAAATTGTGATGGTTCCTGGGTTGAAGTGGATTTGCGTGTCGTGCGCGACAATGTGGCTGCCATTCGCGCCGCCTTGGGGCCGACGCAGTTGATGGCGGTGATCAAATCGGATGCCTACGGGCACGGGCTGACGCCGCTGGCGGCGGCGCTGGCGGGCTGCGGCGTACGGCATTTTGCGGTGGCCTATGTGGCGGAAGCTGAAGCCGTGCGCGCGGTTGCACCGAATGCCGAAATGATTGTGGTGCTGGGTGCGACTTGGCCTGCCGATGTGCCACGGCTGTTGCGCTCCCGGATCACGCCAGCGGTGGTGTCCCAGGCCCACGGCGAGGCGCTGGCTGCGGCTGCCGTAGCAGCGGGCGGTGAGTTGCCGGTGCATCTCAAACTGGATACCGGCATGGGGCGCTTGGGATTTATCTGCCCCGATGAACTGCCGACGGCGGCGGCGTTGACGCAGCTCCCCGGGCTTTCCGTGCAGGGAGTCTGTACCCACTTTGCGATGGTGGAACCGGAACGCAAGCCAACCGCGGCCCGCAACCAGGTGGAAAAATTCAAACAGGCGGTGCCCATGCTGGAGGCAGCGGTGGGGCGACGGCTTTATCGCCACATGTCGAGCAGCCGCGCGGCGCTGCTTTTGCCGGAATGCGATCATGATGCCGTGCGCATTGGTATTGCGCTCTATGGCTACAGCGCGTCGGAAGCGGGCCGACGTTTTCAAACCCGCCCGATTTTGAGCTGGAAATCCCGCGTGATGCAGGTCAAGCGAGTGCCAGCGGGATTTCCGGTGGGTTATTACAGCAGCTATCGCACCAGTGCGCCCACCGATTTGGCGGTGATCAGTTGCGGCTATACCGATGGCTATCAGCGGCATCTGGGCAACCGGGGGCACGTGCTGATTGGCGGTCAACGCCGCCCCGTTGTGGGGCGTGTCAGCATGAACTGGGTTACCGCCGACTTGGGCGCGAATAGCGGTGTGCAACCCGGCGATGAAGTGGTCTTGATGGGCATTCAGGGAGACCAAGCCATCTGGGCGGATGAACTGGCCAAACATTGCAGCACTATTCCGTATGAAATCCTGACGGGCATTTCCCGCCAGATCGAACGCCGGTACATCGGCGGCTAAAATAAGGAACTCCCCGTGAAAATCTTGATTGCCTCGCACAACGCCCACAAAATCCAGGAAATCCGCGAAATCTTTGATCTGCCGCACGTGGAGTGGGTATCCACTGCCGCTTTCCCCGAGTTGGGCGAAGTGGTCGAGGATGGCGACACCTTCGAGGCCAACGCCACCAAGAAAGCGCGTGAACTGGCCCTGGCTACCGGTCTCTGGGCGTTGGCGGATGATTCCGGTTTGGAAGTGGCCGCGCTCGACAACCGGCCGGGAGTGTATTCCGCGCGCTATGCCGGCGAACCTGGCAATCATGCCCGCAACAACGCTCGGCTGCTGCAAGAATTGGCCGGCGTGAAAAACCGCGCGGCGCGTTTCCGTTGCGTGGCGGCGTTGAGCGACCCCACCGGTCGCGTGGAAACCGTCGCGGGTGCCTGTCCGGGGCGGATCATCGAAGAACTGCGGGGGGCGCAGGGGTTCGGCTATGACCCGCTATTCATTCCCGATGGCCACGACCGGACCTTTGCCGAGATGGGCAACGAAGAAAAAAACAAATTAAGCCATCGTGGTCGCGCCATGACGCTGGCCAAAGAAAAGTGGGGCGCGATCATTGCGGCTGAGTTGCCGCGTTTCCCAGAATAACACTTCGTCGGTGGGCGTCATGGGCTGTTCAAAACGCCGGCGCGCGCGAGCGCCAGCAGCAGCGCCATATTGGCCGCGTTGAACAGCGCGTGCATCAGCACGGCTACCCACAACGACCCTGTGCGCGCGCAAGCCAGTGCCAGCCCCACCGCAAAAATAGCCAGCGCCGGCAGCGAGCCGAGGTCTGCGTGCAACACCGCGAAGAGTAGCGCGCTCACCAGCAAGCCGGGCAGGGGGCCCCACCGGCGTACCAGCAGCGGCAACAGCAGGCCGCGGAAAAATAATTCTTCCGCCAGCGGCGCCAAACCCACCCCAAGGGCAAAAAAGAGCAGTTGTTGGCGCGGGTCATGGGTTTCTAAAAATATCTGAACGGCGGTTTGCAACTCCGTGGCGTGACCCAGCAGTTGGAGCAACCCCTGCCACATGAAAGCGCTGAACCACAGAATGGGCAGCAGGGCCAGCCAGCGCAGTGCGGCCTGCCAAAGCGCCGTACCGCACGTGATGGGTGCGCCGAATGGTTGCTTTTTACGCGCGGCCAAGGCCAAAACAACTGCCACGCCCACGCCTTGGAAACAGATGACATCCAGCCAGACTCGCTCCGGCAAAAAATGGCGAATGACCTGCGCTGCGGCCATCGCCAGAATGACGAGCAGCACATCCCGCCCACGCCACGGGCTGACGGCGGCGTAATGGGCCAGGGCATCGCTCCAAGATTGCGTGGCGCGTCTACGGCCATCTGCCAAATAAAAAAGTGCGGCCACGCCCAGTACTAGAAGGGCAATCAGCGCCGTCGCGATGGGGAGGAACAGGCGCAGATCGTCAAGCGGCGGCATCAGGCAGCGGGCGGCGACTCAAACGTCTCACGGATCGCGTAAATACGCTTGTCCTGCGATTCATGATAGGTGCGAATCTGGACTTCCGCCAGCAGGCCCATCGAGATGAATTGCATGCAAAAGGCCAGCAGCATGAAAGGCGTGATGACCCAGAACGGCCGCTTGATCAGGTAGAGATGTTCCGCGCCGCCACTGCCGAACAGGCGCTCCAGCAGCACAATCAGGAGCATGATGGCCGCGCCGCCGCCGAACAGGAAGGCGATCTTCCCGAATAACTGCATGGGGCCACCGGTGAAGCGCAGCAGGAACTTCACGGTGAACAAATCCAAAATCACCCGGAAGGTGCGCCCGATGCCGTATTTGGATTTGCCAGCCACGCGCGGATGGTGGCTGACCACCACTTCGGCAATCTCACCGCCCACCCACGAACACAGCGCAGGGATAAACCGGTGCATTTCGCCATAGAGCCGGACGCCTTGCAGCACATTGCGGCGGTAGGCCTTCAACGTGCAGCCGTAATCGTGCAAATGCACGCCGGTGATGCGCGAAATCAGCCCGTTGGCCAAAATGGACGGCAGCCGTCGGTTGATGAAGGGGTCCTTGCGGTCTTTGCGCCAGCCAGATACCACGGCGTAGTCATTGCGCTCCATTTCCGCCAGCAGCAGGGGAATGTCGGCCGGGTCGTTTTGCAGGTCGGCATCCAAGGTGACAATGACATCGTGCTTGGCGGCATCAATGCCGGCGGACATCGCCGCGGTTTGGCCGAAATTGCGCCGGAACCGGATCAGCCGGAAGTGGGGATACGTCCGGGCGGCTTCGCATAACCGCTCCCACGAGGCATCGCGCGACCCGTCATCCACCAGAATGATCTCGTAGGTGCGGCCAAACGCGGAAAGTGCATCGTGCACTTTTTTGGCGAGGACGGCCACGTTGGGTTCCTCATTATAAACCGGAATGACAACCGACAGGCTGAACGGAGTTGTAGTCATGCGCGCAGTATGAAACAGCCCCCGGGGTATTTCAAGCGGGCTTTGGCCGGGTTATTCACCGAGGGGCGGCAGGCTATGGGCTTGGCGCAGGGCTGCGATTTCCGCTTCGCGGCGCGCAACATCCCAGCCCAAACGCCGAGCCATGGCATCCGCGCACGAAGCCATCGTAGCCTCATCCGGCAGGCCAAAGAACCCCAGATGCGAGCGCCGCATGATGACATCTTCGAGCCGTACGGCCATTTCGGAATCCACCGCTTGGGCCACCAGGGCCACCAAATCCTGCGGCGGCTCCCGCCACGGCAGCGGTTCATCCGCCGGCCGACGGCGACCGCGCGCGAGGCGGTCGGCCACGTCATCGGCGGTTTCGAGCGCAGTGGTATATTTCACTCCCTGCACCACCCAGAGGCCGGGTGCCGCGCGCAACACCTGGGTTTGAGTGGCGGGTTCGGTGTCCTGCTTGCCGGCGGCTTGCGCCCCAGAATGCACCCGGCAAATATCGCCCGGCTGAATCGGCGGCAGGAAGCCGGTTTCATTGACCTGTTTCATCAACTCCAGGATTTCTCCGGCGGTGGCGGGCAAAGAATCTTTGGCGGGGTCATACGGCACATACAACGTGCCGACCATCGTGCCGCCCTGCCACGGCACCACAAAAAAGTTGCGGTGCCCGCGCTGGATCAGCGCGTTGGAGTCGCGATATTCACACTTGCTTTCGATGGCCAGCGCATAGTCCTGAACCAAGGGCTTTTTCAGCACGAGGTTGATGGCCTTGACCCAGCGCGGCGCGCCGGCGTTGGGCGAGAGCGCCAACGTGCCCGGCCCGGCGGAACACACCACGTGAGTGGCGCGCACCTCGTGCCGCTGGCCTGTCAGCGTGTCTTCCACGGTCGCGCCGACGACCTTGTCGCCATCGCGCAGCCATTGAGTGGCTTTGGCATAATTGGCGGTGACGGCGCCAAAGTTTGCCGCAGCCTCGACAAACGCCAGCGTCAGGCGGTCAATGTCCAGCGCAATCGCGTCATACCAGACCATGCCTGCCGACTCATCGCGAAAAATGCCGAGCGGGAATGCTGCTTCCAGCGCGCGGCGCGAGATCAGCCGCCCCGCCGGCAAACGGCGATTGGCCGGCGCACCTCGGTTACGGTCCGCGCTCAATATGGCGTTGGCTGTCAGCGCGGCCAGCAGCGCCAGCGGATTGCGCAGGCCCCAGCCGCGCCCCGGCATGATGCAGGCGAGGGGCTCGACGGTGGCTGGCGCCAGTTGGATGATTCGTCGCCGCGCGCGGATGGATTCGCGCATTCTCACCAAGTTGGCGTGCTGCAGATAGCGCAGGCCACCGTGGATGATTTTCAAACTGTTGGCGCTGGCTCCCGCGCCCCAATCGGCCGCTTCCACCAAAGCCACGCGCAGGCCCCGCCGGGCCGTGGCCCACGCGATGGTGGCGCCTTGAATGCCGCCACCCACCACAAGAACATCAAAGTTTCCCGTGCCCATTTGCGCCAAGTTTCGGGCGCGGGCCGCCGCCGAAAAGTTCTCGTTTGTTTGCATCGTTTGCTTCATCCATGTTTTCGGGCCGGCGCGCGGGTTATGCTTACGCGGGCGGCCCGATTTCTACTTGCTTTCAAGTGCCTGAACGGTAACTTGAACGGCATTGATTAGCCACCAAAAAATCCATGATGCCCGGCCTCGGGATGGCCGCCCGCCGACTTCCCCGGCGGTGCGCGGTCGCGCCGGGCGACGCGGGCCCCCGCCAGCCGGGAAAGAATAATGAAGATACTCCTGCTTGCTCCTCAACCTTTTTACGAAGAACGCGGCACGCCCATCGCGGTGAATCTGTTGCTGCGCGTGCTCTCCGCCCGCGGCGCGACCGTGGATGTGCTGACGTATCCCGTGGGGGCCGACCGCGAGCACCCCGGCGTGACGATTCACCGGACGCGGCGCGTGCCGGGGATCCGGAAGATTCCCCCGGGCCTCTCGTTCGCCAAGTTGGTGTGCGATGCCTTCATGTTTTTCCAGGCGTGGGGCATGGTGCGCCGCCAGCGGTATGATGTGGTCCACGCCGTGGAAGAATCCGCATTCATCGCGCGCTTTTTGCAACGGTGGTATCGCGTGCCGTTCATTTATGACATGGATTCATCGCTCTCGCGCCAGATTGTGGACAAGCATCCGTGGCTGGGCTGGCTGGGCCGCGCCATGCGGTGGGCGGAGGGCCGAATGATCCGCGCCGCCACGGCGGTGATCGCGGTCTGCCCGGCCTTGGTGGAAGAAGCCCAAAGCCATGGTGCGCGCCAAGTCTATTTGCTGACGGATATTTCGCTACTGCAAGAAGTCGAGCCCACGCCCGCGGAGCAAGCGCTGTTTCCGCCGACCGGCGCCGGTTGCCGTTTCGTCTATGTGGGCAATCTGGAATCTTATCAAGGCATTGATTTACTGGTGGCCGCATTCCACAGGTTGGTGACCGATCCGACCAGCTCGCCGGCGCAGTTGATCGTGGCCGGGGGTGTCCCAGGAGATATTGCCCGCTACGAAGCCATGTGCCGCCAGTTGGGGGTGGCCGACCGGGTGCGCTTCATCGGTCCGCAACCGGTGGACCGCCTTGGCGCCATGCTGGCGCTGGCCGATGTGCTCGTTTCCCCGCGCACGCAAGGCAACAACACGCCCATGAAGATCTATTCCTACATGGCTTCCGGCAAACCGCTGCTGGCCACGGCGCTGCCCACGCATACCCAGGTGCTGAACGACGAAACCGCCTGCCTTGCCGCGCCGGAACCCGCCGCGTTCGCAGAAGGAATGCGCCGTTTGGCAGTGGACCCTGAATTGCGCGCCCGGCTGGGCGCCGCGGCGCAAGCGCGCGCCGAAGCTGCACATTCCTGGCCGGCCTTCCAGCGCACGGTCAACCAAATCTATGACGATTTGGCCGCGCGCCAAGGCCAGTAGGGGGCGGCCCGTTTAGATCAGGCCTTCCGCGCGATACCACTCGGCGGTGCGGCGCAGGCCTTCATCCAGCCCCACCTTGGGCGCGTAGCCCAAATCCCGCTTGGCCTTGTCAATTTTGAAGGCGCGGTTCTGGCGGAACCAGTCCACGCGGCGCGGGAAAATCGGCGGCGTGATGCGCAGGGGCTTGCACACTTTTTCGCAAATATGCCCGGCAATAATCACGGGCCAAATCGGGTAGTGCGGAATCTGGACATCCACATTCAACGCCTTGCCGACGCGCTGTACCAAGTCCTTGATTTCCACGTATTCTTCATCCGCGATCAGATAGGCCTCGCCGTTGCCCTTATGCAAATCCATGGCCAGCACGAAGGCATCGGTCAGATTGTCTATGTAGAGCGGGTGGTAGAGCGTCTTGCCGCTGCCGAACATGGGGAAGCGGCCGCGGTTGACGCGCTTGAAAATCATTTGGAAGCGCTCCGGGTCGCCGGGGCCATAGATGGCCGCCGGGCGCAGGATGGTCACCGGCATTCCGGTTTTCTTCATGAAGTCGAGGCACACCGGCTCGGCTTTGTACTTGGTGCTCTGGTAATAATCGGCGGGGCCGATGTTGTGATCTTCGTCCGTGGGCGGGTTTTTCACATTGCCGTGAATGCCGCACGTGGAGCAGTAGATGAACTTTTTGACGCCGGCAGCGTGGGCCTCTTCCAGGCAGATGCGTGTGCCGTCCACGTTGACGTGGTCATAATAGCTTTCCGGAACGTTCAGTTCGCGAAATGCGGCGGCCAAGTGCTGCACAATTTCCACGCCCTGCATGCAGCGGCGCACGCAGTCGCGGTCGGTCACGGTGCCAATGACCACTTCCGCGCCCCATTGGCGCAACTCTTCGGTTTTGAGGCCTTCCTTATAATCCAGCGCGACCACCTGATGCCCGTCATCCAGCAGCCGTCGTACCAACGCTTTGCCCGTAAATCCCGTGCCACCCGTCACCAAAATCTTCATTTCAGCCTCTCTTGTTGCCTTTGCGAATAATGGGCCGACTCTAGCGAACCCGCCACGGGCAACGCAAGGCTGCATTCCGGCCGGGCGCCGGTTTAATCCACGAAACAGGCCCGCAAATGCGGATCGTTATGCAGATAGGCTTCCGCTTCGGGCAGGCAGTCGCGCGAACTCAAGACGGTATAAAAATCCTGCTTGATGCTTGGCGCGCGGCGGATGGCTTCCAACCATTCGTCGCGGCGGAAGGGGTCTGCCGCCACGGTGCGCCAGAAGCCAGTTTTGCTGAACAAGTCGGCAATGGTGGTTGAATTCTGCTTTTGGAGCAGGCTGATGAGGTAGGTCGCCACGCCGACTTGCAGGCCGTGCATCCGCGGACGTTCACTCAATGAATCCAGCGCGTGCGAAATTAAATGTTCGCTGCCGCTGGCCGGCCGCGAGGAGCCGCACACCGCCATCGCGATGCCGTTCAGCATAAGCGCCGTGCCCAGCAAACGCACGCCTTCGAGATCGTGCGTGGGCCGCGCAATAAACTGAAACACCGAGGCATCGGAAAGCAGCGCGGCAAAATCATCCACCAGCGTGCCCACCGCATGGAACGCCAACTTCCAATCCGCCACGGCGGTCAGTTTGGCTACCAGATCGCCCACGCCCGCGTGCCACAAGATGTCCGGCGCCGCCAGACAAACTTCCGTATCAATCACCACGCCGAACGGCATGGCCGAAGGCAGCGACTTGCGCCGGCCTTCCAGCGTCAAACTCGATTGCGGGCTGCAAAAGCCGTCGTTGGACAGCGAGGTCGGCACCGCCAAATACGGCAGCCGGGTCAGGAAGGCCACATACTTGGCCACATCCAGCGCCTTGCCGCCACCGAAGCCGATAATGGCCCGGGTGCGCGCGGAGATTTGCGGAAAATATTCCCGCGCCTGCTCGAAGGAAGCCTCGCGGATGGGCCAGCGTTGCAACACGGCGATATTTTCCGCCTGCAAACCAGCGCAGAGGGCGTTCATCAGGTTTTCGTGCAAATCGGCGCTATGCAGCAGCGCCACCTCCATGAAGCCATGCCGCCGCGCGTAAATCCCCACGCGGCCGACAGCCCCGGTCTTCACGCGCACCAACGATGGAATATCAATTTGCGTCCGGTTCATGTTTGCTCCAGAAGGTGGTCGGCAATCTCCGACCATGTGCCAAACGGATGAAAGACCTTGTTGCTTTGCCGCAAATGATCCGCCAGCCACCCGCAGGCATACAAGCGGTCCGCCTGCACCAGTTGGGCGGGGGCCAGATCGGGGCGGCCATCGCCGGCGAACACGGCGCGCGGGTCGCGCGCCAATGCCGCGCGCATCACGGCGGATTTATCAATGCCGGTGTGGGGGCTGTAATAGGGCGAATCCACGGGCGGCGAAAGCACCAGCCCCGTCTCCGGTGAAAACACGCCGGGATTCGCGTGGACTTCCAATTCCACGCCCGCCTGCGCCAGCAGCCGGCGGATGTACCACTCGCTGCCGGCGGAGGCGATGATGATCTCCCAGCCCGCCGCGTGCAGCCGCGCCACCGAGTCCTTCAGCGAGGGATCCAACTCCATGCGTTGAATGACGTCATTCACGCCCGCCCAATCGGTGCGGATGTTCGCGAAGATTTTTTGCAACGCAGCAAAGTGGGTGAGTCGCCCGGCAACAAAATCCTGCCAGTAGTCATGATCGCTGGCAGCCGGCAGGTCGTGCAGGGCCAAATCAAAGAAGTCATATTTGGTCATCGTGCCGTCGAAATCCGACACCAGTATTTTGGGAGGGCTTGTCCGCATTGGGGCAGTATATCACAAAACGTGGGTCTGTGCCGCGGCGGCATCGCGGATCAGCGCAACGACCTCAGCAATGGCCACAGCAGCAGGAGCAACAGCAGAGCCACGATCCACAGCAAATTGCGCTGCAAAGGGCCACGGACGGGAAACTCATAGCCGCAAATGGGGCAGCGGTTTTCATTGGCTGGCACTTCCACCGCGCAATTGGGGCACTCGCGCGTTCCGAAGTTGGCGTGCGGATCAATCTTCATGCTGGAACTATTGCGCATCATTTGCCGGATAGCAAGCAGCGGGCAGCTTGTGCGGTTGCGCCAATGTGCGCTACGCTCCGGCCATGAGCACCAAACATCTACGAAACCATTTGCTTGGCACGTGCCTGCTGGCGTTGGCGACGCAGCTGCTGGCCTGGGGCGCACCCGCTGGAGCGGGGGAGGCGGTCACGCCAGTGGTGAACCGCGACTATCTGCCGACCCTGTTGGGCTTGATCCATGGCGCGACGCAATCCATTGAGTTCATCCAATTGGAATGCAACGATGACCGCATCATGGCGCAAGTGGAGGCTGCCTTGGCGGCTGCTGTGCAGCGCGGCGTGGCGGTGCGTGGTTTGTTGGATGACGGCGTGGACTTTAACGCCGCCGCCGTGGCCCGCTTGCACACGCTGGGTGTGGACGTCCAACTCGACACCCCCGCCAAAATGACGCACGCCAAGGTGGTGATTGTGGATGGCCGCGTGGTGTTGTTGGGCTCGACCAACTGGACGGGCAACTCCATGTATAACAACAATGAATCCAACGTGCGGGTGGCGGACCCGGCCATTGCCGATTATTTTGCGCGCTACCTGGCTCTCTTGTGGGCCGACAGCGCCGCCGAACCGGAACTATCCCCACTGGTTTCCGGCGCCATCCAGACCGTCATCAACCGCCAATATTTCTCCGCAGTCCTGGCGTTGTTCCAGACAGCCACGCAGCGCATTCACGTGGTGATGTACGGTATTAATTATTCGCCGAAATACGCCGGCAGCAAAGTCAACCAACTGGTCGAGGCCTTGGCGGCCGCCGCCGAACGCGGCGTGGCGGTCAGCGTCACCATGGACTTGAGCGACTACAACCACACGCTGAACAACGTCAACCGCGCAGCCAAGGACTATCTGATGCAAGCGGGCGTGACGGTCTTTGATGATCCGCTCAAAACCACCACCCACGCCAAAGTGATTGTGGCGGACGACGCCGTGGTGATCGGCTCCGTGAACTGGGGGCGCGATGCCCTCGAAAAACGCAACGAAGCCGCTGTGCTGGTGCGCGACCGCTCCGTCGCGGATTTTTTTGCTGATTACGCGCAGCGCCCTGAAGTCAGCGCCGCCCGGCGGCAACTGGCGGCAAAAAAATCCCCGCCCGAAGGCGGGGACTAATTGAGTTTTCCACGGTGTGGAAAAAAGTTTTCCACACTGTGGAAAAGTGCGGCGCGCGGCGTTTAGGCACCGAGCTGCCAGCGGGCAAAGCGGCGGATCACAAACTCATCGCCGACGGCCTTGCCGGTTTCGGCAAGGATGGTGGCGACGGTCTTGTCCTGCTCCTTCACGAAGGGTTGCTCGACGAGGCAAATCTGGCCATAGAACTTCTCCAGTTTGCCGGCGACGATTTTATCCACGATGTTCGCGGGCTTGCCTTCGACCTGCTTGGCGTAGATTTCCTTTTCGGCCTGCACGGTTTCGGCGGGAACCTGGTCACGTGTGATGCACACCGGGTTGACCGCGGTGACGTGCAACGCGAGGTCGGAAAGCAGCGTCTTGACGGCGGGATTGGCCAGCGAAGCGGCTTTTTGGAAGCCGACTTCCAGCAGCACGCCGAGCTTGCCGCCCAAGTGGACGTAGCCGACGACCGCGCCCGTGCCTTGCACCTGGTAAGTCAGGTTGCGGCGGGCAATGATGTTCTCGCCGATTTCCGCGATCTTGGCTTCGACTTGCGCCTTGGCGGTTTCGGCCAACGCGTTGTCGGGCACGCCAGCGGCGGCCGCGAGCATTTCCACCACGAACGCCTTGAAGTTGTCGTTCTTGGCCACGAAATCAGTTTCGCAGTTGATTTCGATCATGCGGCCGGACTGGGCATCGGCCGCGATTTCGGCGGCGATAATGCCCTGCTTGGCGGTGCGGGAGGCTTTCTTGGCGGCAATGGCCATGCCGGATTCGCGCAGCAGTTTGATGGCCGCGGCTTTGTCGCCGTTGGCTTCCACCAATGCCTTTTTGCATTCCATCATGCCGACGCCGGTTTCTTCGCGTAGTTCTTTGACCAGGGCTGCAGAAATTTCTGCCATGGGGTATTCCTTTCTATTGGGGGGGGGGGGGGGGGAGCGGGGCCGGCCGGACGCACACCGGTGCGTCCGTCTGACCGGCCCCAGCAGGGTTATTCGGCGGGAGCCGCGGGCGGTTCCGCCTCAGGCTTGGCCTCGAGCGCCGCTTCCGGCGCGGCTTCCGCGGCAGCTTTGGCCGCCGCTTCGGCTGCGGCTTTTTCCGCCTTGGCCTTCTCGCGGGCTTCGGCCTTGGCCTTGGCCAGCTCGGCGTTGCGGGCCTTGCGTTCTTCGGCTTCGGCCTTGGCCTTCGCGGCGGCAGCCGCTTCTTCCGCGGCGCGCTTGCGGGCTTCTTCGGCCGCAACCTTGGAATATTCGCTGCTGGCCTGCTGGATGGTCAGGCCCACGAGGTCGGCAATCAGCTTGATGCCACGGATGGCGTCATCGTTGGCCGGGATCGGGTAATCCACCGGATCGGGATCCACGTTGGCATCCACCAGCGCAATCACGGGGATGTGCAGCCGGTTGGCTTCGGCCACGGCGATGGCTTCGCAGTTGATATCCACCACAAACAGCGCGCCGGGGTTGCCCTGCATGTCCGCAATGCCGCTCAAGTTATATTGCAACTTGGACAGCTCGTGGCGCAGCTTGGCAATTTCCTTCTTGGGCATGGAGTTGATCGAGCCGTCTTTTTCCATCTGCTCGATCTCGCGCATGCGGGTGATGGATTTGCGCAGCGTTTCGTTGTTGGTGAGCGTGCCGCCCAACCAGCGGTTGACCACAAAGGGCTGCTTGGTTTGGGTGGCGACGGACTTCAGCGCTTCCTGCGCCTGCTTCTTGGTGCCGACAAACAGGATTTGGCGCCCGCGGGCCACGGTGTCATAAATGAACTGCCGGGCTTTTTGCAGGCCGTCGAGCGTTTGCTCCAGATCAATGATGTAAATCCCGTTGCGCTGCCCGAACAGATACTTGCGCATCTTGGGGTTCCAGCGTTTTGTCCGGTGGCCGAAGTGCAGACCCGCTTCGAGCAGGTCCTGAATGCTGACGTCCTGACGGACGTTCGCGGTCGTCATGGTGACCATGATGTTTTCCTCTCTTTAATGGCTTGTTCCGGCTTTTTTTGTTACGCCGGAAAATCCGCTTTTGTCCCGGGCGGAGGGCCGCCAAGGAACTTCGCTTCCGGTTTTGCACGCGCAAAACTCGCCGCGGAATGTAGGGGAACCCCCTCTGGAATGCAAGGGGTTTTTGTGATTTTTTGCGGCAGGGTGGCGGTGCGGAAGTTTGCGCTTGGCCGGGGCTTTCGCTAGAGTGGGGCCGATGAAGATTGCGTTTTTGCTGCAAGACACCCGCAGCCTCTATGGCGCGGAGCAAGCGACGGTCCAGTTGCTGGCCGGCCTGACGGCCGCCGGCTTGGCCGCACATGTGGTGCTGCTGCAGGAAACGCGGCTGGGGGCGGGGGGGAGTCCGCTGGCCGACGCCCTGCGCCAAGTGGCGCCGGTGCACTCGATTCCGGTGGCCGGCCGCTTCTCCCGTTCCGCCGTGGCGCAAATCCGCGAGATCATGGCGCGCGAGCGCTGCGATGTGCTGCACTCCACCGGCTACAAGGCCGATTGGCACGCGCTGCTGGCCTCCCGCCGCGCCAGCCTGTTCCCCGTGGTCAGCACGGTGCACGGCTGGCTTTTCCGCTGGCAACCGAAGGAACGTTTTTTCCAAGCGCTGAATATCCGGGCGTTGCGCCAGTTCTCGCGCGTGGTGGTATTGAGCCAGTTTTATGAGCGCTACTTGCGCCGCTGCGGACTCGGGCCGTTGCAACTGGCGCACATCCCCACGGGCATCTGCCCGGAGCGCGTGGTTGGCCGCGCGGTCGCGCAAGAGTTGTGGAACGCACCCGGCGAGATGTTTACCTTCGGTATGTTGGGGCGGTTGAGCTCCGAAAAAGACCACCGCCTGCTCCTGCGCGCGGTGCGCCGGCTGGCGCGGGATTTGGATACCTCGCCCCGTTCGTGGCGCATCCTGATCGCCGGCGATGGCCCATTGCGCGGCGCATTGCAGCGGCAGATTGCTCGCTGGGGCTTGCGCGACCGCGTGGAGCTGGCCGGCTGGCTGCCCGCCGCCGAGTTTTTCGCGCGCACCCATGTTTTGGTGCAGTGCTCGCGGGTGGAGAATCAGCCGTTGAGCGTCATGGAAGCCATGGCGTGGATGCGGCCGGTGCTGGCCACGCGGGCGGGGGGGCTGCCGGAACTGGTGGCCGACGGCGAGACCGGGGCGCTGGTGCGGCGCTCGGCGCGCGCGTTGGCCGCCGCCATGCGGCATTATTTGGCCGCGCCCACCAAGGCGCGGGCAGACGGTATCCGCGCCCGGGACCGGCTGGAGCAGCAGTATGCCGTCGAACCGATGATCCGCGACCACATCGGCCTGTATGCCACCGTGCGGGCCTCGTGGAACACCCCCGACAATGTTTCATAAACGCCCCGCGTTTTGCGCCCGCCGCGCAAAAGAACAAAGCGCAGAGTTGACATCACCTGCGGAAATGGTACAAGTGCGCGACTCATTTGCAGCAGAAGAAAACTTGTTTGAGGGAGAATACCCATGTCCATGCATCGTAGTTTGAAGGCCGGCAGCAAGGTGGCCACCCGACGCAACGTCTTGAAGCGTTTTGAGCGCGTAGAAGTCCTGAAGAAGGAAGGCCGTTGGAAAGAGGGCGACCGCGGGCGCGGTTTGCCCAAGACCAAGCCCCCGGCATAATCCGCCGTACCAAGCTTGTGCCAAGCCTCCGGGTTGCCCCCGGAGGTTTTTTTGTGGCCTGCGCCATGCCGGCGTGCATGATTTGCAAAACGCAAAACGCCCCGCGGTGGAGACCGCGGGGCGTTGGCCCGGATCGGATCGAAGATTATTCGATGCCGATGCGGTAGAAGTTCAGCGGCAAGATCATGTTGGTGATCGTGAGATCAATCGCACCGCCAGTGCCGGGCTTGCTGCTGCCTTGTACCTTCTGCCAGTTCTGCGTCGGAATGAGGGTGGGGCTTTCCCAGATGGCGTAGGTGGTGCCAATCTGGCTGGACAGGATGGACAGGTTCATGGCACCGCCGCCGGTTTGGAGGTTATAACCGACGATCTCCGGTGCGTTTGCAGGAGCTTCACGCGTCACCACGACAAAGTCGCTGTAGACCTGCGTGCCGCCGCTGCCAAGGCTGGTGATCTTCATCGCGCCAATGAAGTAATCGCGGTTCGAGTTCTGTCCGTCGTTGGTGCCGTTGCTATAGGACCAGGCGCGGAACTGGGCGATATCGCCGGTGAAGGTTCCGGTGTAGGTGCGCTTGGTACCGCCAACGGGCGTGATGTCCACGGAGTAATTGCCAGCGGAAGTGACGGTGAAGACGATGTCAATGCCAACGTCGGTCCAGCCGATATCCGTGGTGCCGCCGGTGATGCTATAATCGTCATCGCCACCGTTGAAATAGAACTCCCAGAGAGTATTGCTGGCAGCATTCTGGAGGGCGATGCCTACACTGCCGCCATTTTCCCAGATCCAACCGTTCTTCATGTGGACATGGAAGGACTGGCCGACCGCAAGGGCGGACGGGAAGGGGCGGAAGGATTCGCCAAGGTGGCCTTCGTGGGACCACATGCCCCAGAGGTTGCCGTTGACGAAGTGACCGCTCTCTCCTGCCTCCGCGTTGAGTTGCCAGCCGTTGAAGCCAGTGCCACCGTTATTGCCAGTGTTCCAGCCGCCAGAGTAGGCGGCATCGGTGGCGATGTCCTGAGCGTTGGTGACCGTGCCGCCCGCGACCACATTCGAGCCGCTGACGACAATTTCATTGGCGCCGACATTGAGCGCGATGCCGGGGATGGACCACGGCGAAGCCGCCGGGACGCTGCCCGAAGCGTGAGTCAACTTGTTGCTCCACTCAAGATTGCCGGTCATGCCATCCGCCACGCCGGAAAGGGTGATGTTGGTTGTGGCATTGGGTACGGTGCTGACCGCCGGCGGATTAGTGATGGCCAAGCCCGTCGGGGTGTCCGGGCATTCGGTGATGGCAAAGTGCCAATCGGCGCCATTGTTGTTGTCCCAAGTGGTGGCACCATCGTTGAACACCAAATCAATGTTGGTGGTGCCGGGGAGGGGCATATAGACATAGGTCCAGTTGGCGCCAGACTTGGTCATGCTGGGATTGGGCATGATGACATCCTGCCAGCCGTTGCGGCCAATGTGGATCTTGACGATGGCTGCGCCCTGCAGGTTGCGGCCCGCTGGATTGTAGGTGATGGTGATCGGTTCGCATGCGGCGGCGGCGCTGATCTCGACCGGGCCGGTGGGTTGGGGAGCATCACCGCAACCCGTGACGTTGACGTGCCAATCGGCGCCATTGTTGTTGTCCCAGATGCCACCGCCATCATTGAACACCACATCAATGGCCGTGGTGTTGGTTGGCGTGTTGTAGGTGTATTCCCAATAGTAGCCATTCTTGGTCATGGCCGGATCGGGGTCTATCACGTCCTGCCAGCCGTTGCGCCCGATATGAATCTTGATGCTCGCGGCATTCTTTAGCGGGCCTTCGTTGGGGTAGTAGCGGATGACCACCGGGTCGCAACTATTCGGCGTTGCGGGGTTAAAGACCACGCTGGAGGGCCCGGTCGGAGCGTCGCAGTCGCGGATGGCAACCTTCCAATTGTTGCCGCCGTTGTTCTCCCAATGGCTGCCATCGTTGAATGCACACTCGATTTGTGGCGCGTTGTCGGGAATGACGTTGGTCGAGAAGGTATAGGTGAAGGTATTGGAGCCGGTGCGGGTCATCGTCACCGAGGCCCAGTCGTTGGTGTTGTGCGAGAAATGATAGGCCATGTAGACGGTGGCGGCGCCCGCCAGCGGCGAAGTCGCCGCGTTGAAGTTGACGGTGATTGGCGCGCAGTCGCTGGGCGCGGCCGGGTCAAACGTGGCTGAAGGCGCCACGCTGCTTTGCCCGCCGTCATGCTCCACGAAAACGTGCTGGATATCCGTCTTTTCGACATTGCCGCGGCCGTCATATGCCTCGATGTAATAATCAAGCAACTTGCCGCGGAAGCCGGGCACGTTGGCATCGGTGATCTTGGCAAAGTAGTAATCGGCAATGACGGGGTTGGGCCAGTAGGCCGGGTCGAACACCACGTAATCAATTTGGCCGTTGTCCGCCTTTTGGTTGAGCGCGGTGCGGGTCTTGGGCAGTTCGCGCTTGGTCATGGGGATGGTGATCCACGAGCCGACATCGCTGCCGCCGGCGTAGGTTTCGTTCTGGGTGTTGGCCATGGAGTTGACGCCGTCGTTGTCAATACGGACTTTCACGCTGATGTTGGTGATGCCGTTGACGTCGTAGGCGTGGGTCCAAACATAGAATTCGGAGTCCATCTTCTTGAGGAAACGTTCATCCTTTTGCGGGACGCGGTTGTACCAGCCAAAGGTGTAGCCGCCGGGATTGTAGGGAAAGCGCTGGGGCTTCAGGACGGTTGGCGGCGTGGTGTCCTTATGCAGGCGCGTGGACATGAAGCTCTGGAGCTTGCCGATGGCATTCTTGGTGGCGAGGGCCGGCTTGACTTCATCATCGTTGCCGAGGCCGCCATAATAATTGAAACCGGAATCCAAGCCGGCCAGATAAATGTGCCAGGCCAATTCGACATCGTTGGGGCTGGTCCAGTTGCCGTCGCCGAGGTTGTTGTAAGGATCCTGCACCTTCCACGCCTGCACGCTGCCGCCTTCATCCTTGAGGATTTGCTCGGCGGTGATGACCCAGTTGGCGCCCGCCATCAGCGGCGCATAGCTGAAGAACTTGAGCGCGAAGCCCGGCGTTTCCAAATCCACCATGGTGTTGGGGTAGCACGTGGGGATACTGTTCGGATTCACCGGCGGCTCGATCCACTTGAGGAAGTTCGGCGAGCCGTAGTCCATTTCCGGGAAAATCCAGGCACCGTCTTCCACGTGCGTGACGGGGGCGTTCGCCTTGGCCGCATTGACGAACCCCTGCGGCGTGTTCTTGACGTAGCCGGCGTTGGCAGAGTCGTTGAAGAACTGCGGGGTGGCTTCCTGCCACGAGCTAAACCCGCCGCCCCAGGCGTTGTCGCCGTCGGAGGCAGGCATCACAATGACCGGGCGGTTGGGGTCGGTGGCGTAGGGGGCGATGTTGGCTTGGATTTTGCCGATTCCTTCGTTGGCGTAGCCGAAGCGGTAGCTCAACACATCGTCGGAGGGCACCACATAAATCTGTTTGGTTGCGCCGCTGTTCGGGTTGACCCACTGCGCCTTGTGCAGTTGGTAGGCAAAGGGCGCCACGTTCCATGCCGCGTTGCCGGGATTGGGTTCGCTGTACCACCAGCCCTGGGTGGGCGAGGGGCCAAGCAAGTCGGCCTTGTTGGGCGGCGTCGAGAAAATGCCGTATTGCCCGGCAGCCAGATTGAACTGGTCGAAATAGGTCGGGCACGTGCGGCTCAAGTGGTGGCTGGCCACAATGGCCCACTCGTAGCCTTCGTCCACCAGCACATCAATCAGCGTTTGCGAGAACGCCATTTCAGTCGGGAAATAGCCCTTGGAGTGGTCGCTGAGGTCAGAATTGCCGCCCCACGCCTTCCACCACGCCTGCTTGAAAATTTGCAGCTCTTTGCGAAAAACTTCCTTGGGCAACAGCGGCGCCAGCGAGTGGTGATAGGTGAAGCCCACGAGGTCGAGACGTCCGCCTTGGCGCGCGCCGGTATAGGCGCTGTTCCAGTTGCCCCAGTAACCAAGGTTGCCGCCCTTGCCGAGTTGGTTGACGTTGTCAATCAGCGACCCGGAATAGGAGAGCGCAAAGCCGCCGCCGGAAAAAGAATTCAGCGAGTCGCTCGCGCGGGTCTGGTACGACGTGCGCCGGTCGTCCAACCCGAAAATATCCGTCAGATTATTTTCCGGATGCTGGGCGGAACTGAGCCCGCCAAAGTTTTGGCCGCTCTTGAGCGTGATGGAATCCCACGCGAATTGCACACGGCTGTTTTGGCCGCCGGTGTTGTTCCAATCGGGCCAGTAGATTGGCTGGTGGTTGTGCCAGAAGCGGCTCACGTGCACATTGCCGTTGGCGAATGCCGGCAAGCCGGACAGCACAAGGACAAGGAACAGCAGGCTGGTGAACAGGACAGTTGCGCGCAGTTTATTCATGACGTTTATCCTACATCAGGATGGTGAAAGCTGCCGCCGGCGACACACACCGCCGACGATAGGCCCAACCATAGTCGAAACGATTTACAAGGCAAGCATTATATTTATAGGAATAGCCCCGGCAGGGCCTACCCGTGCAGGCGAATTCCGTAAAGCCCTACCCGTAACGGCCGCACCACGCGATATAAACACCGCAATCCCACCGGCAGCGATAGCCAGCGGAAATCCCCTTCGCCCGGCGTGAACAGCCGCCGCGCCCGGTAACCGGTGACCTCCGCGCGCGTCATCAATGTCTCGTGGAACCGGCGCAGATGGCTCCGGCGCAATGGCGCCTCCGTGCCATCCAGCAAATGCAGCACGCTTTCGGCCTCGCTGGTCGCCGGCAACTCGCGCGCCGTCGGCGCGAGCCCCGGCCCAAGCAGCTCCTCCGCCGCCTGGCAACCCACCGCCAGCACCAACTCGGCAAAAGGGCTGCCCGCGGCCAGCGCCTGCGCTTGCCCAAACGCCTCCGGATGACGCGCCAGCAACCCGGCAATATCCACCAGCCAAACCAGTCGCGCCCATCCGTGCCATGTGGCATGCAGGCAGCTCAACAGCAAATGCAAAGCCGGCGTCGGCGCCTGCACCTCTGCCTCATCCAGCCGTTGCGGTGCAAACTGGCCGCGCCAGCTCCGGTTACGGCGCACCGGCCACGGATAATGCGGTGGGAAAAATCGGTGGTTCACCTCCACCATGTGCCCGTTGGGATGATCGAACGACACTCCCCAGCCGAAATACCACAAATGCGCCAAGTGCCGCGCGTCGCGCGCGCGCGGAATGTAGCCCTCGTTTTTCAGAATCACGCGGAGCTGAAGAAAATCGCGCGGGTGGCACATGAAATCCAAATCATCATAGATCCGCAACCCCGGCTCCGGCCATGCTTGCGCCGCCAGCGACGGCCCCTTGACCAACGCCAAAAAGCGCAGCCGATGCGCCAGCAGGCCATGCAGTCGCTCCGCTTCGGCCACATAGCGCGCCGTATGCTGCACCTGCCCATAGGCCGCCGTGGGAACGGGCTCGTCCGCCGTTGGAAATTCTGCCTGGATCAAATTGCGGATGCGGTGCCGCCGTGCCCATGTCAGCAGCCGCGACGCCGGCTCTGGAACCGCCAGCGGCGGAACCAGCAGCGGCAGGCCGTGCGCCTGCCGGAAGGCCTGCCGCAAATAGGGCAAAAAGTCATCCATGGAGGCTGTTTGTATTCCCCCCTCCGCCCACCGTCAACGGCAAACTAAAAAATGCGCCGTCAAACTTTTCCACAGTGTGGAAAATCCCGCCCGCGCGGGATAAACTTTCCTCAAAGTTTTTCCATTGCGTGGAAAAATCGCTCAAAGTTTTTCCATTGTGTGGAAAATCTCGCCAAAGTTTGCCGCTGCGCTCGCTATGGCTCGCTCGCTCGCCCGGCTGCGCCGGCGCTATAGAGCTCGCGTTCGCCCATCGCCCTGCGGGCTCGGGCTCGGCACTCGCCTATTTTCCATTGTGTGGAAAAATCGCTCAAACTTTTTCCATTGCGTGGAAAAAAATCAGCCCCGCGCCCTGAATTTTTCCACAGTGTGGAAAAAAGATTTCCACAGCGTGGAAAACTTTGGCGATGCGTTGGGATCAGCGCGGGGGGCGGGCTTCGAGAGGGGGGGAGGGTGGGCTTTCCAGACCGTCTTTGTCCACAGCGATGACGATGAAGACTTTTTTCGGGGCGAGTGTCGCGAGCGGGATCAGGATGGACGGGCTGGTGCAGGTGCTAATTTCATCCTGGCCAAACAATCTTTTGTTCAGCACGCGGTAACGGACAATGTCGCGCTCCGGTGGCGGTGTCCATTGCAGGCGCGCGCCGTCTTCTTCCCATTCCACGGCCAGCTCCGCCGGCGCGGCGGGCAGGGGTTTGGTGGTGCCGCACACCACATCGGACCATTCGCTTTCGAGCCCGTCGGCATCAACGGCTTTGACGCGGTAATAGCGCGTCAGATCGGGCGGCAGGTTTTCCTGCTTTAGCCCGCGCGTGGCGCCGGCCGGAATTCGTGCGGTTTCGGTGAAGTTGCGGTCAGGAAAGGGGGACATGGCCACGACGTATTCGGCGATGTCTTTTTCGGGATTGGCGGCCCAGACCAAGCCGATCACTCGCGCGCGCCGCTCGGAGGCTTTGAGGCCCGTCGGCTTGGCCGGGACTACCTTGGTCGTGGCGCCGGCAGTTTCCACCCAGGGGGACGCCGCGCCGGCGGTATTGACGGCACGGATGCGGTGGATGTACGGCGTGCCATCTTGCAACGGATTTTTATTGCCGGAGCGCCAGGAGCGGGCCAGTTCGCCCCCACCATCCTCATATTCCGCAATCTCTCGCCCGCTGAGCCGTCCCACCGGCGCGAAAGGGCCGCCCGCTTCGGAGCGCTCCAAGTCATAGCCGATCACTTTTTCATCCGCCGATGGTTGCCATGAGAGGGCCACTTTGCGGGGCTGTCCGCTTTGCGCAGCCAACCGCGAAACAGGTGGCGGCGGGGGGCGGGTGCCGGCCATCACGACTTCGGAGTCGTCACTTTCGGCGCCCACGGCGTTGACGGCGCGGATGCAATAAAAATAGGCTTGGTCATCTTCCAGGGTGCCGGGATCGCGTCCGCCATCCAGGTATTTGGCGTTTTCGCGTCCCTTGACCGTGCCGATGGAAGTAAAAACGCCGGCATCGCTTTCCGACCGATAGATGATGTAATGCGTGACATCTTCCTCTTGGCTCGCCTGCCAAGAGAGCGGCACGCAGCGCACCTGTTGGCTTTCTGCTGTCACGTTCTGCGGCGCGGCGGGTGGGGGGCGGGTGATGACTTCGACCGGCTTGCTGAATTCGCCAACGGCGCCCACGCGATTGATGGCGCGCACCCGGTACAGGTAAGGCGTGGAATCGCGGAGCGGCGAGGCGGCGGTGCCCCCCTCGTGGTAGGTCGTGGTTTTAACGGTGCCCACCAGGGCAAAGACTTCATCGCTGGCCGCGGCCCGCTCGACTTGGTAGGACGTGACGCCTTCGCTGCTGGGGGCGGCCCACTGCAGTTGAACCGCGCGGGCGGCGGGGGTAAGCGCCTGGAGCTCCGCGGGCGGTTCCGGCGGTGGTGCAGTCATGCTTTCCAGCACGCCGCCGGGCTCGCTTTCCTGGCCATCGGGTCCGATCGCGGTGAGGCGATAATAATATGTGCTGGCATCTTGCAGCGGGGCGCGCGCGGTGCCGCTGTCCACGTATGCGCCGCGGGCAGCGGCCAGCGTGGCCAAAACCGCAAACGGGCCGGCGGGGCTTTCCGCCCGCTCCACGCGGTATTGAATGGAACGGTCGGCGGGGGGAGTCCATTGCAAGCGCACCTCGCGCAGGCCAAAATCGGAAATGGCCACCGAGTCCGGCGCTTGCGGCGGCTCGAAGGCGGGCGCGGTTGGCGCCACGGGATCGCCATGCATGCCGACCAAATCATCCGGGCGGTCGCGAGTGCCGCGGGCGTCGTCATATTTTTCCCCCACTTGACGTTGCACGCGCCAATTCTGGACGACCGCAGCCACCACTTCGTGAACCACGGCCCGCGCGTGGCTGGACAGGGTCCCCGCGGGATCATTGCCGCGGCGGGCGTGGCCGACGCTCCACATCACGCGGCCGGAATCACAATCAATGAGCCGCAACGAAACGCCGACCACCGGATAGCTGCGGCCGCGGTGGGCGACCATGCCGTATTCATCCACCGTGCCAATCACGACGCCGTCCGCGCCCATCATTTTGCCGACTTCCACGGCCGCGGATTCCGACAAGCCGGCCAAGGCCAATTCTGCTTCGCCCAGCACCTGGCTCATTTGTCCGCGCTCGACCAGCGTGTAGCGGCCGGCGCGCATCATTTCGGTGACGACGATATCGGCCACGGAGGAGCCGATCAACTCGGTCGGCGCCTTAAGCGGCAAGATGGCAATTTTGTGGATCGAGGAGGCCACGGGAGCCACATAGACGTTGGCATCCGACCGCGTGCCGCTGAAGTAGGCTTCCGGCCGTGCGCCCCAGGCGCAGGGAATCAGCAGGATGCACGCCAAGGCGCCCCAGCCCAGCCGCCACCGATATTTTCCCATGCCGAATGACGTACCCATTTCCATTGTCAGTCTCCTGTGGCAACAGCCCACAACTCAACCATGGGATTTGCCGCAATAATTTCAAGACAAAACGGCTTCTGCAGTGCAACTCATCCTGTGGGCGGCGAGTTGCCGCTTGTGGCGTGGAGTGCAAGTGGGGTACAAGAGACCGCATGAAGCGCGGGAGCCGTCCGGGTGGAATCGTGGATTGACGATGAACTGCAAAGCATGCCCCGTGCTGCGCACCCGCCGCGCCGTCGCGCGTTGGTGGGCATTACGCTGGCCGTAATTGCCGGCACGGCCACCGGCATCTGCGCGAAAGTCTCCGCGGTGTGGTTCCTGGGGGTGGGTGCATTCCTTTTGCTACCGCTGTTTGTGTTGGTGCAGCATCGGTGGTCAGTCGGGTTGTTGATGGTGGCCACGTTTTGCCTGGTGGCGGCCCATGCCCGGCTGGCGACGGGCGGGCGTAGCGCGCTGTCGTTGGCCGCACACATGGCGCGCCCGATGGAATATCTGCATTTTGTGGCGGTGGCCACGGAAGACGCGGTGCCGCAACCGCCCCGCGCCGGGCGGGCGGATGGGTGGGTGATGATGGCGCGCGTGGAGGGGCTCAACCGTGACGGCCAGTGGCGGCGGGTGGACGACCGGCTGCGGATCGTCATTCGTGGCGGTGCGCCGGCACATGGCCGTTTGCCGCGCTATGGCGAACGCTGGCGAATGCGCGGCTTGGTGCGGGCGAACGTGCCCCGGCGTACCGGGTTGTTCACGCTGCCGGAAAATGAAGCCATCGTGGATTCCGACCGGCTGACGTTTGTGGACGACGGGCAGGGAAATCCGCTAGTGGCATGGTGCATGAAGCAGCGTCATGCGTGCCGCGAGATCCTGGGCCGCGGGCTGGAGGACTTTCCGGATCAACGCGGGGTGGTGCAGTCGCTGCTGATGGGGTATCGCGCCGATTTGCCGCGTGCCCTCCGGCGCGATTTCGCGGCCACTGGCACCGTCCATATTTTTGCCATTTCCGGGGCGCACGTGGGCATGGTGACCGTGTTGATTATCGGGACCTTGCGAGCCATGGGGCTGCCCCTGACCTGGTGGTTTCCTTTTTTGGCGCCGTTGCTGGTGCTGTACACCATCACCACGGGCGCGGCGACCAGCGCCATCCGTGCGTGCATCATGGCGCTGCTGGCCCTGGCCGCACCTTTTTTCAAGCGCCGGTCTGATGCCATCTCGACACTGTTTGCGGCGGCCTTGGTGATTCTGTTATTCGCGCCGGCGCAACTGGGTGACCTCGGTTTCCTGCTCTCCTTCTCGGCGGTGGCCGGCCTGCTGGCCATTCCCCCGGTGCTGGACAGCGCCATGCACCGCTGGTTCCGGCGCGATGCGTGGCAACTGCCCGGCGAAGAACCACCGCCCAAGCGGCGCTGGCGCGCGGCCGCCTTCAACGGTGTGCGGGCCTTCAACGTGACGCTCGGCGCTTGGATCGCCACCGCGCCATTGACGTTGTACTTCTTTAATCTGGTTTCGCCGGTGGCGCTGGTCATGAATCTGTTGGTCATTCCATCCGCGTTCGTCATTTTGCTGGCGGGCGTATTGTGCCTGCTGTTCGCGCCGGTGAGCGCCATGATGGCCGGGATCTTCAATCATGCCGCCTTGGCGGTGGCGTTGTTTTTGACCAAGTGCATCGAGTGGGCGGCCGCCATTCCCGGCGGGCACTGGTTCATGCGGTCGCCGCCGTTGTGGGGCATGGCGGCGTGGTATGGCCTTTTGGTTGTGGTGGCCATCATGGCGCGGCGCGTGCGGGGCGCGATGTTGCTGGGCGGGCTGGCGCTGGCCCTGCTGGCCGCGGGGTGGGGGGTGTGGGAACAGCAGCGGTGCCGGTTGGTTGTGCTGGATGTGGGGTCGGGCAATGCCACGCTGGTGCAAGCCCGCGGCGCAGCTTATTTGGTGGACACGGGCGCGGCATTCCGCGCCGATGATTTGATGCGCGCCTTGCGCCGCGAGGGCGTGAACCGTTTGCAGGCGTTGATTCTGTCGCACGCCGATGCGCAGCATGTCGGCGCAGCCAAGGCCGTGATGGCGCAACTGCCCGTGGCCGAACTTTGGCTGCCGCAAGCCATTTGGCCGTCGCCGCTGATGAACAGTATTTTGACGGAGGCCGCTGCCGCCGGCATTCCGGTGCGGCGTTTGCAGCGCGGCGATTGCGGCCACTGGCCGGGCGGCTTGTGGTGGGAAGTATTGTGGCCGCCGGCGGAAATGAAAATGACGTGCGCCGATGATGCGGCATTGGCCCTGCGCGTGGCGCGGTGGGGCGTCAGCGTGATCGTGGCGGGTGATCTGGGCGGCGAGCAGGAAAAGAATCTGGCGCGTGGCGGGGCCGCCGTGGCTGGTTCGGTATTGTTGGCCGGGCGGCATGGCGATGCCCAGGCCAACTCGGCGCCTTGGCTGGATGCGGTGCGCCCACGCGATGTCGTGATCAGCGGCGGCGAGCACTTGCAAAAGAATTTGCCGGATGAAGAAGTCATGGCCCGTTTGACGGCGCGCAACATCGCAATTTGGCGGACGGATCAACAGGGGACGATCGAACTCGACTGGCATGGCCGGCCGGCGCGCTGGCCCGCCATGAGGTACACGCTGCGGGCCACTCGCAATTGAAGCGGGCGGAATCGCCGGGCAATGTCCGCCCGCGCGGGCGGTCAGCGCAACAGGGCGTCGGGCGTCACGCGGATGGGGAGAACGGTATCTTCGCTCACCGGCGTGCTGTAGGCAATCCGCGCGCTTTTGGCCAGGCGGGCGGCAAGATCATCGCCATCGCCGGAGAGCCGGATGTCGCGGAAAAGGGCGGATTGATAGGTGCGCACCACGGCTTGTATGGGATTGCCATTCAGCGCCACCTCCAAGTAGCGCAGGGCCTTGGCGTTTTGCCTGAGGCGCGCGGCGATTTGCGCGGCCTCCAGATAGAGCGGCTGCGTTGGCGGTTGATCGCGCAAAAACTTTTCCAGCAGCAAGAGCGCTTCGTCAGCGCGCCCGGTTTGGACCAACAGCGTGGCCTGCAAACGCAGGGCGGTTTCATCGGTGGGGCGCTGGCCGAGGTAGCGCCCCAGCCACTGGCTGGCCTCGGCCGGGTTGCGCTGGGCAATGGCGCACAGCGCCAGATTGAACAGCGTGGGAGGAAATCCCGGATGCAATTGCAGGGCGGCTTGGAATTGAGTGACCGCCTCGCCAATGCGCTTTTGTTCGAGATAGGCCACGCCGAAGTCGTTATTCATGCCCACCGACTCGCCGCTGACGGACATGGCCAGCCACAGGGCCCGGAGGGTGAGTTTGGGATCGGTTTTATTGGACAACCCGCGACCGAGAACCAACCAATGATTCGGCAGGATGGCATCGCCGCCCAGCCGTTCCAGCGTGTGCGGCACGGCGGCAGGGGGCAGGGTATATTTCCAACAGGCGGCTGTGGCCTTGGTGGCGGCTGCCGTTGGCGTGGCGGCCGTGCCATGGTGGGAACGGGCCTGCATGTTTTTCTTGTGCCAATCGCTTTCGGCATAGCGTACGGCCAGCATCAGCAGGCCGAACATTAAGACCACGCCAAACCCGGCGGCCATCAGCATTTGGATGGTATGGCGACGCGCGGTCGGCTGCCGGGGCGGCCACGGACGGCGGGGCGCCCGCTGGTGCTCGCGCGGCGGAATAGCCGGGGGCGGATCGGCCGGAAAAGGCGACCCATTTTGGCTGCCATCATGGGATAACATGCGGGGAATCATAGGCGGGCATTCCCGGTGGCGCAAGTCCGGACTCATGACCAGTCACGCGCAGGGCTTTGCGGCATTTTGCGGATTTGCAGGGGCGGGGGGGCGTGGTAGGTTTACCCGTCACTTTTTAGAAGGCCATGGATCATGAGTAACAACTGCATTTTGGTGGAGGGGGCCCGCGAGCACAATCTGAAGAATATCACCGTGCGCATCCCCCGCGGCAGCCTTTGCGTGGTGACCGGCCTCAGCGGCAGCGGCAAATCTTCGCTGGCGTTTGACACCCTTTATGCCGAAGGTCAGCGTAAATATGTGGAGAGCCTCTCGGCCTATGCGCGGATGTTTCTCGAACAGATGCAAAAGCCGGAAGTGGACCGCATTGAGGGGCTTTCGCCGGCGATTGCCATCGAGCAGCGTTCGGCAGGCGCCAACCCGCGCTCGATTGTGGCCACCACGACCGAAATTCATGATTATCTGCGTCTGCTTTATGCCAGTATCGGTCGGCAGCACTGCCACCAATGCGGGCGGGCCATCACGCGGCAAAGCGCGGAAGAAATCGTCAACCTGCTGCTCAAGAAGGATGCCGGCACCAAGGTACAGATTCTCGCGCCGCTGGTGGAGGGGCGCAAGGGCGAACATGCGGAGGTGTTTGAAAATGCCCGGCGGCAGGGCTTCACCCGGGTGCAGGTGGATGGCGAAATCTACGAGCTGGAAAAGCCGCCGAAACTGGACAAACAAAAAAAACATTCCATCGCGGCGGTGGTGGACCGGCTGGTGATCAGCGATAAAATCCGCGGCCGGTTGACCGACTCCGTGGAATTGGCGCTGAAGCAGGGCGAGGGGATCCTGCACGCGTTGTTCCAAGAGCCGGGGGGCGCCACGGCGTGGACAACCCAGATGTTTTCGGAAAAGAACGCTTGCCCGGATTGCGGGATCAGTTTTGATGCCCTGCAAGCACGCAATTTTTCTTTCAACAGCCCATACGGGGCGTGTCCAACTTGCTTGGGCCTGGGGCAAATGCTGGTGTTTGATGAAGAGCTGGTGGTGCCGGACGGTACGAAGTCGCTGGACAATGGCGCCATTGCGGGGTGGCGCCCGAGCGGACGGCGCGAGGCGATTTATCGCAAGGGCTTGCTGCGGGCGGTGGCCAAGCACTACGGATTCAGCATGGAGACGCCGTGGGACGACTTGCCCGCAAAAATCCGCGAGATCATTTTGCATGGCTCCGGCGACGAGGAAATTCCGCTGGGCTTTTGGCGGGGTGGTTCCTGGCGCAAATATCGCAAGCCTTTCGAGGGCGTGATCCCGAACCTGAACCGACGCTATCAGGAAACGGATAGCGACTACATGAAGCAAAAACTGACCAACTTCATGAGCCGGCTGCCCTGCACCGCCTGCCGTGGGCGGCGGTTGCGGCCGGAAAGCCTGGCCTGCTATGTAGTGGGGCAGAACATCATGGATGTGATGGCGCTCTCCGCCCACGCGGCGATGGCGTGGTTCGCGGATTTGCCGCTGCCCGAGCAGGAGCAGAAAATTGCGGGCGAGGTGCTCAAGGAAATCCGCAAGCGGCTGATGTTTTTGTGCGATGTGGGCCTGGGCTATCTGAACTTGGACCGCGAAAGCGGCACATTGTCCGGCGGCGAGGCGCAGCGCATCCGGCTGGCCACGCAGGTGGGCGCGGGGTTGGTAGGGGTGCTGTATGTGCTCGATGAGCCGAGCATCGGGCTGCACCAGCGCGACAACGAAAAACTGTTGCGCACCCTCAAGGGGCTGCGCGATTTGGGCAACACCGTGGTGGTGGTGGAGCACGACGAACAAACCATTCGCGCCGCCGATTACGTGATTGATCTTGGCCCGGCGGCGGGCGTGCAGGGCGGCGAAGTGGTTTTTGCGGGAACCGTCCCGGAATTGTTGCAGTCCAAAACCTCGCTGACCGCGCAGTTTCTCAACGGTGAAAAAGAAATCAGCGTGCCGGCCAAACGTCTGCCGCCGGGCGGGGACTGGCTGGAAATCATTGGCGCGGCCGAAAATAATTTAAAAAATATTGACGTGCGTTTCCCATTGGGGCGGATCACGTGCGTGACGGGTGTTTCCGGGAGCGGGAAAAGCTCGCTGGTGGATGACATCCTCCGCCGCGCGCTGTTCCGCAAGTTTTATGGCTCCAAGGAAAAACCGGGCAAGCACAAACGGATCAATGGCCTGACTCATCTGGACAAGGTGATCGTGATTGACCAGGCCCCCATCGGGCGCACGCCGCGCTCCAACCCCGCCACGTATACCGGCGCGTTCGCCGGGATTCGCGATTTGTTCGCGCAGTTGCCCGCCGCCAAAATGCGCGGCTACAAGCCTGGGCGGTTCAGTTTCAATGTGAAAGGCGGGCGTTGCGAAAAATGCAAGGGTGACGGCATCCTGAAAATAGAAATGAATTTCCTGCCGGATGTGTATGTGACGTGCGAACAATGCCGCGGCCGGCGCTACAATCAGGAGACGTTGGAAGTCAAATGGCATGGACGCAGCATCGCGGATGTGTTGGACATGACGATTGATGAGGCGTTGGAGTTCTTCACCCCCATGCCGCAAATCGCGCGCAAGTTCCGGACGCTAAGCGAGGTGGGATTGGGCTACTTGAAGGTCGGCCAGCCGGCCACGACCCTCTCCGGCGGCGAGGCGCAGCGCATGAAACTGAGCGCGGAACTCGCGCGGCGCGATACCGGCAAAACGCTGTATTTGCTGGATGAACCCACCACCGGCCTGCATTTTGCGGATGTGGACCGGTTGTTAAAGGTGTTGTTGCGACTGCGCGATGCCGGCAACTCGTTGATTGTGATTGAACATAATCTCGACGTGATCAAAACGGCCGACTACATTGTGGATTTGGGTCCGGAGGGCGGTGGCGCCGGCGGCCGCGTGGTGGCTTGTGGCACGCCGGAGGAAGTGGCTGCCGATCCGGCCTCGTTCACCGGCGAGTATTTGCGGCCGCTTCTGAAGATGCCGCGACGGACGAAAAAGAACAGCAAGTCATGAAGAAACTGGGGCTAGGGTTGGTGTTGGCGATCCTGCTGCCGTGGGGGGCGGCGTGGGCGGCGATGGACGACGCCGATGAACAATTGGCCACCGCCAAGCTGACCATTGAAGAAGCGCGCAAACTGCTGGTGATGGGGCGGGCCGCCTGGGAGGATGGTTTGTATCCGCTGGCGCAACGCAAGCTCGAGGAGTTGGTGGATGGCGCGCCGGACCGTCGCCGGCAGGCGGAAGGCGCGCTTTGGCTGGCGCGGGTGCAATTGGCCGCCGGCCGCCCGCAGGAAGCGTTGGCCACGTTGACGCAGCATGGCGGCTTGGCGCGGGCGCAGGCCATGCAGGCGGAGTACGCTTTGACGCGCGCGCAGGTTCATCAAGCCTTGGGCCAAATTGCCGAAGCCGCGGCCGAGCTGGCCGATTTTGCCAAACTGTATGCCGGGCAGCCGGCGGTGCCGGCGGCTCTGCTTTTGCAGGTGCAGTTGGCAGTGACCCAACAAGATTGGGCCGCCGCGCAAACCATGTGCCGCGCGTTGGGCGAGGCTTTTGCCGGCCAGAGCGAAGAACCGCAAGCCTGGCTGGCGGTAGGCGCCGGGGCGCTGGCGACTGGACAACGCGATGTGGCGCGCACCGCGTTGACGTTTGTGGAAACCAACTTCGCCGGGCAAGCCTGGAGCGAACAAGCCGCCTTGCAACTCATCGAGATGCAGTTGGCGCAAGGTGAGCAAACCGGCGCGGTGGCCAAGGCGCAAGCGCTGTTGGCCAATACCAATGTCGCGGTCGCCACCCGTGCCGCCGCCAATTTGGTGATGGCCCGTTTGGCCGCGGCAGCCAGCAATACAACGGAAGCCATCACGTGGGCGGACCGGAGTCTTGCGCTGGCGACGGACCCCGCGCAGCGTTTGGCTGCGCAGGCGGTCAAGGCCGAGATTCTCCTGCAAGCCGGTCAAACCGAAGAAGGGGTCCGGCTGATGCGGACAACGGCCGCGCAGGTGCCGGATGAAAAGCTCTCCGCGCGCTTGCAGTTGCAATTGGCAGAATGGCTGGCGCAGCGGACGCAATGGGCGGAAGCCATTGCGGAATATCAGGCGTGGTTGGCCGCTTTTGACGGCAACGAGGGCACCGCACAGGCGTTGGCGGGGCTGGGCAACGCCCTATGGGCGGCCGCGCGCCCGGAAGAAGCCGCCGCCGCATTGGAGCGCGCGTTGTCGTTGACGACCGATGCGGCTCAACGCGCGACACGGTTGCACCAGTTGGGCGACGCCCGGTTTGCCAGCCGGCAGTTTGCCAAAGCCAAAGAGGCCTACGCGGCGGCGTTGGCCGCCACGAGCTCCGGCAGCGATGCGGCGCGGCTGGCGCAGTATCAGTTGGCCGAAACCGAATTGGCGTTGGGTGAGACGGAAGCTGGCGAAACCCGTCTGCTGGATTTAAGTCGCACAACAGAATCGGCCGACATGGCGCGTCGCGCCACCATGCGGTTGGGCGCTTTATATGAGGAACGAGGGGCGTTGGAGGCCGCCGCGGAGCAATATCGGCGCGTGACGGAATCCTGCCCGGCCGGGGCGGACTGTTCTGACGCGCTGCTGGCGCATGGGTTGATCCGCTACCGCATGGGCCAATTCCAGGCGGCCTTGGATGACTTTACGCGCATCAGCGAAACCCAGCCCGCCGCCCCGGCCGCCGCGCAGGCCATGTTCATGCGCGGGTGGTGTTTCTATTTGCTGGGCAAGGACGCGGAGGCCTTGCAGGTGTGCGAAGATTTTCTGGCGCAATATCCTGCGTCGCGCTTTCTGCCCGACGTGCAATTCTGGCTGGGCGAATATGCCTTCAATGCCGGCAACTATGCCGAAGCGGAGCAGCGCTTTGCCCAAGTGGCGGTGGAGCATCCGGAAAGCGCGCGCGCTCCCGATGCGCGCTATTGGGCGGGCCGCGCCGCGACCGCCAGCCAAAATTATCTGATCGCCAACGAGCATTACAACGCGCTGATGAAGGATTATCCCGACAGCCCCCGGCTGCCGGCGACGCTGCTGGCGCAGGGCGACGTGCTCAGCGAACTGGGCCAATTCACCGCCGCCGTCGTGGCGTTTGATGAAGTCATCAAAAAGTTTCCGCGCCAAGTGGAGACCATCGTGGCGCTGGGCCGCAAAGGCGACTGCCAATACACGCTCGGGCAGGAAAACCCGGCGCGCTACGAGGAGGCCTTGTTGACGTATCGCGAGGTATTGCGCGATGCCCACACGCCCTTCGATCTGCGCATTCAAGCCAGCTTCAAGGTCGGGCGCTGCCTGGAAAAAATGGGGCGTGCCACCGCGGCGCTGGACCGCTACATGGAGGTGGTGTACGCCTTCCTGCAAGAAGAGCATCCACCGGAGGAAGCCGCGGTGTGGTTCACCCGCGCGGCATTTGCTGCCGCCGCCTTGCAGGAAGCTGCTGGGCAGTGGAAAGAAGCGGCCAACATTTACCGGCGGGTGACGGCTGCCGGCGTGCCGGCTGCAGTTGAGGCGCGCCTGCGCATGGAGCGAATCCGCCGCGAGCACTGGGCGGCGTTTCAATAATGGTATTCGCGCGCGCGGGCGCGCGAGCCGGCGGGGCGATCAGTTCACTGCCGCCAGCAGGCGGCGGATGCGCGCGGGGTCCAACGGGTTTTCCCAGTAACCGTCCTGTTTGAAGTGCGAGCCGACAATGAAAGCATCGGCGCAGGGCAGGTAATCGGCCACATTGTCCGCGGTGATGCCCGAGCCAACAAACACCGGCAATTGGGTGGCGGCATAGACCGCGCGCAATTCATCAAGGCTGGCGGCTTCGCCGGTGGCGGCCCCCGTGAGGATGAGCCCGTCCGACAAAAAATATTCGGCCGCATGGGCGGTTTGCACAATATCCACATCGGCCGTGATGGCGTGGGCGGAGTGTTTCTTTTTGATGTCGGTGAAAATGGCGAGGGATTCCGCACCGATGTGCCGCCGATAGCGCAACAAGGCGCCCGCGCAGGAATCGAAATAGCCTTCGTCGGCCACGTGGCCGAACACAAAGCCTTCGGCCCGGATGAAATCAGCGCCGGCAGCAGCAGCGGCGGCAAGCGCCTCCTGATTGGCGCCGGCCAAAATCTGGATGCCCAAAGGCAGGGCGGGGTGGGCGCGTTTGACTTCGCGGGCAATCACGGCCATGGCGGCGGTGATTTCCGGGCCCGGGTTTTTGACGTATGGGATGTCGTGCATGTTTTCGATCATCAGCGCATGAATGCCGCCGGCGCGATAGGTTTCGGCCTCGGCCAGCGCGGTTTGAATGATCGCCGGCCAATCGTGGGCATGGCGCGGGGTGCCCGGCAGCGGGCGCACATGGATCATGCCGATGACCACCTTGCGGCGCGCACCGAACAAACGGGAGAACGCCGGGGTAATCATGGGGCCGCGGCGGCTGCTTCCGCGGCCGGTTCGGCGGCCTTGGCGCGAGCTTTTTTCTGCACGGCGGGTTTTGCCGGCCAACCCGTTTCGATCGAACCGTCCAGAATGCGCCGCTGGATATCCACGATTTCCTTTTGCAGGCGCTCGGGGATTTTATCCGCGTAATCGTGATACGAAGCCAAGCCGACGCCATGGTTGGTCAGGTTGCCGATGTAGCGCGAGCCGCCCCAGAACTGGTTTTCCAAAGCGGCAATCACCACCTGCTTCACGGCGCGATCCATCCGCTTGAGGCAGGAGGTCAACAGCACATCGCGATAGTCCACCAGCGTGTTGTATTGGTCGGTATCCACGCCGATGGCCCACTTGCCGCGCTCCTTGGCCGCGGCAATGCCGCCGTTGCCGGAAATGGACCCCACGCCGAAAATAACATCGGCCCCGTCGTCGAGCAGTTTGAGCGCCAGTTTCTTGCCGCCGGCAAAATCGCCGAAGGATCCGACATAATCGCCCAAGATGCGCACCTGCCGGTTTTTGATCTCGTTATAGTGTTGGGCGCCATTCCGGAAGCCGACGACAAACTGATTGACGCTTTCGCAATCCACGCCGCCCACCCAGCCAATGGCCGGGTCCTGCGGATCCTGCAAATCAGCCCAAGCCGCGGCGAGATAGCCGGCGGGGAACGCGCACTCGTCTACTTGGAAGGTCAACACCCAGACGTTGTGGGGGATGTCCTCGAAGTCGCCATCCACGCTGGCAAACAGGGTGCGGGGGTAGGAGGCGGCGACGTTTTGCACGGCATCTGCCATGCGATAACCAATGCCCAGAATAAGGCGGTAGTCCCGTTCAGCCAGCGCGGTCAGTTTGCGCTCAAAATTGGCGGGGGTGATCGGTTCGGCAAACTGCACATAAATGGGGGTGCCGGAATAAAGCAGTTCTTCGAGGCCCTCGCGGCAGTTCTGACTGAAGGAGCTATCGCTGAAACTGCCGCCATCCGACAGCATGGCCACCCGCAGGGGGCCTGGGCGGCTGGGGCTGGGCAATTGAGCCGTGGCGGCAACCGCCAGGGCCAGGGTGATCAGAAGTGCGCTGGTGATTCGGTTCATGCTCATCCATCCTGTCGCAGAGAGTGGTTTCCTTTCGACTTGGGCAACCATAGGCTGTCACGGCTCCGATTGCACGTTTTTTTATGCCCCGCAAAAAATGCAAAAAAGATGCACAAGGGGGTTGCCAGCGGCGGGGGGTCTTGGTACTGTGCGCGCTACTTTGTGTCAAAAAGACCGAATGTGGAAGGAACGAAAAGAACGATATGCCGACGATTAATCAATTGGTAAAGAAAGGCCGCCAGCCGCTGAGTTCAAAGCGGAAGTCGCCCGCTTTGCAGCGGTGCCCGCAGCGCCGTGGCGTGTGCCTGTTGGTCAAAACCATGACCCCGAAGAAGCCCAACTCCGCCCTGCGCAAGGTGGCGCGTGTGCGCCTGACCAACGGTGAAGAAGTCACCGCCTATATTCCGGGCGAGGGCCACAATCTGCAAGAACACAGCATGGTGCTGGTGCGTGGCGGCCGGGTGAAGGATCTGCCCGGGGTGCGCTATCACATTGTGCGGGGCACGTTGGATTGCCTCGGCATCGAGAGCCGCCGGCGCAGCCGTTCCAAATACGGCACCAAGACCCCCAAGGCGGCAAAGTAGGAGGCGGGCAGCATGAGACGGCGTAGAGCAGAATCGCGTGAGTTTGCCCCGGATGCGCGCTATGGCAGCGTGCTGGTGACCCACCTGACCAACATCATCATGAGCCGCGGCAAGAAGTCCACGGCCCAACGCACCGTGTACGGTGCACTGGATCAAGTCAAGGAACAGACCGAGGGCAAGGATCCCATCGAAGTCTTCCAACAGGCGTTGGAAAATATTAAGCCCAAGGTGGAAGTCAAGAGCCGCCGCGTAGGTGGCGCCACTTACCAGGTGCCGGTGGAAGTTCCGGCCAGCCGCCAGACCAGTTTGGCCCTGCGGTGGATCGTGGATTACAGCCGCGGGCGCAAGGGCGCCTCCATGCAGCGCGCGCTGGCACTTGAAATTCTTGATGCCTTCAAAAACCAGGGCAATGCCATTAAGAAGCGCGACGACACGCATAAAATGGCCGCCGCCAACAAGGCGTTCGCCCATTACCGCTGGTAAGGAAGCCAACCAGATGGTTGCCAAGAAGGACGCCCCCGGGCGTCCTTTTTCGTTTTGCAAAGCGCTTGCGTCTGCCCACGGATTGGGCAAGACTGAACCAGAAGTGAATGGAACAACATGAACCCGCGTATTCGCCAAACCGTTGAACAGTTGACTGCCTATACTCCCGGCGAGCAGCCGCAAGTTCCCGGCTTGATCAAGCTCAACACCAACGAGAACCCGTATCCGCCCAGCCCCGCCGTGACGGAAGTGCTGCGCACCGTGGCGGCGGAATCGCTGCGCCTTTACCCCGACCCGGTGTGTTCCGCGCTGCGCGTACGGATCGCATCCCTGTACGGGTGCGCTCTCGACCAGGTGTTCGTGGGGAACGGGTCGGACGAAGTATTGCGCCTCTGCACCCGGGCCTTCACCCAGCCGGGCGGGACTGTGGCCTCCTTCGCGCCCTCTTATTCCTTATATCCGGTGTTGGCCGCCGCCGAAGAAGTTGGATTTTGGGAAGTGCCGTTGCCGGATGATTTCTCGTGGGTGGCGCCGCCGGGGGATTTGGCGGCCACGCTCTTTTGGGTGGCCAACCCCAATGCGCCGACGGGCGTGTTTTATCCGGTGGAGGCGATTCGCGAGTTCAGCGAACGTTTTACGGGCGTGGTGGCGGTGGACGAGGCCTACGTGGATTTTGCGGGGGGACGCGACTGCCTGACCTTGGCCCGTGAATTGCCCAATGTGCTGGTGTGTCGGACGTTATCCAAATCGTTCTCGTTGGCCGGGCTGCGTCTGGGATTTGCCTTGGGCGCGCCGGAATTGATTGCCGCACTCTATAAGTTAAAAGATTCCTACAACGTGGACCGGCTGGCCCAACTGATTGCGCTGGCTGCGTTGAATGATGTGCAGTGGATGCAAGCCAATGCGCGGCGCATTGTCGCCACGCGCGAACGGGTAACCGCGGCATTGCAACAACGTGGGTTTTATGTCGTACCCTCGGCCGCCAACTTCCTTTTTGCCCAGCCACCGGACGGTTTGCCCGCCGAGCAACTGTTTGCCGCCCTCCGGCAAAAAAATATCCTGGTCCGCTATTTCCCCGGCGCGCGCACCGGCCGCTTTTTACGAATCAGCATCGGCACCGATGCCGAAATGGATGCCCTGCTGACCGCGCTTTCGGAAATACCCGTTGACGGCAGCGCGGGCAAACGGGTATAAGTCGCAACAAATAGCAGCATCTAGCAAGGAGACGGCATGAAACGGATGGCTTTGATCGGAATTCTGGCGACGGTGGCGGCGGTGGCCATGGTCGGCTGCAACTGGGATACAGGCAACGAGGCCACGAGCTGGACCGACACCTACAACTGGGTCAATTTCAGCGGCACCTACACTCCGTTCACCGGCAACAGCTATGTGATCAAGCTGGGCGGCATCCATTCGATTGCGGTCTTCCACCGCGGCCAAAATCTGGAAATGCGCGATGACCGCGGCAACTTGTACACCGGCTACATGAAGTGGATTCAGTCCGAATCCGGCGTGTTGCCCACGCCAGCCAGCACCAACGGCCCGACATATCCGCGTGCGGACAAGACTGACCGCGTTGTGGCTTCGTATGAATGCACCGGCAGCAATGGCTCGACGATTGTGGGCACCTTTGAAGGCTATCAGGTCAACAATGTTCTTCGTGATCGCATCATGCTGGGCACTTGGGTTTTGGGTCCGCGCGCCGATACCATTCAGGGCGCCGCGCCGGCCATGGTACTGGATACCCGCCCGACGGATACCGCATTCTCCCAGGACGGGCCGATTGCTGATGGCTCCGGCATAATTCCGGATAGCCCGCCTCCGCCCACTCCGCCGCCTACACCGACTCCGTAACGTATCGCGTTAGGAATGCATTTCGCAAACGCCGCGGGTTTCCCGCGGCGTTTTTCGTTAGTTTGTGAAAGGGGCGGGCGAGGTCAGGGCTCGACGAAGGTGATGCCGGGGTTTTCGCGATCGGTACGGATGGATTGGCGCAGGGCGGGGTGACGGCTTAAGAAATCACGTCCGCGGGGCGTGGTGTTGGTGAAGTGATCTCCGGGCAGGAAGAAATGAATGCGCCGGGCTTCAGCCTCTTGCTGCAGCCACTGGCGTACGGCCGCGCGGATTCGCCCGCCGCCGCCCGCCGCGGAACCCCAGCCATGAATCAGCCGGACAACGCGCACGCCTTCCAGACGTGCGCGATCGAGTTGGGCCGCGAGGCGGCGCAGCGCTTCTTCCACTGTTGGCAGGCCGGCTTCCAGATTAATTGTTTTGATCGCCGGACCGTTAGTTGTCGGCGGGCTCCATGCTTGCGGACTTTCACAGTAGGGGCAGATGCTGGATTGCGGCGCGATTTCTTCCCCGCAAGTATCACACGTCTTCATGGCGCGGCTCCTTGAGGGGTGAACGGCGTAGTAAGCGCAGTTGGCGCCAGACCAATGGAATGGCAATGGCCGTGGCCATGACATCGGAAGCCGGGGCGGCGAAAAAGATACCCGGTAAACCCCAGAACAACGGGAAGATTAGAATAAACGGGATAAAAAGGAGGATTTGACGCGAAAGCGCAATGAGGGCTGCCTTGACCGGCTTCCCAATGGCTTGGAAAAATTGACCGGCCATAATCGGAAAACCAATAATAGGAAAAGCCAGTGTGAACACACGCATGGCGTGGCGACCGAGGGGAATCAAAGCTGAATCTGCCGGGACAAAAAGCCGCAGAATACGGACGGGGAAAAGCTGACTCAACGTCCAGCCCATCACCATAAACCCCGTGGCCACCAGCACGGAAATTTGGAAAAGACGGCGTACCCGCGCATATTGCTGCGCCCCGTAATTATATCCCATCAACGGCTGGGCACCTTGCGCCAAGCCGAAAACCGGCATGAAAATAATGCTCATGTAAGCCGCAAGGATGCCCATCACGGCGATGGCATCATCCCCGCCATATTCCCGCAAGCCACGGTTGAGGATTACATTCAGAAAACTGTTGGCCAGGTGCATGGCAAAAGGCGTAAAGCCGATCCCCAGCAGCGGCCAGACAATTTCACGGGGTCGCAGCCGCAGATTATGCCGCCGCAGCCGCGTGCCGGTGCGGGAGCGCAAAAAGTAGCCAAAGCACCACGCGAATGAGAGCCCCTGTGCCAGCACCGTGGCCCAGGCCGCGCCCTTCATGCCCCAATGAAAAACAAAAATGAAGAGCGGGTCCAGAATGGTGTTGGTAATGGCGCCAATCAGCATGGCCGCCATGGAAATGAATGGGCGACCATCGGACCGGATAAAGTGCGCCAAGCCATGGCCGGTGGTCGTGAGGGCGGTGCCACCCAAAATGATGCGCGCATAGTCGCGGGCGTAAGGCAGGAGTTCATCGCTGGCGCCGGCCAGCCGCAGGAGTGGATCCAAGTAGGCCAGTCCCACCAGTGAGGCCACCAGCGGCACAAAAAATAGGAGGCCGAAGGCGTTGCCCAGAATCCGTTCAGCCTCTTCGCGCCGGCCTTCGCCCATCCGGATGGCGAACAGCGTATTGGCCCCCACGCCCACCAAAATAGAGAACGACACCATGGCCATCATCAGGGGAAAACTGATCGTCACGCCGGCAATCCCCTGTGGCCCGATGCCATAGCCGATGAACATGCGGTCCACGATGTTGTAAAGCGCCTGCACCAGCATGCCCACGATGGCCGGGATGGAGAACCGCAGCAGCAACCGGCCGACGCGCTCGGTGCCCATGCGGTCTGCCGCCGTTGGCAGAGGGGGTGAGTTGGCAGGGGTGTGATCCATAAGCAAACAGGCGGGCAGACTACTCCATTTCCTCCCGCAGAGCGAGATTGTTTTCCGGTTGGCAGCGGATTCGGGGGTTTCTTGCCGGTTGCGTCGGGCGCGGGGTCCGGGTAGGATGTTGCCCCATGAGCGAGGCAAAACTGATCACAATTGTGGTGCCGTTTTTGAACGAAAAGGACAACCTGCCCATTTTGTTGGAGCGGGTGGCCGGGGTCTTCGCGGCACGGCGGGAAAATTGGGAGCTGCTGTTGGTGGATGATGGCAGCACCGACGGCTCAACCGAATGGGCGCTGGACCAGACCCGGACTAATCCTCATGTGCGGCTGGTGCGTTTATCGCGTAATTTCGGGCACCAGTTGGCCATCACGGCCGGAATGGATCGGGCCACGGGGGATGCCGTGGTCATCATGGATGCGGATTTGCAGGACCCGCCGGAAACCATCGCGGCCATGTTGGACAAATGGCACGAGGGATTCGAGGTGGTGTACGCCGTACGCCGCAGCCGCGCCGGCGAAACATGGCTCAAAAAGTTTCTGGCGGCATCGTTCTACCGCGTTTTCCGACGGCTGGCCAAAACCAATGTGCCGATGGATGCGGGCGATTTCCGCCTGGTGGACCGCTGCGTGGTGGATGCGTTGCGCGAGATGCGCGAGCTGCACCGCTTCATGCGCGGGCTGACGTGCTGGGTGGGCTTCCGCCAAGTGTCCGTGGAATACGACCGGGCGGCGCGGCTCGCCGGCGAAACCAAATATCCGGTGTGGAAAAGCGCGCGTTTGGCCTTTGATGCCATTACGTCTTTCTCCGCCTCGCCGCTGCGCTGGATCGCCGTGCTGGGGTTTGGCGTGTGCGTACTGGCCACCTTGTGGGTGATTTATGTCATGGTGCTGGCGATCGTGCAGCCGCAGAGCCTGGAAAAGGGCTGGGCATCGCTGATTGCGGTGATGGCTTTTATGGGCGGGGTGCAACTGGTGAGCATCGGCATGTTGGGGCAATACGTCAGCCGTATCTTTGAAGAAGGAAAGCGGCGGCCGTTGTATCTGGTGCGGTCGGATACCCGCGACCCAGCCGGCGCGAAGTGAAGCAGACCATGACGCGGCGCGGTATCCAGTGGCTGGCATGGGGCGCGGTCGTCGTGCTGGCCGGCTGGGTGCGCTTTGCTGACTTGGGGTATACACCCACTCGCGCTGACGAACTAAACATGCTCAACTATGCCGGCGGAGCGACCACGCTGGCCAAGTTGTGGACGGACCCGCCGTGGCTCAATCAAATCCCGCTGGTGGATTCCATTCCTGTGGTTTGGGCGCGGCTGCAACCGTGGCGTACGGCGGATGAAGCCTTCACGCGCGAACCTTTCGCACTGCTGGGTGTGCTTACCGTTGCGTTCTGCGCGGGGTGGATGCTCCGGCGGCGCGGGCTGGGGGCAGGCCTGTTGCTGGGACTATGGCTGGCGATGTTGCCATATCACGTCTACCATTCACGCGAGGCCTACTATTACGTGGTGACAATGTTTTTCGCCGCGGGCATGTTGCTTCGCGGCGCGGATTTCATGACCCGGTTGAGGGGCGGCACGGAACTTAAGGCGCGCCAATATGGGGAGTGGGCCTTCTGGACGTTGCTGGCGTGCCTTGCGCACATGAGTGCATGGGCCGTGGCCGGCATAACGTGGGCGCTGCTGTTTGTGACCGGCTGGCGTGGGTTGTGGAGCTCCGCCCGGCGACGGCACAGCATCGCCATGGCGTGGGTGGCCGGCGGCTTGGCGGTGGGAATGTCGCGGTGGGTTTTCCGCGCATTTCTTGAAATGCAGCGCGCTGCAACGAGCCCAGTGGGGCATATCGGGGCCGATTTCGGTTTGGTCGGGCCCCGCGTCCTGCCATTTTTTGCTGGTGGAGCCAACTGGGTGGGGGGGGCGCTGCTTGTGGTGCTGCTGGTGGCCTTGTTGTGGAATATGTGGCGCGCGCGGAAGACGGGGGCTGCTGCGGATCCGCTGTATGCCGCCATATCGTGGTTGGCTTGGTTGGGCTTGGCCGCGTCGTATGCCTATGTGTTTGGCGTGGGTGGTGGCGGTAAAGCCAAGCTGGTCTATTTTGCCGTCAATTTGCCGTCTTTTATTTGTTGGGCCGCCATGACGCTTGAACGCGCGGCGACGGCATGGGGAGGGCATCGCCAAACGCTGACCCTTGCCGCTTTGGGTGTACTCATTGCGACGACTCTGGCTACCCCCGTGTGGCACATCATGCACTTGGCCGGCAAACCAACGCCCTATCGGCTCATTCGCGATTGGTTGGACACCAATATGTCGCCCGGCGATGTCGTGCTGGTGGACCGTTGGCTGGAGCCATGGAATGAAATAGCGCGCTACATGCCCCGCGACGTCACAGTGGGGTTCACTGTGCCGGATGAGCCCTATGAGCAATACGTGGCGCTGAACTGGCGCAAGCGCACCCAAACGCTCATTGAGCAAAACGGCGCCCAAGGTTTTTTGCGGCTGGCGCGAACCCATGCCGACCGCATCGGGGTGTGGACTTGGCCCGAAAAATGGTTCGCGCATCGGGTGGTGTTGACCAATGCGACAGGCGTTTGGCTGCGTGATACCGGCTTTGCGCCAATGGAAGAGTTTTACACCGAAACTTCGCGTGTTGAACCGGAATTGTTCTACAGTACTCACGAAGAATTGGCTGAACACGCCAAAGCCAACGGCCAAACTGCCTGTCTGTTTTTTGGGGATGGTTGGCGGCTGTTCAAGCCGTGGCAGCAGGGGGATTTCACCGACTATCGCATCTTGGAGGACGCCGCCACGCTGGAGGTTCACAATGTGTCGGGACGGACGGCCTCATTCCGCGGAGAAATGACCGCGGCGGGTAATGGCAGCAGCGTGACACTGCGGATCGGCGAGTCGAATCCGCTGGTTTTTCCGGCCGGCCAACTGGCCAAGCAAACCTTCACGGTAGACTTGCCCCCTGGCGTTCATCAACTGGCGTGCAAAAAGCTGACCGGGGGCGCGCTGGTGGTGCGTGAGTTGCGCATGGCCGCCATTCCCTAGGCAAGGCGGCATTATCCGGTTTTTTGTCCAACCACGTAGTATTGCGCGCCAAGCGGCGCTTGGCAAAAAGCCCGCTCCAAGCAGCCGCTGCCTTTGAAGGCGAAGGGCGAAACCAGAATAAATCGCTTTTCGGCGATAGTGAACCCGGCCTGCTTCAGTAATCGAGCAGAAAGTCCGCGGGTGAGCAGTTGAGCATCTCGGTCAAACTCGCACCGAGCTACCGCGAGCCGGGTCAGGGGGTTTAGCGGATTGTGCTCGAAAATCATCAGCAGGCCGCCGGGGATGAGAGTGCGCCGCACCTCTTGCAGCAAGGCCACGCGATCCGGGATGGCCACATGGTGCATCACGCAAATTACAAAAGCGGCGGCAAACGATTCAGCAGGGAAGGGGAGTTGCCGGCCATCGTAGACTTCATAGCGTACGGACGGGTTTTCCCGTCGGGCGCGCTCCACGCTGGTGGCGGAAATATCCACCCCGGTCAGGTGGCCGATTCCACCGGACAAAAAGCGATCCGTCTTGCCCACGCCGCTGCCGACATCCAGCACCGCCAATTGGCGCGGGGCGCCCAAATGCCGCCGCAAAATGGAAAGAATATGAACGGCTTTGGCCTGCGTGTAATAATCGTGGCTTTGACCCATGAAGCCAATGGATTTGGTCATGGCGGCATCGTAATTTTCGCCGTATTGGTCAAAAAGCGTACTCATCTGACAGGCCTTGATGGCAGCAGAACGGTACGCAGAAGTCCTGCATTTGGCAAGCCGCCAGCCAGCGGTTCGAGCCGCGGTTTTTTTGTTTGCCCCAAGGGGGTGGGGTCGGTAAGGTTCCCGCAATCTTTGAACAGGAGTTCGTCTCATGATGAAAATGATGAAGTGGATGTTGGCGGTTGGCCTGATGGTGTCCGGGGTGACCTATTCGGCTGTGGCGATGGATGACGATTTGTTTGCGCGCGCTCCGTGGTTCGGCACCTTGGGCGTGAGCTATTACCACCTCGAAGGCGATGTCGAAGCCAAGCCCGGCGTGGGCCTGATGGGCAAGCTGGGTTATAGCCTCAATTCCTGGTGGGATGTGGAAGGCGGCGTGGATTTCATGCCCTCGCTCTCCGCCCGGCCCGCCAGCAAGTTGAACACCACGCCTCTCGATGGCAGCACCACGGCGCTTCGCCTGAGCTTGGATGCCCTGCTGCATCTGCGCGTGTTGGAAAACCGCCGGGTGGACCCCTTCTTGCGCGCGGGTCCGGCGCTCACTTTCTTTGGCGATGACATGGATAACGGCAAGACGCAGTTCGGCTTGTTCGCCGGCGGCGGCCTGTTCTACCACTTTAACGATTCCTGGGCGCTGCGTGGCGATGTCGTGGCCGGCGCGCAAGGCAAGGACTGGGAATTCACCGCCCTTGTCGAGTTGGGCGTGTGCTATCGCTTCGGCGCCGAGCGCGTCGTGGCCCCGGTGTTCCAAGTGGCGCAGGGCGGCGATATTGATAGCGACGGCGACGGCCTCTTTGACCGCGATGAAGCCATCATTGGCACGGATCCCTACAATCCCGACACGGACGGCGATGGCCTCTCCGACGGCGACGAAGTATTCAAGTACAAGACCGACCCGCTGAATCCGGATAGCGATTTTGACGGCTTGAAGGATGGCGCGGAAGTGCTGACCTACAAGACCGATCCGCTGAACATTGACACGGATGGCGGCGGAGTCAGCGATGGCCACGAAGTCATTGAAGACGGCACCAATCCGCTGGATCCGCTGGATGACTTGCAGAAGTTCACGCTGCTGATCGAATTCGACTATGACAAGTCGTTCATCCGGCCGCAGTACTTTGCTGACATCGAGCCGGTGGTGAAGGTGCTGCAGCGCGATCCCAACGCGACCGTACGTGTGGAAGGCCATGCCGACAAGCGCAAGACCTCGAAGCGCGACTATAACCAGCGCTTGAGTGAGCGTCGCGCCAATGCGGTGAAGGATTACCTGGTGCAGCAAAGCGGCATCAATCCGGACAACATCACGGCGGTGGGCTACGGCTTTGACCGCCCGGTGGCGCCCAACGACACCGAAGAAAACATGCAGAAGAATCGCCGCACGGACATCTATATCAAGAAGGGCGGCGCCCAGTAGTTTCTGCGATGCAGACGACGGGCTCTTCCTTGCCCTCCAGCGTCACGAAAGTGGAGTTGGAGGGCAAAACCATTTATATCGTGGGCACCGCACATGTGTCGGCGCAGAGCGTGGCCGATGTGCGCGAAACCATTGCCGCGGTCCAGCCGGCCGCGGTGGCCATCGAGCTGTGCCCGGCGCGCTACCAGGGCATGGTGCGCAAGGATGCCTGGCAGCGCACCAACCTGTTTCAAGTGATTCGCCAGGGCAAGGCGATGTTCCTGCTGGCGCAACTGATCATGCAGTCGTTCTACCGCCGCCTGGGCAAGCAACTGGAAGTGGAGCCCGGCGCGGAAATGCTCGCGGCCGCCGCAGCGGCGGAAGCGTCCGGCGCGCGCCTCGAACTGATTGACCGCCCGATAGACATCACCCTCAAGCGCGTCTGGCGGCACTTGGGCTTCTGGCAGCGCGTCAAGTTGCTGGGCGTGATGATCGAAGCGCTGTTCTCCGGAGACGATGTCAAGGATGAAGACATTGAGTCTTTGAAAAAGCAGGATCAACTGGAAGCCCTGATGAAGGAGATGGGCAAGGCGTTCCCGCAAATCAAGAAGCGGCTGATTGATGAACGTGACGTTTATCTCGCGCAAAAGTTGCGGGCGGTATCCGCGCCCACCATCGTGGCGGTGGTGGGGGCGGGGCACGTGCCGGGCATGGTGGGCGCGCTGCAAACGGAAGTGCCGCTGGCGGAATTGGAAAGTCTGCCGCCGCGCACCCGTTGGTCCAAATTCTGGCCGTGGCTCATTCCGGCCCTGGTCGTGGCCTTGATTGTGTGGGGCTTCATCCATGGCGGGGCCGCGAAAGGCATTGATTCCATCCTCATTTGGGTGGGGGTGAATGGCGTGCTGGCGGCCATCGGGGCCGCGGTGACGCTGGCCCATCCGCTGACGATTGCCTCCGCCTTTGTGGCGGCGCCAATCACCAGCTTGAATCCGACGATTGCCGCTGGATGGGTGGCGGGCTTGGTGGAAGCCTGGCTCCGCCCGCCGAACGTGGCGGATTTTGAATCATTGCCGGCGGCCATGGAGAGTTTCCGGAACTTTATCCGCAATCCGGTGGTGCGGATTCTGCTCGTGGTGGTGATGACCAACATCGGCAGCAGCATCGGCACATTTGTGGCGATTCCGTGGATCGCCGCCCATTGAGGCGCGCGCGGGTTATGCCGGGCTCGTTTCCAGCAGCGCCAAGCTGTCCTTGAGCACTTGGGCCGATTGGGCCAATTCCTGGTTTTCTTCCGGAGTCAACTGGGCTTCGATGACTTCCTCAATGCCATTGGCGCCCACCACACAGGGGATGCCAAGCGTGACGTCGTTCAAGCCATACTCGCCCGCCAGCGGCGCGGATACCGTCAGCACGCGCCGTTCATTGCGCAGGATGGCACGCACAATCTGCACCATGGCCATCGCCACGCCGAAGCTGGTGGAGCCTTTGTAGCCGATGATGTGGTAGGCCGAGCGTCGTACCTGCTCGAGGATTTGCGGCCGGCGATGGATAAAGTCGCACTTGCGGCAGACCGAGCAATAGTGATCCATCGGCAGGCCGCCGATGTGTACCAGCGACCACGCCGCCAGTTCGCTATCGCCGTGCTCCCCGAGAATGGAGGCATGCACGTTTTGCGGCGACACCCCGCAATGCTCCGCCAACAACCAGCGGAAGCGCGCGGAGTCCAACACCGTGCCGGAACCCAGAATGCGTCCGCGCGGCCATTGGGTGCGCAACCGCGCGACGTGGGTGACGATGTCCACCGGGTTCGTGGCCACCAGCACAATGGCCTCCGGGTTCACCATCTGGATATCCGTCGCAATGCTGGTGACAATTTTGGCGTTGATTTGCATCAGCTCCAAGCGGCTTTGGCTGGGGCCGGCCTGCGCCTTGCCGGCGGTAATCACCACAATCGCCGCGTTGCGATAGGCCTGCGGCGCGGTATCGGCATAGATGGATACAGTTCGATAAAACGGCGCGCCGTGCGCCAAATCCAGCGCCTGCCCCTTGGCCAAATCCGTGTTGGCATCCACCAAAACAATTTCCTCGGCAATGCCTGATTGTGCCAGCGCGAAAGCAAAGCCCGAGCCCACCGCGCCTGCACCCACAATCGCCACTTTTCTTGATTTGAAATTCACCGGTTTTCTCCCAGAGTCACCGAACCATACCACACCCGCCGCCATTGTGCAGCTATTGGAGGAATACTGCCGACTGGGCCGCTATTGGCCGTTTCGTCTGTTGGCTCGTGGCCTTGGCTCAGCGGGGAGGTCAGAGGTCAGGGTTCAGAGAGTAGTTATGTGCTGCGCACGGCGGACAAGAGTAGGAGCAGAGCTCAGGATTCGGGATTTTTTGGCGAAAGCTTCCTCACTGTCCAGGCAGTTGGTTAGGAGGTTTTCCACACTGTGGAAAAAAGTTTATCCCGCGTGGACGGGATTTTCCACACTGTGGAAAAATCGGGCCGAAAAGTTCCACACAATGGAAAAACTTTCGGCGGGTTTTCCACACAATGGAACAACTTTGGGGATATTTTTCCACACTGTGGAAAAGTGGGGGTGGCCGAAAAAATCCGGGGATCAGCAGCCCGGGCGGGGTGTAATCCATCCCGTCAAGAAACCGTGGACCGAAAAATCGGAGGCCCGACACGGAACACGTTAGCTTGTCCGCCGCAAAGAGCCGAAATAATAATCGGTGGCGGTGGTGGGCGTTGACTCAGGCGTTGTTTTTGCCTAAAGTGATTCTGTTCAAAAACAGTGGACCTCCAAGGAGCAAGGCATGAGTACTACGGTTGGCGATCTGTTGCGGCGCAAGGGCTCGCAAGTGGAAACGATCACGGCGCAGGAATCCATTTTGGTGGCCATCCGGCGCATGAGTGAAAAGCATATCGGCTGCCTCGCGGTGGTGACCAAAACCGGCAAGCTCTCCGGCATTATTTCCGAACGCGACTGCCTGTGGAAGGTGATCGCGGCGGGCAAATCCCCCAAGACCCGCCTCGTGAAGGAGGTCATGACCAGTGTGGCCAAAATGCACACGGTGACTCCGCAACAGACAGCAGAAGAGTGCATGGGGCTGATGACCTCCGGGCGGCATCGCCATCTGCCGGTGCTGGCGGATGGCAAGCTGGCGGGGCTGATTTCCATCGGGGACATCGTCAAGGAAATGCTCGATTCGCAGCAGGCGACGATTGCCAGCTTGGAAAAGTATATTACCGGCACGTTTTAAACCAACAAGATCACGGCGGCGGTGCCGGCCGTCGCCGGCCAGCGGGAGACCACCATGGCAAAACCGGAAACCTGCGCCGGCTGCGCTGCAGCCGCCGCTCACGATGAGGCGGAGTTGCTGGCCCGGCTGGACGAAGCCTTGGCCATGCAGCGGGACAAGCCCGGCGGCCTGATCCCCGCCTTGCAGATGGCGCAGGCTATCTTTGGTTATCTGCCCGAAGTGGCGCTGCGTCGCGTGGCGGCTGCATTCGATAAATCGTATTCTGAAGTCACGGGGGTCGTTTCATTTTATTCATTTTTTTCGACGGTGCCACGCGGTCGCTACTTGGTGCGTGTGTGCCTCGGCACGGCGTGCTATGTGCGTGGGGGCAGCGAAGTCCTGCGTGCGCTGCAAGCCAAGCTGGGAATTGGCGTGGGCGAAACGACGCCGGACCGTTTGTTCTCGTTGGAAGTGGGGCGGTGTTTCGGGGCTTGTGGAATGGCGCCCGTGCTGATGATCAACGATGACCTGCATCCGCGGGTCAAGCCGGCCAAGCTGGGCGAGCTGCTGGAAAGCTATCGCGCCCGCGCCCAGGGCGCGGAAACGGAGCCGTCATGACCGCGCGCTTGAAAAAAATCGGCACAGCCGCAGCGCTGGCCGCCTGGCGTGACCAACTCCGGACCGCCCCAGTGCCCAAGCACGAGCTGCGGGTATGCGTGGGCGGCAGTTGTCTGGCGGCCGGCGCGCAAAAGGTGGTGGATGCCCTGCAATCCGCCGTTGCCGAGGCCGGCGTGGCCAAGGATGTGGCCATCCGCACAGCCGGCTGCATGGGGCCCTGTGTGCGGGGACCCGTGTTGCGGATGGACGACGGGACTTTCTATCAGGGAGTCAAACCCGAAGATGCCGCCGATATCGTGCGCGAGCACGTGCAGGCGGGGCGCGTGGTGGAGCGGCTGTGCGCCAGCGACTCGCAAACCAACGCCTTGCAGCCCAAGACCACGGATATTCCGTTCTTTACGCGGCAAACCCAGGTGGTGCTGCGGAATTGCGGCTGGATTGATCCGGAACGCATCGAGGAATATGTGGCCCGGGACGGCTATGCCGCGCTGGCCAAAGTGCTGACCTCGCTCACGCCCGAGCAGGTCATTGAGGAAATGAAAAGTTCCGGGCTGCGGGGGCGGGGGGGGGCAGGCTTCCCGACGTTTATGAAGTGGGACTTCACGCGGCGGGCGCCGGGCACGGTGAAATATGTGCTGTGCAACGCGGATGAAGGCGACCCGGGCGCCTACATGGATCGCAGTACGTTGGAAGGCGACCCGCACAGCGTCATTGAGGGCATGGCCATTGCCGCGTTCACCATCGGCGCGGCGCAGGGCTATGTGTATGTACGCGCAGAATATCCGCTGGCGGTGGCGCGCCTGCGCAAGGCCATTGACCAGGCCCACGCCTGCGGGCTGCTGGGGAATAACATCCTCGGCAGCGGCCTCTCGTTTGATTTGGACATCCGCATGGGTTCCGGCGCATTTGTCTGCGGCGAAGAAACGGCGTTGATTGCCTCCATTGAGGGACTGCGCGGCGAACCGCGCCCGCGCCCGCCATTCCCCGCGCAAAAGGGTCTGTGGGGCAAGCCCACGTTGCTGAATAACGTGGAAACGTATGCCAACGTGCCGGCCATTTTGCTGAACGGCGCGGCTTGGTACGCGCAGTGGGGAACCGCCAAGAGCAAGGGCACCAAGGTGTTCGCATTGGCCGGCTGCGTGCAGAATACGGGGCTGGTGGAGGTGCCGGTGGGCACGTCGCTCGGCGAATTGATCTATGACATCGGCGGCGGCCTCCGCGGCGGCAAGGCCTACAAAGCCGCGCAAATCGGCGGGCCTTCCGGCGGCTGCATCCCCAAGGAAAATCTCAACGTGCCGCTGGATTACGAAAGCTTGCAGGAATTGGGCGCCATCATGGGCTCGGGTGGCCTGATCGTCATGGATGAAGACGCCTGCATGGTGGATGTGGCGCGGTTCTTTATTGAATTTGTGCAGGAGGAATCCTGCGGCAAGTGCGCGCCATGCCGGGTGGGTACCAAGCGCATGGGCGAAATCTTGCAGCGCATTTGCGAGGGCAAAGGCGAACTGGCCGATCTGGATCGCCTCGAACAACTGGGGCGGTTCATTCAGGAGGCCTCGCTGTGCGGGCTGGGGCAGACCGCGCCAAATCCGGTGCTCTCCACGTTGCGGCACTTCCGCGAGGAATATGTGCAGCATATCCGCGACAAGCATTGCGTGGCGGGGGTGTGCCCGGGACTGGTGCTGGCGCCGTGCCTGAGCGCCTGCCCGGCCGGCGTGCATGTGCCCGGCTTTGTGGCGCTGGTGGGCGAAGGCCGCTACGCCGAGGCCCTCCAGTTGCACCGCGAACGCAATCCGTTTGCCGCGGTCTGCGCGCGGGTGTGTTTCCACACCTGCGAAGACCATTGCCGCCGCAGCACGCTGGATGAAGCCGTGGCCATTCGCAGCATCAAGCGCTTCATGGTGGATCAGGAAGTGACCATTGTGAAACCGGAAGTCCGCGAGAACGAAGCCAATGCCGCGCGCAAGGTGGCCATTGTGGGCGCGGGACCGGCCGGGCTGACCTGTGCATATTTTCTCGCGCGCCTGGGTTACAAACCAGTGATTTTTGAGGCCGAAGCGCGCCCCGGCGGCATGCTGGTGCAGGCCATCCCAGCCTACCGGTTGCCGCGCGAAACTCTCGCGCGCGAAATCCGCATGATTGAATCGCTGGGCGTGGAAATTCAAACCCTGCGCCGGTTGGGGCGCGATTTCACCCTGCCCGATTTGCGCCAGGAAGGCTACGAGGCCGTTTTCTTGGCGGTTGGCGCGCCGGAAGGGCTGAATCTGGCCATCCCCGGCCACGAGGCCAAGGGCGTGGTGGATTCGCTCGACTTCCTGCGGCAGTACAACATCCGCGGCTCGGTGCCGGTGGGCAAAAATGTGGTGGTGATTGGCGGGGGTAACGCGGCGATTGACGCGGCGCGGACTGCGCTGCGCCTTGGCGCGCAAAAGGTGACCGTCGTGTACCGACGCACGCGCGAACAAATGCCGGCGTATGTCGAGGAAATCGAAGAGGCACAACAGGAAGGTATCGAGCTGCGCACGCTCGTCGCCCCGGAAGAGTTCGTGGTGCGCGATGGCCGGGTGACCGGGCTGGTCTGTCGCCAGATGACGCTGGGCGAATTCGACCGCAGCGGGCGGCGACGTGCCGAGGCTGATGACGAGCAGGCGCTGGAAACCATCCCTTGCGATCAGGCGATTTTGGCGGTCGGCCAACGGCTGGATGCGCGCAACGTGCTGGGCGATCTGGAAGTGCCACTGGCCGGCGGCTGGTTGCAGGCGGATCCGGTGACCGGTCAAACGGCCATCCCCTGGCTGTTCGCGGGCGGTGACGCAGTCAGCGGTCCGTCGTCCGTGGTGGCAGCCATCGGGGCGGGCGAACGCGCGGCGGTAGGCATGGATGCCCTGCTGACGGGTGAAACCCACGCCTTCTGGCGGACCTATCCCGATGTGCCGACGGACTACGATCCGGAAGCCGACCCCGCGCCATACCCGCGCGAGAATCCCAACTTGATTGCGCTGGACCGGCGGCGGAACAACTTCGACGAAGTGGAGCAGCCGTGGAGCGAGGTCACGGCGCAGCGGCAGGCGCACCGGTGCCTGCGGTGCGACTACGGTAAAACCGGGCAGGTGCGAGGGCTGGCAACATGATTCATATTCGCATCAATGGCCGGGATTTGGCGGTGGCCGAAGGTTCCACAATCCTGCAGGCGGCGCGGCAGGCGGGGATTCATATCCCGACGCTTTGCTATTTGGAACAACGCGACCCGTTGGGCGCGTGCCGGGTGTGCCTCGTGGAGGTGGAGGGCGCCCGCACGTTGGTGACGGCTTGTTCCGCGCCCTGCACGGAAGGGATGGTTGTTCACGTCAATAGCGCGCGCGCCCGCAACGCGCGCAAGCAGGTGGTGGAGTTGCTGCTCTCCGAGCATGACGGCAATTGCCAGGTTTGCGAGCGCAACGATGATTGCGAACTGCGCCGGCTGGCCAGCGACATGGGGATCCGCACCGTGACCTACGAGGGCGCCAAGGCTCGGCCCAAGCACGATGCCAGCACCCCCGGGCTGGTGCGCGACAACGCCAAGTGCATCAAATGCCGCCGCTGCGTCACCGTGTGCAGCGAGGTGCAAGGGGTGGGCGCGCTGTTCCCGCAGGGGCGTGGGTTCGATACGGTCATCGGCCCGGCATTTGCCGGCGATCTGGATGGCGTGACCTGCGTGCAGTGCGGCCAATGCGCCGCGGTTTGTCCGGTGGGCGCCATCAGCGAGCGTAGCCACATTGACGAAGTATGGCAGGCGTTGGGCGATCCGGCCAAAACAGTGATTGTGCAAACCGCGCCAGCCATTCGCGCCGCGCTGGGCGAAGAGTTTGGCTACCCGCCCGGCACGCGGGTGACTGGCAAGATGGTGACCGCC
>Ga0209201_1000397_pt1 | contig 63200 bp, 51 predicted proteins | sample AD_UKC055_MetaG_FD_184411 | JGI IMG/M metagenome (GOLD analysis project Ga0209201, IMG submission 184411) | Active sludge microbial communities of municipal wastewater-treating anaerobic digesters from USA - AD_UKC055_MetaG (SPAdes) (version 2) | ecosystem: Engineered > Bioreactor > Anaerobic >...
TATAGACTTCGCCACGGATCTGCAGATCTAAATCCGTATTCAACTTAAGCGGTATCGAATGCAAGGTTTTAATATTCATCGTGACATCTTCACCGGTAATTCCATCTCCCCTTGTAAGAGCCTGAACAAGTATTCCTTTTTCGTAACTAAGAGATATTGAAACTCCATCGATTTTCAGTTCACATAGATACTCCGGAGATTGCCCATCAAGACCTTTCAATACCCTGTCATTAAAAGCTTTTATATCCTCGTCATTATATGTGTTGTCGAGCGAAAGCATCGGTATTGAATGAGGAATCTTTGCAAAACCAGATACTGCGGCCGAGCCTACTCTGAAAGATGGAGAGTCGGGAGATTTTATCTGGGGATAAAGAGACTCGATCTCAACCAGCCTTTTGAAAAGCTTATCATACTCTTCATCTGAAATAACAGGATTGGCAAGGACGAAGTATTTATAATTGTGTGCAAGTACTTCGTTTTTCAATTGTTCATATTCGTTTACTATATTTTTCGGGATCATAGATTTTCTTCTGGCACACTCCTTTCTATAAGTACAAAGGCTGTCGCATATTCATCTTCATGCGAAATGGAAATATGAAGCTTAATGTTTCCAAGCACAGAAAAAAGATAATCATGAGTTGATTTTGAGAAAAAAGGCTTACCGTTCGGAAGTGCAAGAACTTCGATCTGATCAAAAGGGATAAATGAACCGCTGGCTTTGATCAAAGCTTCTTTAGCCGCAAAGCGTCCTGCCGCAAACTCTTTTTTTCTTTTTTCTGAGGAAAAAGAAAGATACATCCTAAACTCGCTTTCAGAAAGGATTTTTTTTATTAATGGATCTGTAAGCCTTTGAATCCTGACTATGTCCGTACCTATGCCTGTTATCATGAGTAATTAAACCTTACAACAGAATTTTCAGAAAGGGGCTGAATAAAACTTTCTGCTCTGTTTCCGTTGATAAAAAATTCAAAAGAATGAATTTTTTGAGTTTCAATTGATAGAAATGCCAGTATATCAAGAAGAGTCGGATCTCTAGGAACAATTTCTACGAGATAGTTCGAGCCTTCGCTTACTGTTGTTTGCAGATCAATTGGTTTGCCGGAGTTTTTTACAATGATCTCCTCACATGGCATCTCCAAAATCTGATCATTGAAGAGTACTTTTCTTTTTTTCAATTCTGTACAGGTAAACTCCCTTATTGAAGGAAGGTTGACCGGATGTATTTCCAGCCTGTCATTGTAATTTATAAGATATGAGTCAGAAAGTATTTCTCCATTTTTGCTTACAGCCAGACCTGCAGGCACTTCATAAGGAACTGCGTTAAGTGTGAATACTACATTTTTCTGAAACTCTCCTATCAACTCTTTTAAAGAAGGATTTTTGGTTGAAATGATGTCAGTATCGTTTATAATAGTATCGGCTGTAAGTTTTTGTCCGTTGCGGAAAACCTGAGGAATGAAATTTTTTTTCTCACCGTTTATATAGTATTCACCCGGATTGATTATGTCTCGTACCTTGAGTATAAGCTCGGGGCCAGACTGAGGTTCTCCTATTTCTATCGAATCAGAAGGCTTTATAAAAGATTTTAGAGTTGCCGGAATTCCATTGATTCTTATTGGGGCTTCTTTTCCCATATTTCCTTTTTTTATCACCAGTTTCTTATCAACTTCCACAGATATGGCAGGAGAAGGTTTCCCTATCAGTTGGTTTATAGTGTATCCTGCTTGAAGGAGAACTTGCATAACGGTGAGATCGTTTCCTATCATCATCATATTTACAGTTTTTCCATTTACGGTTACAGTGTTAAAAACATTTCCTTCTTTTCTAAGGGCAACGTTGGCGATTCCTATGGGAGTGATAAACTCGCTTCCGTTAAGCTTTTCATTTTCAAAAACAAGAGTACTTAAACTCGAAGCTTCTTTCAAAGCTACTCTATTTGGTATAAGTGAAAGCTTTTCGGCCAGTTTTTCCTTGAAACCAGCTGCCTTTCCGCCACCCCCGACAATCATAACGGCTACTGGAGGTTTTCCGTTAAGTTCCAGAATTTTTTCAGATATTTTTGAAGTAATTTCATCCAGTACGGGAGCAATTATATTTTTTATATCCTGAGCAGAAGTTTTCTGATCAAAATCAAGAATATCCTTATATACAAATTCCTGTTGTACTGAAAGATTTCTTTTGATATTTTCTGCAGTTACAAAATCAACCAAAAGTGCTTTGGTAATTGCCTCAGTAATCTCATCACCGGCAAGGGGAACCATACCGTAACCTATGATGGTACCATCTGAAGAAATTGCAATATCACTTGTTCCGGCTCCGACATCAACCATTACGATATTAAGGTTTCGAAGATCAGGAGGAACTATTAAGTTCATAGCGGCTATAGGTTCAAGTGTTATATGTACCGGAGTCAGGTTATTTATTTCTAGAACTGTCATCATGGCCTGAACAACGTTTTTGGGTAGAAATGCGGCAATTACTTTTACACTGGCTTTTTCGCCGCGCTGCCCGTCAAGTTTCTTTATCCACTCATCGTTAAGCTTGTAGTACAGAACTGAATAACCGACACAATACATACCGGATGAGAAGTTGTCAAGATTTTCAGTGGCCGTTTTGACAGCATCAAGTTCTATTTTGCGGATAGTATCTTCCTGGATATATTTTATAGAAGAAATATCCATAGAAGACTCTCCGGTAGAGGTTATCAAAAATCTTCCGGCAAGAGCTACGGCTACGGTGTCAATTTTTTCCCCAGAAAGTTCTTTAAGCTGGGTGACTACTTTATTGACTCCTTTGGCAACCTTATGAATATCATGAATTTGTCCGTCAATCATAGCACGGTTTTCATGTTCTCTCATGATACAGTGGTGAATTATAATGTTCTCCTCTTCATCAATATCTGCCAGAACAGCCTTTAAAGTTCTTGTTCCTACATCCAGAGCAAATATCATTAAGCTACACCTCCACTACTGTTACTCCACTTCCACCCTCGCCTGTTTTTCCAAGTCTGAAGCCTTTTATTTTTCTACAGGCTCTGAGATACTTCCATACTCCTTGTGAAAGCTTTCCTGTTCCTTTTCCGTGAATAATGTATCCAAACTGTTTTTCATACATTATCAGTTCTGATATATACTGTTCTATTTCAGGTATGGCTTCATCAACTGTATGCCCGCGAATATCAAGCTCTTTAAAAAACTGCTTAGCCGAAGGGTTGGCCTGAAAAGACTGATCTTTTATGGATTCGGTTTTTCCTTTTTTGGAAGGCCTGATCTGAGTAAGGTCATATGTGAGCTTGACAGGCGAGTTAAGAAGCTTAATAACCGCTTTGTTGCTTTTGATCTGTTCTATTATTCCCTCTTCTTTTCCCGGAAGAACCACGGTCATTCCTACTTTTAAATCTTCAATCATTTCTGAAGGTTCTTCCTGAGGTTCAAGGTTTTCTATCTCGGTTCCTATACGAGAGAGCTCCTTTTGATACTCTTTTATGGAGGAAAAATTATTTCTGCTTATATCCTGCCTTGCCATACTTATAAGAGATTCAATTTCAGACTTAATACTCTTAATCTTCAGTCTAAGATTATAGATTTCTTTATCAGCCTTTTCAAGTTCTTTCTTCTTTAAGTATTCAAGTTGTACAAGATACTGGGATTTAAGTCGGTCCACTTCAATACGTTCTCTTTTGAGTTCATCCTTTTCTGCTGCAACATTTTCATATACAGTGCTGAGCTTGGAAAAAAGTTCTTCGTGTTTTATGTACTCTTTATCTATATTTTCTTTTGCCTGAGTTATGATACTTTCAGCAAAACCCATTTTTTGGGCTATTTCTATTGCATGAGATGCTCCTGGAACTCCTATCATAAAATGATAAGTTGGCTTTAGAGTATCGATATCGAATGACATTGATGCGGTTGAAAGCCTGGGTTCCTTGAGAGAGAATGTTTTTATTTCAGAAAGATGAGAGGTGATGAATATCATAGCTCCTTTGTCCAATAAATCTTTTATAAGAGCATTGCCTAAAGCTGCTCCTTCAATAGGATCAGTACCAGTTCCAAGTTCATCAATAATGACTATGCTCTTTCCGTCTGCCTGGGAGACTATATCTTTTTGATTTTTTAGGTGTCCTGAAAAGGTGCTCAGGTTTTGTGCAATACTTTGTTCATCACCTATATCGGTAAGAATATTTTCAACAAAAGGGATACTGCATCCGACAGTTGTTACAGGCAGGGCACTGTGAGTCAGAACAAAAGCTATTCCAATTGATTTTATAGCTACAGTTTTACCGCCAGTATTAGGACCTGTAATTATTATGCCGCGGTTTTCAAGGATAAACGAAAGTGGAACAGCATTTTTCTGCTCAAGCAGAGGATGCTTAAGATCAACAAAGGAAATTGCCGAGGCTTGAGAAGCAGGTACAAAAAAATCTGCTTTGTAAGCTATACAGTAACGTGCTTTTCCTATTAAACAGTCTAAATAAGATACGATCTCAATATTTTTTTCAAGTGAGTTTAAAATCTTGTTTGTAGTGAAGTTCAGTTCTGAAAGAATGCGGTATACTTCGGCTTTTTCTTCATCACAAAGTATGATTATGCGTTCGTTCAGTTCAACAGTAGCTTCAGGTTCTATATACAGCGAAAAACCGGAATCAGATTTTCCTACGAGCATTCCTGGTACATTTCCTCTGAACTCGCCTCTCACTACTAAGCATAGTCTTGAATTACGTATAACGGGCTTATCTATAGCAAGGTATTTGGCGTACTTCTGGGCAAGAGCGTTTATATTTGAATTTACAAGGACTCGTGTCTTGTTAAGATCCTTGCGTATACGCGAAAGCTCTGCCGAAGCAGAGTCCATAATTTCACCTTCCTGCGATACAGTTTTATAAACTTTATCAACGTATTCTTTGTGCAAAACAATACTTTGAAGTATCATGAGAAGTCTTTCAGTGTAAAATTCTTCGTTTTTTGGAAAGGCTGCATTAAGGTGATTAAGAAAATTAGCAATCTTTCTGAACTCGATAGGTTCAAGAAAAGAACCCTGCTTCAATTTTCCTAGAATCTCTCTTATATCAGCCAGGCCATAAAGTTCAAACTCCCTTCCGGATTTATAGATATCAAAAACGTCCTGTGAAAGGATAGTTTCACGTTTTAATATATTATAATCTTTTATAGGGACGATATTTTTATAAAAATAATCTTTTCCGTATGGAGTAACACAAAAATTGGAGATCAATTCGAATATTTTTTCTATTTCAAGATCTGCTCTGAAATTACTCAAAATTTAAAACTCACCCCCACGGTTATAGGAATAGAATTAACAGCAATGGTATTATTTTTATTCACATAGTAGTATCGAATATCGTATCCGGCATTTATAAACAGAAAATCCCAGTTAAATCCACCACTCATAAGTATCTCTGTGGAGTATGTTTTAAAATTATCATCAGTATGAACTCCTCCATATGCACATACGTCAAAATTTATGCTTTGAAAAAGCTTGGAGGTATAAACAACATTTAGACCCATGGAGTAGGAAATATCTTTCACATCTGCATTAAGCTGGGGATATGATCCTGTCTGTTTGTCAAATAGATTGTAAAAAAATCCAATATACGGACCATAAAGAATTTCCTTACTGTCCTCAGTAGGAATAAGATAGCTAACCCTTATACCTGTATAGTTGAGTTTCTGACTCCTATCATAAGCGCTTGGTATGCCAGAAGAAGTCTGAACAGTTGCGTCAAGTGTGAATGAATAGCTGGTATTTACAAGTATATCGAAAGAAAATGCCGATATAAAAATAATAAAGGACAATAACGACATCACAATAAGTTTTTTCATGCCATATCCCTCTCCTTTGACCTTATAAAAGCATCAATTGCTTCTTTTATTTTCTGATGATCCAGTCCGCACATATTCAAAAGTTCCTGCCGCGAACCGGCGGGAATGAAAGAATCTTTGATTCCGAAAGGCAAAACATTTTTTCCATATAGTTTAAATATCTCTTCATTGAATCCGCCCTTTAAAGAGCCCTCTTCAAAAACAAGTATGTTTTCTGCTTTTTGAGTAAGCTCCTGCATAACTGCCGTATCAAGGGGTTTTATGCTTCGTACTCCAATGACGTTTATATCGTAGTCTTTTACGCATTCTTTGAGTGTTTTGCATATGGTTCCTACTCCAAGAATATAATTTTTGGAAGTACTTTTTTTAATATATATCCATTTTTCGTTGACAGTCTTCAAACTGTCAAGGATATTCTGGATGGTATTGTTTTCATATTCTTTTGGATAGCGTATAAAGGTAGGTTCCTTTATTCCGTTTACAACCGCTGTATATATCATGTCCGCAAGATCCTGACCGTCCAGAGGAGTTAATATCCTGATATCGGGTATGAGCCTGAGAAAAGAAATATCAAAAACACCGTGGTGGGTTGGTCCGTCTTCTCCGACAAGTCCTGCTCTGTCAAGCAGGAAAAGAACAGGTGCGTTTTGTAAGGCAACATCGTGTACTATTGAATCAAATGCCCGTTGCATAAAAGTCGAGTATATAGCTACAACTGGCAATATACCATTGAGAGAAAATGCTGCAGCAGCAGTGACTATACTTGGTTCGGTTATACCCATATCTAGTACTTTTCCCGGAGCTACTTTTTTTAGCTCTTCAAGTCCAGTCCCATCGGACATAGCAGCAGTAAAAGATATGAAATCATATCCCTTTAAATGAGCCAAAACCTTGCCTACTATTGTACTATACGAAGGATTTTTGTTTTCTGAAGGTTTTGAAACGCCGTGGAACTTAGTAGGATTTTTCTCTGCTTCTTCAAGACCTTTTCCCTTTTTAGTTATTACATGAAGTATCGCAGGGCTGTCGTTGTATTCCTTAAGCAGAGAAAGAGCTACATCCAACTCACTTATATTATGACCATCAACTGGTCCAAAATATTTAATGCCCATATCTTCAAAGTATCCCACAGAACTTCTGTAAACGCTATACTTTATGGAATCCTTAATTTTTTTGAGAACAATTTCAAGATCCTGGCCGAAAGGCGCTTCGCTCAAAGAGTCCTTTACAAACTGTTTAAACTGATAATACTCGCGTTTGGCTCTTAAACGAGAAAAAATACCGGCAAGTGCTCCTACGTTATTGGAGATAGACATGTCGTTATTATTTAGAATTATCTTTATATTTGCATTCTGATACTTTAGTTGATTTAACGACTCAAGAGCCATTCCACAGTTTATCGAACCATCACCGATTACCGCAATTACAGAACGGTTATTGTTTTTGTAGGAATCTGCAAGAGAGTATCCCAATGCTGCAGATATTGATGTGCCTGCATGCCCAGTTCCAAAACGGTCATAGAAGGATTCTTTTATACTTGTAAATCCGCTTATGCCGTTCAGAGAACGTAAAGTACTGAAAGAGTTCCATCTTCCGGTAAGCAGTTTGTGGACATATGATTGATGACTGGTATCCCATATAACTACATCCTGTGAAGGATCAAAAACCCTGTACAATGACAGGGTGAGTTCTACAACTCCAAAATTTGATGCCAGATGACCGTTGTTGGAAAATACCACTTTTTTTATATACTGGCGTATTTCCTGCGCAAGTTCATCCAACTGATCGTAATCCATCTGTCTTAAAAGCTTGTATAGCGGTTGCTCTTGCATTTCAATCACTGGCCTTATGGCTTATTATATCAGAATCTCTGGAAATTCTGTCCAAAATTCCGTTTACAAATTTGGAAGATTCATCGTCACAGTATTTTTTTGATATCTCTACTGATTCATCAAAGATTACTTTTAAAGGTATTTCAGGTTTTTTAAGAATTTCAAACACAGACATGCGCAGAATACATTTTTCTATATTACCAAGTCTAGAAAAAGTCCAATTTTCAAGATGCTTTTCTATAATGGCATCTATAAGCTGCCTGTTCTGGTTAATCCCTACGACATACTCGTATGCCACAGAATAATATTTCTTAGGAAGTTTTTTAAAATTCATACTGTCTTCCAAAGAAAAAATAAGCATGTCCTGCGACACGTCGGAAAAATTAATTTGAAAAGTACTTTCTACAACACATTCTCTAAGAATCCGTAAAGGGGTTTCCATTCTGACACTCGCTTTCTTAAATTATTATTTGTTAGCCTGTTCCTCTCCATTATCGCCATTGTGTTCTTCCTGAGCTTCTTCAAGTTCATGTTCCTCTGTATCGTCAGATTCAGGATACTCAAGTTCTTCAATAGTTATATCAATTGTTGCTACATTTATCTCAGACATTTTTTCTACTTCTTCCTTAACGAGTATTTGCAATTTTTTTGTAAAATCAATTAAGTTTTCACCGTACTTTCCCGTTATTTTGAGTCCTATTGAAACACTCCCGTTCTCGTCTGCTGTAATGCGGACGTTTTTTGGAAGATCTCTTTTTACTTTATCTGTATATATTTTTTCTGCTTTCAGAAAAGTTTCAACCGTCTTTAGTGTAATATCTTTTAAAACAGCTTCAGAAATACTTATTTCTCCAAATGTATTATGTTGATTTACTGGCATTTTTTTCCCTCCTCAGTGCTTTTAGATTTTTGTTTTTAAAGAGACAATCAAACTAGAGTTTTATTATCTCTTTTGTGAGCGAACAGAAGTTCTGATGTCCTTTCTCTGTCAGAAGTATAGTATCTTCTACTCGTACACCAAAGTCGCCCGGAAAATATACTCCTGGTTCTATGGTAAATACATTTCCGCTTTCAAGGATATAAGAACTGTTTTTGCTTATTTTTGGTTCTTCGTGAACGTCATAGCCCACACCATGTCCAAGAGTATGAGTAAAATAACTGCTGAGACCGTACTTTTTAATGATTCCGCGTGCAACACCATCCAAATCACTGCTCAGCATACCCGGTCTGCTAGCTTCAATAGCTAAATTCTGAGCTGATAAAATAACATCGTAAGCCTTTTTATACCTTGGATCTATTTTATTAACACAAAAAACACGGGTTATATCAGAATTCAAGCCATTCAAACATGCACCAAAGTCTACAATTACAATATCGCCTTTCTCAATTTTCTTGTCTGAAGCATATCCATGAGGCATACAGCTTCTTTTTCCAGAAGCCACAATTGTCTCAAAAGCACAGGAATCTGCACCGTTGATACGCATCCTGTACTCCAAAAGAGCTGAGAAATCCTTTTCAGACATTCCATATTCGAACCTTTCAATTGATTCTAGATATGATTTTTCGGAAATAATAACAGCTTTTTTTATGTTATCTATTTCAGACGCGTTTTTTTTAGTCCTTAGAGAAAGAAAGATATCTTCACAACCTACAAAAGAAAAATTTTTGAATACTTCAAAAAATCTTTTGTAAAAACGTACACTTATATTTGAGGCTTCATAACCGATCTTGGCTCCAGGCTTGAAAGCAGATAGGAGCTTTTTAAGCAGCTGAATGAGATTTCCGTCGTATATCTTCACGTTCAGACTTTTATATCCGTATTCGACATACTCCAGATATCTACTGTCTGTATAAAAATCAAAGTCTTCTTGAGATATGAAGATAATGCAGAATGTGCCCTGAAATCCCGTAAGAAACCTGCTTGTACTTCTGGAAGAGGATTCATAGTTAATAACTATAAAACAGTCCAAAAAGTTACTTCGCATATAAAGCCTTATATCTTCAAGCTTCTTTTTCAATAGGGTGTCTTCCATCAAGTTATCTCCTGTAAAATCAATCTAAGAGTAATTATATCATAAAAATCAGAACATTTTTAATTGGTTCTCGTCAAGCCGATATTTGCGGCGTTTTATATTTTTGATTCTTTTAAGCCGGTTTTCCAGATCTGCTTTATCAGAGAGCTGTTCCAGTATCTCTAAAGCTCTTTGAGTTATCTCTGCAGGAAACCCTGCAAGTTTAGCAACTTCAATTCCATAAGAACTGCTACTGCTTCCTTCTTCAATTTTATGAAGAAAGACAATACCGTTTTCTGATTCTAAAATTCGTACTCTTTTGTTTGCAACACATTCATATATTTCTGACATTATGGTAAGTTCAGTATAGTGTGTGGCAAAAAGTGTAACCGCTCCTATAACCTGGAAAAGATACTCCGATATTGCCCAGGCAACGGCTATTCCGTCAAGAGTTCCTGTTCCCCTGCCTACTTCATCCAGTAGAATAAGACTTTTCTGAGAAGAGTTGCTTAGGATTCCAGACATTTCAAGCATCTCTACCAAAAATGTTGACTTTCCAGATACGACATCATCTTTGGCACCTATTCTTGTAAAGACCCTGTCATAAATGGTTATAAAAGCCTTTTGTGCCGGAACAAACGAGCCTATCTGAGCCATTATGCTTATCAAGCCTATCTGTCTGAGATAGGTTGATTTGCCGCTCATATTCGGACCGGTTATAATAATAAAGTTTTTCCCTCCGCTTATCGCAAAATCATTTTTTTGAAAATTATCCACAGTTTTTTCAACCATCGGATGTCTTGACTCTATTATTTCAATTTCTTCCTGCTTTTCTACGAAGAAAGGTCTTATATAAGAGTTTCTGATGGCAGCTTGAGATAAGGAACAGGCAAGATCAATTTCAGAGATAACTGCTGACAGTTCTTTTATTCTTTTTAGGTAAGAAGATAGGGAAACTATAAATTCATCATAAATGGAAGTTTCTATCTTCCTTATTTTCTCCTGTGCGACCAAAACTTTTTTTTCAAGTTCATTAAGTTCTGGGGTAACAAATCTTTCACAGTTTGTCAGAGTTTGTTTTCTCGTGTAGGATAAAGGAGCAGATTGTGCCTGAACCTTTGATATTTCAATATAAAAACCATAGATCCTGTTTCTTCCTATTTTTAAGCTTGAAAGACCGGTTGTTTCTTTTTCTCTTTTTTCAAGTTCCCTGAGAACAGAGTCGATATCTCTTGAAATACTTCTATATTCATCAAGTTCACTGGAAATTCCATCTTTTATGACCATTCCGCTTCCAACATCATTAGAGGCATCTTCAAAGATATATCTTCCTATTTTTTCATAAACATCCATCAACTTAGGTATGGCGCCAAAAATTTCATATAAGCCTATATTTTGCATAATGATGTATGAGAGCTCAGAACTTTTTTCAATTGATGATGAAAGTGCATTTATATCTTTCGGATATGATTTTTGAATTGAGATTCTGCTTGAAATTCTTTCAAGATCCATTATCCCGCAGAGACTATCTTGAATTTCCGTTAGAAGTTTTTTATCAGAGGTTAACATCTGTACTGCGTTTAGTCTTTTTTCTATATGTGTGCTGTCTGTGAGCGGGCGCTTAAGGTTTTCAGCAAGAAATCTCTTTCCCATATTGGTTTTACAGTAATTTAAAGTATCAAAAAGACTTTTCCCTCTTTGCTCTGGCTGTGGTACTACACCGAGATTATAGATTGTATTGCTGTCAAGGAACATATAATCACTGCTTCTGAATTTTTTGGGAAAGTGAAAATGTTTTATTGTTTTGAACTGTGTGGTTTCAAGATATTTGAAAACACCATCCAGCAGGACAAGCTCACAAGAGGAAAACTCCAGAAAATCCAAAGAACTTACCGAATAAACTGATTTAAGGTGGCTATCATAATTTCCCGAGAGAATCCAATCTTCGACAACCTCGCAGTATATTCCGGGACGTCTTTCTTTTATAATTTTCAGCATATATTTTAGATTAGAAGAAAGCAGAATCTGAACAATTCCGTAGGAAAGCATAAAATCGATCATCTCTTCGTCTGTACTATCCATACTGTCGAGGTATACCTCACCTGTAGTAAAGTCAAATATTGAAAAGGTAAAGTTGTTTTTTTTATCAATTAGAATTGAAAAACGGTTTCCCTCATCAAGCATGGAATCCTCAACCACTGTTCCCGGTGTAAGAATACGGGTTACACTTCTCTTAACTATTCCTTTTGCCAAAGCAGGATCCTCCATCTGATCGCAGATGGCAACTTTGAAACCATTATCTATCAGTCTTTTTAAGTAATTATCAAGCGCATGATAGGGAATGCCTGCCATAGGATGTCCGGCTCTTTTTGTCAGAGTAAGTTGGAGGGTATCGCTCATCGTTTTTGCGTCATCAAAAAAAGTTTCATAAAAATCCCCGAGCCTGAAAAGCAGTATAGAGTCAGAATAATCTTTTTTTATCTCCATGTACTGCCTAATCATAGGAGTAAATTCTTGATCTTTCATGCTTTCCCCCTAATTAAAAAACATAGCCGCATAGCGGCCACGTCTTTTCATTCCGATTATTTATTGTTTTTATCATCGGTCTTCTTAGTTTCAAAAACCCTGTCTATGAGACCATAATCAAGAGCTTCCTGCGCAGACATAAAATAATCTCTCTCAATATCTTTTTCAATTCTTTTCAGAGGTTGCCCGGTATGGCTACTGAGTATCTGATTAAGCTGTGATCTCATCCTAAGAATTTCCCTGGTCTGTATTTCTATATCTGCTGCTGTTCCTTCCATGCCGCCAGAAGGCTGATGAATCATAATTCTACTGTTAGGTACAGAAAGCCTTTTTCCCTTAGCACCCGCAGCAAGCAGTACCGCAGCCATTGATGCAGCTTGTCCAAGACATATGGTGGATACGCTCGGTTTTATATAATGCATGGTGTCGTATATAGCCAAACCAGCAGTTATTACTCCTCCTGGAGAGTTTATATAAAGTGATATGTCCTTGTCAGGATCCTGCGATTCCAAAAAGAGCATCTGGGCGATAATAACGTTAGCCACAGTGTCGTCTATGGGAGTGCCTAAGAATATTATCCTGTCTTTTAAAAGTCTGGAATAAATGTCGTATGATCTTTCATATCTGCCGTCAGATTCTATTACAACCGGCATTGGAATACTCATGATTCGCCCCTCCTTGATTTTTTTACTTTGTCAATTATTTTTTTGGCTTCCACACAAGTTAATATAAGATGACCACTGTCCATAAATATTATGGTTTCAACACTTTTGCCATAAGTAATATCTATAAGGCTTGTACTGCCTTTAATAAATTCCTCATCAAGTTTTTCTTCCTGGCTTGAGGCATCGGCCCTTCCTCGCCTTTCGCCTTCAGAAAGGACATCATCGCCCTGAAACATCTTTTTCATTCTTCTGAACTGTATAAAATCCTGAGGAATAATTGAGTGTACTCTTTCGGCGGCTATAAATGAATCCTTTGTAATGCTTACAAACATGTATCTCACCTCCAAATTAATTATACAATAAACAAGGCTAAAAAACAAATAATTTTTTCTTGACTTATTCTATGTAATTTTAGTATAATCTCACTTATATATGTCGAGTAAATATTAAAAGGAGGTGACATATGTGTTGCTTTTTGTGTTTAATAAAATATAGCATTGAAAAGAAAATTCAGCATTACAGCGTTCATCTAAGAGAAAGCAACATAAAAATTCCACTCTGAAAACTTTTTTGGTCTTAAAAAATCAAAAACCGGAGGGGAAGATATGACAGATAATAAATCAATTACTATAAAACAGAGAGAGAGTATGGCAAGAAAAGGTTCGTTAATAGGAATTGCTGGAAATGCAGTTTTAGGTTTTTTAAAGCTTTCAATTGGTTTTTTTACAGGAAGTCTTGCTATTACAGCCGATGGAATTGATACTGTAACAGATATTTTTACATCATTTCTTACACTTATTGCTACAAAACTTTCAAGCAAGCCTGCCGATGAATCTCATCCTTACGGACATGAAAAAATTGAACCTATCATAACAAAAATTCTTTCTCTTATAGTAATATATGCAGGATATGAAGTTCTTTCAAGTGCTATTTCCAGACTTGGCGGAAAACAGTCTGAAATAAAGGATGTTTCTTTGATACTGATTGTTTCAGCCATATCGGTTTTTACAAAATTTTTCTTATACAGATATAAACTTGCAATAGGGAAAAAAATAAACAGTTCTTCATTTGTTGCCGATGCACTTAACATGCGTAATGATGTATTTACTTCGATATCGGTTCTTGCAGGAGTTTTTTTGATATTTATAACCGGAATATGGTGGATAGATGCCTTGCTGGCTATATTTGTTTCAGTTTTTATCTTTAAAGTCGGAATCTCTCTTTTCATGGAGTCTTCCAATGAACTAATGGACGGTTCCAAAGAACTAGGAGATGTATACAACGATATTTTAAAAGGAATGGAAAGTTTTCATCAAGTAAAAAATCCTCATAGAATAAGAGTTAGGAAGTCCGGATATATTTATTTTGTTGAAATGCATATAGAAATTGATCCTCAGATGACTGTACATCAAGCTCACATGATTGTTAAGAATATTGAAAATGAAATAAAAAAAGAAAATCCATATATAAGAGATGTTATAATACATATTGAACCGATAGACAATGAAGAAAAGGAAGATTTTGGATTTAATGTAAGAAGTATAAAAAAAACTTTTGGGAAAAAAGGAAATAACGGAGGGAAATAGATGGAGTTTGATTTTTTGGATGAGGCTATAATAGAGATTACAGCAGGAAAAGGCGGAGATGGAGCAATAAGTTTCCGTCGTGAAAAGTTTGCGCCATTTGGCGGTCCGGACGGAGGAAACGGTGGTACCGGTGGACATATCATAATACAGAGTGTACTTGAGAAAAATACTCTGGTGGATTTCAAATATAAAAAGAAGTTTTTGGCCGAGAACGGGGAGAACGGAAAGACAAAAAATCAATACGGATGCGATGGGGAGGATATGGTTATAGAAGTACCGGTTGGAACGGTAATATATAATTATCCAGATATGGATAAAATAGCAGATCTCCAATATCCCAACGAATACGTTATTGTCGCTCGCGGAGGCATCGGGGGACGGGGAAATTCAAAGTTTGCCACTTCAACACTCCAGGCTCCAAGAATATCCGAAAAAGGTATTGAGGGAGAGAAAAAAGTTTTGAAGCTTGAACTTAAATTATTGGCAGACATAGGTATTGTCGGATTTCCTAACGTAGGAAAATCAAGTCTGATATCAAAAATTTCCAATGCAAGACCAAAAATAGCCAATTATCCATTTACTACGCTTATTCCAAATCTTGGAGTGGTTAAGGTAGATGAAGGAAAATCCTTTGTGGTTGCCGATATTCCAGGACTGATTGAAGGAGCCCATGAAGGGATAGGCCTTGGAGATAAGTTTCTTAAACATATAGAAAGATGTTTTGCTCTGGTTCATATAATTGATGGCTCAGAGTATGAAGGGAGAGATCCGGTTAATGATTATTATAGCATAAGAAAGGAACTTGAAAAATTTAACAAGGATATATCTTTAAAAGAAGAAGTAATAGTTTTAAATAAGACGGATACTCTTTCAGAAGATAAACTTGTCACTATTTGTTCGAAAATTGAAAAGGCTATAGGAAAACCTGTTATTCCCATCTCGTGTTATACCGGATATAATGTTGACAGACTTAAAGGCATTATGTACAGCATAATAGAAGACAGAAGGGAAGAAGAAATACGTAAATATGAGAAATTAAAAAGAAGTATGCCCGAAAAGATCAAGTTTGATGCAGAGCCTGTTAAAGTTGAGACTGTAATGAAGATAAAGTATCAGGTTGTCAGAATTGCGGAACATGAGTATGAAATAGTAGGGGAAGATATAGTTCAGCTTCTTTCAAAATTCAATATATTTCAGATGGACTCAAGGAAAAAAATTCTTGGCATACTTGAAAAAAACGGATTGGAAAAGTTATTGAGACGAGCCGGAGTATCTGAGGGAGATACTATTTATTGCGGAGAATTTGCCTTTGAATATATAAGGTGAGTGATTTTTGATGACAGTGGTCTTTGGCGGAGCATTTAATCCGCCCCATGTAGGGCATCGAATAGTTGCTGAAGCAGCATATGATCTTTTAAAACCAGAAAAATTTTTAATAATACCTACTTTTATATCTCCGCATAAGATGGGATCTGATATTGCAGCCTACGATAAGCGGATGGAGTGGTGCCGGAAAACATTTCCGTGCGAAAGGTTTTATGTCAGCGATATTGAAAGCACTTTAGATGGAAGATCGTATACTTACAATACTGTTACTAAACTGCTTTTAAGTTATAGTGATGTGTATTTGCTTATAGGGGAGGATTCTTTTCTTTCTTTTAACAGATGGTATATGGCAGAGGAGCTTTATAAGCTGTGCAAGCTTGTTGTTTATCCAAGATTTTTTGATGAAAGAGGATTTTTGGGAAGTACTAGACAGTTCATAAAACTTCAAAGTCCCATCATAGATATTTCTTCATCCATTATCCGTAAAAGTCTTTCCCTTGGACTAAATGTTTATGGTATGGTAGATGACGCAATATATAATGAAATAAAAGTAAACTACAAATGAAAAATAAAAATTCATATTGACAAACAAAAAATTATAGTGTATAATAAAAAACGTTAAACTGAGAAACTGAGCAATGCCTGGGTGGTGGAATTGGCAGACACGTATGGTTGAGGGCCATATGAGGCTTTTCTCGTGCGGGTTCAAGTCCCGCCCCAGGCACCAAAGGACAGCAGAAGCTGTCCTTTTTCTTTTCTTATAGATATGAAATATGATAAAATTTTAAATGCTAAAAGAAAAAGATGGTGATAAAAATGAAGATAGAAAAAGAACGTAAGTATATTTTTGATGATCAGACAGTAGCTTTGAACCTTATCAGGAAAGCAAAAACCAGATCTTTAATCTTTCAATGGTATCTTGATGAAGGAGAACGGATCAGACTGGAAATTTCTTCTGAAAAGTTTTCATGGACAAGAAATTTTAAAACAGAAATTGATATTCAGTCAAGGTATGAAGATGAAAGTAGTCTTAATCCATCTGATGTGGAGTTTAATAGGCTTTCCACGTATCCGGTGGTCGTAAAAAACAGATATTTTCTTGAGTATGATCCTGAAATAATTGTAGATGAGATTTTAAACCCAGCAGAAATGATAAAATATAATATGCCTCAGACCGGAGAAAAATTATTTTTAATGGAAATAGAGGAAAAAAATACATTTGTAGAGGATCTTTCGGAATTTGTGAACAAAATTTTTACCAATGAAAGTTTGATTGATGTTACCGGACTGAAGAAGTATAAAAACTCTGAAATTGCCGGACTATGCAAGGAACATTTTCTAAAACTTTTTTATGAGGTGATACGTGGCTAAACTTATAATTGTTGCAACTCCAATAGGAAACCTTGAAGATATTTCACCACGAGCGTTACAAGCTCTAAAAGAATGCGATATGATCTTTACCGAAGATAAAAGAGTAATTATAAAACTTCTGAATCATTATGCTATCGGTGAAAAAAAACTTTTTACATTCTGTGAGGCCAAAGCTGAACGGACGTTAGAACCTGCCATATCTGAGCTAAAAAAATGTATAACTGCCGTTTTTGTTTCTGATGCTGGTATGCCCGTTGTTTCTGATCCAGGATATCAACTTGTTGAAAGATGTTACGAACTTGGTATTCAAATAGATGTCATACCCGGCGCCAGTGCTCCTGTAACAGCTATAGCAGCCAGCGGTTTTCCAGGATCAAAGTTTTATTTTCTGGGTTTTATTCCCAGAGATAAAAATCAGCGTAGGATGTGGAAGACTCTTGTTGATTTTCCAAATATAATGGTTTTTTTTGAATCACCCAATCGGATTGTTCAGACTCTGGAAAATATTCTTCAGATACTAGGCGACCGAGAAGTTTTTTTTGCACGAGAGATGACAAAGATTCATCAGGAGTTTTTTCGTACTACTGTAAGTCAGGCAATAAAAGAGTTTAGCCAACGTAAGGAAGTAAAGGGAGAGTTTACGGTGGTACTGAGCGGTAAGATGCATATCAGACAAACAGAGGAAGAATAATATGGATTTTCCTTCCTTAAAGGATCTTGCCGACTATATAAATGGAATTTTTACATCAAGCGATCTTTATAATCAGAGTGTAAAAATTATTGGGGATGTTTCTTCTGCAAAGTACAGCAGCAAAAACGATCTTTATATAGAACTTTCTCAGCAGACAGGAGCTTCAAACTACTCAATGACGGTATTTTTCCCAAACTCATATGCCTCATATGTACTTGAAAGGCTTGATATTAAAAATCCCAATGAGCTTGTAGGTAAAAAATGGGAGTTTATGGGGAATATTACTCTTTGGAAAGGCAATCTAAGATTTGTCATGACAGGTAAAGCTCTTTTTCCGGTTGGCGACTCCAATATAGAGTTAAAAAAAATGAAAATTCTTTCTCTTTTAAAAGAAAAAGGATTTCTCAGGATAAAAGAAAGAACACTGAATGAACTTGAACCTATAAAAAAAATTGCTGTTGTGAGTTCACCTACAGCAGCAGGTTACCAAGATTTTGAAAAGAATATTATAGCTGCCAAAAATATACCGGTTGTCCATCTATATCCTGCTCTCATGCAAGGTGCAGAAACTGTGGACAGCGTTATTAATGCAATGACTAATATAATAAAGTCGAAGATTCCTTATGATGTTGTTGCATTGATAAGAGGGGGAGGTTCAAAAAGTGATCTAATGTATTTTGATGATGTAAAACTTGGTGTCTATATAGCCAAGTTTAATGAAATAATACCTGTTCTGACAGGAATAGGACATGAACAGGATACCAGTATCCCTGATTATGTGAGTTTTAAAAGGTATTCCACTCCAACAGAAGCTGCAAGAGATATTGTTAGGCAGATTGACGAAGTAGATGAAATTTTTGTTGGGAAAATCGACGACTTAAAAGAAAGCTTTGATTTTTATCAGAAAACGATAGAAGATTTAATTTCACTTAAAAATACCGATTTAATGAGAATAACTCTGGAAAATTGCATTTTTTATCAGAATAAATCATTTGACGATTTTCACAAAATAATAGATAATTCTATTGAGAATATTTTTTCATTGTATGAAAAAAATTTCAGTTACACTATTCTATCAACATTCTCTGAAAGTATTTCTTCTGAACTTAAGTACAAAAATGCCTTGATCGAAAGCCAAAAGAGTGAAATAGGCATGTTTTTTAATGACCAAATTTCTTTTTTTGAAAACTATCTTAATGAGCAGTATGCTGAAATAACCGGCCAAAGTCCTTTTGGCGCTTTTATGAACAATGGGGCTGTAATAAGGAAAAACTCATATTTGATCAGCCGGGTCAAAGATCTTAATCTTGACGATGAGGTTGAAATGTACTTTCCTGACGGAAAAGCCTGTGCAAAGATTATCAGAAAGGAGGATCAGGCTAATTGACAGATAAAATTTTTGAAATAAATAGTAAGGATATAAGTAAGCTCTCATTCAAAGACCTGATATTTTATATTGAAGAGATAAACAATTTTTTTAAAAATCAGCCTAAAGATGAAACTGTAGATATTGATCTGGCTATAGATCTTTATAAAAAGGCACTTGAGCTTTTGATGCAGGCCAAAAGCAAGCTTAGAATCGCTAGGGAAGAAAAAGAGAAGATAGATAAAGTATATGCAGGACTCTTAGAAAAAAATGAAAATGATTAGGAAATCTTGCAATGATATGTTTTCTCTTTTTTTAACAAAAAAACAAATAAAGATAATATAATTGTACAAGTTGATGAAAAATTGTTTTGTGAATTTGTGAAATTTTCATCAATGTGGATAAAATTACTCATATATCAGCAGGAGGGAAAAAGATGAACGAAACTATGGAAATGAAGCTAAGGGATGTTGCGGATTATGTTGACACGCTTAAGCTTGAAGGCAAGGATCAGGAAGTGAAGAGAAGTTATCTGATCCATACTCTGCATAAAGCGCAAGAAATAATAGGTTACTTACCAGTAGAGGTGCAGAAACTTATTGCAAAAAAATTAGGTTTTCATGCTTCAGAAGTATATGGTGTAGTCTCTTTTTACAACTACTTTACCATGAAACCGAAAGGGCTCTATCCAATTAATCTTTGTCTTGGAACTGCCTGCTACGTAAGAGGATCAGGTCCTCTTTACGAAGAACTGAAAAAGCTTCTTGGAGTTGAAGAAGGCGAAGTAACTTCAGATGGTATTTTTTCACTGCACGCAGTAAGATGCCTTGGAGCATGCGGACTTGCGCCTGTTTTAATGATAGGTGAAAAGGTTCACGGCAGACTTAAGAAAGAGGATCTTCCCAGAATATTGGAAGAGTACAGACAGTTAGCAAAAACCCAGAATGTATAATAAATATTAAGGAGGGAGTCTTAATGCCGATAGTAAAAAGTGTTGCTGACCTTATGAAGATTAAAGAACAGGCAAAAGAAAAAATTCAGGTAAGGAAAACAGCTGACAGCGAAAGCAAAGTTGTATTGAAAGTTGCAATGGGTACATGCGGAATTGCATCAGGAGCTAAAGAAACTTTTTCAGCCCTTATAGAGGAAATTGACAAAAGAAAACTGAACAATATTATCGTAGTTCAGACAGGCTGCATGGGATACTGCCATTCCGAACCTACAATTGAAGTTATCGAACCTGGAAAAGACTCCATAATATACGGTAAAATGACTAAAGACAGAGCCGGTGAACTTATTCAGAAGCACATAATTGATGGCGAATTATTACAGGACTCAATAATTGGTAAAACACACCAAGTTGCAAAATAAGATTGGAGGTTAAAATAATGGGAAAATATAAGCAGTTTATCCTGATCTGCGGCGGAACCGGATGTTCCTCTTCAGGAAGCGGAGATATAATAGATTCTTTCAATAAAGCACTGGAAGAAAAAGGACTTAAAGATGAAGTTCAGATAGTCAGAACCGGATGTTTCGGATTCTGTGAACAGGGACCTATAGTGAAAGTTCTTCCAGACGATACGTTTTACGTTAAAGTAACAGAAAAAGATGTAGAAAATATTGTAAACGAACACATAATAAAAGGAAGAAGAGTTCAGAGACTTCTTTATGTTGAACCGTCAGAAAAAGAGAAGATAGAAGAGTATATAAAGATGCCTTTCTATAAAAAACAGATCAGAGTGGTTCTCAGAAATGCCGGAGCGATTAATCCTGAAAACGTTGAAGAGTATATTGCTAACGACGGATATTCAGCACTTGCGAAAGCACTCACCGAAATGTCCCAGGACGATGTCCTTAAGAGTATTTCTGATTCAGGACTGAGGGGAAGGGGCGGTGGAGGTTTTCCTACCGGTATGAAGTGGAGTTTTGCCAAGAGAGCCAAGGGTGATAAAAAGTACATTATATGTAATGCCGATGAAGGAGATCCGGGAGCATTCATGGACAGGTCCGTTATGGAAGGAGATCCCCATTCGGTAATTGAAGGTATGTCTATAGCTGCTTATGCAATAGGTGCACAGAAAGGATATGTTTATATAAGAGCTGAGTACCCGTTAGCAGTTCAGAGATTAAGAAAAGCATTGAATGATGCAAGAGAGTATGGTTTCCTCGGTGAAAACGTTATGGGAACAAACTTCTCTTTTGACATAGAAGTAAGACTCGGTGCCGGAGCATTTGTCTGTGGTGAGGAAACAGCCCTTATCCATTCAATAGAGGGTAAGAGAGGAGAACCTACATCCAAGCCTCCTTTCCCAGCAAACAGCGGCTTGTGGAAAAAGCCAACTGTAATCAATAACGTTGAGACCTTAGCGCAGATTCCTGTTATATTGCTTAAAGGAGCAGATTGGTTCAGAAAGCTTGGTACAGAGAAGTCCCCCGGAACAAAAGTCTTTGCATTGGCCGGAGCCATAAACAATGTCGGACTTGTTGAAGTACCTATGGGAATAACCTTAAGAGAAATTCTTTATGAGATAGGCGGAGGAATAAGAAACAACAAGCAGTTCAAAGCTGTCCAAACAGGCGGACCGTCGGGTGGATGTATTCCTGCAAAGTACCTTGATACACCAATAGACTTTGATAATCTTATTGCTTTGGGTTCTATGATGGGTTCAGGTGGTATGATTGTTATGGACGAAGATACTTGTATGGTCGATGTTTCCAAGTTCTATCTTGAATTTACCGTTGATGAGTCATGCGGAAAGTGTACACCATGCAGAATAGGAAATTACAGACTACATGAGGTACTGGAGAGAATAACATCCGGGAGGGCTGTCATAGAGGATCTTGATAAACTGGAACAGTTGGGCAACGTTATTAAAGATACGGCATTATGTGGACTAGGTCAAACTTCTCCAAATCCTATCCTTTCAACAATCAATTATTTCAGAGATGAGTATGTAGCCCACATTCAGGATAAAAAATGTCCGGCCGGAGTATGTAAAAACCTCATAAGATACGATATAAATCCGGCAAAATGTGTTGGATGTACAGCATGTGCCAGAGTATGTCCGGTTCAGGCTATAACCGGTACCGTCAAAAAAGCTCATGTTATTGACCAGGATAAGTGTATAAAATGCGGCGCCTGTTATGCGACATGTAGATTTGGCGCTATAAGTAAAATATAAAAGGAGGGACTTTCATAATGCCAAATGTAATAATTAATGATATAAAAGTTGAAGTACCGGAAAATGTAACTGTACTTGAAGCTATAAGGCTTTCCGGAGGATATGTTCCTACTCTTTGCCATATGAAGCTGGATGACATAAAAATAGAGAATAATCCTGCATCATGCAGAATATGTATGGTTGAAGTTGCCGGAAGAAGAAACCTTGCTCCTGCATGTGTTACTCCTATTGCAGAAGGAATGGTTATTAAAACTCATTCAAAAAAGGCAGTAAATGCAAGAAGAACTGTTCTTCAACTTCTCCTATCCAATCATCCTCAGGATTGTTTGAAGTGTGCAAAGAACGGCCAGTGCGAACTTCAGGATCTTGCATCAGAATTATTTATTACAACCAATCCTTATATGGGAAATAAATCTACTCATAAAAAGGATGTATCTGCAGCCATAATAAGAGATCCCAGCAAATGTATAATGTGCAGAAAGTGCGAGACCATGTGTAATTCCTTCCAGACGGTTGGTGTGCTTTCCGCAGTTGACAGAGCTTTTGATGCTGTTGTAAAGCCAACGTTTGATCTCCCGCTTGAACAGACCAACTGTACATTCTGCGGGCAGTGTGTGGCTGTATGTCCCACAGGAGCCCTTGTTGCTCATACATATATCGATGAGGTATGGCAGGAAATAGATAATCCTAAGAAACATGTTGTAGTTCAGACGGCACCGGCAGTTAGAGTGGCAATTGCCGAAGAGTTCGGTTATGAGCCGGGTACAATATCAACAGGCAAGCTTGTAAGCGCTTTAAGGGCTCTTGGATTTGATAAAGTATTTGATACCGATTTTGCAGCTGACCTTACAATAATGGAAGAAGCAACAGAGTTTCTTGACAGAATAAAAAATGGCGGGTATATGCCAATGTTAACATCCTGTTGTCCGGGATGGGTCAAGTTCCTTGAACATCAATTCCCGTCACTTGTCGAAATGCCATCATCGGCTAAGTCTCCCCAACAGATGTTTGGAGCGATAGCCAAAAGTTTTTATGCAGAAAAAAATAATATAGATCCTAAAGATATGACGGTTGTATCGATAATGCCTTGTATTGCAAAAAAATATGAAGCAGGCAGACCGGAAATAAACTCCAGTGATGAGTATAAAGATGTTGATTACGTTCTTACTACAAGAGAGCTTGCCAGAATGATTAAAGAGGCTGGATTAAACTTTGATACTCTACCTGAAGGACAGTATGATTCGCCATTGGGAGAATCAACAGGTGCTGCTGTAATATTCGGAAGAACAGGAGGAGTCGCAGAAGCTGCATTAAGAACTGCTTACGAATGGATAACAGGCAAAAATCTCGAAGCAGTGGAGTTTGAAGCTATAAGAGGATACGAAGGTGTAAGAGTAGCAGAGGTAAAAGTAGGAGAAAGGACTGTAAGAGTAGCGGTTTCTCACGGACTCGGAAATACAAGAAAACTTCTTGAAGATATACAGGCCGGAAAGCTGCAGCTGCATCTTATCGAAGTAATGGCTTGTCCAGGTGGATGTGTAGGCGGCGGCGGACAGCCTTTCCATCATGGTAACTTTGATATAATAAAAAAGAGAACCGAGGCATTGAACAGAGCAGACAGAAACATGCCTATAAGAAAGTCGCATGAAAATCCCGCGATAAAGGCTCTTTATGAGGAATATCTTGGTAAACCCGCAAGTGAAAAGGCTCATCATTTGCTGCATACTCATTATCTTGAAAGAGAGTGGCTGTAATAAAAAGATAAGTGTCAGGAGTTTTCCTGACACTTTTTCTATTTTGAAACTTACTTTAAAAAGATACCTTCATTAAAGCATTTAACGTTCAAAATTGTCATTATATAATAATAAACTCTTTTTTTTACAGACAGTTCCTTATTACTAAGATTTTTTTTTGAGTCTAAAAATGTTTTAATATCTATTGTGATAAGTGAAAAAAATTAGCTTTCCTGATAGTCCTTTAAGTAAAAACTTGAGGGCTGTCTTTAATATTATAGTGATTAGAAGGAGGAAAAAATGCAGAAAAAGCAGATTACAGTAAAAAACCCGTCAAGATCTTATCTTATTGAAAAGATTATTGAAAAAAAAGAAGGCAACCTTCTTTCAAACGGAACGGTAAATGTTGATACCAGACCGTTTACGGGTAGATCACCCAAGGATAAGTATATAGTAGAAGATTCTTTTACCAAGGATAAAATATGGTGGGGGCCTATAAACCAGCCTACTAGTAAAGAAACTTTCATATCTTTGAGGCAGGAGCTCAAGGCTCATCTGGACAGTTCAAATGAAGTTTACATTATGAATGGATATGCCGGATTTGATGATAAGTATAGGGTGAATGTGCAGCTTATAACATGTTCGCCTGTTCAGGCACTAGCATATAAAAACCTTGTCATACCAGCAGATGAAGAAAAATTTAAACCCGAACTTACCATATATGCTTCACCTTATTTTTCTGCTGATAAAGCAAAATATAATACTAACTCCGATGTTTTCATCATAATGGATATGAGTGAAAAAGAAGTCATAATCGGGAAAACCGTTTATCCCGGAGAAATTAAAAAGTCGATATTTACATATATGAATTTTGCTCTTCCGCTTAAAGGAGTTTTTTCTATGCATTGTTCTGCAAATACCGATTCTGAAAATAAGCACACAGCTCTTTTCTTTGGTCTTTCGGGAACAGGAAAAACAACTCTTTCAGTAGTTGAAGATAGGCTTCTTATAGGTGATGACGAACATGCATGGCATGATGAAGGTATATTCAACTATGAGGGCGGTAGCTATGCAAAAATAATAAACGTTTCAGAGGATGAAAACCCTATGATCTATCATGCACTGAAATATGGTGTAATGACCGAAAATGTTGTATTCAATGATCAAAGGATTGCGGATTACTCTGACCAGACTATCACCGAGAATACACGTGCATGTATTCCACTAGATATGCTTGAAAATGTAAAATCAGACGGAAAGGCCTCGCATCCGGAGACTATATTCTTTCTTTCTGCTGATGCATTCGGAATACTTCCACCTATTGCCAAGCTTGAGGAAGCACAGATTTATGATTATTTTTTACTTGGATATACCGCTAAACTTGCAGGAACAGAAAGAGGAGTAAAAGAACCTTCTCTTACGTTTTCAGAGTGCTTTGGAAAACCTTTTATTCCACTGAATCCTAAGGTATATGCACAGATGCTTCTTGAGAAAGTAAAACGCTATGGGGCTGAGGTATACCTTGTTAACACAGGTTGGATAGGCGGGGCGTACGGTACGGGTTCAAGAATAAAACTCAGATATACCAAGAGACTGGTTAATGCAGCTATTAACAGAGAATTAAAAGATTTCGAAAAATTTGAAATACTTGATCTTAAGATACCGAAAGTTTGTGAAGGTGTTCCTTCTGAGATTCTTAATCCTTCAAATGTCTGGACTAGCAAATCTGAGTATGAAAAAAAGGCTAAAGAACTGTATAGTAAGTTTAAAGAACACTTTGAAAAATTTTAATCATTTATATCCTGCTATGGAGCTTTGCTCCATAGCTTTTTTCGGGAGGACAGAATATGTATACTTACGGATTAATAGTTTTTTCGGAAGATGAGGAAAAAGCATATGCAAAAGCTCTTGAGTGTTCAGGCAGATACTCTCAGGGAAATATTTCTATGGCAATAAATTTTGCTGATGATGAGGAATACTTCAATGACACCGTAACGAGTCTTTCATCTATGTATCTGGATTTAAAAGAGAGTTCTGAAAACCTTCTTTCTATATATGAAAAAAAGCTTGATAAAGAAGATTTTCTTATTTCACAGCTTCACGAGAATCTGAAACGTTATGAAAGTCATCTATATTCATATCCAAAAGAATGGAAGATTGTTATTTACAATGATGGTGAAGTAATTCATATCGATAGTTCTGAAATACTTATAAGTTTTCTAAATGGAAAAGACAAAACTCATATATATCTTTTTATTATTGATGCACAATAAAAAAACGAAGGGGAAACCCCTTCGTTTTTTTTATGACTATTCAAATTTAGAAATTTTCATGGTTACAGTTTTCACTCCGTCGCTTTCCGAAAGTTTAAATGTTTCATTGACACCGCTTCTTATCTGTTCAAGAATCACCCCGAATCTTGTGGAGTTGGAAAAGTCTTCACGTGTCTTTTTCCATAAGATCATCCTCAGCGTTTCAACAACTCTCGCTGAATCAGCGGAAATGAGGTTTTTCGCTTTATCGCTCTGAACAATCATAGAAAATTCTGTTATATAGACTTTATTTTTATAGTCTATATTTATGGGATACTCAGAAGAAATAATACTTACTTTAATAGCAACTGGAGTAGCCGTTTTCTCAACAACCTTCTCTACATACTGTATGACTGGTTTTGAAGAGCCGTAATACTTTATGGAAGTCTCTCCCTGGTATACCGGCGATACATATGAGTCCTTAAGTGAGTATACGTAAACTTTATCTCCGTCTACTCTTGTAAAAAGATAGTTGTCGACTATCTTTATACCGTTTATATCTTTTACATCAACATTTTTTTTGATCACTGGATTTTTAAGGTCTTTTATATCAGCTATGGTGAATCCGGACTGGTCTCTTAATATATATAAATAGTTTTCTTTTTTTATAACGTCAGTTACATTACCGTCAAGCTTTATGCTAGAAAGTTCTGTGGGTTTTTTAGGGTCTTTTACTTCATAGATTGTAACCCCCATCCTTCCGCTTGGAGCAAACAGGTACTCTTGGTCTTTTTCTGCCGAAGCCGTTCTAAATACAGCATTGCTTTCAGTGGACTGTCCGAAAGAATTTTTTGCAATCACTTTCAAAGTATATGTTTTACCAGGAGATAGCTTTTTATACTCATACATAAGATCCTTTATATTTTCTGCAATTTTAAACTCAGTTCCATCATCTTGTTTAAGGTATAAATCATAAGCTAGATCTAATGAATCAACGCTTGCAGGCTGCCAGACAAAGAAATAATTCGTACTTATTATAAGCTCATTGTTTTCAGGCGATATTATTTTGGGAGGTACGGGGGGTATAAGCGCCGAAAGAGATAATGCGTCGGAAAATTCGTATATTCGGTTGTCTTTTAAAACTGAAAACTTTAACTCTGTGCCAAGGGCTGAAAATCCTTTCAAAGATACGGTATTGATAGATGTTTCGTACGAAAATTCAAATTTATCGTTGGTTTTTGAATATACAAGATATTTGTCAAATCCTGCGGGAAGATTTACTGATAGATCATTTCCAATCTTAACGGGCTTAAGGTCATAAAGAACCTGCTCTCTTGAAAGGAAAAAATCTTTGCTTGTTTTGTCTTTTATAAAAATTGATTCTTTGTGCGAAAAAACTATATAGTTTTTTGAGTTTATGGCAGAAACTTCGATCGAGTAGTTATCTTCTTTTAATTTGGGTATTAAAATAGGATCGTTTAGTCCGTACTCTTTTACGAAACTTGTCTTCCCAGAAATACTGACTTTTATCTTTTGAATGTCTTCTGTTATATCTGTGTTAGGAATGGAATAACTTAAAGTCAGTTCGTGCTTCTTGCCGGAAAATACAAAAAAAAGTATAAGTGCCGAAATAAGCAACAAAACACCTATTGTACTCAGCAAGTAGATTTTTTTCATTGGAAAACGGTTTTCTTTTTTCTTTTCGCTCAAAAGATCCTGAAATTCATTTTTGCTTGAATTATTTTCGGTATCGTTAGGCATCTTATCACCCCCATGGGAAATTATATCATATTTTTAAACAAAACTAAATTATCAGGATATTAATGATAATTAAATGGGTGGATTTGAAATCCACCCATGATATATCATTCTATTAAAGAATCCATTATTGAAGCAAGGTTTACAAAAGATTGTTTCAGTGATGCTCCACCAACAAGACCTCCATCAATATCTTTTTTCAAGAACAAGCCAAGGTAATTTGACTCACTTACACTTCCGCCATAAAGTATGGTAATACCATCTGCTGCTTGTCTTGAATATAACTCTGCGATAAGCTCACGTATAAACTCATGGACTTGCTGTGCTTGCTCTGGAGAGGCTACTTTTCCAGTTCCTATTGCCCAGACCGGCTCATACGCGATAACAACCTTCTGCAAATCATTGGCAGAAACATTTTTAAGGCCTTTTTTTACCTGAAGCTCTATTATATTGAATGTGAGATTATCTTCGCGATCCTGAAGCTGTTCGCCGACGCATAATATGGGAATCAGTCCTTCATCAAGTGCTTTAAGAACTTTTTGATTTATCAGTTCGTCACCTTCATGGAAGATATGTCTTCTTTCAGAATGTCCCAGTATCACATAATCAACCGATATATCCTTAAGCATACAAGCTGATACTTCACCGGTAAAAGCACCGCTTGATTCATGATACATATTTTGCGCACCAGTGAAAACATGAGTTCTGTCCACATACTCAGATACTCTTTCAAGAGCGGTAAAGGGTACGCATAGCACGGAAGTTATTTTTTTAAACTCCTGAAGTTTTGGAACAATAGTACAAGCAAACTCAGCAGCTTGCGAAGGCGTTTTATTCATCTTCCAGTTGCCAGCGAGAATGAATTTCCTAATGCCTAGATTTTTTTTTTGAGAGATGCTGGCGATTCCGGGAAGGGTTATTCCCTCAAGATACTCCAGCGAAGCACCTCCACCTGTGGATACATGGGAGAACATCTGTGCCATTCCAAACTCTTCGGCAGCGGCAGCGGAATCTCCTCCCCCAACAACGGTTATAGTTTCTTTGGTTGTCATTGAGGATATTCTTTTTGCAATCTCTTTTGTACCATAAGAAAAATCAGGTATTTCAAAAACTCCCATAGGTCCATTCCATATAATTGTTCTGGCACCACTGAGTTTTTCAGAGAAAAGTTTAATTGTTTCTGGTCCGATATCTAATCCCATCCATCCTTCTTCAATTCCATCATCTATTGAAACAAGCCGGTTTTCTGTTCCTGCTTCAAGTTTTTTTGCAACAGTAGAATCGACTGGAAGTACTATTTCCACATTTTTAGAAGCTGCTTTCTCAAGGAGCTCTCTTGCAAAATCAACTTTATCAGCCTCGTATCTGGAAGAACCTATATTTTTGCCCTGTGCCTTGAGGAAGGTAAACATCATGGCTCCACCTATCAATATTTTATCTGCTTTTTCAAGAAGATGGTTTATGACATTAATTTTATCAGATACTTTTGCTCCTCCAAGAACAACTACGTATGGATGTTCCGGTTCGTAAGTGACCTTGCTTAGGAATTTTATCTCCTTTTCCATCAGAAACCCGGCGACACTGGGAATATAACTTGCAATTCCAACATTCGAAGAATGAGCTCTGTGTGCTGTGCCAAAAGCATCATTTATGTGGATATCTGCCAAACCGGCCCAATACTTGGCTAAATCCGTATCATTTTTTTCTTCACCCTTTTCAAATCTAGTATTTTCAATTAAGAGTATGTGTCCTTGCTGAAGGTTCTCCACAGCTTTATTAACGCTTTCACCACGGGTATCTTCAACGAAAGAAACCAGAGATGGCATAAGCTCGTTGAGTCTTTCAGCAACCGGTTTCAGAGAAAATTCCTGATCAGGACCATTTTTGGGTCTTCCAAGATGTGAAAGAAGTATAACCTTTGCATTATGGTCTATAGCGTATTTGATAGTCGGAAGAGCCGCAGTTATTCTTGTATCATCTGTTATTTTTCCGTTTTTTACGGGAACATTAAAATCCACCCGCATAATAACTTTTTTTGAGTTCAGATCAATATCCCTTACTGTAAGCATGTTCATGAAACTCACCTCCGTTATATATTAGGCATATTTTCAAAACCGCTCAGATACTTTTGAGAAATTTTCTCAGATTCGGTTTCTTTCAGTTCGGAAGCTTTTTCTAAAGCTTCATTGGTAGCGGCTATTATCATATCTTTAATTATATCAATACTCTCGCCCTGAAGCTCTGGAGATATATCAATGTTTTTAATTTTTAGATCGCCCCCGGCAGTTACTGTTACTACTCCGCCTCCGCTGCTTGCCTTAACTTCCTGTGATGCAAGCTTTTCTTCCAGTTCCGCCATTTCTGCTTCCATAGCTACCTGAGCTTTTTGAGCTTCTTTTAGCAGCTGCCCCATATCGGCTTTTTTAGAAATTCCCGGTTTTAAGGATCTTCCCCCAAGACTTTTAATTTTTTTGGCCATCGATTCTCTCTCCTTTCAAATTAAATATTACACAAATTTAATTATACCATTTTATATAGAAAAAGCAAAAAAAATAGTAAAATTAGAGTATAAAAGTTTATAAGCGGGTGTAATAAAGTAGTGATAGAATTTTTTAGATGAAAAACAGGAGGTGGGTACTTGCGTGCAGTTATAATTGATGGTTATGTTGATGAACCTGCTGTTTTAGGCGTACCGCCATATATATCGCCGTATATAAGATACAGTGCCGGTGCATTGATTTACCGTTCAATAGAAACAGACTACATAACAATTGATGAAATAAGGAAAAATGATTTTTTTTCTTCTTTTGATTCATATGATTACATAATAATCATAGCTGGAACAACTGTTCCTGGTCATTATTTTATGGCTACTCCAATCTCTCTTTATGAGATAAAAAAGATATTTGATTATAATTCCAGGCCATTGAAGGTGCTTGGAGGCCCTATAGCAAGGGGTTATACTCTTAAAGGAGGCAGTAGTGCACTTTTACTTAAAGATTATCTGAAAGAATCGGTAGACTTTGTAATCCCGGGCGATATTGAAAAGTTCTTGTTCAAATATCCGGTTTCTGATGATTATAATCTTGAAGAAAGGTCTGATTATGAGCTTACCGATATGTTAAGTACTTTGGGAGCACAGATAGTAACTAAGCATCATATGTTTCCTAATGTAATGTTGGAAATAGACGTATCCCGCGGCTGCGACAGAAAGGACGGTTTTTGTTCATTCTGTACTGAGCCTCTAACACATGGGGCTTATCGTGAACGAAAGGTTAGTTCAGTTATTTCGGAAATAAAAACACTTAATTCGCTGGGAGTTAGAAACTTCAGATTCGGAAGAAGCGCAAATTTTCTGGCTTACGGAAGCGCTGTAAATAAAAATCTTCCCAATCCGGCTCTTTTTGAAGAGCTTTATTCAGAAATATCAGGGTTGTCCAATGTTCTTCATACTGATAACGCCAATGCAGATTTTATAGCAAAATATGAAAAGGAATGCAGGAAGATTATAGGAACAATAGCTAAGTATAATACCTCAGGTGATATTCTCTCATTCGGAGTTGAAACCTTTGATCCTGAAGTATCTCAGAAAAACCGTCTTTACAACAGTAATGACAGCATATTAAAGGCAGTACAGATAGTAAACGAAGAAGGAGGCTGGAGGGATAGCGATATGATTCCCAAGATTCTTCCGGGTATCAACATCTTGTACGGACTGCTTGGTGAGACTAAAGATACATATGAGAAAAATATAGAGTATTTAAAGATGATTTATGATAAAAAGTTTATGCTCAGACGCATAAATGTAAGGCAGGTTATGGTCTTTCCTGGAACTTTTCTTTATGATAACAGAGAAAAAGTATCTTTTGATAAAAAAAGTTTTGTGAGGTTTAAGGAATTTATGACTGAATATGATTCTCTAATGCTGCAAAGAGTATTTCCTATTGGAACGGTGATAAGAAATATACTTCCTCAGGAAAACAGAGGGGAAATTTCATTTGGAAGGCAGATAGGAACTTATCCTATACTTTGCGGTACATATTCAGATGTAAAAATGGATGTTTTTTTTGACGGAAAAGTTGTTGATTATGGGTCGCGTTCAGTTACTGTCATAGATAATTCTAAACGCATGAAGGATCTTTCTGTAAGAGAATTAAGTTCAATAAAAGGCATAGGAAGAAAGACTGCTGAGGCAGTATTTCTCAGCCAAGATTCATCAGTTGATAAAATGATTTTGGAAAGGAAACAGAAAGAGATTCTTCAAAGTGTTTTTAAAGGCTGAGAACCATCTCATATTGCTGAAGAAAAATCTTAGAGCCTAATGCCAGCAATACAGAATTAAGTGGATCATTCTGAGGAAGAGATACGGTGATTAAAGGCTTTCCGAAGGAGCTCAGATAGGATATAGCATCTTGAATAATATTACTATACTTGACAGTGAAGTCAGTCTGGTATATATCAACAATATAGGTGGTATCTTCTGTTCTTCCCCACAGCATTTTTCCTATTTCTTTATTTTCCGATCGTATCTGGTTCATGAAGTAATCTTTTTTGCTGCTATAAACGGAAGTTATTTCCCTCTGCCAGTTAGGAGATCTTTTAGCTTTTAGCAGGATGTCCTGTCGTATTGAACTTCTTTCACAGTTCAAGGAGTAATTGAATTTATAGCATGAGGTTTTTTCTGGTAATATAAAAGAATCTAGGTTACGAGAGATTTTAAAACCGTTTTTAATATAAAAATCCACTGCACGAGTTTGACTGCTTTCGACTTCAAGCTGCAGTGATGAAAATCCTTTTTTTGAAAGATCGTAAAAAACATTATTTATAAGAAAGTAAGAAGCACCAGTTTTTCTGTATTCATTTTTTATGCCAAAGGAGTCTATTCGTGCTCTTTTTTCTCTAGCAGATGTAATACAGAACCCGATAGGCAACTTTTCTTTTCCAAAGTATAGTATCTGAGAGTGCTCCAGAAAAATTGAATTTTCTGCCATATCAAGCAGGAAAGATTCTTTAGTCCAGTTTATAGGGATAACATAATCTTTGAAAACCTCATTAACAAGTTCTGTAATAGTTTCAATTTTTTCTTTTGAACCATATTGTATTATATACATAAATCCTCCGGGAAAAAATATAAAGGAGAAAAAGCATGTTCAGCTCATTTCGGGAACTTGTGGATCTATCGTTAAAAACCGGTCAGCCACTGGCTGAGGTAGTAAAAGAGTGGGAGATGCTTGAAAATGGTACTGATCCTGAATATCTCTCTGAGCAGTCGTTGAAATTCGTGATACAGATGATTAAAACATATAAAGACAAACTGAACTCTGATTCTGTAAGCCTAACCGGATGGACTGGATTTAACACCGGGTTATACAATGAGTATAGAAACAGCAACAAATCGATTTTCAGTAGCTTAATTTCCAAAAGTATTCTTGCATCTCTCGCCACTTCTGAAAGCAATGCCTGTATGGGCAAGATAGTTGCTTGTCCTACAGCTGGTTCCAGTGGGGTAGTTCCTGGTGTGGTGGTTGCTCTTCATGAAGAAAAGGGTGTTGATCTTAAATCCCTTTCTGAAAGTCTTATAGTGGCTGGGGCCGTAGGTGAATTCATAAGAAGAAAAGCAAGCCTTTCCGGTGCAATAGCCGGATGCCAGGCTGAAATCGGTTCTGCATGTGCGATGGCTTCAGCTCTTGTTGTTTATGCTTTAGGAGGTTCTCCTCAGATAGTTGAGAATGCAGCATCCCTAAGTCTTAAATTCCTAATGGGATTGGTATGCGATCCAGTAGGCGGATTTGTAGAGGTGCCGTGTGTGAAAAGAAATCCGGCAGCTTCAGTACTTGCATTTGTTTCTGCGGAAATGTCTATGAGCGGGATAAAGAGCCTTATACCGTTCGATGAGATAACTGAAGCCATGGGAAAGGTAGGCAGATCATTATCAGAAGATCTCAGGGAAACCGGAAAGGGAGGTATTGCTGCAACCAAAACAGCCAGATCACTTTTAAATACCTTTTTTAACAATAAGGTCTAAAACATTTTTTGCAATAGGTGCTGATACATGCGAACCATAACCTACATTTTCAACCATAACAACTATCGAATATTTAGGGTTATCCGCAGGTATATATCCGGCAAACCATCCATGTGGTTTCTTTCCTCCCGAAACTTCAGCGGTTCCGGTTTTTGCTGCGGTTATCACCGGGAAGTTTTTAAAGGCATCGTATGCAGTTCCACCAGGAGTTGTAACCTCTTTCAGCCCCTTTAGTATGAGCGCTAAGTATTCATGGTCTATTTCGTAATTTTCTGTAAGATTCACTTCATAAATTATCGATGAACCTTTTTCCAATGTGTTTGATGATCTTAGAAAAGTGTGAAAGTTGTAGTACTTTCCCTTTGCAGCAAGGATATTGTAAAATTTAAGGATCTCTATTGGAGTAGTTAGAACATACCCTTGTCCAATATAGGCGTTGAGAGTTTCCCCCGGGTACCATATTTCGTTAAACTTATCTTTTTTCCATTTTTGATCCGGAAAAACTCCGGAAGACTCACCCGGGATATCAATAAAAGTTTTTCCTGTTATATTGTAAAAGTCAGATTTCGTTTTTAGATAATCAATTCCATATTTTTCGCCAAGCCAATAATAATAAGAGTTTACAGATTCTTTGAGAGATTTTATTAGATCGGTTGTTCCGTGTCCGACAAGATTCCAGTCTGTAAAAGATCCGATTACCTGTCCTTTAGAGTTTTTAAGCTCATAACGGCCATCAGAGAAGATAGTCTTGTTTGGATCAAGGCCCGCTTCTAAAGAGGAAAGAGCAATAAAAGGTTTTAAGACTGAGCCAGGCGGATAAAGAGCTGATATAGCACGGTTTATAAATGGTTTTTTTGTATTGTTTGAGAGCCTTCTATATTCAAGATTTGTTAGTCCTCTGGAAAACATATTTGGATCAGGTGTAGGAAAGCTTGCAAGAGCATAGATTTCTCCATTTTGCGGATTGGAAACAATTATGGATCCAGGATAGCCCGAATTTTCAAGTTCTTCAAAAGCTTTTATCTGTATATCCAAATCAATCGTAAGGTAAATATCATCCCCTGGAATTGAAAAAGTTTCTTCAACAGTACTTTTTATTTTTCCCATAGGAGTAAGATTTACGATCTTATATCCAGGCTGTCCACGAAGTATTTTGTCGTGAATTTTTTCAAGTCCCATAACTGGATTTCCTTCAATATCAACATAGCCTAATATATGATATAAAGATACATGTGCATACTTCCGTATACTTTTTTCTTGTACATACAAGGTTTTAATATTAGAGAGTTTTTTTGCAAGGGCAGCACTAATGCTTAAATTTATCTTTCGCTGGAAGTTAAGCTTGTCTATTATTGAATCCAGATCAAGATCACTTTTTTTAAGTATTTCACGTATAAGTTCCTCTGTTTGTTTGTCGATTTCTTCACTCAAATTATATACTTGAAAGAGTTTTTCATTCCATGCCAGAAGCTTTCCGTTTCTGTCGTATATACTTCCTCTTTGCGAGTCAGACTGTATTATTCTGGTATTAAGATCCTGAACTTCAAAGTTTAGGGTACTCCATTTGAAAACCTGAAGATAAAAAGCTCTTGTCAAAAGTATAAGTATTCCTATTGCAAAAATAAGATAAAGTAGCTTACCTCTGCTATCTACCATGAGTTATCAGCCTCAGATTAAGAAAATAAAGTATGGAGATCAAAATGATCCCTGTAAAAAAGGAAAAAAAGGAAAAACTCAGAAAGTTAAGATAAAAAGAGAGCATGGAAAAGTATAGTAATGCTGTCCAGAAATTATGCTTAAATTTTGACAGAAAAAGGTCACACAAAAAGTACAAAACAAAAAAAAGAATTGCCATAAAGCCTATATCGTACCTGTTTGCAAAATAAAACAAGGTATAAACTATTGCAAATATAAAACGCTTTTCATCATTCATATCGAGATGTTTAAAATAAACGGCTAGAAAAGGCATTGAAAAAACTAATTGCGATCCCATCCATTTATCCCAGGAAGAACTTACTATTGCAGATACTGCAACTAAAAAAGATAGTAAAATATTCATGGCTTATTCCTCCAAAAAATATACCACAGGATTGGATGCTTTTTTTGATCGGAACAAAAAGAAATTAGCGTAGTATTGTGAAACAAACTCTCCTGTCATCAGAGTGCTGCTTTCAGACACAGAAAGCAGGTACTTTGGTATGTTTATATAAACCTGAGTAGATTCAAAAGTAAAATTCTCAGGAAGCTCAACAAGAATATTCCCTTCGGACTCTTTTATCAGAACATCCAAGCCTTCAATCTCCCCGAAAAATTCATTTTTCCCATAGCCTAGTTTCTTAACCTCAACTCTGTTTGAAAATACTCCGCATACAAAGCCCAGAAGATTGGCATTTTCATCGATTACCAGAGAGTTAAGCTTTGGCTTTTTATTGGCTGCGACAGTAAAAGAAGTAAGATCATCGGACATTATTATCCCATAGGGAATGGAAAGCTTTATTTCCATAGTATCTACCACTCGTATAGGTGAAGATTCGATTGTTTCAAGTATTTTATCAAAGCTGTCTGCGGAGATGCCTGCCGATAAAAACTTCTGCTGTACTTTTGAAAATAAAAAATCTACCGGATAAGAAATCCAGTAGAAAATATTTTCTGCACTCTTTATTAGATTAAAAAAGATAGCCAGAATTATAAAAAGATTTAGAAAAAAAAGTTTTTTTTTCATTTTTAGATAGCTCTATTTTTCTCAAGATTTTCAAGGATATTTATTTTATCTACCACAAGACCTGCTCCGCGAGCTACGCAAGTCAGCGGTTCTTCGGCAACAACAACCCGTATCTTCGTTTCCTTTTCGATCAGTTCTTTCATTCCTTTAAGCATAGCTCCTCCGCCTGCAAGGAAGATTCCTTTATTGACAATATCTGCCAATAGTTCTGGAGGTGTGTTTTCGATGGCTAATTTTATATTCTCCATTATTTTTGAGACTGGAAGCGATATAGCTTCACGTATCTCTATACCTGAAAGGACAACACGTTTAGGAAGTCCGCTGAGCATATCAAGACCGATAACATCAATTTTAAGATTATTATATTCAGGAGTTTCAAAACAGTTCCCTATTTCAATTTTTATCTGCTCAGCAGTTCTGTCGCCTATTAGTAGAGCGTACTTAGCCTTAATGTAGTTGACAATAGCCTGATCAAGCTCATCACCGGCGATACGTATTGATTTTGAAAGAACTATGTTACCAAGCGAAATTACTGCTATTTCAGTAGTTCCTCCGCCGATATCAATTGCCATATTTCCAGAAGCTTCTTCAACTTCAAGTCCTGCTCCTATGGCAGTCGCCATAGACTCTTCTATTAAAAAAGCCTTCCCAGCCCCAGCATCAAGTGTTGCATTTTTAAGCGCCCGGCGTTCAACCTCAGTAGCATTGGTTGGTATTCCCACTATCACCGTAGGTTTTATAAGGTTAAAACCACCAAGTGCCTGGTTTATAAAGTATTTCAGCATTGCCATGGCAACTTCATAATCAGCAATAACTCCATCTCTCAAAGGTCTTATTGCAACTATATTGGCTGGTGTCTTTCCAATCATTTTTTTTGCCTCGGTTCCAACCTGAAGAATATCTTCCGAAACTTTATCTATAGCAATAACCGATGGCTCATTAATTATTATTCCTTTTCCCTTTAAGTATACAAGTGTATTGGCTGTTCCAAGATCAATTCCAAGATATGCTCTCATTCAAAAAATCCTCCCTGTCATGTCATCAATATAAAGTATAACACACTTACTGTAATACGGATAAGTCGAAAATGATTAGAAACAGAAAATTAAATGATCTTCTGTTTAAAACCTAAGGAAAATCTTAGTAGGAACTTTTGAAAAATTTCTTATAAAGTATATTCCAGAAGAGTCAATAAGCATTTTCAAATAATGATAGCCGTAAAACTCAATTTTTCTGGATGAATCAAAGAACTTTTTATAAATATTTTTAGGTAGACCAGCTTGTTTTATAACAGTTATGGGATATCCTAAGCTTTCGGTTTCATAAAGTATAAGCTCTTCTTCAGAAATATCTTTTTCTTTTTTCTCTGAAGATTTGATATCTCCAAATATACTGTTTTTAATATCCTCAAGCTCACTTATTCTTCCCTGTGTGATGGCTGTCATCTGTCTGAGTAATCTTTTCCTGTTAAAATCCACTTTATCTAAAGCACCGGCTCGGATAAAATTTTCTATCACAACTCTGTTTAGTCCAATGTTTTCAAGATACTCAAAGATTCCTATAAAATCTGTAGTTTGAGGAGTCCTCAGATCTATGGCTTGAGGGATGCCTTTTATACAACTCATAGGGAGGATAAAATCTTTTTGAACAATACCTCCCTGAGGGAAGAAAAGATCAGGAGCAACGATATTCATACCCAGTGCAAGTATTTCATTTATTATAGACTCAGATAGTCCTTTGTATTTTATAAGACAAAGAAAAAATTTTTCAGGATTGAGAAATTTTTCTCTGGCTAAGTTGTAGGTTAGATAGGAGTATGCAACAGCATGAGATTTGGGAAATGAGTACTGGGCGAAATTTTCAATGTAGCCAAAAAGCCTTTGAGCATCATCTTTTCCAATCTTCAAAGATGCATTCATTAAAAAATCCTTTTTGAGACTGAGTATTTTTGAAGTGTTCTTCTTTGAAAGAGCAGAACGGAGCATATCAGACTGCTCAATTGAAAAATTAGCGATGTTTTGTGCTAAAAACATTATCTGTTCCTGAAAAATCAGTACACCATGAGTATTTGGAAAGATCTTCCGCAGAAAATCAGGAGAACTATCGGAAACATACTCCTCTACCATGCCGGAATCAAGCGGACCGGGTCTATTTATAGATAAAAGAACCGTAAGTTCATCAAAATCTCGTGGTCTGATTTTTACGGAAAGCTTGCGACCTGTATATGAGTCAAGCTGAAACAAACCAGCCGTAAAGCCTTTTGATATTTCCGAAAAAGTTTTCTCGTCTTTTTTTTCAATTTTAGTATAATCAATATTCAGATCTTTTGCGAAAGTTATTGTATCCAAAGATAGTATATCAAATTTTTCAATACCTGCAAAGGCAAGCTCTTTCATCTCCCACTCAATAACAGGAACCGCTCCCGCCTGAATCGGCAGCGCTTCAGCAATATCTTTTTCAGATATTACTATACCTGCGGCATGTGTTGACCTGGCGCTATGAAGACCTTCTAAATAATATGATATATAAAATAATATTTTCTGATCCCTTGAAAAAGAACCAAGTTTTTTTATATTAGAAGGACTCCTTAACGGAAAATCCAGGAAAGAAGTCTCAATAAGATTCCCAATAACCTCACCGGCCCTTTTAAGTGCCGATTTGGTCTTGTATCTTGAGTAAGTTCTTATTTCTGAGACTCGGTTTTTCCCATAGAACTTTGAAAGCTCCAAGATCAATTTATTTCTGAACCTTGCATCGACATCGATATCTACATCAGGCATTTCCTTTCTATAGAAATTAAGAAATCTTTCAAACAAAAGATCATGAGAAAGAGGATTTACCTGAGTTATTCCTAAGGAATATATTAAAAAAGATCCGACTGCCGAGCCTCTTCCTGGTCCTACGGAAATTTGATTTTTTTTTGCCGTATCAACTATATTTTTTACATTAAGTATATAGTTCGAAACATTAAGTTTCTTAACTACCTCCAGCTCGTATCGTAAACGTTTTATCTCGGATTCTGAAAACTTTTTTCCCTTTAAGATGTTTATAAGAGCATTGATACCGCCCAGGTCTGGAAACTGAACTTTGAAAGTATCAATACTATATGCTGTCTCATAAGATTCAAAGAGTTTAAGTTTTTTCTGGAACTGATCATCAAGAGTATCAGATAGCGCCAAACCGTCAGGTTCTTTAAAAAATCCTTTCATAATGCGAGCAGGGAAAAGCACTTTAGGAAGATCAATACTGATAACGCTACCGCTGAAATCCTTTCTCAGGTTATTCATAAACCTTATGACAGAGAGCAAGTCATCGGAGTTGCGCATTAAAAAAATCTGGTTTTTGTATTCAAACAGTATAATGGGTCTAAAACCGTTTTTATGGGACAGATATAAGAACTCAGCCCACGAAAAAACGTGATCCTCACAGAGAATCACAGTATTAATTTGATGTTTTTTACAGAAATAAAAAACATCTGTTAATTGAAGGTAAGACTTTCCTAAGCTTTTTGATGTAACAACTGGTCCAAGTAGTATAAAATCACCTCCAATCGATATTATATCATAATCAAAAGAGATAAAAGAGTACATTGACATAAATCTCAGAATTTAGTATAATTAATTTACCTTAACTCAGTAAAAGGAATATTCCTTTACTTGGTTTTTGGACTAAAATCAGGAGGTAAGTCAAATGTCAAGAGGTTTAGACGTTGATATCAAGAAAGATATCATAGAACAGTTTAGAATTAACGAAAAAGACAGTGGTTCCACGGAGGTTCAGATAGCTCTGCTTTCAGCAAGAATAAAGCATATAACCGAGCATCTTAAGAAGCATCCTAAAGATTATCATTCCAGAAAAGGTCTGACAAGCATGGTTGGAAAAAGGAGAAAGATGCTTAACTATCTAAAATCTGAAAGACCTGAAGTTTACCAGGATCTTTTAAAGAAACTCGGAATAAGAGGCTAATCAGAGGTGGGAATCTTCCCACCTTATTTTTATCATTATATGTTAAATGTTCTAAAACTATGGTAAAATAGGTTTATAGAGAAAATAAATTCGTGAGGTGAAATAAATGAAGTATTGGGAAAAAGAGATTTTTGGTAGAAAAATTAGAATAGAGACAGGAAAGATGGCCAAACAGTCGTTAGGATCGGTTTTAATAAATTTTAATGAATCTTCGTTGCTTGTTACAGCCAATGCAAACGAAAAATCAAAACCAGATGTTGATTTTATGCCGCTTACAGTAGAATTTCAGGAAAGATTTTACGCAATAGGGAGATTCCCCGGCGGATTTATGAAAAGAGAAGGGAAACCCAGTGATGAGGCTATTCTTGCTTCACGACTTATTGACAGGCCAATAAGACCATTGTTTCCTAATGATTTCCATAATGAAGTTCAGATTATTTCAACAGTGTTTTCAATGCTTCCTGATGATAGTATTGAAACATGGGGAATAGCTGGGGCTTCTCTGGCACTTAATATATCTCCTATCCCATTTGAAGGCTTTGTTGCTGGGGTTAGAATAGGCTATGTAGATGGTAACTATATTGCATTTCCAACACAGGAGCAGCTTAAGAACAGCAGAATGGATGTGATTGTTGCGGGAACAAAAGATGCCGTTACAATGGTTGAAGGGGAATCACTTGAAGTAACTGAAGAAGAAATGGTTAAAGCGATCATGTTCGCCCATGATGCGATAAAACAGATAATATCAATCCAGGAAGAAATAAGAAGTGAAATAGCAGTTGAAAAATGGGTTATTAAAAATATAGAATACCCTTCCGAATTTATAAGTGATTTTAAATCCATTATGAATGATGACCTGCTTAAAAAAGCCATACTTACTAAAGGTAAAAAAGCACGTGACAATGCTATATCAGAGTATAAAGAAAAGGTTTTCAACGATTTTGAAGAGAAGTACCTTGAAAAATGGACAGATAATTTTTATGCTTCAAAAGCAAGACTTTTAAACGAGTTTTTTGAGGATGAAGTAAAAAACACCATGAGAAAGATGATTATTGAAAATAATACCAGAGTTGATGGAAGAAATCCTGATGAAATAAGGCCTATAACCTGTGAAACTCATGTAATACCAAGGCTTCACGGATCAGCTCTCTTTACAAGAGGTGAAACTCAATCTCTTGGGACTGTTACACTCGGAATTTCAATGGATGTTCAGTTTGTTGATACTATATTTACCGAAGGAGAAAAGCGATTTATGCTTCATTACAACTTCCCGCCTTATTCAACCGGAGAAGTCAAGTCTCTTAGAGGTATAAGCAGAAGAGAAATAGGACATGGCCATCTTGCAGAAAGAGCTCACAAAAATCTTATTCCGGATGAAAAAGAATTTCCGTATACAATAAGAGTAGTATCCGAAATACTTGAATCGAACGGCTCATCATCAATGGCATCGGTGTGTTCGGCATCTCTTGCACTCATGGATGCAGGTGTACCTATAAAGAAACATGTGGCAGGAATAGCCATGGGTCTCATATTTGAAGATGAAAAATTTGTTGTACTTACAGATATTCTTGGAATGGAAGACCATCTTGGCGATATGGATTTTAAAGTTACCGGAACACGTGATGGAATAACTGCTTTTCAGATGGATGTTAAGGTAGCCAAGGTAAATGAGGAAGTTCTGCGAGAAGCTCTTGAAAAAGCAAGAATAGGAAGAGAAAAAATACTTAGCCTTATGTATGATGCAATGCCTCAGGCTAGAGAAGAGCTTTCACCCTATGTTCCAGCCATGCTTATAACGGCTATCCCAACAGAAAAAATAGGCGAAGTTATAGGTCCTGGAGGGAAAGTGATAAAGGAAATAAACAGAAGATTTGAGGTTGAAACTGAGATTGAGGATGAAGGCGGTATAGTTAAGGTAAGCGGACAGGACAAAGAGAAAGTGAAAGCCGCTATAAGATATATTGAGAGTATAGTAAGGATAATTAAGAAAGGAGATATTATCGAGGGCGAGATACTCAGAGTGGAGCCATATGGTCTTTTTGTAGAGCTTTCTCCGGGAAAAAGTGGCCTCCTTCACGGTTCTAACCTTGGAGAAGATCCCAAGAAATATAAAGTCGGTGATTTTATAAAAATAGAGGTAATGTCGATAGAAGATAACGGAAAATTCCAACTTAAGAAGGAAGGTTTTGTTAAAAAAACCGTACCTCGTGAAAAAGAAAATAATGGAGGTACAAAAGAATAGATGTATAAAATCAGAACATTAAATAATAATCTCAGACTCATAAGTGTTCCACGTAATTCAATGAGAAGCGCTTCCATAATATTCTGTGTGGGTGCAGGTTCTTCCGATGAGAATGAAACAGTTTCCGGTGTAGCACACTTTATAGAACATGTTTCATTCCGCGGTACTTCATCAAGGGATATGGTATCTATAAAGAAACCTATCGAAGAGGTTGGCGGTACTCTTAATGCTTTTACCGGAAATAACCTTACAATATATTATGCAAAGGTACCTTCCACTGAAGTAATGACTGCTGTGGAAATACTTTCGGATATTGTGTTTAAACCATTATTTAATGAAGCAGACATAGAAAAAGAAAAAGATGTAATATATGAAGAGATTTCGATGTATGAAGACGATCCTGTGGATAATGTCTTTGAAAATCTATTCAGAAATATTTATAATCCTGAGTTTGCACGTCCTATAATCGGTAACAGAAAGAATGTTGAAAACTTTGATAAATCAATTATCACAGGATTTTATAATAAATTCTATAAACCATCCAATGTTACGGTTGTACTTACAGGTTCATACGAGGAAGATAAGATTGCAGACTATCTTTCCCTTTTTGAGGGAAAAGAAAATTTTATAAGTGATATGAAAAGTCCGCAGCTTAAAAATAAAAATATCATAGTTGAGAAAACAAAGAAAGATCTTTCACAGCATTACATAGTAAACGCTTTCAAAGCGCCTTCGCGCTCTGATGAGGGATATTATCCCTCTCTGGTTCTTAACACACTTCTTGGCAGCGGTATGAGTTCACTGCTTTTTAACAGAATAAGAGAAGAAAAATCTCTTGTTTACGAAGTTACCTCAGAGTACAATGCTTATAAAAAAAGTGGAGTTTTTTTGGTTTTTGCTGCAACTTCAGGAGATAAGCTTACCAAATATAACAATGAACTTGAAAATGTTCTGAAGAGTTTTTACAGTGACAAGGATGCAGAGCAATGGTTTAATTATGGAAAGAAAAGACTCATCGGAAAACTTACAATAGACATTGAGAGTAATGTTTCTCTCGGCATGAATATTTTGGATCTTTATCTCAATAACAAAGAGCCTATAACAATTGATGACGTAATAAAGAATATTGAGTCAGTAACATTATCTCAAGTATTAAGGGCTGCAGGAGATATATTTGAAGGAAATAAGTATGTTTCTGTTTTGAAGCCAGAGTAGAGATCTTTTTAAGAGGGGGATTTTATGCGCAAGGTTAAATTAAGTGACCTAAAAGCCGGATTCATACTTGCCGAACATGTTACCTACAACGCAGTAATTCTTCTATCAGAAGGCAATGTACTTACTGAGGCTGATATTCAAAAACTCAAAAATCGTGGTATACGTGAAGTCATTATTTATGACGAAGATGACTTTATTCTTGGAAAAGATATTAAAGTTGAATTTAAGGATATTCCACCGATTGTAGAAGCAAAAAAATATAAAGAGTGGAATGATCAGTTTGAAAAAATAAAAGACATTACAAAAATAAATGAACAGCCTCAGGAAATGGAAAGTCTTGTAGAAGATCTTCACAAAACTTTTATAGAAAAGGATGAGATAATTCTCAACCTTTTCCATTCTATAGGAGACAAGGCGCTTACCCTTCATAGTATCAATACTTCTATAATAGCTTCAATAATATCCTCACATCTTAAAATGCCGAAAGTTTTTTCGCTGGAATTGATAAAAGCAAGTCTTATTCATGATCTTGGATACGGCTTTCTTAATACACGGATTATTTTCGATTACGATAAGAGCGAAGATAGATTTGTAAAATCTCATATAATTGCCGGATATAAGGCTTTTGAGCCTTTAAAAGCAACGCTTTCAAAGGAAATAGTGAATTCAATTCTCCAGCATCATGAGAGGTACGATGGTAAAGGGATACTGATGGGTCTAAGAGATGAAAGAATAAGTCCTCTTGTGCGTATAATGCAAATTGGCGATGCATACGACTCATATATAGAAATAGGTAACAATCCATATGAAGCTATGAGTTACCTCTTGAAAAATGCCGGAAAACTTTTCGATCCTTACTATGTAAGCATATTCTTTTCTGTTGTTGGATTATATCCTAGCGGCACTAAAGTCGTTCTCAATGATGGCAGAATTGCGCAGGTTATAAAAAAAGGAGTAGCTGCTGTTTTCCCGGTTGTAAATGTGGAAGGAAAAAGCATTCAAACCGGTCCTGAGACAGGATTTTTTATAAAAGAAGTGGCAGAGGGAAATGAAAATAAAATTTAAGGACACACTAAAAATTGAACCTGATAAATACATACTAGCTTTGGACATTCCAAGTGCCAAGCTTAAGAAGGGTATAATTATTTCTGATTCAGTAAGACATTCCTTGCGGTATCAAGGACTAGCTCTGGTGCCAACGTACGAAAATAAGATGTCATCATATAATATCCTTGATCAGTCAATATCTAAGAAGACATTTTCAAGCATACAGAAAACATGGGACAAGCTTAGACAAAATGAAAAGATAGACAAAGAGTTGCTTTCTGATTCTACCAACGAGCTTGTGGAAGATGTAATGAAGAAATTCGGTGATATAAATTACATTCCCCTTGTTAAGCTTAATTCATTTGATCAGTATACATATGCGCACACTCTAAATGTCGGGCTCATTACTTTGCTTATGGCTGTAGAAATGGGGTTTGGGAAAAAAGATCTTTATGAGCTTACTTATGCAGGGCTTCTCCATGATATAGGAAAAAGCCGGATAGATGAAAAGATACTGAATGCTCCAAGAAAATTGACCGATGATGAGTATAATATAGTAAAACAGCATGTAGTTCTTGGCAAGCTTATTTGCCAGGAGCAGAAGATTGAAGGCGATATCCTACGAGGAGTGTATGAGCATCACGAAAGATATGACGGTCATGGCTATATAGCCGGTAAAAAAGGTACGGAAATATCTTTTTACGGCAGGCTTATTTCTGTAGCAGATGTATATGATGCACTTACTTCCAAAAGAGCATATAAAGACATGTGGAACTACTACAAGGTGGTTTCATATATTCTACAGAATGCCGGAAAAATTTTTGATCCTGAGATTTCTTCTTCATTTATAAAAGTCTTTGGAGTATATCCTCCCGGAACTATGGTTAAGCTTAATGATTCCAGAACTGCCACTGTAGTTGCCGTACGTAAAGGGAACGAGCTTCAGCCAGTTGTGCAGGTGGAAGATAAAATTATAGATCTTAGTAAGGAAAAGTTTTATATAATGCAGGTAATTGGTGAATAAAAAGATCTGAGAGGTGGGAAAATGTTAACCATGGTAAGAAGAGCGTGTGAATATATAAACTCTCAAATTGAAGAAAAACCTATTATAGGTATGATTCTAGGTTCTGGCTTAGGGTATTTGGCAGATAAGATACAGGATCAAAGAGTAATAAATTATAAAGATATCCCTAATTTTCCTGTTTCGACAGTTATAGGACATGAAGGGAAACTTGTAGTGGGAAAACTTGAGGGAGTTCAGGTTATAACCCTTAAAGGGCGTTTTCATGCCTATGAAGGTCATAAAATCCGTAATATTGCATTTCCTATATATGTAATGAAAGAACTTGGAGTGAAGGGGCTTATTTTGACTAATGCTGCCGGTGGAGTAAATATGATGTATAAACCCGGTGATATAGTAGCAAACAGGGATTTTATAAATTTTTCATTTAAAAATCCTCTGATAGGTCCCAATAAAGATGAGATAGGGCCAAGATTTCCGAGCATGGCATTTCCGTGCGATAGCAACTGGATAGAAAGAGTTATAAACCAATCTAAAGCGGCTGGTATAGAGATAAAGAGCGGTACTTACTGTTGGTTTCTAGGTCCTAGCTATGAAACGCCTGCTGAAATAAAACTTGCACGGAAACTCGGGGCTGATTTGGTAGGAATGTCAACCATGCCGGAAGTTATTGCCGCAAATCACTGTTCAATAAAAGTAATATCTTTTTCTGCGGTAACAAATATGGCCGCCGGTATACTTCCGCAACCGCTTAATCATAAAGAGGTTCTTGCGGTTGCTGATCAGATAAAGGGAAAGTTTGAGTCTGTTGTGAAAACATCAATAAAATTATTCTAACAGGAGATAAATGCGATGAAAGAAGAAATACTTAAAGAGATAACTCAGGCAAGCGCTATAATTGTCGCAGGACATATTGATCCGGACGGAGATGATGTAAGTTCTGTTTCGTCAATGGTTATGGGGTTGGAAAAACTCGGCAAAAGAGCAATAGGAGTTATAGACTCACAAATACCTGATTACTTAAAGAATTTTCAGTTTGTAAATGATAAAATTAGAGAAATGAGCTGTGTTGAAAAGGATCCGGCAGATCTTTTGATAATAGTTGATGCTTCTTCTCCGGACAGAGTGGGAAAGGTTCAGCAGCTTTTTAGTTACAGGAGGGTTGTAGTTATTGATCATCATGCAACAAACCTTTCTTTTGGTCATGTTAATTGGGTAGATGCTTCATATGCTTCATGTGCGCAGATGGTACTTGAAGTATTAACAAGTCTTGGAGTTGAATATGATAAAGAACTTGCTACCGCAAATCTTTTAGGGATAGCTACAGATACTGGTTTTTTTAAATATTCAAACGTTAATGAAAAAGTTTTTAATGATTGCGCATTTTTGCTGTCAAAGAAAGCAGAACTTTCGTATATAACCAATATGATTCTGGAAAATGTTCCATTGGAAAGCAAGCTTCTTCTCAAGGATGTGTTGAATGAAATGAAACTAGTAAACGATAATACACTTGCCTATGTTGCCATACCAAGAGAAATGAGCACCAGATATGGATTCGATCCTGTTAATGTTCCACCTTTTGTATCTGAGCTAAGATCTATAAAAGGTGTTGAAGTTGCAGTTACCTTTATTGAATATGAAAAAAATGATTGGCATGTATCACTTCGTTCGAAAAGTTACGTTGATGTTTCACAGGTAGCCCTAAAATACGGCGGTGGCGGACATGTGAGAGCAGCTGGTTTTTCTTTGCAGACCGGCGATATAAAAAGTGAAATCAGAGCAATTATAGAAAATATTATATCCTTTATGAAAACAAGATAAGCTGGAGGTGGATGTTTTGAGAAAAGCGGTGGTTATATTTTTAAGCTTTATTACTATTATTGCAGGGTTTGCATTTTCCGCAACTATAAAAACCACTGACGGTAATAGCATAAAAGTTACTGTTGTATCAGTTAAAGACGGAAAAGTTAGTATAAAAGGGTTTGGAACAGCAATAAGTCTTCCTCTGGACAGTATAAATATGATTTCTTTTGATGACCAGACATTTGATATAAACGGTGTTGTAATAGATAAAATGAATTTTTCAGGATATGTCTCAGAGTATAGTCTTGAAACTAATGATGCTACCGTTACAACTACATCAGGCAGATTCTATCTTAAGGACTTAAATGTGCTCAAGTTTTGGAATGTAAGGCAAAACACTCTGAAAGATGAAATTACGAATGACTATTCAGGCAAGAAATTTAAGGCATTTCTCGGAGAAAATACTCTTTTGACCGGCGATATTACAACCATAAATAACGGAAAGATACTGATGAAGGTAGATGATATGGGAGATGCAGAATTTGATATAAAGTACGTTGTTTCTCTTATAAGAGATCAGAAAACCGAAGAGGTTCTTCCAAATTCAGTTATGCTTGCTAAAGGGTATACCCTTAATTTTCAGAGCATTGACCTTTTTAATGATGAAATTAATCTTAAACTAGCCTTTGGGTTTTTCAAAACGGATATAAAAAATGTTACTCTTATTACCGGTACCGGCACAGAACCGCCAAAGCTCCCATACTACTTTGTAATGAATAATAATGTGAGATTTTATGGCAATCTTGAAGATGTAAAAGATAACAAAATTGTAGTGAAAAGCAACTTTGGAATAAATGAAATTTCTCAGGAAAAAATTTTCTCATTCGTTAAGATTCCTCCGGAAAACAGATTTATTCTTTCTACAGATACTCAGATGATGTATGGCGAATACCTGAAAAAAGACGGAGCGCTCAATCTAAAATCCAAAGTAAAAAATGAAGATATAAAAACCGTGAAACTTTATGTATCAGAGGAAAGTGAGATGCTTAAAAATTCTATCAGTCAGATAGCTGAAATACCTGTTAATACAGAAACAAAGGTTCTTCAGATTTCTGATCTTCTGTATTTGTTTGAAAGTGAGACTATAAAAAGATATGACAAAGAAACGTTTTTAGAAAAGAATGCTTTAAAAACCAAGATGTTATATCCCAACTATATAATCAACACAGCTGATAATCAGTACATACTTAATACCCTTGGGAGCATATATTCATCAAAGTTTGATTTAGAAAAAACTCTGGACAATTCACAGATTACTACATCCTTCCTGTCTGGTTTTGATCTTTATCTGGGAACGAATATAGGAGATATATACAAGATTGATGTGAACGCGAAAGAGTTTGCTGTTTTAAAGATTGCCTCTTTTCAGGAAGAAATTGCTATGATAGCCGAAAGCAGCAACGGTATATATGTGCTTACAAAAAATTCTGGAAAACTATACTCACTAAAGGATAAACAGAATCTTTTCAATTTTGATTTCCGTATAAATAAAGCTATCCTTGACGGAGAAATCCTATATGCTATAGACTTTAATAAGAATCTTAATGTGCTTAATATAGGGCAAAAAATTAACAAACCTTTCAAATATCTTAAAAATATAAACGACCTGTCTTCCAGTAAAGAATATGTTTTTATAGCGCTTGAGGATAAGATAAGTGTTTTCAATAAAAAAACACAGTTGATAGAAAAAGAGTATTATACCAACTATATTCCTCTGAAGATTGAAGTAAACACAAACAAGTTATATATACTTTCAGATAAATCAGTGAAAATTTTTGAAGCATTTGAAAGTTACTGATATTTTTAAGACAGACGAAAGTCTGTCTTTTTTTATTTAAAATCCAACTGGAAGATAATAAACACTGTGAAAGGTGGACAAGGTTATAAAAAAGAAAAGGAATAGTTAACCAAAAAGACATTGACAAAAGAGAAAAGAGATAGTAGAATATAAGAGCTGTTGGAGAGAACAGCGAAAGTAAAGAGAAGATGAAGAAAAAACAAGAAAAGAATGGTTCATTGAAAAGTGGATAGAGGAAGAAGAGAAAGACCAAAAGGAAGAAGAAAGAAACTGAAAGACAGGATTGGATGAAGGGTTTGATCCTGGCTCAGGGTGAACGCTGGCGGCGTGCCTAACACATGCAAGTCGATCGGAGCAGCAATGCTTAGAGGCGAACGGGTGAGGAAAACGTAGTAACCAACCCTTTAGACTGGGATAGCCACTGGAAACGGTGGGTAATACCGGATAAGCTCGAGAGAGGAAAGGCAGAGAAGCGCTAAAGGACGGAACTGCGCCCCATCAGATAGTTGGTGAGGTAAAGGCTTACCAAGTCAAAGACGGGAAACCGACGTGAGAGCGTGTACGGTCACAAGGGCACTGAGAGACGGGCCCTACTCCTACGGGAGGCAGCAGTGGGGAATATTGGACAATGGACGAAAGTCTGATCCAGCGACGCCGCGTGGAGGAAGAAGTCCTTCGGGATGTAAACTCATGAAGCTAACGAATAAGACGGAAGGGGAACCTTCCGGGAGAAGGTAATTAGTGAAAAGCCCCGGCTAACTACGTGCCAGCAGCCGCGGTAATACGTAGGGGGCGAGCGTTGCCCGGAATTACTGGGCGTAAAGGGAACGTAGGTGGCTCTTAAAGTCAGGTGTGAAAATAACGAAGCTTAACAGGTTAATGCGCTTGAAACTAAAGGGCTTGAGGGCAATAGAGGGAGATGGAATTACCTGTGTAGGGGTGAAATCCGCAGATATAGGTAAGAAGGCCGGTGGGGAAGCCGATCTCCTGGGTTGACTCTGACACTGAGGTTCGAAAGCTAGGGGAGCAAACCGGATTAGATACCCGGGTAGTCCTAGCCGTAAACGATGCTCACTGGGTGTGGGTCGAAAAGATCTGTGCTGAAGCTAACGCGATAAGTGAGCCGCCTGGGGAGTACGTCCGCAAGGATGAAACTCAAAGGAATTGACGGGGGTCCGCACAAGCGGTGGAGCATGTGGTTTAATTCGATGCTAACCGAAGAACCTTACCAGGGTTGGACATTGTGATGGTAGTTGGTAGAGATATCAGCGACTTCTGCGAATGCAGGAGAGTTACAATCAGGTGGTGCACGGTCGTCGTCAGCTCGTGCCGTGAGGTGTTGGGTTAAGTCCCGCAACGAGCGCAACCCTTGCCGTTAGTTGCCAGCACGTAAAGGTGGGAACTCTAACGGGACAGCCGTCGACGAGACGGAGGAAGGAGAGGATGACGTCAGATAATCGTGCCCCTTATGCTCTGGGCGACACACGTGCTACAATGGTATGGACAGACGGCAGCAAAACCGAGAGGTCAAGCGAATCCGAGAAACCATACCTCAATTCGGATTGTAGTCTGAAACCCGACTACATGAAACTGGAATCGCTAGTAATCGCAGGTCAGCCAAACTGCGGTGAATACGTTCCCGGGCCTTGTACACACCGCCCGTCACGCCACCCGAGTTGGAGACGCCCGAAGATGGTGCCGTTAACCGCAAGGAGACAAACTATCGAGGGTGGAGCTAGTGAGGGGGGCGAAGTCGTAACAAGGTAGGTGTACCGGAAGGTGCGCCTGGATCACCTCCTTTCTAGGGAGACACTGGTCTTTTCTACTTTTCTCTATCCATTTTTGAGTGAACAAATTTGGGATATAATCCAAAAGCTCATTGAAAACTACATAGGAGAAAAAAGTAAGTCCAAAGGAAGAAGGGCATACGGGGAATGCCTTGGCGGCTGGAGGCGAAGAAGGACGTAGCAAGCTGCGAAAAGCTGCGGGGAGATGCAAGCGATCATAGATCCGCAGATATCCGAATGGGGAAACCCAATAATGCCGAAAGGTAGGCGAACCCGGGGAAGGGAAACATCTTAGTACCCGGAGGAAAAGAAATCAACGAGATTCCGTTAGTAGTGGCGAGCGAAAGCGGAGGAGCCAAAACTTATGCACAGATACAGCACACGGGCGATTGTGCATGAGGGTAGCGGGAAAGCGTTCGGAGAACCGTGAGATATCCGATCCGGTAAAGTGTATAGGCGAAGTATCTGGGAAGATACGCTGAAAAAGGTGAAAGCCCTGTAGCTGAAATGCACGTAACGGATATGCTTATCCCAAGTAGAGTCAGACACGAGAAATCTGGCTTGAATCAGGGGTGACCACACTCCAAGGCTAAATACTACCAGCCGACCGATAGTGAAGAAGTACCGTGAGGGAAAGGTGAAAAGGACCCCGGAAGGGGAGTGAAAGAGTACCTGAAACCGTATGCCTACAGGAAGCGGGAGCGAAAGTGACCGCGTGCCTTTTGAGTAATGTGCCTGCGAGTTATGGTTATTGGCGAGGTAAAGCCGATAAAGGCGGAGCCGAAGGGAAACCGAGTATGAATAGTGCGCAAGTCAATAAGTATAGACCCGAAGCCAGGTGAGCTACGCATGTCCAGGATGAAAGTATGGTAAAACATACTGGAGGTCCGAACCGGTGGATAGTGAAAAATTCTCGGATGAGATGTGGGTAGGAGTGAAAAGCTAACCGAACTTGGTGATAGCTGGTTCTCCCCGAAACGTGTGTAGGCACGGCCTCGTTAAAAGAAAGTAAAGAAGGTAGAGCACTGATTGGCGTAGTGGGGCGACCTATGAAACCAGTCAAACTCCGAATGACTTTACTGGATGAACGGGAGACAGACTGTGTGGGATAAGCTGCATGGTCAAAAGGGAAACAGCCCAGACCGCCAGCTAAGGTTCCGAATAAATAGCTAAGTGTGAAAGGCAGTGATTTTTTAGAGACAGCCGGGAGGTTGACTTAGAAGCAGCCATCCTTTAAAGAGTGCGTAACAGCTCACCGGTAGAGAAAGAATGCGCCGAAAATGTAACGGAGCTAAAGCTATTAACCGAAGCTGCGGAATCAGGGAACTGATTGGTAGGGGAGCAATGTGCAGTAGGGAGAAGATAAACTGTAAGGTTTATTGGACGAAGCACAAGAGCGGATGTAGGCATGAGTAACGAGATATAAGTGAGAATCTTATACCCTTGAAGCCCAAGGGTACCTGGGGAAGGGTCGTCCACCCAGGGTAAGCCGGTACCTAAGGGGAACCCGAAAGGGATAACCGATGGAAAACGGGTTAATAATCCCGTGCCTGTATATTATGAATTGTAAGCGGTGACGCAGAAGGCGGATACGCGAGTTCTAGTGGCATGAACTTTTAAGCAGTAATACCGAAGAAGTCTGCAGGGAAGTCCACAGACAGAGGAGGAGCTGCGAATACAAGACCGCAAGGTCAAGGGGTAGTAGTCACGCTGCCAAGAAAAGCCGCGTACAGTGCTCGAATAATATACAGACCGTTCTGAAAACCGACACAGGTGGGCAAGCTGAGAAGGCTAAAGGGAGCGGAAGAACCTCCGTTAAGGAACTAGGCAAAATGACCTCGTAACTTCGGGAAAAGAGGTGCTCCTAAAGGTGTCAAAACCGGAAGGAGTTGCAGTGACAAGGCCCTGCCGACTGTTTACCAAAAACACAGGTCTATGCGAATTCGGAAAGAAGAAGTATATGGACTGACGCCTGCCCAGTGCTGGAAGGTTAAGGGGAGTGGTGCAAGCTACGAACCGAAGCCCCAGTAAACGGCGGCCGTAACTATAACGGTCCTAAGGTAGCGAAATTCCTTGTCGGGTAAGTTCCGACCTGCATGAATGGCGTAACGAGTTGGGCGCTGTCTCAACGGAGGATCCGGTGAAATTCCAGACTGGGTGAAGATGCCCAGGACCCGCAGTTAGACGGAAAGACCCCATGGAGTTTTACTGTAACTTGATATTGTAATTTGTTGTTATGTGTACAGGATAGGTGGGAGGCGGAGAATCAAGGTCGTCAGATTTTGAGGAGCCGACGGTGGGATACCACCCTCATGATAATGGATTACTAACTATTGTGTATGAAGAGTACAGATAGGACAGTGTTAGGTGGGCAGTTTGACTGGGGCGGTCGCATCCTAAAGAGTATCGGATGCGTGCGAAGGTAGGCTCAGGTTGGTTGGAAATCAACCGTTGAGTGCAAGGGCAAAAGCCTGCCTGACTGCGAGACTGACAGGTCGAGCAGAAGCGAAAGCTGGTCCTAGTGACCCGGCCGATCCGAGTGGAAGGGCGGTCGATCAACGGATAAAAGTTACCCTGGGGATAACAGGCTAATCACGCCCGAGAGTTCACATCGACGGCGTGGATTGGCACCTCGATGTCGGCTCATCGCATCCTGGGGCTGAAGCAGGTCCCAAGGGTTGTGCTGTTCGCACATTAAAGCGGTACGTGAGCTGGGTTCAGAACGTCGTAAGACAGTTCGGTCCCTATCTGCTGTGGGTGAAGGAAGCTTGAAGGGAGTCGCTTCTAGTACGAGAGGACCGAAGTGAGTGTACCTCTGGTGAACCAGCTGTCAGGCCAATGGCAGGAGCTGGGTAGCTAAGTACGTAACAGATAACCGCTGAAAGCATCTAAGCGGGAAACTGACCCTAAGATGGAGCTTCCCATTCGAAAGAAGTAAGGGTTGTTCGAGACTAGGACGTTGATAGGTCGCAGGTGTAAGTGCAGTGATGTATTGAGCCGAGCGATACTAATAGCCCGAGGCTTTGGACTTGTTTTCTCCTATGTAGTATTGAGTGAACTTTTAGGGGTGAGGATACCGTGTCGGGATACACCCAGCTCCATCCCGAACCTGGCCGTTAAGCCGGCACGGGCCCATGGTAGTACGTTGGCAACTTCGTGCGAGAGTAGGTATCGCCCCTTCACTTTTCCCCAGTCTTTTTTAGACTGGGGTTTACTTTTATATAATTGTCAAAATTGAAATACCGCAGAAAATATTCTGCGGTATTTTTTTATTTAATTTTACAAATGTCGAATAATTATTTGGAGGTAGTAAGGGGGTGAAGCTTCTGGGATATCTAAAAAAAGAAGTAACTACCAATGTATATAGATTTATAGATCCTTCCAATCCGGAACGCTTTGTATTAAGCCCCAAAGTCGTAAAAGACAGATATGAAATAACGGATCTGCTTTCCAATGCTTCTGGTTTTGGACTTGTTTTTATTGCTAAAGATACAAAGCTTTTAAATAAGAAAGTTCTTGTAAAAGCAATCAACTATAAAAAAGCTTTCAATAAAAATAGCCTAGATGCAAAAGAAAAAATTCTTCTAAGAAGAAAAAACTTAAAGCTTGAAAGTCAGATACTTTTAAAACTAAATAATTTAAACGTTGCTTCTGTTCCTCTGTTTATAGATTATATTGAAGGATACTCTCCCGCAATTCAATGGCCTGATGGTAATGTCGGTGTGGGAACACCTGCCTTTAATGAGTTAGCAATGAATGAGCCTTACTTTTTTCTTCAATATATAAAAGGTCAGACACTTTCCGAAAAAGCTAAAAATACAGATAAAGACTCTTTATCATGGCAGATTGAAGTTTTACGTGTCGCACAAAGAATTTTGAATATTTTTGATGTAATTCATTCCGGAGATGAAAAGGTTGAGAGCTATATCTATCAGGATCTTAAGCCGGATAATCTTATTGCCAGTCCCAACGGTACGTATACTCTTATAGATTTTGGAGGTGTTGCGCTTAATATGCCTGGCAAAAATTCCACATACAATAAAGGGATAGGCACTCCTGGGTATATGGCTCCGGAAATTGCAGATCCTGCTATAATGAAGATTGATAGAAGAGCTGATATCTACTCTCTTGGAGTACTTATATGGAGTCTTTTAATGAAAGAAGAGCTTATCAATTATATTGATGAAAGCGGAATTATAAAAAAAGTTGATCTTAGCAGCATTGAAGACTATGCTTATGAACCGGTATGTCGAATAATTGAAAAAGCTGTTCAAAAAGATCCCAACAAAAGATACAAAGATTCGTATCAGATGTATGGGAAGATATCGGATGCTTTGAAAAAGCTTAATAAAATTAACAGTTGTTTTAGAGAAGAGGAGATTATATGATAGCTTCTAACGATATTTTATGGCAAGAACCGAAAGTTCAAAGCATAGAATTTAGAGGCTCCTTTTTTGAGAAAAAAATTCTTAGGTGTGAAGAAAAATTCAAAAATAAAGATTTTATAGGATATACACTTTCAAACAAAACGCTTAACAGTCAAGAAGACTCTTTGACGCAGACAACAAAAGTATTCTATCCTTTAATAGACGCCATGAGCAAAGTAAACTCGAACATGCTGCCGGAGTTGATGGATGTGTTTGTCTGTGAATCAGACAATGCAAAAAAACTTGTACTAGTGATGGAGTATATAAAAGGCTATCCTTTAAAAGATGCTATTGATAAGTATCAGACATATAAAAAAAAACAAGCAGACTCTTATACTATTAATATTTCAAACTTTTCAAAACTCCTCAAAAAGCTTACATACTTTTCTGAAGATCTTTTGAATGAAGGATACTCTTACTTAGGATTCTTTCCCTCACATTTAATACTTCAAAAAAGTGATGTGCTGAGAATAACCGGATTAAGATTTATCATGAAGACAGTAAAAGGCATAGTAACAGATTCCAGGCTAAAGAGTTTGGAGAATGAGATTAAGTACAGTTTTATGCCGATGGAGCTCTACACCAAATTGTATGAAGAAAGTAAAGGTCCCATAGATGCACTTGCTGTTCTGGCATATCAAATAGGTATTCTGATTCTGTGGGTATATCATGGACAAAATCTTGGGAAGTATCGTATTTCCGACAACCAGATTGAACTGTCTGATGAGATATTTGAGATTATTCCCTATAAAGAAAGAGAAAAAGTATCAGATGCGGTCTGGGCATTGCTTGATCCTGATCCTGATATCAGAATAAACACTCTGCAAGAAATAAGAGATTGCTTAGAGTCACTTGAATAAATAACGTTTACTTTTAAAAAGGAGGAAGATCGAATTGAAGAAAGTATGTGCAATATGCTCAAAAGTTTTGTTTCCTGGTGATTTGGGTTATGAAGAAGAGTTCTGCGAATGCGGAGGAACTTATACTGTTATTGATGATGGTATGCAAGAACCGCTCCTAAAAGAAGATAACAATACGACTGTTGTGGTTGAAGCTCCTGAACCGAGTGAAAACTCTGAGAGGCCTGAAGAATATTTAAAGGACTTTGGTTTTATGCCTATGATAGAGGTGTACAAGGAAAAAAACAAATTATTTACATTTAATATTGAGTACGACGAGATAACGATAGGCAGAAAGACTTCCAGATCATTTCCCGAGATTGATCTTTCTATATATGATCAGAATAAATACTTAAGCCGCAATCACCTTGCTGTTTTAAGATTAAACGATAAATACTACGCAAGGTTATTGTCATCTCAAAATATTTCCTATTTAAATAACTCTGTTATGAAGTATGATGAAGACTACGAATTAAAAGACGGAGATAAGATCATTCTCACCAAAGAACTGGGGATAATAGTCAGAAACATCTAAAAAGGAGGGTATAAGCTTGAGCTTTATAAACCGGAAGGAAGACACCGTACTAATGTACACATACGAAAATATTAACTGGAGCTTTGAATATACAATATTTAAAGTAGAACCGCACATAAACGGTTTAAATTACCCTATTGATACAAAAAAACCTAATGAAGCAAAGTTCATAGTTTCAAAAGGATATAAAAGTATAGACGATCTTCATATGCAGAGCATAGAGCATAAACTTCAGTTTTTGTATAAACTTTATTCAATACTGTTAGAAATAGAAAGTCAAGGATACAAAGTATATAATTTTGACTTGGAAAGCGTAGTATATGATGAAAAAGGCGATCCTTGCATAATGCTTTTTTATCCTGTTTATTCTATAAAAGACAGCAAAGAGATAGTAAACAATCTGGATGGTTTTATTAAAGTTGATCCAAATAAAGCCACAAACAGTTTTATTCTTGCAGAAATATTTGGAGAAATACTTTTTCCTAAAGAGTATAAAAAGATAAGCGATAAAAAAATGAAAATAAAATTCTTTAAAGAAAAAATGTGTGAAGTACCTTACAGCAAATATCTGAGAGATTTTTATAACTGGCACAAAAAGGCTGTTTCCAACAAATACTCTCTTACAGACTCTTACGAAGAGTTTAAAAAAGCATACAAAAAAATGAAAGAAAGAAATGAAAAAAAAACGCAAAAATTAAGTCTGATCAAGAGAACCGGTAGAACTTCAGAGGGAATAGGAAAACTGAAAGAATCGGATGAAACCAAAAGTGAAGAGGAAGTAAACCAAGATGCATTTTATATGGATGTAGATCAAAAAGAAAAAATTGCTATAACAGTTGTTATGGACGGTGTAAGCACAGCTTCCGTAGGAAATGGCAATATGGCCAGCAGCATTCTTAAAGAAACAGTGACAAAACTCTGGGGCAATCTCAAGAAAGGAGATATTAACGACAGTACAGTTGAAAAATTTGTCAGAAAAATTATATATGAAGCCTCAGGGAAAATAATAGAATATGCAAACGAGTATAAGACAGAAAACACTAAAGCAAACGATATAATGGCAAGCACAATTGCCGGGGTGATAATTAATGGCAGTAAAGCGTATATATTTTCAGCAGGAGATTCAAAGATATACATAAAAGGAAAAGATTATTTTTTCCCGCTGAATCCCGAGCATAACAAACAAACAGAAGAGCTTTTAAAAGGCAAAGAAGTTCAAAATGAAAGCTCCCCCATAACAGAGTGTGTTGGGAAAGCCTTGCTAAAAAACAATAACTTTGTTTTTAACCCTGTAAAATGCTATATCTCAGCATTTGATATTCTTGCTGATGAAGATATAATAGTTTGCTCAGACGGGGTCTTTGATTTTTGGAAAGGTTTTGACTGGTCTGAAAAAGAAGACAACTTTTTCAGTGACTATACAAAAATGGAAGAGCAGTTCAAACAGGTAAAAAAAATTTCCTCAAGAATTCTCAGTACTCTTGATCAAAATATGGTAGGAGATAATATCACAATTACCATACTCAGACCCGTTTTTGAAACAGAGCAGAGGTCAAATGTCGATTAATAACTTGAACATACACACAGGAGGGATAAAAATTGGATAAATCATTATTGGTTGTTCCGTGCTTTGATAATCCGTACATATGTGCTACAGAAAAAGAGAAAAATGTGGTTTTATCTATAAAGGTTCAGCCTGAAGAAGGGTTGGAGGGAGGCACAACAACATCTACCGGGATAGATTTTTGTATTGTACTTGATACAAGCGGTTCTATGACAGAAAGAATATCAGATGACAAGACATCTGAACGAAAAAGGGATCTTGCTATTAAAGCAACCAAAAACTTATATGACTTCATAAGACCTAACGATACAGTATCTATGATTTTCTACGACTCTTTTTCACGGACAATACTGGATCATGAAAAAAATATCAGCAGAGCAATATTTGATGAAAAAGTGGAAGAATCTCGTTGTTACAGCGGAGGCACAAACATAACAAATGCACTCATGGCAGCCACAGATCTGATGACGAAGAAATTAAGCCCTAACATGAAAAAGGTAATATTTCTCACAGACGGAAAAACAGTTGACGATACCGAGGCTGATGCAATAAAAGCTGCAATATTGCTTGCAGAGAAAAAAATTTCAATAACAACGCTTGGTATAGGAAAAGACTTCAACTTTAACTTTATTCTGGAGCTTGTAAAACCTTGCAAAGGAACAAGCGATTCAATAGAAAAGGAAGAAGAAGCCATCCAGGTATTTGAAAAAACATTAAAGAGAAGTCAGAACATTGTTTTAAATGATGTTGAGCTTGAACTTAATGTTTCAAACGAAGTAAGAGTCAATGAGTACTTCCGTTCTGTGCCTCAGACAACGTACATGGGGAAGGTTCCACTTAAATCAGACAGAAAGTTTGTAATAAGACTTGACGATATCGAGAAAAACAGATATTACGAGTACCTCTTTGAAATAACTATTCCCACTCCTAACAAAGAGTATGAAGGAAAGTTCAGAGTGGCAAAGTCAGTTCTCAAATACACAGTTGTTTCGACAAACCAACCCGTTGAAAAAAGCTGTGACATACTCATAGATATAACCAAAGACGAGGAACTTGCAGAAAAAGAGTACAGTACCATAAAAACCACGTATAAAAGATGCATAATACAAAAGCTGGATAACCAGCTTAACGACTTCCTGGCAAATAAAGACCACAGTAATGTAATAAGGATTTTGAAAGAGCTTATATCAAAGACCCAGGAAATAGACGAAAATGAAAGATCAGACTACTACAAGAGTATGTACGAAGAGTATATAACAACCAATCAAATCTCCCAGCAAAAGCTTAACAGTGCAACCAAAAGCTCAACAATAATAAACGGAGACGGGCTTATAAACGAAAATCAGCAGGAACCACCCGATATATTTTAAACAAACCTCTAGCCGTGCCCAAAGCACGGCTTCTTTTTCAGGAGGCAATGAATGTTTATTGTTATGACGTACGATATCGGAGAAAAAAGAGTATCCAAGGTTCATAAAATAACCAAAAGATATCTTAACTGGGTTCAACGGTCAGTATTTGAAGGTGAGATCACCCAGTCCAAGTACAACGAACTGAGAAATAAAATACTAAACGTAATAAACAAAAAAGAAGACTCGGTTAACTACTACAAAACCAAGTCCAAAGCATACGTATCCATTACAAACGATGGAACAGAAAAAAACCATTATGAAAGCATGATTTAGGTGAAAAATGACAGTAGACATAAATAAGTACTTTGTGGAGTACTACCGTTTTTTAACCGGAGACACGCTTGAAGAAAAAAAGAGAATAAAGTGCATTAACCCGATGCACCAGGACAAAAGACCTTCAATGGTTTTCTATACCACCAGAACACCTCACCTATACTGTTTTGGATGCCAAAGACTTTTTAATATCTATGATATAGGCAGTATTCTTGCAGGGAAAAGTCCGGAAGAAGTTGAAACCGACATTTATACACATATTGATCCATCTGCAGATCCTCAGAAAATTAAAGATCTATCATCCTGGATGCTTATGATACTTAACGAAATAACAGATATGGCCAGCCAAGAGCTCAACACCAAACTATCTCTTGAAGGGCGAAGCTACCTTGCCAAAAAAGGTATAAACCAGGAACTGTGCATGAAATATAGCATAGGTCACATCAACAAAGCAGATGCGTTCATAAACAGATTAAAACAAAAAATATCAGATGATACATATGCACAGATAGATAAACACTTCTACATAAAAAACAATCTTAGAAACAACAGCATTATCTTTCCTCTGAAGGAAGAAGGAAAAACCATAGGTCTTTGCACAAGACTGTTGGACGATAAAACTCAAAAATACATCTCTTCCAAAAATTCAATTCTTTTTCAGAAAAAGAAATTTTTATACAATAATCAAGTTTTGAAAAACATTAAAGAAGATACAATTTACCTTACGGAAGGGATAACAGACAGTATTAAACTCAGCCAGGAAGGATTTAAAGCAGTAAGTCCACTCGGGCTGAACATAAGCACAGAACAGATGGACCAGATAAAAGAAAGCCAAGTCCGGAAAATATATATGATCTTTGATCCGGACGATGCAGGAGTAAAAGCTTTTATAAAGTTCATAGATACAACAGCTTCGGTAGGACATGACCTTAAATACTATACCGTATACGGTCTGGATACAGATGTAGATGAGTATATTCAGCGTGAAGGATCGCAGGGAATAAGAAAACTCATAAAAGAAAATACCTATAGCTGGTCAGAATACTATGCGGCATTCAGTCCTGCTTTAAAGAAAAAAAATCAATATGATCAAATAATAAAAACCATGGCAATGGAAGCACCGGAAAAGTTTGAAAACCTTTCAAAAATACTTTCTCAAAGCTGGCAAATATGCCATAAAGAATATAAAAACGAACAAGAAATAAAACAAGACCTCATCCATCAAAAGACATTGCTCATAAACGAAAAGAAAAAGAAACTTGAAACAGAGATATGCTATTACCAGCAAGAAATGAAAGAACTGCTTAATCAACAGCTGGAACTCATACAAGAGGTTAGATAAAATGGAAAGCATAAAAATTTTTTCATCCGGAGAGCTTAAAAGACATGACAATACACTGGTTTTAATCACAAAAGATCAAAAAAAGAGCATCCCTGTAGAAAATGTTGAAGATATAAAAGTGTTTTCAGAGATTATCCTAAATAAAAGAACTTTAGAATTTTTAACCAAAAAAAACATAACAATGCATTTTTTCAATTTCGTAGGGAACTACATAGGTACATACTATCCCCTTGAATTCAATCAAAACGGCGAAGTATTTCTTAAACAAGCCGAACACTATGTTGAACTGAACAAAAGAATGGAACTTGCAAGATCATTTGTTGTAGGAGAAATGATGAACCTTGAGTACAACCTTCAAACTTCAGGTATTAAAAAAGAAAGCATTAAAATAAGCCCCAAAATACTCCAGATAGAAAAAAGCCGTACTGTAGAAGAACTAATGATTGTGGAAGCCGGTATAAGACAAGAGTATTACAAAGAGTTTGATAAGCTTACCAACAATCCCGACTTCAAGTTTGAAAAAAGAACCAAACAACCTCCGAAAAACGAGGTAAATGCGCTTATAAGCTTTGGCAACTGCATGATGTACTCAGACATACTAAAATGCATTTTCAAATCACATCTTGATCCTAGAATCGGGTACCTTCACTCAACAAATCAAAGAGGCTTTACACTTAACCTGGACATATCAGAGATATTCAAACCTATAGTTGTCGATCAAACTATATTTCACATAACCGGTCAAAGATTACTAACCAAAAAAGATTTCAGAACCTTTGAAAACGGAGTGTACCTTAACGAAGAAGGCAGGAAAAAATTCATTACCGAGTATGAAAAACAACTCAAAAAAACAGTATTTTCAAGAGAAAAAGGAAGATACATGAGCTACAAACTTCTTATGCAAAGCGAAGTATATAAAATTGAA
>Ga0209201_1000399_pt1 | contig 62892 bp, 80 predicted proteins | sample AD_UKC055_MetaG_FD_184411 | JGI IMG/M metagenome (GOLD analysis project Ga0209201, IMG submission 184411) | Active sludge microbial communities of municipal wastewater-treating anaerobic digesters from USA - AD_UKC055_MetaG (SPAdes) (version 2) | ecosystem: Engineered > Bioreactor > Anaerobic >...
GCTTAATCAAACCCCATATTTTTTATCAACGCTTCTTTTGTTCCCTCGTTTATCGTTTTTTCTTTTCTTATTCCTTGTGCCCATAATTTTTTCGCCGTTGTTTTATCTCCTGTGTACCAGTGACATAATCCCAGTTCTAATAGTGCGGTTTGCCAGTCTATGTTTTCTGCGAAAAGCCCAACATCTTTTAGTTTTCTCACTTTCATCAATTCGTCGCCGAACAATTTTCCAAGTGCGAAATTCCCACTTCTTCTCAATACACATAGTAACTCCATCAAAGCTTCTTTTCTCGTTTTGTCCATCTCATAGCAGTTCATATAATCTAGGATAGCCCTTTCAGGCTCTCCTAAAGTAGATTCCAATCTAGCGGCCATCAACATGGAATAAACTGCTTCTTGGTTCCACCCATCTTTCATCTTTGCTCGTTTTTTGTACTCTATTATAGCTTCGTGAAAACGAGATGCTGATCTTAATGATTGAGCCAAGTAAAATTGGTTTCTTGGTATCGTTAAATCAGTTTGTTTCATCACTTCTACGTGGTTGTTGTATTTGCCAGTTTCATCACACCAAGAACCTCCATCTGCGTTGTGCTTTATTGTTGCATCTTCTATTATATGTGTTGTTATTGGTAAGTTGTCTGTCGTTGTCGGGTATTCGTGCAATTTTCCCACATAAATCCAATTTCTTTTCATCGAGAAAAGTCGTCGCTGGTTGAATTTTATGTTTCCTGTTTCTATTCCAATCTCTGAACAGTCTCTTCCATTCAGTGTTATTGCATTTATTTTACCGGTTATTGTATCGTCTGCGTCTAACACTAACATCGCGTCTGCTTTCAACGATGCGCGTGCTTCTCTGAAGCACGCTGAACGATTTTCTCCGAAGTTTTTCCACTCAACTTGTTTTATAATCCCGGTTATGTTCCAATCGCGCATCAGTTTTTTTATTATTTCAACTGTGTTGTCACTGCTTCCCGTGTCGTGTATACAGAAAGTGTTGAATACACCTCGTGCACTTGTTAAACATCTCTCTATTACATCGGCTTCATTTTTCACTATCATTGTCAAACATATCTTTTCCACTTACAACCACTCCCAGACTATGCAATTCTTACATAGAGGAATTTCATCAAATCTCTTCTGCATATGCATTTCGCGTAGTTCGTTGAATTTATCACTATTCCATATTTCTATCAGTGGCGTGTTTTTTGCATTTCCCAGTACAATCTCTTCGTTGAAATCTATGCAGCATGGCACCACGTTCCCGTTTGAGTGTATGTTTAAGCTGTTCCAAAGCCGCGCACATGGTGCGCGGCTCGTGTTTGGCCCACGCTGTCTGTTTCTTTGTGTCGTTATTGCGCCATGAAATGTGTCATATGGCACTATTTGAATTCCATTTGCTATTCCGTTATATGCATCGACTAGTTCTTTTCCTTCTAACCCGCTTATCCACTGCATCGTTATTATTGGTTTTCGTCGGCACGTTGAATTTCTATACCTGATCAATTCATTTAGTTTCTTTTTCGTGCTGTCTTCTTTTAGTCCCGGTTGATATTTGTGTCCATATAAGCTTATCATCATGTAGTCTAATGTTCCATCATCTACTATCTTTTTCAGTTCTATCATATTTGCATTGTGCATTGATGTGTATATCGTTGTTTCTGTTCGCCAATTGGTGCGTTTTATCTCCATCAGAATTTCACGCAATCTCGGTTCCAAAAGTGGGTCTTGCATTAGAAATGGGCACATGTTTGTTGCAGTTGGTGCACATTCGCGTATTATTTTGCTTATTAGTTCATTGCTCGCTTGTTCTCGTTGTTTCATTTGGTCATGTGGGCAAAACACGCAATGTTGATTGCATATTGTGTTTGTTTCAAATTGAATGAAGTTTGGTAGTAACATTGTCATCCTCTCCATTGCCTGTTTGAAGCAATTTTGTTCCTTTTGTTATCATTTGTGTCTTCTTTTTTATGTTGTGCGTCATTGGATTTTTTGTTTGTTCGTTAGGTATAAATTCTCTTCGGCTTTGTTTTATACCATGGATTCATCTATCTCCTCTCCGGCGTCCCCCACCGCGTTTGCTCTTTACCAAGAGCTTAATCGCAAGCTCGATTTGATCCTTACCGATTATGTACCCAAGGATTACTGCAATGAATATCGTGCTCGTTGTCTCAATGAAGGTGGTAAAGATCATCGTGAGATATTCGAAAGGCTCAAAGAATGTGAGAGGGCTTGCAGTGTCTTCGATGCGGTTAGTGGCGATATACCATCCGAGGCGGATATTCTTAGGGCGAAGGCCGAAGCGGAAGGAAACGCCGCCGCCTCCGCGCGTGCGGAAGACATGGCTATAGCTTCTCGTATAGACTCTGTTGATCTTCGTCTTAGTGGAATTGAAGAAAAACTGAAAATCTTGGATGCTTCTTATTGGAGTGCTTGTCACATTCGCACTTTTATAAAAAATAATAAAATAGTTTCTGTTGCTCTTGGCGCTGTCGCACTATCTGTGTTGGATGGATACGTCACATTTGTTCTTGTTCTTCTTGGAAGATTGCATGATTTCGTGTGGACATGACGCGAGCCAGCGAAGCTGGCTCGCTTTATATCCCAACTGGTATTATGTCCCTGGAAACGGTGGAATTAAACCAATCTGCCCAGTGAATTTCTGTACATGTTCTTGATATGCTTCTGGTCGAGTTACTTGAATAGTCTGTCTTATCATCATTGCATCCCATTTCATGTCACCTGTTATCGAAAAGCATTCTTGAAAATAGTTTAGTGAATTTGGTTGTCCAAGATTGCTCAATTTTACTTGCGATTGGATCAGCAGACTGTATATTTTGATTGGTTCTAGCTTTTGCATATTCAATCTTCTTCTCCCTTGTATTTAATTCATTGCCATCCTCTCCTCTCGAATTCCTTGAATCTCTCTATTGTGTGAATGAAACCCAGATGTTGAATTGTGTTGAAGTCTGTTCCTAATTGCTCGCAAGTTGATGCCGCGCTGTCTATTATCAGTGTTGTTTCTGTTTCTATTGTTTTCATGTCTCCATCTATCTCAAATCCACATCGGTTTTCTCTTTCTAACAAGTCTATCAGTATTGCTGCGTGGTACATGGTTGTTATACAGTTCCCTTCTATCGAGTCCCACAATTCTTTATCTGGTTCGGTTTCTTCTATGTCGTTTTCTACTTGTATCAGTCTACATTGCATTATCACGTCGCCTATTGCAAGTTCCATCTCTTTTTGGTAGATGTGCGCGTCATCTGGAAATCTCAACATACGCCCATAGCATTTCACCATGTCTCCCACGTTTGATATTAGGTACGATGCTCTGCAAAAAGGTGAAGGATTGTCCTTTTCGTGCATCTTCAGGATTTTGCCGTATTTTATCATTTTTAACACCCGTGAAATGTTTCTACTGGTTTCACGTTCATTGCGTCAATTAAATCGTATTCGTATATATGAAGCGAGTCGTTTTTGTCTACTATTCTCGCTATATGACAGTTCGTTGGTTTGAATATTTCTCTGTTTAACATATCCACCAATGCGATTAAGTTGCTTTGCCATGCTCCAAATAAATCTCTGCTTCGCCAGTCAAAATGCAGATCTATATAGTTTCCTTCATACCATTGCCACCAGATTCGTTGCAGGCATGGCGATGATGTCACATATGTGCCATCTACTTCTTCGTCCCATGTTGTTAATTGCATGAAATTTGATTTCACCTGTGTTTTTATTACTGTCTCTAGTGTTTCCAGCGCGATTGGCATTTGTTCCCACATTCTTTCTGCGTACAAGTAGTCGAAGTGTCCTTCGTCGTTGCGTTTTTCATTTCTCCACTTATTCACCGCGTCGGCTGTGAACTCCTTGCAATATTCTTCTAGTCGTTTTCCTCCGAATTTGTATTGTGGATGTGTTTGTTTGTTTTCTATTTGCCCTATTGCTTGTGATGAAAGTGTTCCTGTCAGAATTATCGTTTGAATTGAGTCTAATGCTTTTTTGCTGTATTCTTTTGATCCAAATGTTAGTTTTGTCTGTGGTTGTTTTAATACGTTTTGAATCGCTCTGTACCACGCATCGTGGAAGTTGGTTGATTCTATAGTGTATATTTGTGAAAATTTCATCTTTATCCCATCCAATTACAACACATGCTTAAGTTTGTTCTCCAATCTGTACTGTTGTTTATTGTCATCAATATCGATTCGTTGATTGTTTCTCCCGATGCAATTTTTAGAAATATTAGAGTTAGTATAACCCATACTAAAAGCATTAGTCTTTCTTTCAAGTTTCCAATGCTCATCCGAACACCTCTCCATACAATTTAATCCTCATCTGTGCATGATCTCGTAACCATTTACCTTGATCAAGTACATCAATTATCAGTGCGTGTTTTTTGGTATCTGTTGTTCTCAGTGCCCTTCCTATCTTTTGGATTTGTGCGCTTTCGCTCTTTCCCCCACCCGCTAGTATGATACAATCTAATGTCGGTATATCTGAACCTTCATTAAGCAATGTCGATACCATCACTTTCATTTTTCCTTGTTCAAATTCTCTCATTGCTTGCATTCTTTCTTCTTTTTGTGTTTTCCCATGTATAAACTTTGAACCATTTATCATCGCTTCCAGTGTTTTTCCATGTCTAATCTGGTTCACTGTTATTAGTACAGAAAGTCCTTCTTTTTCTAATGATTGTGCTTTTTGCGCAATCATCTGATTGCGCATGGTGTTCATGGTAATATTGTTCTTGTACATCATTGCGTATGTGTTTCCACCTGATCCGGGTGGTGCATTCATGTATTCGATCTTTGGTTTTGCTAACACTCCTGCTGCGATCAATTCCTTTATTGTTGCCACTTTTACAATTGGTCCCATCGCTGCAAACATTTTCATTTCGTTTCCATCTTCACGAGTTGGGGTTGCAGACAGTCCCAATTTGTAATATGCGTTTGATTTCATTACTATGTCATATGTCTGATCTGCTGGAAGGTGGTGTACTTCGTCTACCACGATGAAGTCGAAGTAATTTATATCGAATCTTTTATCTTTTGCTATTGTTTGGACCATTCCTATTGTAATTGGCTTAATTTCTTTTATACCATCTCCATAAATTCCTGGTTCATAGTCCAGTGTCTTTTGTATTCCGTTTTGCCATTGTTCCATCAGGTTTTTCTTGTGTACAAGTATCAGTGTTTTTACTCTAAGCTCGTTGATCAGGTACATAGCCAATAGAGATTTCCCCGATCCTGTTGGCATCATCAAGATTGTCCCAAGCCCATCCCATAATCTAGGGAGTGCCTTCACCACGGCCTCATCCTGATGAGATCGAAGATCATAACCTATCCAAGTTATGTCGTCTAACAAAGTGCTGTTATGAGGCGCTGAAGGCCATCCTGAGACACGTAGTTCTACTCCTATCGGTTTTAGAATTTCTCTCACTGACTCAAGCAATCCCATCGGAAAATAGTATTGTCCATTTCTCATTTTGCTCAATAGTCTTATGGTGCAATCCCACAACGCGGGTGCACATTTCTCTCCACATCGCTTGCAGTAGTCCGAAGTCGCTTTAGATTGAAGTTTCCACCAACCACATTTTTTGCATGACCACATTCGATTGTCGATGTGTTCTGCGTTTTTGATTTTGTAGCTCGTGGCTTTGTCTATGATGGAAAATATATGTGGTGAAAGTTTTGAGTCGATTATGATGACAGGGCGTGATTCGTGTTTGTGTGCTTCTATTCGAATGTTTCCACTTCCTCTTTCAAGAAGTATATCTCACTTGTCGATTCGTTCAGTTTTATTCTATACCCGATGTTGGTTTCTTCTACGATTTCTCCGAATTTTCCATAAAAATTCGATTGATCGTTTACTATCGCGGCTTCTCTCATTTCGGTCCTTGCCTCTTTACGTATAGTTCATATGTCGCTGTCACTGTTTTATCTGCTACTTCGTCTATCTCATTTTTAGACATGTCCTTTTCTGCTTCTGCCAGTGTTACCCCAAGTCTTCCTTCTTCTGCCAGTTTTTGTATGAACAGTGGGTTTATGTCTAGCAGTTTCTTTGTGTTGATCTTTCTCACCGTTCGTGTGCTCTTTAGAATTGATATGGTTCCATTTTTACTGCTGAATTCTTTTTTCTTCCCCTTTGTGAATTGGTTTGGTCCCCATCGAGCTTCGTCTATTTTCATTGCGAACATATCGATTTCATTTTGTAGTGTGTTCATGAGTTCGTTTCTTTCCTCCGTTGTGCTTGTTATTCCTATTTCAAGTTTTCTTTCATTTATTTTGTTTTGTATTTTTTCCATTTGTTTTTCAAGTTTCTTCAGTTCTTCGTCCTTTGTTAGTTCAATTATATGTTCTCCTAGCATGTCTATAGTTTCTTGTAGTTCTCCCATTTGTGTTAGCATGTTGTCTTCTTCTGTTGTTGGTATCATTCCAGGTGTTATGTGTATTTCCATCGTGTCTTGTTTTGTCATCTTTGTTTTCTCCTCTCTTTGTTGTTTTTGTTTTTCTATAATTATTTCAAAGAATTTCTTTTGGTTTTCTGTGTATTCTTCACATCTATCATTACATTCTGAGCACCACACTTTGTTGTTACAGTGTATTACCATTGGTATAGTGTATGTGTTCATGTATGCGCATTTTCCAGTTTTCATAAAAACTCTTAGCGCCCCGCCTAGCGGGGCGCTGATAGTTTAAATTGTTAGATCTAATCCTATGTCTTCGGTTGGCAGTTCTGTTGCTTCTTCCACGGCTGTGCTTGAATACTCTCTGGTTTGCATCACTTCAGGTTTGATACCAAGTGCTTCGACGATTGATATAACATCGTGGTTGCTTATTCCGATATGTCGTTGAAGTGCAACACTTAATGCTCTTGTTACCGCCAGTTGGGCGAATGATGTTTGTCCGTCCGTCCGTGGCATTCTTGTTACTGATGCGAATCCTGGCGTTCTTTTTTTGTCATCCTTTACTATTACTGATGCCAATACTAGTTTTTCGTTTTCTGTGTAGTCATGTATTGACACTTCTGCGTCGTATGTCAATCCAAGCTGTACCATCACTTCGTCGTTGAAGTTGTCATTTAGTGCGTATGTCGTTTTCCCGTTGTATGTGTTTGACCAGAAGTGCCAAGGCTTGAATTCTATGTGTCTTAGATGTTCTGGGATTTTTGATTCACTTTGTTCACTCATCTGTTTTTACCTCCAGTAGACTCGCGTGTATCAGTTCTCTAGCCAGTTCTCCTGTTGTTGTTTTTTCTTTTTCTTTTAGTTTTATGAATTTTTCGTAGTCTTCTATTTCTAATCGTACATTTATTGGGTTTGAATATACTTTTCGTCTGCTCATGTTATATCACAACCGTTGAAATGAAAGTTGCGATTGGTATCGCAACTTTTAGTTGTTCACTCATTCGTCTCCAGTTCTGCTAACAGGTAGTCATATACTGTCTGTACTACTGCTTCGCTGTATGTTGGGATCAATTTAGTCTTCTTCAGGTCTTCCATGCTCACTGTTTTTAGTGCCTTGATCTTTTCTGATCTTGCTGCGGTTTGTTTTACCTTTCTCATGATTGATGCGTGGAATAGCATCTTCTTTTCTACTTCTTTTAAAGTGGTTTCATCTATCTCTGATGTTGCTTCTGGTGCTACTGTTTCTGGTGTCGTTTCTGGTGCTACTGCTTCTGGTGTTGCTTCTGGTGTTTCCTCTTCCAATTCTGGCGCATCTTCGATTGGCTTTTCTTCCTCTGCGGGCGTTTCCTCGATTACTTCGGTGGCGACTGTTTCTTTCTTCGGAAGCTGCTGTTGTCCCTGTAACACTTCATCTGGCTCGAATTCCGCTTCCATCAATGTGAGTGCATTGATATTCATTGTGTATCCGTTCTCGTCGTCTCCCAGGAATCTCGACACAGATCCGATTACAATTACTGGTCTATCTTCTATCGACGATGCCACGTATGCTGCTTGATCTTCCGGGTTTTCGAATCTCTCTACTGCTTCCTGGGCAAGTTCGTTGAAATCTTCGATGTCGATTGGTGTTCTGCCTACCATCAGCCCAGGCGCGTTCACTCTTATCCAGGCCATATTCTTTGACTTGCTGTTTCTGGTTCTCAGTGAGATTTGTACCCCCTCGGCTGAGATTTCCCCCGCCTTAGTCAGAACTTTTTTCCATATTGGCATTTTGTCTTCTTTGTTGAATTCTTTCATTGCGTTCGCGCCTGCCAGTACGCATCGCATTGCAATTGTCTTTGGTGGGTTATATTCTCCTAGTTTCAGTACCTTTCTCGCGTCTTCAATATCGAATGTGATCTTTCTGATGTTTTCTAACATTTCTTTTTCTGTTAGTGTTTTTCTTCCTATGACGTTTGCAACTTCCCAATACCTTCTCCCGTTGTATTCATCTTGGATTATTCTCAACTGGGCAATCGAGTTTACTGGAAGTCTTATCTTTTTATCTCCAGTGTCCACTTCTCCTCTCCACGTCTGAATTTCGATTCCTGTTCTTCCTGTGAATAACGCATTCACGATTTTCCCGTTCGTTCCGAGTTGTCTTGCGCCTACTATGATCCCCTTGATTTCTGTTGCGCTTTCGTCTACTTTCGCTTTTTTCAGGCGCTTCAGTGCGAACGATGCGGCTGTTTGAACTGAATATTTCGAGTATTCTTCTTGGGTTTCCTTTATGATTCTGTCTGCTGTTTCGGCTGGTACCGCGTCGTATGCGGTTTTGTTTGTTCTCAACACATGTTCCTTCAGGATTTCAAATGATTCTGCCTTTGTCATTTATTCACGCTCCAATATTTCTATTTCTTTCGCTTCCCCTAGGTGTCTCAGAATTTTTACTGGTCTGTTTCCTATGTATTCCAGTTCTATTCCTTTGTTTCTTATCATTGTGATTGTTTTTGGTGACGTTGTTCTTAGGTTTTCACTTGAACTCATCCAGATTCGTTTCAGTTTTGGTGCCAGTGTTAACATTTTTTCCGTGTTTTTTATTGATGGTCTGAATCTTAACAACACTACCTTTGTTTTATCGTTTAGGTGTTTCATTCCGAATGTGTTTTGCAATAATGTTCCTTTCATTTCCTCACCGGTTTCTCGATTAATTTTTTGGTATTTATTCTTTGCGGTTACTTAGTGCCAAATTTAGAGTGTCCTTTCCGTATGTCGATTTTCCTCTTCTCTCGTTCCACTTTGGCCGCATCAATTTGCTCTGTCTGAAGATGCGATCAATTTGGTGCATGGGGCAACCAATGTTTCCCAAGATCCTACAAAGGGCCAGATCTGCCTCTGATTGGCTGTCATATCCAAGGCCGCTCCAATTTCCTGTGAATAGCGATTCCACTTTTTTCGAATATTCTGTTTTCGCTATTCTGGCGAAAACCGAGTGGTCGTTGCATGTTTTTACTATCCAGTCTATCGCATCTTGGTTTTTTATCACCTCTGTGAAGTTTTCTAGTGGATCTAAGTTCATCGTCAGGTATCGATTTGCGTCGTAGATTTCTATTCCACCGTTGGCGTGTGATCCAATTTTGAACGAATGACTTTCTCCTGGCGTCACACCTTCCATGATGATGTGGATACCGGTTTTCGATGGTGATATCTCCGCGTAGCTTGCACATTTTTTCACTATTTCTTGCCAACCGTTCCATCGATGACATGAATCCAGGTCGATTCCCACGAATGGATCATCTTCCGTGAAGATGAATCCTATTCCATCAAAAAGGTCTTGGTTGTTTATGTATGAGTTGTAGGCGCGTTCGAATGGTTTGAAGCATTTTTTGTTCATTATTGATGTTGCTCGCCCATTCGCGCCTACTGGAACTTTTGTTTCACCGCTTTTTGATTCTGGATGTGTCACTTTTTTCCATAAAACCCATTGGTCACGTTCTATCAGTCTGTCGATTGACATATGGATCAGCGTCTTGTGCTTTGTTTTCCATCATCTCTGCCATCAGTCGTAGATCGTTTGCTTTATTGTGTTGTGCCAATCGCCATGTTATCAAAGCGGCTGCTTTTTCCTTTTCGCCCCACCCTTTCATCACATCGTATATGTTTATTCCATTTATGATGCGAAGCATTGTGATGTTTATTCGTGCTTGTGATTCAAGTGAGATGTTTATTTTGTCTGATTTCTCTAATTTGTTCTTGATCTTTAGTTTTAGTGTTTTTGCTTGTGGTGTTCTTTCTTGTAATCGTAAGATGTCGTTTATTAACATTTGCATTCCGAATTCATCTAAATTCTCTAGGAACTGAGCTGGATATGTTATATATCCTTCTATTTCTAGGATTGGTTGTTTCTTCAGTTCATCGTATGTCCAGTTTATCTTGTGTTTTATTCTTTTGTCTACTCCGATTGTATCTCTGTGTTCTCTTATTTTGTTTACTAATAACTTCTCGTCGTGTTCTGTTATCTCACGCCTGTAAATTACACTTATTCCGTTTGTAACCAGTTGCTTTGCCATTTTTATGTCGTTTTCTCGTGCTGCCCATAAAATCACTTGCATTTTACTTCCTCCCACTCATCGCCTGTCTCTTTTACCAGGATCGGCATTTCGGTTTTGAAGATTCCCGATGTTCGAAGTTTGGTTATTATTTCTGGTGCGTTGTTTTCTTCTATCTTCAGTTCGACGAATTCTAGTCCAGTCGCGTTCAGTTTGTTTCTCAGTTTTCTGCAATTCGGGCAGTTTTCTGTCGTGATTAAGATGTACATGTTATTCCTCTTCAATTTCTTCCACGTCTACTATTTTATAGATGTCTTTCCACGCTTTATTGCATCTGTAACATCGTACTTCTGCAATAAAGTCGTCATTTTCTAAGTGCACCATGTCTGAATCTACTTGATCTGTTTGTCTGCAATATGGGCATATCACGCCCTCGGATCTTATGTATTCTTTTTTCTGTTCATCTGATAGCGTCATTTTGTAATCCCCTTTGTAAGCAGTACATGTGTATCTATCACGTCTCGCTTTAGCGAGACGTGATGTCTAGGCGAGGACTTTTATTAAGGTTTTCGTGTTTCCTGCCATTTGTGCTACTTCTCTTCCACGTTCGATTCCAAATCCTTTTGCCGCCTGAGTCATTCCGTTCATTACTTGGAATACTGTATTTTTCTCTTCTGGTGTCACGGTCGTGTCTCCCATCATTGCGGCGATTATTGCGTCCTCCTCACTCTTTGTTAACTTGTTTTCCTTGGCAATTATAGCAACACTTGCCACTGGATTTTCTATTTTTGTTTCTTTGGTTTCCAATATGCCTGCTATTACTTCGTCGTATAGAGCATCGTTTGCGATTCCGGCGTTGATTGAGTCCCTCACTACCTTTTTCCACAGCTCTGTTTGAGCTGAAATTGTGTCTGGAGCGAAGATGCCTTCATTTAGTTTTTCTCCTTTATGGATTCTGCGGCTTACTACTCCATGGAGGCTTAGATTTGAGCACATTGACCTCCAGAGTCCCGCTTCCACGGTCATCGCGCCATCTCCTACTTCCGAGTTCTTGAATACCATGAGTGGTTTATATGTGTCACCTTTGCCCAAATCCCATTCTCTTCCCCCATCGATCAACTGGATGTACATATTATGGTCTGATAGTTGGCACTTTTTGAATTGCACTGGTTTAGTTGCGCTGTCTCGCATTGTGTTTGCTGCTTTCACCGCGTTGGCTATGCTTACGAATGCATCGTAATTATCGAATGGCAAGTAGCTTGGTGATACTAACGCTCTGTAAGTACCTCCAACCGTTCTTACTCTATGTGGATTTCCTTCGTGCAGCCACATGTTTAAGTGGTTTATTGCTTCGTTTATGTGTCCCTTTTCTACTAGGGTGTCGTGATACTTCTTTGGAAGTTCCGTCACTCCGATTGTTTGTGATTTTGCATATTGTGTTGGTTTGAATACTTTGATTCCGTCTTTTGTTTCCACCCATAAGTCCCATTCATCTTCTCCTGCTCTCTGTACTGTGGTCAGATTGTTTGGATTTGCAATGTAATCCATGCTGTTGTCTCTTATTTCTTTTAGATGATTCATTGCATCTCCGATGAATTTTGCATCGAACTCTCTGTCTGTTGATATGTCGATGTCTGGCATTTTTCCCGTCAAGTCTAGCGTTTCCATGTTTATCACACCGTTCTCAAGTATTCTAACACTTCTTCTGGAATTTCTTCGAAGTTCCATTTCGTTCCGTATTTATATCCACAAATTTCACATGGTTTGGTCAGTATTCCTTCTGGGTGTTCATCTGGTGTCGCCCAATTTGCAATCTTTGTTTCCACTTTTTTGATTCTTACCATTTGTGCGTCTGTCAGAAGTTCGATGATTTCTTTGTTTCTATTGTTCTTGATTGTCACATCGTACACTTTTTGTGAAATTGTTCTAAATGTTTGATATTCTCCCATGCTCATTTTGCCGTCTGCTGCTCTGTTTCGTGCGTTGTAGTATTCATTCGTCCATGTGTACGTTGGTATTTGTAATTCTTTGTATTTGTCCCAGTTTCTCTCTTGGTGTTCACATCCTGCCCGCATATCGTTTAAGTGCCATCTGTTCCAGACGGCAAGAAAGTGTGCAAATCGAATTTCATTCCATGTATCGGCGTAGTTGATCTTTTTTGGATCGATCGACATGTTTATTTGACCACACGCATAAAGTTGTGTTTTTGATCTGTTTGATATGTCTCCTGTGATGGAAAGTCTCTTTCCATCGAAGTTGATTTCTACTGTGATGTGATGTTCTTGTAATCCTGCTTCGTTCCCGATGTAGATTGTTCTGTTGAATGGCTCAATCATTCTGTTGTCATCTCCATGAATGCGTTTAAGATTTCATCGTGTGAGAATCCCCACAAAGTCAATTCGTGCTCTAACTCTGCTGACAAGTCTTTCACGATTGTTGCTTTGTAATCTTCTCCTCCATCTGACTCTATTCCTCCCAAATAGCATACGATTTCATCGTATGCCCAATGGATGCCATCGTCTGAGACTGCGATTGAAGCTTTCAGCATGATTCCTTCCACCCACCAGCGGCCTGCGTAGAAATTTTGTAGGCGTTCGCAATCTTCGTAAGCATATGCAATGTCTGCTTCGCGAAGTGAGCCGTATTTTGCGATTACTTTGTTTTTGTCTTCTTGTGATACATGTTCCCAGTTTGAGTCCTTGTGTGGTAGGTGGTTACATGGACTAAACCACTCACCATCTGGGTTTTTTGGATTAACTGGTATCCAGTGTTTGTTGTATTGTTTTCTTGCGTTGTATGAATTTGTTATTTCTCCTAAATAAGAAACATCTGGATCTTCGTCGATTTCGATTTTTAGTGTGATGTTGTTAATCTTCTTCATATTTATCTAACTCTTCCGCTCGTATCTGTTTGCATCGTTCTCTTATTGCATATTTCAGGTTCTTTGGTATCTTTGGTAATATTTTTTTATCCTCTGTTAAATAATATCTCCATAGCGGTCCCACAAATCCGATGAACATGTTTACTTCATTTGCTCTATCTGGATATTCGCTCATCGAAAATTGGTAATTTTCTCCAATTATTACTGTGTATTTGTCTGCTACTTTACTATTTGTTTCTACAATTTCTATTTTCATTGCTATTCCTCTTTGGGTTTTACCCATGCCCAAAATGATATATAGAATTGTGATGGCATGAACGTGAATATCACATCATACGTGTCTTTTAATTTGTTGTACACGTCGATTGGTTTATCGTTCATTCCCTTGTGTAATCCATTTCTGTATTCTTCGTTTGGTTCTGGTTCTGTCCATCCTAGCTCCGCTAGTCTGGATTCGTTGATTATTGTTAGTTTCAGTGCTTGTTCCGGGTTATTTGTCACTGATTCGATGTATTCCTCTTCAAATTCGTCACGAATGCATTCGTGACAGAATATTCCCAATCCATCTATCAATGCCCATTTTGGTATGTCGTCGTAGCTGCTTTGGCTGTATTGAAATGATCTTCCGCAGTTTTCGCATATCATGTATTCATCGTTAAATCCCCAATCGAACCAGTGGTCTAGTGTGTTTAATCCTGTTGGTGTTATGTATCTCCCATTGTGTTCAATGCGCATATCTTGAAATGCGTCGTTTCCTTTGGTGTTTAGGTATTCGATGTAGTGTTTGTAGAAGAATTTTGGTGCCATCACACGATTCAGTTCTCTTTGGATGATACCAAGTTCACTCCATTCTTCGATTATGATGAATGGTTCTCCGGTTTCGACTGATTCTGTTATTTGCGAGTTTAGGTCAAACTCGCCGATGATATCGGCGAGTTTAGATAAAGCGATTTGTTTGTTTCTGTTCATTCTATTTCCCCTTTGACTGCTTTTATTACTCTTTCTAGGCGTTCGCTTGTGAATTCTTCTATGTTTTCTTCACACCATTCGCGCACTTCATCGAAGTCTTCAATGTCGATGTCTGCTTCTTTCATTGATTGATAATCGTCTTCGGTTAGTAGTTCTTTTGTGATTTGGTCTTCGATTTCTGTTATTGCGTCGCTGTCTAGTGTATCGTTGATTGATTTGATCATTGATTCGATCTCTGCATACAGCGCGTTTGTGTATGTGTAGTGCGCTATTGCACTTAGAATTTCTCTGTAGTCTCTACATCCTTCCCAAAGTCCACTATCTTCTTCTTCGAATTCGCTTAATTCGTCAATTGTTTCAATTGCCTCTTCCGGTCTTCTCCAGTAATCATCTGATTCTGAGATTCGCGAGTCCATGTCGCTGTAGTCGTTATAAAGGTCTGTACTTGCTTCGCCATCGTCGATTAACATTTTTGCGATTTCTTCGATGTAATCTGATATAATGTCGTTTGCATCTGCTTTTACATAATGCATTGTGTTTGGTTTTGGTTGTCTGCATATTGTGAAGCTTTGGTATCTTAGGAATTCGTCGATGTCTTTTAGGCTGTGGTTAATTCCGAAGCCAACTGCTAGTGAGATTATTCGTGATCTTAATATGTTTTTTGCTTCTTCTCGTAGTTCGTATTCGTTTCTGATATAATCGTTGTGTCCTGGGTCTTCGTCGTCGTTGATGTGTATGTAAAATGATGTTCTTGCTTTCATTGTTTATTCCTCCCAATGTATGCATCCGAAATTTGGTCCAGTGTTGAACTCTGCGTGAAACGACTCTGTGTCCCAATATCCTAATCCGTTGTCTGGTGTTGTGTCTCCGTCTCCTGTGTATACAAATGCATCACAATCACATGTTCCGTAGTTTCTTGGTTTGTCTTCTAAGTGATAATGTATTTGTCTCCAGTGTTTGCAGTTTTTACATATGCGTTCTATAGTTTTGTATGTCATTGTTCTTCTTCTTCTTGTCTTATTAAAATTACGATTCCTCCAAATTCTGCGTGTGGTTTCATTGTCCCTCCGTTTGATCAGCCGCTACGCGGCTGATCATAATGTCACATCCGTCCCCCTCGGAACCATGATACCATGCATCGATTGGTTCTAGTTCACTTTCTAATTGTTTCCACCAATCTTCGTCTAGACGTGCTTCCAGTGATCCTAATCCGTAACATTCTGGACATGTTTTCCATTCGTCGTATTGTTCTCTTATTTTACGCAGTTTGTCGATTAGTTGCTGTTGACGTTTAGTTAAAGTTGCATACGGTTTAACCCAATCATTCGCGACTCGCCGTATCTTTCGATCTATTGCATCTACGTTCTTGGTTGATTTGTGCTTGTTTTTGATTTTTCCTTCACCTTTGCACCTCGTGCAAAGGTCCACGTTGCTGTTTGCGAATGGATAGTAGATTTTGCCACTGGGTGTGAGTGACAAAATAGATCCTAGATATATGGTTTGAATGAATTGTCCCGGATTTTCGATGTCTTCATATGGTTCTGCTTTATCTAGTTCCATTTCCAAGTTTTTTATGTTTAGGATTGGTTGTTTTTTGTGTTTCATGTTTTCTTTCCTCTGCACATTTCACTTTCTCTTTTTAGCATTTTTTTTTTGCTCATCAGAGATATCGACTCCAGTGAGATCTGCCCCGAAGAGATCTGCCCCGTAGAGATATGCCTTGAAGAGATCTGCCCTGGAGAGATCTGCCCCGGATAGATCTGCCCCGGAGAGATTTGCCCCGGAGAGATTTGCCCCGGATAGATCTGCCCCGGAGAGATTTGCCCTGGAGAGATTTGCCCCGGATAGATCTGCCCCGGAGAGATTTGCCCCGGAGAGATTTGCTCTGGAGAGATTTGCCCTGGATAGATCTGCCCAGGAGAGATCTGCCCCGTAGAGATTTGCCCCGGATAGATCTGCCCCGGAGAGATTTGCCCCGTAGAGATTTGCCCTGGAGAGATTTGCCCCGGATAGATCTGCCCCGGAGAGATTTGCCCCGGAGAGATCTGCTCGATGCATGGTTGTTTTATCATGCTTTAGGTTGCTCATTTGGAGCCAATTTAGGGCTTGGGCAAAAATATCGAGCTTAAGTGTGGCGACCCCAAAGTTAATGTCTGCTATGCCTAGCTCTATCGCTTGCGCTTTGCATGCATCATCTGGTGCATCCAATCGAAGTTGGTTAGGAAAGATGTACTCAATCTTGAAGCTTCTGTTATGTAGCTCTACTTTAACGCATTCCGATAAAATAATATCATGACTGCTGTTGCCATTTTTGCCGAAAAATTGTATCGGTCCTGACTCTGGCACTATCCCAACTATTGCGATTCCTATGCACATTTACTTCACCGTCCTGTATTCTTCCTATATGATTCGCTCAACGTAGTTGAGCGAATTATTTCTTCTATGTACATTTTTGCTAAAAATTTATCATTGCGCATCAACGCATCGATGATTTCGAAATTTAAGTTGATCTGGTACTCCCAAACCAACTTGAGTTCTGGTATTTCTTCCTCGATTATTGCTTTTCCTAGTAAGTTTATATCGTTGATGCGCCTTTGGATTATTTGTTCGATGTTGGTTTTCAATGGCAATCTCCGTTCTTAATAAGTTCCCGGTTTTCGTTCAATTGTCACATATTTGATATCTCTTATTTCTCCGTATGCTTTTATTGGTGTTATTTCTAGTATGATGTCTCTGAATATCACCGTTGGTTGTCCCATCGGTGTAAATTCTTCTGTTATCACTAGGTTTGGTCCTAATGTCTTTTCTTCCACTTTTGTCCATTTATCTATTCCCATATCTATCTCCACGTCCATCCTTTTCTTTCTAGTCGTTCGATTTCGATTAGATTTCCGTCTAGTTTTCCTATTGCTAACACGGTACCACTTAGTATAAGTTTTGAGCAGTGTGTTACAGTTGCCCCCATGTTTGTTAATTCTGTTCACGCTCGTTCTCGTGAGTTTGCTTGTACTTCTAATTCGATTAGTCCTCTGTCGTATCGCTTTATCAATTTCTTTGGTGTGCTTGTGTTGTTATTCATGTTTATCTCTCCAGTTGCTTGAATTGTCTCTTGGCTCTCGCCAAGAGATAATAATCTTCCTGCGCTGCTCTTATGCGTTTCTGGTGCATGTGGTGATCTGGATAGTTCCAATCATCGATATAAGGGCTATCGTTGTTCTTATCTTCTACTCTGCCGGTTTTGTATGTCCTGTTGCGCTCATTTTCGAAAGCCACGCAGTTTTCAATGATATCGATGATTGGTTCATTCAAGAGCCGCTTAAGCTCAAAAGGAGAATCCCCCCCTCCGCAACGCGTGCGGAAGCTTTGGTTATATTCTCGTCTGCTCTCGTCTAAAAAAGTTCTTGGGGAGATCATTTGCTCCATGGTTGATCACTCCTCCATCATGCTGCTTATGTCCATGGCCTCTTCTACTTCAATTGGCGCGGTGGTCACTTCCTCGATGCTTCCCATCCAGAATCGACCATCCTTTCCTGGTCTTGGGGTGATGTTGACCATCAGGTTGCACTCTTGCCAATCGAATCCACCGTTTTCTTTTGCTCTGAGGTTTGGATAGATTTCTGAGCCTAATGCTTGTTTGAATGTCAATTTGTGTGCCAGTAGCACTTCCATTAGATCGTTCCAGGTTGCTTTTGCTATTACCGGTACATTTGCTATTTGGCTTCTCTCTTGCTCGGTTTGAGTTATCAATCTTAGATCTACTGAGTTTACTTCAGTTGGCAATCCATTTGCTTTTATGATTCTCTTTCTGAGCCTGTAGCCTGTGATGTTGACGATTAACTCTGTGCTCGGCATCTCGAAGAATATGCTCGTTCTGTCTATGAGGCTCGATGGGTCTATTCTCTCTTCTGTGTCTGGTCTGCCGATCTTTTTGCTGGTTGTCTTGCTGGTTGTCTTCTGGCTCTTCTTGCTTACGCTAACTACTTCAACATTCTTAGACATTTTACATCACTCCACTCACTCTGAAGCCCGCGCAACGCGCTGGCTTCTCTCTTCTCTTTTTTATTTTTTATTCTTTTCTGATTCTCAACCAAGGCGCTTGAAGCCGATAAGCCTATCGGCCCGCAGGCCGATACCCGTTTCAGGGCGCGCGCCGCAGCGCGCGGGCTTACGTGCTTCAAGCGCGTTCTTTTTCTCAGCGCCCCGCGTAGCGGGGCGCTATATCACTCTTCTTAAGTTTATTGCTGTGTATCTCACGTCCTCGATTCTTAATAAATCGTTCAATGTTTCTCTCTTTTGTTTGTTGTTCTCGATTGCTATTCTTTGTGCTTTTTCTCTTCTCTCTTTTCTCTTGGTTTCTCTTCCTTTGGACATGGTATATCACCTATAAGCGCCCCGCTGCGCGGGGCGCTAATCGAACATCGGCCATTTGTCGGTTTCTTCTGTGTTGTTTAGAATCATCATTGGTCCGTACCAGATTCCACCTGGTACGTCGTTGCGGATTCCGCCTATACATTTATTTCCAGTGATTGTTTCAACTGCCACGTATTTTCCATCGTTGTCTTCGACGATGACGAACGCGTGCCCGCATTCGTCCTTTTCGTTGTATGTATAGGCTATTTTTGCCTTGTAAGCGTGCGCTTCCAGGTATTTATGCAATATTTTGCTTTGATCTGAGCAATCGAATACGTCTTCGATGTATTCGGTGTCATATCGAACCATGATCATCAATGATTGAAGGCGTTCTTTGAATTGGTCGTCTGTTGACGGTTCTAGATGTTTTATGATTGTTCCCGGCAGTTTGTGATTGGTTATATCTTCGATTAGTTTCTTTTCTACCTTTTCCCAATCAAGATTCTGCGCACCACTTTGCGGTGCGCTTAATGCTGATGTGGTTGCTGATAGTGAAAATAGTGCTATCAGCAGTGAAATTGTGATAATTTTCTGTGAGTTTTTTGTGAAATTTTTTTGCTGATTTTTTTCTGGATTTTTTGATTTTGGTTGGTGGGTTGCGGGTTTTTGGTGAGGGCTATTATAGGTCACCCGCCTCCCTGCTTTCCCACTTCCCTTCATCGCTTCCCTCCTGCCTTCCTCCCCCGCGCCCAGGCTCATCAGCACGAATCCCAAGAGCACTAATTCATTCATCTCTGATCACCTCATAACTTCGTTGCTTTGCCACTTAATCTTTTTTATTTGGCCCGGAAAACCACTTGGACCACCCTGAGTCTCCCAGGAGAACCAAAGTGGTCCCACGGGGCTAAAAATGGGCTTATACTCACACCTTGCCTGCTGCTATCTCTGTTATCAATATCCAAGCAACCATCACCACTATACCAACCGTGGCTGCTACTGTCAGCCACGTGTCCATTTCCCAATCAGGCGATGTTCTCATCTCAAATCAACTCCTAGCTCTCCCGAAACCCCAGGAAAGCTCACTTTTACCCTAATGCACCCGCACCAGCCCCACGTGCCCCCTACAATCATCCATATACTACCTATCTTCACTCCACTTCATCCTTCATTTCACTCTATCACATCTTCATTCATCCTTATCTCACCTCCTTCACTCTCCTCTCATCCTCATTCCACTCACCTCACTCCCCATCATCCTTCTTTCTTTTCTTCCTGCCTCCATCTATCTCTTTCATTTCTCCCCTTCCCTATTATAGCAAAACTGGAAAATCCGCAAAAACCCGAAAAAAATCAAAAAAAAAAATCAAAAACAAAAACAAAATAAAAAATAAAAACACACTGGGAATTCACTGCAATTTAAGCTTCGCTTCATCCGTTTTCGCCTTGTAGAAGTACGCTCCTCCCGCTCCAACGAACCCTATAAACGCGGTTAAAACCACCTCATTTATCTCGAAGCTCACCAATCCATCCAATAGCGCCAAGAAGAATAGCATCACAAGCGCCACCACCAATATTGTTCCCCGCTGTCCCAGTCTCAGATCTCCTTTCTTTTCATCATTTTCCAATTCAGTTCACACTCCTACCCGAATATCTCGCCCAACGAGTACTTGTTCTTTTCTGCTAAATCACAAATCGAGATCAAGCGCGTCCTCGACCAGAGGTCAAGTCCATCCTCGGAACGTAAAACAACGATAGCGGGGGGCATAAAATGGGCAAAAAGTATCGAAAAATCGATATCCCGGCTAAGAGGAGTTCGCCCGTCGCCGAAAAATTCTCAACTTTGCTTATTATATCTATAGGGAAACAAGGTTTTTTTTCGCACCCCAATCGCTATCAGGCGAGGACGCGCCTCTCCAAAATCGATATCCCGGCTAAGAGGAGTTCGCCTGTCTATTTATAATAATCAGAATTTCTTAATCGTTTTCATTTCGATAGCAGGTGACGTTGTCGCTCACCCGCAAGGTATATATATGTGAGCAAAAGTTTTTGCGTCCGACAAGCTTTTATACTCATGATCATATGACTAGAAAATATGTTATCAGAATACGAATGTAAAAGGTGCTCACACAAGTGGCATCCCCGGATAGAAGATGTTCCTAAGTTCTGCCCCAAGTGCAAGTCACCGTACTGGGACAAGGAGCGCAAGGTCAGAGTTGTTCGTGATGCGTTTCTGCTCGATCCCGCGTATAAGCCCACCCCAGATGAAATCGGAGATGCTAACGAGGAAGTTATCTGCTTTCTTCATGATAGATGGATTTCCGCTTACCAGAATCATCACACCCCTTATATCAACGTCAAGACTCTATACAGGCGTCTCACTGAGAACAATCCCAATGAAAAACACTCCGCCCTCATCAAATACAACATCGAGCGATTGATTGTTTACCATTCCGTTCATCTCGTAACCCGCAACGGTGTTCGTGCTATATGTTTCCGAGATATCCATACACACAGTCATGCTATCACCCCCACCGAGATCCGCATTTTCCGCGAGCGTATTAACAAATTCTTCAAAAAAGAAAAGAAATCTGGCAACACGTTGATCAACATCGAAGACATCATCCGCGCCATTGATATTCGCGCTATAAACGACGTTCCCATTACAAAGAGTCGTCGTGCTTATTGCATCAAATGTGTTTTGGATATAATGCGCTTCGATGGTGAATTGATTTCTCCTTCGGATAGTTTATATCGATTACTTTAAACTCCAATTCTTATTTTTTCCATGTGTTTTCAAAACCAGTTTTCCACTGCTGTATAGCTGTTGTAGTGAGTGCGCTATTATTGATTTCCCACTTCGTGTTTTTATGCTCTTGTATATATCATTCGTGCTTATTACTTTGCGTCTCTCGCGTTTTTTCTCTGCCATGAATCCGATTATTCGTTCTATAACAGATTGCACTTCATTTTCATCAAACGCTTCATCTCTTCCTGACACCAATTCAATCAATTTCGCTTTTCCCTGTTCGTAGTTTGTTCCTATCGATTTGGACTCTATTTTTGATCTACCATCAATTTCTATACTTCCAGCAACACCGAGCGCGTTTATCATTTTCGCGATGTTTCCTGGCGATTTGCTTATTATCCTTATGTTCGACAGGTATTTCACTTTACCCACATCATCCTTTCGCATTATCACCAATTTCATCGTTTCTTTGTCTGTTCTCAGCGTTGATGAGATTCTTAGCACCGAGTTTGTTGTTTCATCTGAAATGATAGCGGCGGCGATCCCAGGATCAGCTACCGACCAGAAAGGTTGTGCGAAGTTGCAGCCATATACGAACATCAGGTTGTATTGATCCACATCAAGACCCCGTGAAATCACCGAATTCTGATATAACACCGCTGGTGCCCCCGAAAGGCGGGTCCACTCCATTCCCATTTCCCGCTCTTTTCTGATTTGAATTGATCCTGGTATCCTCTTTGCCACGCTTTCTTGTTCTTTTTTCGATCCGGTGAGTACCATGAATGGGTGGCGGGTTTTTGTGTCCGGGCTGTTCCACGCTGCACTTGCTATCTCCAGCACATTTCGCTTTTGTGCGGTTCCTCTTCCCCGGTCTGTCCCATCATCTCCTACCACATCAACCCCCAGTATCTGAAATCGATCGTCGTACCTGAACTTCTCTACAGTTATTTCTCGCCCCCCGAATTCCTTGATGAATAGCTCTGCCTTTGTTGCCCCTATGATGATTATCTTTGATGCATACTCCATCCACTTTGTTCCATACGCCGTTTCCCTTTCATCGCCTAGTATGTAGATAGACTGGTATCCCCCGCCTTTCCTAACAAGAGACACTGTTGATTTTTCTTCATCCCTGTATAGCTTACCTAAGCATCTAGCGCACTGATCGAGTGTAAGTTCATCATCATCATCATTCCCGCTGTCTGAATCTACGTTTATTATCCCTGGTTCAAATCCGATCAATGTATCTTCTATGTCCTCTGCTATTTTTTCTGCATCCAGTCCTTCATCCCTTCCATTTTCTATTATATCAGAAATTTCCTTCAATTTTTTTGCGACCTTGAAAAGTTTGGGTGATTTTTTATGATTCAGTATATTTTCCATGTCCTGTTGCAGTGATGCGCTCATTACTATGTGGTTTTGGTTTCTTTCATCTCCGGCGCTGTTCTTAATTGTCGCCACCTCTATCGATGTTGGATAGAAGTATGACAGAACTGGTTCTTCATCCAGCACAACGAAGTCTCGTGGTATTATCGTGTTGATGTTGTTTACCACCGTGAAACAATATCTCGCGTGTTTTTCTGCTGCTTTTAATATGTAGTATGGGCAAAACTGTTTTGGTATATTTGCTGGAGTCAGTATTCCCTTCTCTTTCAGTAGTTTTATTGCTTCTCGCTCAATTTCAAAATGGTTTTCGTTTGTGTGCGCCAGTGGGCAGTGCGCGCAGTCTCTTTCTTTTCCTCCGTTTATGCACGCCGTTGGCTGGCTCAGCCCGACCACCCACACAATGCTTCTCATCTTCAATTCGCTTGCGATTTTAATTGCGTGTTCAACTATCGCATGTGTGTGCGTTATATAGTTCCCAGATCCGTTTTTGTCTAGCCACGTTACCACTTTGTGTGTTTTTCCTGTCCTCGGTGGTGCAACCACTAAAACCATGTCACCGTTTGGGACTTCCCTTGGTATTTCCTCAACTATCTCTCTATCCAGTTCTATTTCCTTGATCGGTGCATCAACCACCTGTTCTTTTATCAGTCCAAGTTCTTCCGCTCTCTGGAACACCTCTCTGCGCTGTTTTTTTGTCAGGCATCCCTTGCCAGCCTGTGCGCATGTTATTATCCCCTCTTTCACCGCGAGTAGTTCTTGCCATCCACCACCTGAACTACACCGATAACAGCACCAAACTCCTTTAGACGGATTCACAGAAAAGTTCTGCCCGCCCTCCGATCCGTGGAATGGGTTTGATCCTTGGTATTCTACTCCACCGCTTGATCCTGGTTTCTTCTGCACATTTCCGTCAGGCCATGCGATCCTATCGAGTTCAACTTCTGCCAGTGAGTGTTGCCCCTCCGCACATCTCGCCACGGTTGCTGGTCTATCGTCTTTTTTCTTTGTTCTTAGTGGTTTTATTATATCCAGAAGTAGTTGGTAATCCAAATCCGCTATTGGTGCATCATTTATTATCTCATACCGGTTCCCTGAGTGATGTATGCAGTTCGGGCCAATTGCGTAGTTGCCCATTGACTGAATTTCACCCAGATGCAAGTATTGGTCTTCATTGTCCTGGTCTTTCAGTTCCATGTCATACAAAATTGTTCTCTTCTTCAATCCCTCAATCTTGTACCAATAGTGAAGACCACCGCCGCCAGTTTTCACTGTCAGCGTGGTAGGCAATTTCTCCAGAACGCCTAATTCTCTTAGGCGTTCTACGTTGTCTACATCAAAACAGTGCAACCATCCTAATCCAGTTGCTATTCCATAGTTTCCACCTCCTCTGATGTGTCCTAGCAGCTTTGGTTCATTCGCGTTATAATTTTTCTCCGTTGTCCACTTTCTTTCCTTCGGTTTCTTCCCTCTCCCCTCTACCTTATCAATTAATATGAATCTCGCACCTGGAAACTCTGATAATTGCGTTGGAATTGTTATTTTTCCGACAGATTTATATACTCTCTCGTCTTTGTTCATGCTAATCTTCCCTCACTTGTGGGCGGCGAGAGTTCCTTGCCTCTTCTACCTCTCTCACCGCCCCTCTTCTCTTCCTCTATACACCCCATTGTGAGCATGATGACATGTTCACCATGCTTCTCTCATAAGACTTCCGGGCAAGCTCCAAAAATCTTTCTCCCTCTTCTTTCATCTCATCTGGTGTCAATTCAATTATCTGCACCCCATTTCTTCTCACGTATGGTATCATCCCCCACTCAACTTTAATTCCTTCTCTTAGCGCCCCCAGGTAATATGCTCCCATCTGAATTCGGTGCGATTTCTGCGGCCTCTTCGAGCTTTTCCAGTCAAGCAGAGTCTTCATTCCATCTATCTCCCCCCAGTAGTCCAGGGTGCCCGCTGACGCGGCCACCAGCTTATGAGCATCATCAAAGTCTTCTATCACCACGGTATGCTCCACCAAACACGGTTGCCCCATCTCCAGTCCAAGTGCCTCCCATTGCGCCGCCCTCGCCTCTAACTCCTCCGCGATGTCTTCCGGCCACTCCGTCCATGGTAGCTCCGCCGGCATCTCTGGTGGAATTGGGGACACCATTGACTGAAGTTGCATGTGCATGAAAGTTCCGTATATGCGGGCCTCACGGGCCTTCACCGGCCAGTCGGGTGTTCTCTCTTTCCACGCATCCAGTGCAATCTTTGGAAACTCTTCCTTCAGAATAGTCGTCACCGATTTGTATTTCCTGCCATTTATCAGGTAGTTTCCTTCATTGTCACGAAGTGATTGGCTCAAGTCCTTCCCCCGTCTGTATTGGCTTTAGAAGCGAATCAAATACGTACAATCCAGCCGCTTCCTTTCCCATTCCTTCTATCATTAACCATCCCCTTCCCGCATTCGTTATTTCGAAGTTTTTCTGTCCGTCTCTTTTTATCAATTTCTCTTTTACCAATTCACTGAGTAAGCTCGTCACCAGTGTGTTGTTTATTCTCACCGCGTTGGCTATTGCAGTCTTGTTTACACCTTCCCCCATATCGCAAATTTTATCCAAAATAGCAATACGCAGCTCCTCCGCTGTCCTCTTCTGTCTTGTCATGGTCTTCCTAATCAATCATACTCATTTATAATACTTTCTGTCATACCTTCTCCCTCCCCCCGCTATCTATTTATACTCAAAAAATAGTCTCTATCCTTGCCGGGTACTAGAAAGCTGCTGGTGCTCGGTGCCCTACTTCATGTTGTTCTCTTGTTTCACGTTGTTCTCGTCATCAGTGCGTATGTGCTCAGAGTTCCTGTTGGTACGTTGTCAACCTTCGTGTAAGCCCACACGTACTTCGTTTCTCCTGCTGCTATCGTTTGTTTCTTCGTGTTGTCTCCCTCCCATCTGAATTCTCCATCGGTCCCCACCAATCTGAGTCCCACCACCCCCCGCCAGTCGGCGTCCCCCGTGTTCTTGAATTCCCATCCAAACCACTGTGACACACCTGCTACCACTTTATCTGGTAGTTTTACGTTGCCGGTTAAAACCAACACTGGCCCTAGTGTCCCAGGTGTCTCGTATTCACTCGGCGGATTCTCTGGGTTAGGTTCTTGTTCTTCTTCTATTTTAACCAGTTTCACGTACTTGTATTCTGTTGTTTTTCCTGCGTTCACTACAACTGATATCGTCTGTGGCTCATATCCAGTCTTTGTTATCTCAAGTTCGTAGTCCCCCGGTTCAATTTCAATGAATTTGTTCGTTTTTCCTATCACCTCGTCTCCGTTTATCACGTCTGCGCTTATGCCGTTGTATTCTCTCACTATCAGTTTGGTTGGTGTTTCTTCCTCCTCTTCTACGCAGTATCCCACACCGTCTCTGTACAGCCATCGCATGTCATCGCTATACAACAGCATATTTCCTTGCAGATCATTGAAACTCGCCTTGAACCAGGATTCCGTGTCAATGCACCCAGATGTTCCGTATGTTTCTGCTAGTGTTTTCTTTCTTGCGTCGTAAATTACCATCTTCTCACCTCCTATACCCCGCCTTCTGGCTCCACGCCTTCTCCATCCTCCACCACAACATCCTCTTCGTCCAATGTCACTTTCCCATCCAATACCAATTGGTTCGCCAATGATGTTTCTCCGTTTAGTATGTAATACAGGTACATCACGTCGTCCTTTGAGATTGATGTTGGTATTGCTTCCTGTGGCACTACAACCACGCTGTCTGCGAATGCTTTCCAATCATATGTGCTTGTTTTTCTTTGCTTGTATATGCAAAACGCATATAGGTAGTGATCCCTTGTTAGATTTTGTATTCCACCTATTCCATTGATAAATGTTGATATGCTCGGTGGTTTTCTTGTCAGGTTCATTGTCTTTGATACTGCATAGTTTCCTATCGTCACTGATGTCCTACGTGTTATGTATCCAGTCGCCTTCACTTCTATCTCATACGTTCCCTTCTTCAGTGTTATCAGCGAGTTCACATTTCCTATCTTCTCGCTGCTGCTCCATACCTCCGCGCTGCTCACATTGCATTCTACGTACAGTGACCCGTCTTCGCTTGTCTCTTTTTGGGTTGATGTGTACCCTGATGACCTGTATCCGCTACTACCACCACCGCCTCCACCACCACCACCGCCACCCCCTCCTCCTCCTCCTCCACTGCCCTCCCCTTGTTTGCCATACAGTGCATCACATAGCGTTCCTGTGCACGTCCAGTAGGTTCTGTCTTTGTAGTTGTCATCTTCGCCCATTAACCAAACTAGATACTCGTTTACTTCGTCTATCTGTTGCTGTGTTTTAGGTGTTAGTTTTCCGCTTGCGATGTCTTCTGCATATTGTTGCAGGTTGAATTCCATTTTAGCTCTGTTGTATCCTTTTTCATCCTTATACTCTCGTGATATCTTGAAATTTGGATCATATCCCCCCACTACGTTCCCTTTTTCATCTTTCATCAATGGGTTATATGCCAATTTACCGGATGCCACCTCGAATCCGTGCACTGTTTGAAGTTTGCTTTTCCATTCTACCTTCGGGTAAATTCCACCATCGGTCACATATCTTATATTAGGCGGTATGTTGTTTATATCGTCGTAGAATTTCTTGTATGTCGCTAGTGCTGCGTCTTTATTTGGTATGTTCATTTTCGTCAAGTCGTTTTTCTCGCTACCGAATCCAGTTGCGACATATCCTCCTTCTCCGAGTGCACTCAGCATTCCTATTAGTGTGATTACATGTTCTCCTGTTATCCCGGTCAATTGTTTATCCCCGAATATCGGTGTAACAACATCCTTTCCATCTACCATTTCGTGTTTGAATCCTATTCCCACGTTGTGCAGTGTTTTTCCTTCTAGGTTTTGATATGGTTCTGAGAATGTTACATCTGCTAAACCGTTTATCAGCGCAACCGCGTCTGGATCTCCTGCTCTATACAGTGCCGCTAGTTGTTTCCTTTCCCCTTCGCTCAGGTCGTTGAAATTTCGTCCACCTTCACCCAATCCCGTCCTGAAAAGTTCTTGAACTGTTGTCCCGACTGCTTTGATTGCGTTGTAGTCCACTCCAGTCGATTGTTTCAGCGATTCTGTGAATTTCGTGTCTTTTATTAATCCAGAGCGTTCCAGAGTTGTTAGTGATAGCGTTGATGCTTTTTCTATCAGTGCTTTCTGTTGCGCGTCGTTCGTCGTTGAATACCCATCATTTCGCAGTGCTTCTAATGCTGTTCCAAGTTCCTTTTCCGGTATCCTCCCTGCTGCTATTTCCTCTGGCTTCATCGCGTTTGTTGCTTCTCTCTTTGCTTCGTCTAGTGTCATTCCCCCCTCATTAAACAATTTCACCATTTGTTCCCATGCGCCAACTGGACATCCCATATCTTTTCCTCCTATGTGCATCCTACCGCGGCTCGTGCTGCGTCTCTCGCTGCCTGTTTGTCATTTTCTCTCATCTGGGTGTAATCTGTTTTGTCTATCCTGTTTTCATTTTTCACTTGTTGTTTTACGTGGTCTTCGAATCCTGCCTTCGTGCCAGCTTCGTTCGCGTTTAGCATGTCTGTTACTGACATTCCGCTTTGTTCTTTTACTGCTTTTATGTCCACTTTGCCTTTATCACTCAGTGCGTTCATCACACTTCTTTGTTGATCTCTTCCTAGCGTGTTTGCACCATGTTCTTTCATGTAATCCGCGTCTTGTTTTATTTGTCCGGTCAGCGTTTTCCCGCTTCCTCCGCTTCCTCCGCTTCCTCCGCTTCCTCCGCTTCCTCCGCTTCCTCCGCTTCCTCCGCTTCCTCCGCCGAGTGCCTTCTGTATTGCCTGTTCTTCTGATATTTTTTCACCGTTTCTTTCCCATGCTTTGTCTATTTCTCCTTGTATTCTGCTGTTTACGAATTTTTCTGCTGCTTCTCGTTCTATTCCCTGCACTTCCATTACTCTGTTTATCCAATCTTCTTTATTTCCTCCTCCTATCACATCGGATGTTCCTTGCGCCGATGGCGTTCCAGTTCCCCTATTGTCATTCGCTTCACCGTACTGTTTTACTTTGTCTGCAAATGCTTGATCATTCAGATCCGAGTTACTCACTCCTAGTTTTGAATATGCGTCGGCTTGTCCCAGATACAGCGCCATTACGGCGGCTGGTGATAGTTCTGTTGCTCCCTTGAATACCCTGGTTGGTTCGCCCCATGGCGAGTTTTCTTCTATGAATTTTTTGTCGTTATCTGGATGAAACAGTGCTTCCGGGTTATTTTTGAAGAATTCTTTTCTTTCCTCCGCCGTTTTTGGTTCGAATCCAATTGAGTAGTATGGATTGTTTGGATCTGTTACCCTTTTTAGCAGCCCCCTTGCTTCCATGTCTCCGTATATGTTTGCGTAGTTTCCTCGTATCGCATCCGGCGTGTCGAAAATCGCAGCCGATGCGGATGTTATTAATTTCAACCACGTTCCCAATAAGGGCACATCATACCATTCTTGCATGTTTTTGTCGTACTGATTCAATGATTCAAAGAATTGTTTTGTTATATCCAGTGGTCGTATTACCTTTCCTCCTACTAACATTTCCTCGTTGTTGAAAAAATGCCGCATCAGTGCTTCTGGTGATTTATCGGAGTTGAATTGCTTGAACAAGTCTACCATTTCTGCTACGTTTGTTACTGTTCCTACGCTCCATATAATATATGCTGGTATTCCAAATAGTACGAATGCTGCTCCCGACAATATCGCCGTTTTGCTCGTTGCTATGTCCTTAGTCTTCCCCGCTAAACCACGTGTTATTGTTTTCCCTGCTTTGTCGAACACTTTGTATCTAGCGTTATTCGGCAGTTCGTCTATTGCAGATACCGCGTCTCTGAATGGTTTAAATGCGCTTTCATCTAGTTTTTTCACCAATGATCTTGCTGCCTCCAGCGAGTCTCCAGTTGGTTTTAATATCCCCCTTTCATAGTCAGATAATAGCATCTTCTCCGCGTCATTTAGTTTTTCCCCAAATATAACATCTGATACTCTTGATGTCAGTGTTTTATTTGCCAGTTTTTCTGCTGCTGTATCCATCTGTTGTGCTACTTTCTCTGCGAATATGTCTTGTGTTATGTCATCTCCCAACTTTCTTCCCAGGCTGTTATATGTCCCTCTTGATTTTCCTTGTGCAAATGCGTCGTCTCCTAGTGACAAATATTCTTCTAAACCTCTCATTACATCTAAATCGCTATCAGACATGACACCGCGCGAGCGTGTTGTTGCTATTCTTTCTTTTATCGATGGTATCATTTTTCCGCTGCTTTCTAGCGCAGCTTCATAATCATCCATCTTGTTCACATATTGGTGTTCCATCATACGTGCCTGATCTCCACCAAACGTGTTCTTTATTTCTGTCCGTGCTTTTCCGAACTCGCTTGGCGACATGTTTCTTATGTACTGTTGTACATCACTGTCTGATTGTATCGCTTTCGATATATCCTGTGTCGCTTTTGTTGTTTTTGATCCAGGTGACTTCCCCTCGGCGTAGTGAGCGTGAATTTCATCCATTAATCGTACCTTTTCGGTACCAGTTGCAGTTTTTTCTGCTTCTCTCGCGTTTCTAATTGGTTGTAGTATATTGTTGAATGTTTCTTTTCCTTTGGCTGCCTTCGATGCATCGAAGGCAGCTCTCTCTTCTGAACCCACGTTGTCCAGTCTGTTTATTCCGGCTTCCAGTCCGTAGCAGTTTTCTCCTGTTGCCATCTTATTTCACCTCGGTGTCTAAATCGCTGGTTGTTTGCCATGGATCAATTTTGTAAGTGTCCGATATTTGTGCTTTTACGTTTTCTCTAGCCGCTGTCGCCACGGTTTTTAAATCCTGCTCCAATGTATCTGCCATCAATTGTGTTTCTTTTTCACCAGTCGAATACATTGTCACATTATCTCCTTTCAGATACGCGCCGTCTTTGTGGAACACTGTTCCTTGTTCCTGTCGTGCGTTATCCATTGTTTGTATTGTTTCTATTTTGTATTCTTTTCCATCAAGTGCCATAGTTTTTCCAGAGAAATCCCAACCAGGTGCGCTCGATTCCCCAGTCTGAGGTTCTATTAGTGTCGTCTTGTATATGTTCCTCGTTTCTCCTGTTGTCTCATCTGTATATGTTCCTAGTACTACGTTTCTGTTTTCTAATGCGATTAGAGAATGGTTAACCGACTTTCCGTCATTGAAAGTTCCTAACACATTTACCGCCTTAGCTACTATTCCCGTTCTATCGCTGTTTCTGTTTATTGCGTTTACTCCATCTATTACGTAGTTTTGACACACGTATTCGGTTTTGTCTACGTTTCTTCCCTGTACCCCCCTATCCTCTCCCCACGAATACGTCTTGTCTAGTATTCCAGCGTTCTTTAATGCGTTGTATGCTCCCACCGCATCGTCTGTTACTAGTTGTTTGTATCCTACTTCTACCCAGTTGTAGTCAAATGGTGACATTTCTTTAATTGTATTATCTGGCACTATTTCATAGAATGTGTTTGTTTTACTGTCGTGTTTGTACATTTTTCCGTCAGCGGTGTTCACCATCCCCACATTCAGTCCCGCTGCTGCTAGTATTCCTAATCCCGCCATTGATCCACCGATGGAGTTCAACGTCTTCCCCGCTCGCGCCGCGGCAGCAGCCGCGGCAGCCCCACCACCACATTCTCCTCGCTTTATGCACTTCTCCAGCTCTTCTTTCATGCTTGTCTTGAGGTTCTTTGCCCTAGCCGCGTCCCCTTTCTTCACCGCGTCATCCACGAGCCCCTTTACCAGCTTGTTTCCGTTTACATCATCGAGTGCATCCTTGGCTAGTGCTCTTATTTCATCGCCGCTGTTCCAGAGCTTCAGGCGCTCAAGTTCATCTAGTTCATCGCCGTTCTTGATTTTGAACGCGGCTCTCTTGAAGTCGTCTCCCTTCTTTGACAGTGCATCTATCGCAAAATCCCTTCTCTCCTGTCTCATCCTCTCCAGCATCTCTTTCATACCCTTGCTCATCTGATCTGCTGGAACTGCATCTTCCATGCGGTTTATTCTCTGTATGCTCATTCCGTCATAGTGCTTCGCGTCAACTTTGCTCAACACCGATCTTCCATCATGCGTTCTTGCTTCAGCGAACTTTTTGATTGCAGTTTCATAGTCTCCCTTCTTCGCAGCATCTATTGCGTTTATTGCTGCCGTTTTACGATCCTTAGTCCCTGGCTTGATGTCTGCTGCTGTTAGTTGTTTTGTCTTCCACTGTTCCATTTGCATTTTTCTTGCGTCTATTGCCTCTGTTGTTGCTTGGAGAATGCTGCGCTGTTCTTCTAACCTTACACCAAGTTGTCCCATCCGCCGTTCTTGATCTGCTGTTCTTTCTGTGTTTCTTAGTAAGTTTCTATATTCATCTGCCGTTGATGCTAGATCCGCTGCTCTCTGTTGTTGCAGTTTCACTAAATTTGTGTAGTCCTCTGTCCCCAGTTTGTCGTATGTCTGTCTCGCTTGTGACAGTTTGTCCATTTCTTTAGTTGCCTGTACACGATAACCGGTGATATCACTTTTTGACACTGATGGCACATTTTTGCTTAATGCATCTATTTCTTGGTTTGTTAGTGATTTAAAGTCGTCCATTGTGTCCAGTGGTCGTCCTATTGATTTCTGTGCCGCGTTTTGTAATTTTTCGATGTCTCCTTTCTTGGCTGTTGCATGTGATTTCAGATTGTCTGCTGAAAACAGTGCCTTGTACTCGTCGTCCAATCTTGTGTCTTTTTCTCCCATCGCCCACGAAGTCGGCGTCGTTTCTTTCCTCTGGAATGCCGTCACTGACACGTCTTCTAGTGCCGTTCCTTCTTTTCCTAGTATCTGTGATGCTTTTTCTCTGTAGTTCAATAGGTCTTTCTCTTCTAATCCTATGTTGCTCTTCGATAACGTTGTTATTTGTTCGTCCGACAGTGACGCAATGTCTTCTATTCTGTTTATCTTCACATCACTTGAAACTCTGTTTATTCTCGATACCACAACATCTGGCATCACGTTCTCGATGTCATAAGCCTGTTGTGAGATCTGTCTTGCACCAGTCGGAGCAACTGACACAGGCGTGCTTTCTATCTTCCTAAGAGTTTCCCATTCTCTTCTGATGTTTGTTATCTCGTTTATCAGTGGCGTCGGTTCTATTCTTGCACCAGTTTCTCCCATTCCCATCGCAGTGTCTAGCATTTTTATTACCGGAGCGTCGCCGAGTGAATTAGATAGCTCTACTAACCTTTTCACACCGTCTTCGCTATCTACCACGTCTTTTACCAGATCATTTGCTGCTCTCACGTAGATCTGGTTCGCCTCTTCCAGTCTTTGAAATGCTCTCGCAACTGTATCTGGTTCTGACTTCACCGCTGCCACCGTCATTGCCTTGTACAGTGAGCTTGGGTCGGTTGCGATGTTTTCTACTAACGCCGCTCTTATCGTTGATGCGTCTCCGTTTGCGATGTTGTCCATTAGTTTTTGTGCGTTTGTTGTTTTAGATGTCCCAGGCATTTGTGTTTTTGTTAATACGCTCGGCGCAGCCACGTTCGGCTGCGCCGCCGCTCGCTGCACGTCGGCGTTGAATTCTTTTACTTTAACGGCGGTTGCTTTGTCCGCTAGTGGCGCTTTTGCTGCTGTTATATCAATCGATGATGCCTTTTTGATGTCAATTGAGTTAGAAGTTACTCCTCTTGCTATTGTTCCTGGTGATGGCGTCACCACTGCAATATTTGATGCCTTTGTTGCCTTTAAAATTGCAGTGTTTGCTAGATCGCTGTCTTTTGCATATACACTGGCTGTTTTAGCGTAATGCACTAGGTCTGTTATATCTTCTGCGCGTTTTACCATGTTTGATGCTGCTTTTGCTCCCTTCGCGAGCAGTTCGAGTTCGTTTGCTACTATTCCTCCCCCGGTTATCGCCAACGCCATTCCTATTGGCACATCCAGAAATGTCCCTGTCAGTCGCTGATCTACTGCTGCTTTCATTCCCGATTTCATCAAATCAGAATTCACGCTTTCTATTTCTTTCTGTGTTAGTTGGTTTTGTGATATTATTTCGTTTGTCAGTTCTTTTCCCAGTGCGTTCATTACCACTGGCTTTGTGAATGGGTTGTATGCCAGAATCGCCAGATCCTTTTGTCTGTTTAATGCAACATCAGCCACTGTGTTTTTGTCTGCGTTCTCTAATACCATTAATTTCGCTGCATTGCTGCTTATACCTGCTATATCTCCAACTTTTCCAGTTTCTGCCCATTGTTTTCCCGCCGCATTTGCTGCTCTTTTTCCGTCGTCTGTTATGTAGTAGTTCGTTTCCCCTAAATATGCCTGTTCAAGTGTTTTTTTCTCACTTTCTATTCCGGTTATTCTTCCACTTATATTTCCTATTACATACTCGCTTGCTGATAGTATACTATGAAATACGCTCCAGTCTTGCTGTCCTTCCCCCTTTCCCATGTCTTTTAGTTGTTCATATCCAACTTTTAAACCAGCGTTTGCCATTCGTTCGTCGTCACTCGCAAATAGTGCCAAAAATCCATTTGCGGCTGTCTTTAACACTGCATTGTCTGTGTTTGTTGCGAAGTCTTGTACTGTTTTTGTGTAACTTTCCACCTGTCGCCTTGGCGTTGTGTCCGTTGTTTTTAACTTTGTTTCGGTTCCGTATGCAGTTAGCGTCCCTTTCGAGAAGTCTATAGATACGCTGTCTCCTATCTGTATCTGCATTGGCGTTTTTCCCGTCGCCAATGCGTTGTTTATTGTCTTAGTTACCTCTAGTAACTTATTCCTCTGAGTTGCTGCATCTAGCGTTTGTTGTTTAAGTGCAGCACTTGCTATTTCTTTTGCAGTGTCCCCGCGCTGCGTTGATACCATTGTGTATTGTTTATTTCCCTGTGTGTCTAATATCGGTTTGCCACTTGCATCTGTTATTAATCTCGCTTCTCTTGCTTCACTTGCACCCAGTGCTGCCTGTTGTACTATTCCCGTGTCAGTTTTTGCTATACTCAGGTCGTATCTGTACAGTGTGTTTTCTACATTTCCTGATATGAAGTCTGTCCCTGTTCTCTGTTCAAATGCTTTTACTTCGTTTTTGTTCGCTGGATTAAAATAGAACTGTACCCGCTCAATGTCTTTTACGTTCGCTGTTGATTTATCCGATGCGAACATTTCTCTTAGAACACTAGCGTCAGCGTTGTAGTATGTTTTTGCTGCTGTGTATAGATTCGTCTTCACTTGGTCATGTGTTTTTAGATATTCTTCGTTTCTTTTTATCGTATCCTCTGCTATCAGTTGTTTTTGTACCGTCTTGTCCATCTTCGGAAGAATGCTGTTCAGGTCTGTCTTTCCGACTCTCCATTGTAGTTCATCTATCGCTTTCAGTCCAGTGCTTACAAGTGGTATTAGTTTGAATTCCATTTTGTTATTGCTTGTTTTTATTGCAGTGTCCAATCCTTTGTACACGTCTCCTATGTATTTCATTGAGTCGTTTGTTATCTTTAGTATATCGTTCAAATCCTTTGTGTTTATTGCCATTGCTGTATATTCTATACCAGAGTTCTCTATCTTTTGTATGCTTTCTCTCGCCCAATCTTTCACGCTATCCGACAGTTCCATTTTCGACAGCGTCGTTGGCATGTTCACATACTGTATCGTGCTCTGTTTAATGTTTGTTATTTCCGGTTTCACCAGTGTCATTTGTTTTTCTGTTGTTGGTATTTTTGCGTATTCTATTCCTGATTGTATTTGTTGTTTGTAACTATCCGGCAGCACCAATTTCATATTTTGCACTTGTGACTGTATTCCCTGCACTTGTGTTTTTATGTTGTTTGCTATGTTCACTACCTGTGGTGAATAATCAATCGGATCTGTGAATACTGCTGGCAGTTTGTAGTTTTCTGGACTCACGTATGGAACATCCACGATGTATGTCCCGCCTCGTGTGTAGTCTGTTGATGGCATCCATCCCGGTTGCTGTGTCTCCTGGAATGCCGATGGCAGTTGATAACCAGACGAACTTCCTGGGTTGTTTCCTATCGGTGATGAATCTCTGAAAATTGGTGGTAATTCGTATCCCATAGTTTATCTCCTCCCCGTTGATGTCATGTTCTTTTTTATCTCAGATGCTTTCTTTCTTATCGCTTCTATCGCTTCTTTTCTTTCTTTCAGTGTCGGCTCTTTGTCTTTCGTTGTTGTCATCATGATCAATCTTTTATACATCGCGCTCTTAAATATCTATCATGACTTCTGGTTACAAAACTGTCGTTGTCGCTGAGGCTCGTCAACGGCTTGCTGATGTTGTTCGTGATATCGATGGCGTGCTGAAAATTCAGAAACAGGCAAAAGAGCAGGAGCAGTACAATATTGATCCGTCTCCTCTATATAGCGCCGCTCGCTTGGCTGTTGTTGCTCTCGCTGAGGATTTTGATATCTTCAAAACTTATGTCGATGAGAACCAGAAAGACCTCTATGCTACCGAATTGAATTATTATAAATACATGTCAAATGTCATTGAAGCTCAGATAGAAAATTTCCAGAATTCTATTATAATTCCATCCCTTACCGCGCCCATTGCCGCTGGTTCTAAGGAGAATGACACCGATGTTGGCATGAGCTTCATCGCCAGGGTCATTGCTGTCCCCGATGCTGATACTTTGATAGTCAGGCAGTTCCCAGATGGTGAGGCTATCCCTCGTGATCACACGGTCAGGGTAGCCGGTATCGATGCACCCGAAAGTGGTACCGTTCGCGGCAAGCACGTTGCTGATAAAACTTCTGAGTTTTGGGTCAACCGCGATGTCATTGTGTTTTATGATAGGCACACCCCCAATGATCTGTATGGCCGTGTCCTTGGCACCATTTACTTACTCGGATCAGACGGAGAGGCAACTGACACCAACTTCGCCATATGGTCGCTTGAGCGATGTTATAGCGAGCCTAATACCAAATTTGGCAAGAATCACTTCGTTGACAAGGATCAACTCAAACTCGCTTTCTCCCGGTGCGCGGTTGGCAGTCCCACACACGGCACCATCAAAGTTACTTCTCTTCCTACCCACGCAGTCGTTAGAGTTGGTAAAATAGGTGAGTCTCTTTCGCAGAATAGCGAGCTTACCCCATGTGAGATCACGCTTCCCGTTGGTGAATACATCATCGCTCTCACTGCTCCTGGATGTGGATCTCTTATCGATGAGATCTCAGTCTCCCCCGGCCTCGCCCATCTCCCAGTCTATAATCTCCCCAAGCTCGCGTCTTCTACTGGCATCGTTTCAGTCGATGTCGCTCCGGTCGGAAAGGCTGTGGTCCTCGTCGATGGCAATCCAGTCGGCGTTGCTCCTCTCGCACTCGATCTTCCCGTTGATGTCCCTGTTACCATAAGTGTGCTTGTTGATGGTCATCAGTTCGAGTCGCAGTCTATTACGCCAAAAATCGGTGAAATAAAAAAGATTGTGTTTGTTCCGGTTTAATAGAAGAGGGATCTTGGCACCCGCTGCGCGGGTGCCGGATTCAGGTCAATAGTTTATGGCTATTCTACTTTTTAAGGCAGGACTTCACCTTGGCCTTGAAAGCGGCTCCCTTCATGCCAGCAGCACTACGAGCACAGGCAGTCATTCTCTCCTGCTGTGCCTTGATGGCCTGGGGGTTTCCCTTTCCTACGGTGATGAACCCCATTTTTCCATTGTACATCCTTACGCGGGTCTGAGGATCACCCAACTTTCCAACAGGTATTGTTCTAGCCATATGTTTTCACCTCAACCATCAAAAAGTGTTCTACTGTATATAAGCATGTTTAAAAAGAGAATTTTTTGCAGTATATCACATCATGTCCAATAGTCTTATCACCGTGAATCCATCTTTGTCCGTCATCCTCATTATTCTTCCAACATCGTCTTCATGATGTTCACTGTTTTCGTTTGTTGATACCATCGTTCCCTTTAGTATTTCTACACCACTTTCCAGACTGTATTTCGTGTATATCCTCATTTTTTCTTCTCGTATCACGCCCATATCCTTCAATTCTTGTATGTGGTATCTTATCGACGATTTCAGCCTCTCTATCATTTTATCTTCTTCGCCGTTTTTTTTTATGTACAAAGCTATTTCTTTCGTTGATGCTCCGGTCTGCTTCTCAGCTACTGCCAGAATTATCATCGACGTTATTGAAGGCATATTTTCTTCGCCTCCTCTATTGTCATGTGCTCCCCGCCACACACCTTCGATGCGATGCACATCTTTTTATTCTTCGGCACGGTGTCGTCTTCATATAGCTCCACCATCACCCGCTTCATACACTCGTGGAAATCACTGGGTTTCTTGTCTTTTTCTTGTTCCAGTGCCGCGTTTTCTCTCTCGTCCGTTTTTTCCTCCTCATCTTCCCCCATCTCATCTCTTATCGTGTCGTCCGATGCCATGAAAGTCTCCTGCATTCTCGCCACTCTTCCTATTGTCATATCAATCTCTTCCCTGCACGAGAACCCGCCTATCTCGCATTCTTTTTCTAACCATTGTAGTTTTCTCTGTAGCCCTTCCATGTATTCACTGCACCGTGGGCATTCGTGTTTACCGGCATCGTCTTTCACCACTGCTATTGATCTTCGTATCACATCTTTTGCTTTGCTTTCATCTTCTTCCACCACACCCTCTAGTCCCACTCTCACCGCTTCAAGCGCATCTACCGCTCTCCCCAGTTCAGGTATCACATATTGTTTTCTCTTGTACAGGCCCGCGTTACATTTATTGCATGGGCATATCTTCCCAACTGGGCAATATCCATCGTTGTTGTTCACCGCTTTTGCCCAGTTATCAACATCCACGTTATCACGTATTTCTAGGTTGTTTTCATCTGCGAATCTTCTTAATGTGCTTGGTGATATCATTTCAGATCCCCTGTCTCTTGTCTTCTTCCGTGAATTCTCTGTAAGCTTTCATCTCATCTTCACTCACTTCTTCCCCTCTTTCCAGTTTCCCACCCACCTCTTCTATTATGGTTGTTCTTGCCAGTTGTTCATATAACAATGGCAATCTAGCTAATCCTTTTATTCCGGTTCGTGCATAAGTTTCTTTCATTAGATCTTTCGCGCTTTTCACTTCTTCTGGTTTAATATCACTCGCCCATTTCATACATTCTCCTCGTTTTTCCTCGTCATCTACCGCGCCACATGACATATGTGCAACTGCCAGCGACAACATTGTTTCATTCATCCTACATGTTGTACATTCTTCTCCGTTGTTTTCTTTTTTCACATCGTCGCTCATATCTTTATCACTCCTTGTTGTATTCTGAGTAAAAGTTCTGCTATCGCGTGTTCTTGTCCAACTTCATCTGACACCAAGTCCAACATTATGTGATAGTACGCCGACATCGCTCTATTCGTGTCGCCTGTCGAATTGTATATGTTTCGCACTGTTTCCATGTCGTGATAGAATTCTCGGTGTTTTGTCTGAAGAAATGGTTGCATCTGATCTAAATATTTGTGTATTTCTGGATAAAAGTTGCCTCTCCCGAATAATATCTCGTCAAGCGTTATGTGCAGCAAATGGGATGGCATCTATTTGTTATTCTCCTCGCTACTCTCCATAAGCCTTTCTATGCTTTCCACTGTTGCATTCACACAGAATCGCGTGAATGCCCCTGGGAAGTTTTGTTTTATTCCTTTCCCTGGTTCAATTGCTTCTATCTGCTTCAGTATGTTTCCTGCTCTTTCCATTCTCTCTGCCATTTCATTAGGTACATTGAATAGTATCGTCACCTGTTTTCTTGATTTTGTTTTCACCAGCCTTTTCCATGACGTTGCTTCATCCCGTCTATGTTTTCTCACATGGTCCGTTTCTTCCTCCATGCTCTATAATAGAGACACAAAGTCTATAATAGCGTTTCTGTCTATTATTGTTCATGAGCGCTGATGATAAGGCAACTGCTAAGAATCGAAGTCCAATTAAAATCGCCGAGGAAGCTATCAAGGCGAATTCTGGCTCCAAGGATGGATTGCCGCCTGTTCTTAATCTTGGAGGTGGTGCATCTGTTGATGCGGTTGATATGATAAGTGAGAGTATCATGTCGAAAATCAAGATGAACACTCTTAATACTGCTCTCAAGATGTCCGAGAAATTGAACAACGAGGCCGAGGCGGCAGTTGCCCCCAAGGCTTCTGTTCCAGCTTTAACTTCTTCTATTCCGCAGCCTTCTGTCCCCCTTGGCATTCTTCAGCCTTCCTCGTCTTCAGATCGTGCTGCCGTGGTTAAGGCCATTCTCGAAAGCCTCGAAAGCGATGAAGCTCGCCTCACTTATATCAGAGAGCATCCTGAGATGTTTTCTCCAACTTCGTCTCCCGTTCTTCCCGTTGTTTCTGCGACTGGGCAACCACTCATCTCCTCTCAACAGCCTCCCACATCTCTCGTCGAATCTATGGCAATTCTTACCGAGGCCATAAAATTGGGAATGTCTATGCAGCAGGCACAACAGCCTCAGTATTCTCAAAGTTCCCCACCATCAATCGACCCCATTAAAATCCTCGAAACTTTCCAGGTTATTTCCGAAAAGACCAATTCCACGTTTAATTCTATCGTGGATCAGATGCGACAGCAGCAAGTTGATCAAGCTCTCAAGTACCAGGAGATCATAACCAACACTCAATCTAAAATCAGCGAGGTCAATGATAAGCTGGTTGCCGCTCAGGTCGAAAATGCCAACAAGGACAAGGAATATCTCAGTGAGCGTCTTTCCGAAGCCCTCGCCGCTGCCAGTCGCCCACCTGGTCTGCAATTTGATCAGGTCAAGGGTATGATAGAGGCCATGCGAGCCAATGACATTCCTGTCCAGATGGGCACCTCTGAGGACGAAAAGACAAAGGCACAAATCGAAATCGAAAAGGCCAGAGCGTTACACGAGATCGAAATGGATAGACGTAGAATCGAACTCGAAGAGGGACGTGAAGCTCGTCGTGGTGAGGTTCTTGGCACTCTTGCATCCACTGTCACCAGTGCCATTGGTGCGCAGCGCCTCAAAAACAGGAAGCTCTCTTCAGCCGCATCTAGCGTCTCGTCGAGGTTATGATCATGCCAAAAAAAGTCACACCACCGGCTTCTTCGCCGGAGCAGCCTCTGGATCTGTACGTGAATCCCGCTATATTCACCCTTCTTGGGCACGCTTGCATGTTGTTGCCTGAAGAATCTGTCGCCATTTCATATTTTGACCGCGCTCGCCTGCTTCCTGTGCAGTCTGTTGTCGATCTCATCGCATCCAGTGACTTGTATTCTGCTCAATACGATGTAATTCGTCAATCAATATATGGGATGAATTGGAAGGGCGTTGCTCGTGTCATTATCTCTCTCATCGACGAGCACTATCCCTCTCTCATGGAAAGGTTAAATACCGACGACGGGTCATTTAACTTTTACAGAGATGTGATGGAAGCGATGGTCGAAAAAATAAACAGCGATGGTGATGTTTCACATGCAGAATGAAAGTGGCGCGATGGTTGGTAAAAATGGTGTCAGGATATTCGATGTTGGTGAATGCTGGCGTGCCAGTAGTGGCGTTGATGTAGTTAATCCCCAGGTTCTTGATTATCAGACCAGAGGTGGTCAAAAGGACGGCACCAAGTATGCTCTTGGCCCGGATCGTCTCACCGGAAGAACCCGTATCGCATACATCGATTATCCCAAGAAGTTGTATGAACTTGACAAGCTTCTCGATGACGATGAGGTTGTTCACATCCTTACCCACTGCAACGTGTGTAGCGCCGTCGATCAGGTCATCAACCAACCCAGACAGCATTTAAACCGTCGTGAACAGCCATCTCCCCCGGTTAGTCACCATCCATCTCCCTCATCGGATGAACGTGTTTCACTCGGCGACGTGTTTTCCCCCAGATCTGGTGCGCATCTCCCCAAGTATTTAACAACTGGGATAAACATCGGCAAGTCGCTCGGTCTTCGCCCCACCGGCAACGCGCTGTTCACTCTTGGTATATCGGTGTTAAGTGATCTCGCCTCTGGTGTTGTTCAAGATCCTACATACCGAAAGGCTCTTCAGTCGTTTTCCGATGACATGGTTGACACCATAACACCAGAATTGGTTTCGTCTATCAAGGAGGACGCTGTTAAAATCGCCGAGGCCATGGAAAAAGATCACACTGCACTCATGTCTCGTGATTTTCTAGTTAAACACATGGTCAAAAAACCATCGGACATCAAAAATGAATTGGCTGAGCGGTCGCAGTCACAATCACCTCAGCGCAACTCCGATCAATATCCCGACTATCGCCCCATTTCTCGCCCGCCTATCAGATTGTGGGGTGAATGAGTTAGATGGTCGATGTCCCTGGCACTCTTCCATCTACATTTCTTCCAGAAATTGATAAAAGTAGTCTTGAAACTATTAAATCCTGGTTTAAGTCTAGCATTGATCAATCTGTGTCTAGTTTTCAGTCAGAAGTTAACATGTTGGTTGAATCCCTTTTATCTGATGCCCGGGAAACTCTCAAGAATCCTGAATATGCCAATGAAATATACACCAGAGTTCCATCTCAGTTTACTGTTGGTGTTGGTGACTCTGAAACTGGAATATATGGCAGGTTTTCAAGAAGCATTAACACTATTGTCGAGCGCACGTCTAAAGCAATAAATGATTATATCGGTGGCATTTCGTTCACATCACAATCCCAGGTAGACTCTGTTTCTTCTCAGGTCGATTCGTTTTCTTCGTTTATCTCCAAATATATTGAAGATGCTAGTAAAACGTCATCTGATCATCTTTCTGTCAAGTCTGATTACTTTTCAACTACACTCAATTCAATAATCGATCACGCCGCTGAACAATATTCAAAGCATTTACTCGAATCTTGCCTATCTGGCATAAACCGCGCCACTGAAACTGCTATCGGATCTCTTGATCGGTTGTTGTCTATCCTCAAGGAATATAAGTCTCTACCCGATGGTATATATGACAACACTGATACAATCCTGTCTGATATTTTCGATGTATATAATGAATCTATTAACAAATCCATCTCTGATTATGACTCACGTATGTCTTCTTATGATTATCACACACTGTCATCGCAATCGATTATAACTGCTGGTAATATCAAGATAGAACATGTTATAAATTCGTCATCGCAGTTGATTAACATCCGTGTGTCTGATGTCGGCGATGTCCTCAAGTCTATCTCTCCATACGTGGAATTGTTGGTTATTGATTATATAGTCGTATCTAAGGTGTTTCAGAAGATCGACGAGTTGTTTGTTGAAACAATCCGTGTTAGAAATGATCTCGATCGAATCATAAAAGACGTTTCATCCGATGCTGAAGTTGTTAGAAAGTCTTTATACAGGCACTTCGATGTAAACTATAAGCCAGTCTACGTATATGGCGATAAATACGAGTCTGAAAAGCGTCGCGTTCTTTCTGATTCATATTCTATACTTGAAACTGGCGTCAATTCCATTCGCACCGAGTTTTCCACATATGTGTCTCCAATTGCAACTAATATCCAAACGTATTCTGACGAACTACAAACTGCCGTTATAGATTACATAAAAGAAAATATCCCGCGTATCCCCGTTGAACAAACCGAATTAATTGCTTCAAGGTTCAACAAAGCATCATCTCGCTCTATAACCCGCGTTTCATCTTATATCGGATCGTCGTCTCGTTATGTTGATTATATTACTGATAGCATAATCAAACATCATGATAGGCTTGTCAAGCGTTATTATGAATTTCCACCGCTTATTCGATATACTGGGGTGTTCGATTCACCTTCCCGTTTAAGTGCTGTCGATGATACTTCTTTTTCGTTTGATGTTGAGAACATCGGCGGTTCTCCGTGGTTCGGTTGGTTTGGAGTTCGCGTTGTTTCTGCGTCCACACAGGAAGATGTTGAAGATGCTGATATCGACTACACACCACCATATTTTATATGGAATAAACGCATTGGCATCTTGTCCATCCCCCCAGGTGGCAAATATCATGCCACTGTTGTTGTCCCAGGTTCACAAGTGTTCAACATCAAGAAAATCACCGAGGCCGGTTCGCATGTTAAATGGAATTCAATCATTAACACCATTGGAGTTAGATTACCTTGGCTGAAAACTTGACCGCGTTCGATGTCGTTAAATCCGCTATAGAATATGCGTACAACGAGGCATCTGGTTTAATTCGACATTCTGCCGATACAATCGATTCATATATAGCATTGCATCCCGTCAACATGTATTCTGATTCCGAGTCATTTAGATCCGCTATAGAATCTCTCAATTCTGCTGTTCTCAATGAAATTAATGTTCGCATAGGTGATGCTCTTAATGGATTCAATGTACGCATTTCTAATGCTGGATATGATTTTAATAAAACATCACCAACCGCAGAGAATATCACAGAACTTACCGCGCTGGTTTCTGAAAAATCTTCAATGTTACAGGAGCTTGCCAACTCCGTTGCATCCGCTGCGTCATCTAAAGTGTCTGATCACGCTATAAATCGCCCTCTCTTGCGCCCGACTGGCGTTCGCGAACTTCCTTCTCTCGCATTTGATGTTCCGCTCACGTTTAAATATGAATTCCAGAATGTCGGATCTAAACCGTGGTCTGGTTGGATGATTGTTAAATTGGTTGATCAGTATAAGAACTCAGTTGTTGTTGATTTTGCTCCTCCTAATATCCCTGTAGTTGCCCCTGGTGATTCCGCGTTTCTTTCTCGTGATATCACCATTCCCCGTGTTGTCTATAAAGATGGCGAACCTCGCTCATGGGGCGATAAGACCAAAATCTATATCTCGCTTCAGACTAGGATCTGAATTGGTGAAAACCTTGGTTGAAAAACTTGTAGATAATACAGCAGCTCGTATGCTTCGCGTGATGCTTAAAGCCACCGCTGATGCATATGAGGAGAGAATGCTTAGAGAGATTTCCAGATTTAAGGAAGAGGCGGCTGATCTCGATGTCGAGATTCAGGAAGGCATGACCAATCGCGTTGGTGACGGTTTCCAGATCCACGAAGCGCCCAAGTACTCCGATAGGATCAATAAGCTCCTTTGGGGCGAGGCCACGATGTCGCACGACGCTATTCTTGCCGCACTGGAGTCTGATAGGGATAACATGCTCGGTGTCATCTCCCGCACAAAGGCGATGCCCCTTGAGCAGTCTGAGCTTGCTATCGTCAAGCTTGCTCCTCCCACTTCAATCGAGTCTCCTGACGGCAATCTTCAGTAAGTATTAAATCTCACCCCAACCTATTTTTTATCATGGCCGATTATCGTGATAGCAATGTGATTACTGAAGAGTTTGGTGTAGGCGTTATTCCCGTTGCTGAACCTTCCCCCGAATCAATAAGCGAACCTGAATCTTCTGTTGTTGATGAAACCGAACTAGCGTCACCTTCTCCCGCGTTTACTCCTGAACCCACATATGGTTCCAAAATAGAGGCCGCGTCCGACGATGCCACGTCTCTCGACAATCTTCGCGCAGTATCCGCTGTGTTTGATAGTGGGTGCAAAGAAATAAAGCAAATCGTCTCTTCTACCGGCCTACCTCAGCCCGTTGTCCTCGCGTGTATAAAATGGTTAAAGGATAATGGATTAATCGCGGTTACTGGTTCTATTTACTGCACCATCGATAATGTGTCTTCACTGCAATCCCAGTTAAAAGCATGTCAAAAATGTAAGTAATTCTTGTTTACACCACTCCCCCCTCTCCCATTTCATATTTTGGCGTCTTTGGTGAATGTGTCGCCATGAAATCGCGCATTGCTCTTCTTATCACTTCAGATGCTGTTGTTCCGTGGTCTAGGCACCTCTTCTTGAATTCCCGTTTTTCAGTCGGTGTTACTAACGCTCCAATCGATGTTTTTCTTTCTTCGTATCCCATGGTCACACTCATTTGTATTACTGATATATATCGCTATCTCAGTATCATGGTATTCTTGTATCGACATGCCCCCTTTAAATACTCCACAATGTTTCATTCTTATGGAGGAATAATAACGGCTGAACATGTAATTGTACCGCTGGATTTCAAATTCGATTTCAGCACTACAAATCTTGCCGTGGGTGCAAATGCCCGCGTTGGTAACGCAGCCGCCTACACCCTCGCCTGTGAGAACATGACTTATTCCACGCCTCTCACCATCCCGTCTGAGGGATTCGGTGAGATCGCGGGACTTGAGATATATCCTGGCGTTGTTGGCGGCATAAAGGAACACGCAGACTATGTTAAACTCGTCATCGGTGGACAGCACTACGATGACCAAATCTTCAATGAGTTGACTGCTCCTGGTCTGTCCCCAGGCCAACCCGATCCGCTCGGTGCGGCTGGACTTAGGCTTGGTCAGATGCCCATCAATCTTGGTCTTCCCCTCCTGCTCGGTGGCAGACCTGAAGATTGTGCACCCAAGGTGCCCCCAGGCAAGCCCATCGAGATTGAGATAGGTGCTGCTCCTACTGCGGAAGGCGGTGCTGCTCTCACGCAGCCCTGGACAGTCAGAGTTTGGATGGTCAAGGTACAGGGTATCAATAAGCTCAAGGAAGCTCTTCGGTTCCAGAGTGTTTATACTGGTCAGGGATACTATGATGGCAATGTCATGAATTGTGACTTTGATCTTGGTGACATCGCTTCAACTGAGAAGATGCCTCTTAGGTCCAGAATGACAGGCAATCCCATCAGGAATCCCGTCCCGGAGACTGGCACCTTCGATCCACTTGAGCATTGGAGCAAGCTCCCCGGTGGCATGGACCAGGACAAGCCCAAGATGCATGTCTATTCCATGTTCGCTAAACAGATGGCAGCTACCACTACTAACGAGTGGTATCAGTTCGTCTTGCATAGCTCCAAGGTCCAGGATAAGTACGCAGAGCTGTATTGGGATTTCACCAAGCGCGATGCGCTCAAGATCACTCACATCGGGTTCAAGAATCCCGCAGTTGGCGTGATCAAGAATCTGTGGCTCAAGCGTACTGGTCGCGAGGTTCCTGAAACTTATGAGGTACAGTGGGCCAAGAATCCCTTCCCGATGCCCGCGTTCAGATCTGCATCTGCTGTGTCATATTGCGGTCCCGCCAAGCTCGCCAAGCCCATGCTCATTTGGAACGAGATCGGCAGCATAGAGATGAAGGACAATGGCACTTCCGTTGCCGCATGGCAGGATGGCATCGAGGATCAGGCTGGTGTATACGTCCGTGGTATTAGGTATGAACACAACGACAGGGAGGTGTAAAGTATGCCATTCATTCAGTGGGATGTAACTTCCCTCACTACTGGTCGTCAGGGCGACGACGAAGCATATGGCTTCTACTTCGGTACCAAGAACGGCGCTGCTGGATACTGGGTTAGGATACCCGACAATGCTCCGCCCATCGGTGACATCACTCTCGCTGGTGTGGTTGGTAGCGATCCTGTCGGCTTGTCTCTCGTCACATGGTATTCTACTATACCAGTTGTCAGAGATGTTGCCCGCACTATTACCAGCTTCGAGAAGGGTGGCAGATGGATCAACCTTGGTACTACTTCCCCCGGCGTCGCAATGGCCGCTGGTGTGCACAGAAAGTCCATTCGTCTGTTCTATCGCAGCGTGAATGAAGGCGTAGCGCTCTCGTCCTGAGAATAGATTCGCGAATGAGGTTGCCCAGGATCAAGAAGCTTTCAAGAAGCTCCTCACCTGGGCTATCAATCTTTATTTAAGTCGAGGTGATTTAATGTTCTTTAAAATCATGTATGGTTTGATCATAGCCGCGATGGTTGGTATCGTTTCTGGGCAGCTCCCCACTGCCAGTCCTCTTATCACCGACCCCATCATAGTCGAGTCTGGCCGTAATGTATTCAATGTCAGTGGAACCAATTTCACCGATTACAACTTCTTCGGTGCATCAGATTCTGGCACCACTGGCATCGATGTCGGTTCCGCTGGAATTCCTGCGTCCATTCGTAATTTCCTGAATGGTGCCCTTGCATCCGAACGCGCTTCCATGAACCCTGGTATTGGTAAGAAACCTGCTCTCATCGGCAGCATGGTTGGCTATCAATACCCTCCGTCCAATTTGTCCTCGTGAGCGTCAGTTATATCTTTCAACTCGTCTTTCTTTTTTTCATGAATCGTATTAATGCTCTGTCGTGTATCGCACTTTTGCTTCTCACGTCTATTCATCCATCGCTGTCTGCAATGGTCAATAAGATAGATGCTGATTGCGATGGGCCGGATTGCTATATGGACACTGGTAGTTACACTTCCAAAGCAGAAACCCGTTCCATTTCAATAGGCTCTTCTGCATTTAGTCAGATAGTTAATTATCAGACTGATGTCTATAACAGCACCACTCAGTTTGATGTTTCTGATGGTCAATTCAACATAAAGACTCCAGAACTCCGTTTATTCTCTGACGCGCGTGATCACCGTGGCCGCGTTAAACTTGAATACAACACCAAACAGATTTTAGGCGAACCTGAGATAGTTGAAGACGAGGAAGGCAATCCTTGGCTTGAAATCGAAAATCGCACGCTCCACTTTGAGAATGCTGATATCCGTCTCGCTGGCAATGGTTCAATGTCTGAGGATGTTATAATCGCTGTCGCTGGTAGAAATAGGAAGTTCTTTGAGCATGATGTTGAAAATGGCAATTTCACGTTCAATCAGTCTCTCGCTCTATCTGGTCTTGAGTTGCGCAAGTCGCTTGAGTTGCTTAATAAGCCAGACGTGTTCACTGAATCTAGCGAAGAGGCTACATTCAGAGCAACTGCTGGTGGTGTTATGAAATGAGTTCTGATAAAAAGAAGAAGTCGTTTGGGTTCGCTGATGAACCCAGTTGGGTTGAAGGTTCTGGAGAACCAGGTGCCGCTGATGAGCTAGGTGGTTATGATGAGATGAAAGAAGGTGGTCTGTGTCACTACAGTGGGCCAGAGGCAGATATTCCCCTCGGCCTTGCTTGGACGGATGTTCCCAACTGGGGACCGCATATGGCCGCGATCAAGTGGGGTGTCGATTCCCCTCTTCTTCCCGATGGCACTGAGAACCCGGAAGGCATCGTGTTTAAAACCCGCGAAGAGCTTCTCCCCACTGATGTTATTACCGCCGTCATCCTCAACAAGAAAACTCTATCTCGTCATAAGAGCTTGATTCAGGACGCAAATGCTGGTAAGCGCCGTCCTCCCACGTTCAAGGAGTATGGCATCATCGCCATTAGAAACATGAGGCAAATTTTATCTGGTAGAAGGTAAAAAATAGTTTTTTATCTCTTTTTATCTGAATATTGGTGGCAATTCGTAGTTTTCTATTATCTTCTTGAATTCCCCCAACCGCGTGTCTTCGTTGTATCCCAGTCCGCCTAGGATGCCATTTATCATTTCAGCCTGCTCGTTGTACTGATTTGCTATTGTTTCGTTCGTCTGTCCCTGTATGAACAGTATTCCTAGTCTATATCCGTCTTCTACTCCTGTCCAATATGCATATCCTTCATCGCACGTCTCGTTTTCTGCCCCCATTCCTATCACGGCGATCATCATCAACACAATTGCTGCTAGTATCAGTTTTCTCATCTCAAATCACTCTCCTTACTTCATGTGGTTCTGCTCTTCTGTCTTTCATTTTTATTATCCTCGCCTCGCATCCACTTAAATCTTCCCTCACAATTGCCCCCGCTTCCACAATACACCCCCGCCCGATCTTTGCTCCAGGTAACAACATTGCCCCCATCCCTATGTTACAATCCTCCCCGATCTCAATTCCCTCGAACTTTAGTTCATTTTCTATCACCGGCTTTCCGGTTTGATGCATGTCATGGTAGGATGTAAGCATCTTAACATGTGGCCCTATTCCAGTGTTCTTGCCTATCTTTATTCCACCCGCGGCGTGTATGTAACATCCTGGCCCTATCCAACAGTTATCCCCAATCTCAAGTCCTGATCCCTCGTGATATCCATTTATGAAGCAATCGTGACCGATGTATACGTTTTCTCCGATAAACACGTTCTCTGGGTTTAAAATTCTAGTTCCTGGTTCCATCACTTGTTTCCCTTCGTCTTTATACTTCTTTTGTACCATTCTATCGTCTCCTTCAGTCCATCTTCCATGCTCGTCCTTGGTTTCCATCCAAGTTCTACTGCCGCCTTCGATCCGTCTCCGCGATGTCTCATCACATCACCTGGACGCTTGTCTATGTAATTCACTTCAATTTCATCAAGTCCCATTACACTCGCTATCGTTCCTACTATATCATTAATTGATGTCTCTTTCCCTGAGCATATGTTATATACTTCTCCCAGTTTCCCTCTTTCCCCCGCCAATATTGCTGCATCCACCACGTCTGTCACGTAGTTGAAATCTCTGGTTTGTGTGCCATCCCCTGTTATCTTCGGTGTTTCTCCATTTAACATCGTCTTTATCATCTTTGGTATTACTGCGGCATATGTGTTTTCGTTTTGCCCTGGGCCATATGTGTTAAATGGTCTAACTATTGCGGCATCCAATTCGAATGTGTTTACCATGCTTTGTACTAGGTGGTCACACGCCGCTTTCGCTGCTGCGTATGGTGTAGATGGCCGCAGTTTGTGGTCTTCTGACATTGTTTCTTCTTCTGCCGATCCGTACACTTCACTCGACGAGAAGTGGACAAGTCTTATGTTCCTCTTCGTCGCCTCCTGCACTATGTTCGTCGTTATCTCTATGTTCTTTGAGTAATTTTCAATCGGTTCTATCAGTGAGTGTGGTAAACACATCACCGCTAGGTTGAATATCACATCTGGGCTGAAGTTTTTGCATATCTTGAATACATTCCACCCGTTTGAGCAGTCTCCCTCGTCCCCTAAAAAGAATTGTGCGTTTTTGTTTTCTTCTGCGAATTTGTATGCCCACTCCACGTCTGTTTCTATGAATTGATTGTCCATTCCTATACATTCGTGTCCCATTCTCACAAGAGTCCTAAAAAGATGTGATCCTATGAATCCAGTTGCCCCGGTCACTATGATTTTCATGCTAATGCTTCCTCCAGTGCATTTATTACTAGATCTATGTCTTCCATCGTCATCTCAGTCCATATTGGTAATGCTAAAGTTGTCTTTGCAAGCTGCGCTGAGTTTTTGCACGCCCCGTGTGAATTGTCGTAACTCCCCACCTGAACTTCGATCCCATTTGCTCTCATACTGTTTAATACGTCATCTCTAGTTTTTACTCCTTCTTTTTCGTGCAGTTTTATCACATAGCTCTGCCAGTTTGTTCCAGTTCGGTCTCTTTTTCTGTATGGTGTCGCGAAGTAGTTAAATGCCTGGTACCCATCTATCCACATCTCGTTTAATTTTTTGTTGTATGTTTCTGCTATCTCCCTCCGTCTTCCTATCGCCGCATCCAACCACTTCATCTGCCCTATTCCCATCGCTGCCGCCACGTCTGACATCTTGAAATTTAACCCATGTCCTCTCCAGTGTCCTGCGTTGTCCCTTCCGAACTGTCTCATCAATAAACATTGCTCGTACAGCTCTTCGTCATCTGTGACGATCATTCCACCTTCCCCGGTTGTTAGTATCTTCCTACCGTGGAATGAAAAAACTGCTGTTCCCTCTGACCCTATCATCTTTCCTTTGTATCTCGACCCCAATGCGCACGCCGCGTCTTCAAGTACAAATGCCCCACTTCCATTCGATTCTTTTCTTATTGTGTCCATATCACATGGCATTCCGAACTGGTGAATTGGTATCACCATCTCGTTTCCATATAACATGTTTTTACTGTATGCATTGTATGTTTTTGTACTAACGTCCACGTTTTCTACTATCATGTCGTTGTATTCTGCGCACAATCTTGCTGCTGGAAATGTGAAAGCTGGTATGCTTGCGCACCCCCAGTCGTCTTCGTCGCCGTGTCCTCGCATTTCAGTCAGTATCATCCACATACCAGCAGTGCAGCTACTTACTGCAAGTGCATACTTCGCCCCCACGTATTTGCGCACTTCCTCCTCAAATTGCTCCACCATTTCTCCTTGTGAAACCATTCCAGAATTTAGTACATTCATCACAAGTTCTTTCGTTTCATTGCTAAAAAAAGGTTTGTTAAGTGGCACTTTCCATTTATTCATTTAATTTCCTCTCTATCCTTTCATCTAGTTCTTTGTAAAATTCTATTGTTTTGTATTGTCGCTGTTTGCTTTCCAACATGTCATTCAATGTTTCCAGCAATGCATGTACGTCCGATTCAACTTCTCTACGTTCAAGTTCTCCTTCTGTTGTTTTTACCTTGTTCACTGTCGCATATATCCGTCCAATTGGTATCTCATTCTCGTGTACTTCCATTGGATATGCTGTTATACTGATGCATTCTCGTCTATCTCCCGCTAACGCATTGTGTAACAATGTTTTATCCCATGCTATTCGTATTCCTTCATCTCGTGCAATTTTTATTGTCCCTATCACTTTTTGTATCGTTTTTATTGCTTCCTTTGGTTCCATTCGTCCCACTTCATATATCCCAAATACCGACATCGTTCTCTCCTCCAATTTTGTCCCCGCTACAGCGGGGACACCTTTATCACCATGATCGGTTCTACTTCATTCCATCTTATATCTGCATTTTCTCTGCGTATCGCGCTCGCCATTTCATCGCTCGCTTCGTGAACACTGTTTATCTTTAATTCCACCTCTCTCCCGTTCTCGTCCGTTACTACCATCTTGTCATCGCCCGTGAACTGCCTGAACTCCATAGTTTTCTTTCCCTCGATGATCGCATCTAGGTATTTTGCTTTAATCTTTGCTTTAAGTAACATGTTATCACCTATTCATGACCCAATTGATGTAGTGCTTCCACTTCTGTACTTGTTTCTCTGCGCTGAAATGTGTTTTCACCCATTCAATTTCGCGTCTTTTCAATTCTTCGCCCACTGTGTTAAAAACGCTTATTCCAATTTCAATATTCTCTTTGATTATCTTCGCTGTCTCTTCTTCTCTCCCCCATGTGCTCACTATTGGCAGATCTGTATGCAATGCATAGCACCATGGCGATACTCTCCCTATCACAGTGTGCCCCAACACCAATCCTTCTAGCGCATTTCCCGCCCCGTAGGCGGCTGGAAATTTTGGCTCGCCTCCGAACTCCTTTCCTAGTGAGTCTATCGTGATATGCGCCGTCGCCTTGGCCCTCAGCGCCTCATTCCAGGCCATTCCTTTGATCGGTAGATACTTTATGACCCCCTCTTCGTCAAGTGGCCTTAAAATCGATTCTACGAGGTCGGTGCCTTTCAACACCGATTTCGTTGGTGCGTGACATACCGTTACAACTTCGTTGCGCTTTATTCCTTTTGTTATTGCGTTTATTTCCTCTATTGGCACTATCACGTTCTCAAATGGCGCTGGAAATAGCTTCGATGCGATGGTTTCGTCTGACATCGGTGGAACTACCGCCCACCCGTCCATTTGCATGTTCAAAAGCACATTAATACTGTTTCGCATCAATGTTCCAGTTCCATTGATTATCGTATTTCTGTGTCCTGCTAGTTCCACCAGCCCCATGTTTGGTATGTCCAACAACATGTCCTGGAATATCATCATATCGGCGGTTTTTGCGAATTCGGCTGCCTCTTCCAGATCGTCCTTCACCGTCCAATCAGTCTTGAACCCCAAATACGATTCCTTATTCACTATGCTCTTTGCGTCCCATCCTATATACTCCCTCATCGCCTCCGCCAAGAGGCGATGTTGCTGCCCATTATCCATATATGAAATTAACAACACTCGCATATCGCATTCACCATCCTGTTGTATGAGTTTTCAAGTGAGTAGAAGTGACAATCTCGCATTGCGGCGTTTGCTACGTGTTCATAGTATTCGTTGTCTTCCAGTAGATTTATGCACATCTGTTTTACTTTGTCGTCTCTTCCACTTTCTACTTCTAGCCCCATAAACAAGTGTCGTATTGCTTCTATCGTCTTGCTCCCTATCGTTGGTACTCCAAGCGCCGCTGCGTCCACTACTCCTCTGCCGTATGTGTAATCTGGCGTGATGTCGATGTTTATCATCACATGTGACAACAATTTCAGGTATTCGAAGTATTTCATTCTCCCAACTACTTCATCGAACATGCACACGATTGGCACGTTGCTGCGTTTCTCTGGTGCGGTGTAGTTCATTAGTATTACTTTGTGATCCTTGTATATCTCTCGTATTTCTTTCAATCCCCACCAATAGTCTTGCCATGAATCCAGGTATCTGTGATACTGGCAAGCTATCACTGGTTCTCTGTCCTCGCTTGCCATTTTTTGTATCTCTGTGGTGTTTACCGGGTGCGGTATGGTGAACACGTTCTTTTTCATCTCCTCTTTCACTAATTTTCGTATTCTCCCTGCCCCCACCGGTTCTACATGGAATATCATATCAGCTTTCTCTAACACTGCCTTCATGATGTGTGGGTCCATCGAATTCCACATTCCAACCGCGTAGTCCACGTTTGCTATGATTTTGGTGTCTGATTTCTCCCCAAGCGCGTTTCTTATTGCGGCGATGTATGAATCATTTCTAGGCGTGTAGTTTACGTGGATCACATCATAGTTTTCCAGGTTGCTTTTGTGTATATCTGCGCCCATTGTTCCCCCCTTTCCAAATTTCTCGAATGCCACACTCCATTGGAACAACCCCGGCACCATAGTATAAACATCGTCGCTCATCTTCCCGGAATATAGCATATAGCTAAGTTTCTTTGTCATCTCTTCCTCCATCTAAAAAAAGTATGTCGTTTTCGTTTTATGTTCTACTCGTTCGGTTCAACTACAATGGTTACATGTGATCCCATCGGCAGTTTCTTGAATTCCTTGAAAACTTCCGGGTCGTAGCTGCTTATCGATATTCTTACCCAGGGATCTCCGGTTCCTTCCTTTACATTTTCATCCTTGTCCAATTTTTCCTTCTTCAGCGCGATCTTCATCGTGTTTATTACTTCAAAATCGTCGCTCTTGGTTCCGTCCGCATTCTTTCTTGTTATTCTCTTCTTCTCACTGGTTATTCCTTCAAGTTTAGCATCATCTATCTGCATGTCTTATTTCACCCTCCTGTGTGGTTTCATCTTCAATCTTTGTAAATCGCTCTGCTTCGGGCATGTATCTAATGTGTATAGTGGCTTCAGCCCCTCTTTTACCGCCCAGAATTCCGAATCTTCCGCATGCTTTACTGCACAATTTACGTTACACTTGTCACACAGTGCACCATGCCTCACGTTCAACGATTTCAAAATAGACTTGCTCTCTTCATGTCTTCTCTTTTTGTACGACGTTAATCTCTTCAGTTTGCTTCCTTTTGCCTCCAGCATCAGCCCGTAGATTCCCTTCCGTGTTGCGTCCGACAATTCATCCACGTGCTCTCCTCCGGCTTCTATAAAAAAGGATGTATGTTCGTTTTGCTATTCTTACTCGGTCTTCTTTGGAATCACGACATATGACTGCGCGATCTTTCCCATCGCGGTTAATTTCCTCACCGCGCTCTTCACCAATTTTTCATCCATTCCAGTCATCGATGCGATCTCTTTCACGTCCTTGCATCCTGCTCTGACCGCCTCCATCACGTCGTACATCTCTTCGAAGTCCGGTGCCCTCCGCGGGTTAATTAGACCGGCTTCCTTCAGCACCACCTTCAGAGGATACACACTCTTCCCCAGTCCAAATATCTCCATCATCTCGGATCTGGTCTTCTTCTCCGCGTGCAACTTCTTCACGTTCTCCACGTTCAGTTCCATCTTTCCACTCTTCTGTGCGGCTGGTGTCTGTGCTGCTGTTCCTGTCTTGATTGTTGCCTTCGTTGCTTCCATCTTTATCACTCCGTTTATAGATTATCTGTAATATCCAATTTCCAGTTTTGTTTTCTTTCTGTCCTTTTCCGCGTTTTGTTATCAGTTCACCGTGTTGTCCACGCACCAACTCTATTTTTCCGGTTGTTATTTCGTTGGTTAGTATTTCCAACACGTTCAGCACTCGCCGTTTTCCTTCTTCTCTTGCTATCAGATCACGTGCGCGTGTGTCGTCTACGTTGATTTCATTAGGTTCGCCACTTTCACGTACTGCTTTATGTCCCGTATCAACTCCTCCAACTCACTCTCACTCAACTCTCTCGGTGGCAGTACAACCAACGCATTACTCACGATTACATTCAACCGCTGTTTTGATACCACGTTGAACCGTTTTCTCCACGACGGCGGCACCACGAGCCTGTAAGATCCGCTCATATCGTGTATCTTGCAGCCCTGTAGTGACGCCATGCCTCTCTGTACAACATATCAGTACATAATCGTTTTGGTTTAACTTTAAATGCCATGGCTTGCCAAATTGGTATGATATGGCAAGTCCGACTATAGATCCATATAGGGCGAAGTTCTTTCCCGAAATGTTGATCGAGGCCGTCAACGAGGCGTCCATATCAACATCCGGCGAGTCCATTGCTCAGTATCGCCTTGAAGATAGATACGCTGTGATAGAGAGTGCCGAAGTTCACACCCAGACGGCCAATCTCGATTTAGTTATAAGTACAGATGGCTCCGAGAAAGCGCGTATTCGATCCGATGCGCAGACTTTGCAGGATCGGAACAGGATTATGAAGCTTCGTGCGCGACAACATATTGATTTTACTGGCATAATGACTGCCGGTGGCCCCACTACCAATGTTCGGTCCCGCTGGAACATGACCATTCGCAAACCGACCACTGTGTACAAGCGCCGCAATGACATCGCACTCGATACATCTGAAGTTGATCTCGAAAAGGATCTTAATATCGATGAAAACGTCATGCTCGGTGTTATTCCACATGATGAAAGCTTACTCAAGATTGACCCATCCAAGATGTTCGATGATATTATCATCGTCGAGCGTGAACTTGCCATCATCGCGGCTGGCGGGGAAGGCGTCATCGGTGGTGCTAAAATCGATGTTCCTGCGGCTGGTCGCCAACTCGCCGTGTTGCTTGGCGTGATGGTTGATACGGCCATGCTTGGCGCTGGTACTGCTGATGATACCTTCCTTGTGGTCGATAGGGATCAAGATTCTGAGTATATGAAACTCGATATTACCGCTCTCCCTGACAATGTGTATGTTCCATGTTTCGTTCCTGCTATCAGGAGTCTCAAGGTATATGTTCAGTCCACTACCGGCACATCTGCTGATGGGTGTGGTTTCGTATATGGCCTGCGCGATCTCACTGCCATCGACCGCATTAAGTGGAATTTGCCACCTGGATCAGCCACCGGCAAGATGGAGATTGAGTCTCTTATGCAGCGATATCCCAAGATCCTCAAGAGCATTAAGGCAGGTCTATATTGAAAGGTGATGTGCAATGGGTCCACATGATGATGAACTTGATTACATAGTCGAACCCGCTGCGGGTACCAATCCTATCAGTAGAATTGATCATAGTCGTGGTGTTCTCCGTGATATTGGCGGGGCCAGATTGAAAGGCACCGGTGTCGGTCAGTCTGTCGAGATCCCCCCCAATACCGAGTTTTTCACCTGCTTTGCTGAAGACGGCGATGCGCGGCTTGATATCGGAAGGGAGGCCAATTCATCTTCAAGTATATTCGTTGCTGAAGACGTACCTCTTGTGATGTATCCTCTATCACGTGACCAGGGACTAAGTTGTCACGCTGCGTCTGGCAAATATACTAGCTTCCGGTTCTTTGGCCGGTCTTATATGGAGTGATATCGTATGGCAGTTGTCTCCAATCGCTATAATCGATCTCGGTACGTCGTTTCCCGGTACGAGTTTCAACATGGCGGCGATGGAGACAGCTATCTTTGCAATTTTGTTGGTGATTCCCGGCAGGCGTTTGGAGTTCCGGCGAAATCTCTAATGATCCAGAATCACGCAGGCGGCGCTGGTGACAATTATCTGTACTACAGGACCATTCACGATAAGACACTTGGCTCGTCTCCTCCCGCCATCCTTGGTCCCGATGAATTCATCAATTATCAGTTGGGTGAGACTGTGTTCTGGGCTGTTTTACTGTGGGCTTCTAATGCCAATTTGGTTTTTTCCCTCGATGCCACTCCTGGGGAGTGGACTGACGCCGAGATTGCACAATTCGAGAGCAGCCCGTTCAGGAAGAGCACCCAAGAGAGTATAGATCGCATTAGCCTTCTCAGTGGTGTTGACCTCTCTACCATGGAGATCTGATCATGCCACAGAAGGGGATTTCCAGTATCAGAAACCAGAGTGGCAAACTCAACTTCGCGAAGGGTGGGTCCACCTCTATTTACGTCGATAAAAGCTCATCCAAGGCCAGTGATAAAAACGATGGCTATGCGTGGGATCGCCCCAAGCTTACTATCCAAGGGGCCATCGATGTCCTTGAGCCGTGGATGGAGATTTGGATCAAGAGCGGCACGTATGCCGAAAATTTGGTTATCTCCTCTGAGAATGTCGTTCTACATGGTGTTGTCCAGGCCGGTTCGGATCGCGTTGAGATCAGCCCCGCCTCCGGCGTTCCTGTAACAGTTGAAGTTGGTTATTGTGAGATTGAGCGCGTTTCTCTCAAAGGCACTAACGCGAATTGCCTCGCTCTTACTGGCCCCGGTCATAAAATTCACGATTGCGTTGTTGATGTAAATTCCAATGGTCTTGCACAAAGAACTGGTATCGTACTCGATGACTGTGATAAATGCCTAATTTATGATAATCACTTCGATGGTAACAACGCTCTTAGTACCATAGGCATCCGCGTTGATGGTTCTCTTTCAGCATCGGTCGATGGTGTGATACGTGACAATTTCTTCGAAGGGTTTGGTTCAGTTGCGTTTGCTGGTCAAGGAATTAACCTCAACAATGCACAACGCTGGCTTATAACCAAGAACATCTTTGATTCTTGCTATAATGGCATTTATTGTGAAGTTAAAGAAAATGCACTCCATACTATAGTCGGCAACCAGTTCTATGCCAACTTTGGTTATGATATATGTGATAATAACCCCGATCAGCAAACATCTGGTATTTATATCATGAACAACTTTTATGGATATACTGGATGGTTTGAGGACTATGATCACGATGGAATCGGCGATGTTGCTATTTGCTGCTATCTTAATTATGACTATGCCCCGCTTACCTATCCCCACTACCAGGGAGTCCAGTTGACTCCTGGGGTGATGACGTGAGGAAGTCAGTCTGCATTGGCCCAAAGGCCAATGAAAAAGAATCCGGCTTGCTTCTTAAGAAGTTTAGAAATAAGAAAGTTAGACTTTCGCGGCTCGCGCCGCGAAAGTGATAAGTATCTTCCTTCTCTTTCTTTATTCATATGGCCGATAGCGCCCACGTCCAAACCAAGTCTCAGATACCACTTGCATCCAGCAGAGACATCACCGCCACTCTTGTCCATAACCCCACATCTGATGATATCGCTAACTATAACACTGCTCTCGACCCGTCTGTTGTATCCGGTAAGGATAATAAACTTGATTTAGCTGCCGTTGATCTCAATAATGAGCCTATTCCTCTATGGTATTCTAAATACGGCACAGGTTTAGACGAAGCTGAGATATTCTATAAGACTGTGCTCTATTCCAATGGTAAACAAGTTGTAATTACTGGTGATCAGCCATATGTATTTGATATTGGTCCCACCGTTGATCTTCCCCCGCTCGAAGACGAGCCATCTCTTGATGACGAGTGGCACAAGAATGTTGTCACTGATCTCATCCCAATTGACACTGTCATTGCATCTGGTGTCTCTACCCCCGCTATCAGCACCATGTCCATGTACAACATGATCCGTGAATCTCAGTATATGCTGTTTCCTGTTTCGTCTCGTCATATATGCAAAACATCCGATGGCGCTCTTCACGCTGTCGTTTCATATGATATCGACGGACTTAGCCGCATTATTTACTTAAAAAGTATCAACGGTGGAGCTACGTGGACTAGCACGATTGTTGATAATGATGACGGTTGTGATTATGTTTTACCGTCTATAACATGTGATTCTGCTGATGGTATACATATCACGTGGAGTCGTTGGAGATACGTAATTGGGTGGACATATTGGCTGTACAGTGGTTCTGATACACCCGAAGGTTTCACGTGTATTTCGGATGATTCATCTGGTATTGCATATCAACGCCTTTTGCGTGGTGGTGTTGGTTCATATAGTGACGATTATGGCACCAATGTTAAACATGATCATGCTTATAGTATGAATGGTGGTGGTGTTGTCGGTGGTTGTCATCTCGTTGGCACAAGTACCTCCTCTAACGTAACATGTCAGGCTTGTGGTTGGCATCACACCGGTGTCACTACTGGCGATAAGAGTGCATCATCTATTCCAGCTAGTAAAACTTTGCGTGTTCTTCGTTATAATGGGTTTCCGCACATTCTTCCAGTTGGTGTAATAGTCTTATTCGATACCGCGTCTCTTCCGACTGGATATTCTCGTTACTCTGCGCAAGATGGAAAATTTATATTTTGTAGCGATTCTGTCGGCTCATCCGTTGGTTCTACAACACATTCGCACACATTTAATATAAGTATCACTGGCACATATGGATCATTGTTATCATGGTACACTACATCATACACCACGGCTGGAACGCATTCTGGCTCATTTACCGACAACGCTGCCAACAATTCTCCACCCGGCTACACAGTCGTTCTTGGTGAAACCACGTCAGAACAGTCATCCATCCCACAACACGCTATTATCATGTGCGATTCCAATGGTCTTATAGACACTTCACTCCCATTTACACTTAAATCTGGCGTCGGTGACGAGTTGTATGATAGATATCTCATTGGTGGCTCTAGTTATGCTTCCGTCACTGGCTCGCTTGCGCATGGACATGGCAGTAAATCATGGACATCTGGCCAAGACTGCTCCACGGTTGGCCTTTACGGCACTTATGTTTCCCATCAGTCTGCTAATCAGTGTCACTCCCACTCCATAACATTCACGTGTGCAAATTCAGATCACGTTCTTCCTTATTTTGCGCCACATATGTACCACGCTGATGAAAGTCTTGATATTTCGTCTATGGGTAATGATATTTATTACTTGCACATCGATTCAAGTGGAAACGCGGATTCTCTTGTAAACATCACGGAATTCTACGATGGTATACACCAATCATTCGAATGCACGTGTTTGTGTGATTCTACAGATGTCGTTCATTTCATGTGGGTGTCCAGGGGCATCAACGCAACTAAAACTAACCCACGCGTGTGTTACAAGCAAATGGTAGCCGGTGTTCTCGGATCTATTGAATATCCTACGACCGTGGATGTTGCGTGCATCTATCCATCATTTGATATCGATGTGAATGGTCATATACACTGCGCGTGGGGTGTAACCAGCTCCACTGCTCCCAAGATACAATATTGTAAACGCGAATCCTCGTGGGGATCTGTTGAAGATGTTGATACTACACAATACTGTGGGTTTCCGTCCAATGTCGTTGTTGATTCGTTGTTTAATGTGTATCTGCAATATTCTCGCTGGTCTGATGATGAAACCAAGATCTCTGATGTGTATTACAACAAAAGAAGTGTTGGTGTTGGTTGGGGAACCCCAGTTAATCTTTCTCCTGGCAAACTCACCAATACATACAATCAGTTCCCAGGTCAAACTTATATAGACAATAAGGGAAATGTCGTGTTTACGTTCACTGGCAAGGGCTATGGATCTCATACGACTGTTTATCACCCAGTTTATCGCTATCTTACTTCCGCAGGAACGCTTGTTCCTGCGGCTGGCGATGCTTCTGATATTTTCCCCGACGATGATAATGAAATCATCTATCCATCTGTATTCTGGCACACATTCCCTCTAGTTTCGTCTGTGTATCATAATCTCCCGGTTGCTGGTATGACGTTCATGTATTTGTACAATGTCCGTGGTGTTGATTATGACACCGCCGACATTAAATTTTATTCAAGTCCCAATGCACTCGTTGGCGATGTTGGCCCAAGTGGTGTTGGCGGTTCTGGTGAAGGTGATTTTAGTCCTGGTGGCGTTGGTGCTGAATCTCTGTTGCAGTTTGAGTCGTTTAGAGTTACTGTCCGTGGTTACATAGGAAAAACGTCATTTATTAACGAATTTGGTGGTTATATTGTCTGATTGCCCCGATTGTCCCAAGAAGAAAATTCCAGAATATCCTGAAAAGAAAGAAGAACCCAAAAAGAAAGAAGAATTCATCGGCGTACTTGAGTCAACGTGTTCCAAACCGCAGCATCTTGTTGCATCTTCACCGTCTCTTCCCCGCCGATCGTCATCCATTCACCTACCTTCGACATCCATGAAAGAATTCATTAAACGTGGTGGGAAAAAACTAAAACACAAAAAACCAAATTATCCAGACAAACCGCCTAAGTAGCATTCACTATTTCAGCGTATCCCGTGTATTGTATCGATATTGAAGCTGTTGGTGTTTCGGACAGTTTGAATCCTATTTTTATGTCTGACCATGCTGGAAGATCCGATATTTCCACGTTTCTGTATAGAATGCACTGTGTGAATGGCATTGCGATGTCGGCTGGCACTTTGGCATATTCGCCATCGCCTCTTTTCCTGTATATGCTTATTATCAAGCTCGACATGAACTCCGCCAGCGAGTCAAATCCAGTCGCGCCGGTTTCTGTTACCTGTATGTGACTTGCTTTAGGCGCTGATGCGCCCAAATTCGTTATTCTTGCTCTCACCCAATAAGCCGTTATTCCGTTTACTGTTGTTTCTTGTAGCGTTTCTGTCCATGTTACTTTTCCGCTTTTTCCGAACGCTTTTCCGTTGTTCGTGCCATCCGTTTCGGTCAGTGAAACCCACGACCCGCCTACATATCCTTCCCACTCATATACGCTGTTTGTGTTTGGTGTTCCACCTTCCATGTATATGTCCAGCCGGTTGAAATTCACCAGATTCCCAAAGTAAACCATGTCGCCAACTGCTGCACCGGATGCTGGCTTCAGTAGAATTGTATTTGTTTTCAGCGTGTTTGCCAGTGCTGATTGATCCGTCCAAACTGGCCCAGTTGATTTGTACAAGTAACAATAATCTATTTCCGCGCCTTCCAGGTCTGCGAATAAGTTTACTTTGAATTTCTCTCCATATGTTGCCTGTTCTAATGTTATATATTGTTCGGTCGTGTCTGTCAGTGTTATAGTCCCGCTTATGTCTTCTGTTTCTGGTTCTGATTTTATTGCTCCTATT
>Ga0209201_1000401_pt1 | contig 62747 bp, 41 predicted proteins | sample AD_UKC055_MetaG_FD_184411 | JGI IMG/M metagenome (GOLD analysis project Ga0209201, IMG submission 184411) | Active sludge microbial communities of municipal wastewater-treating anaerobic digesters from USA - AD_UKC055_MetaG (SPAdes) (version 2) | ecosystem: Engineered > Bioreactor > Anaerobic >...
AAAGGGCAGATCCTGCTCTTCCACCTCCCGCACCAGGGCCATCTTGAAGGCTTCGCTATACCGAATTCCAGAGTTCTGTCCTAATCGCTTTGCCATACAAGGTGACAATCTATTTCAGGACCGGACCTTTGGCGCTCTTCCTTCGTTGCTCCTCCCGACCTCCAGCAGCTGCGCGTTCTGTGGGCGCAGCGTCGTGAGTTCGCCCGTGAGGCTACCCGCTGCACCAACCGCATCCAGAACATTGTCCTGCGCTTCGGCCACACTTACGCCGCACGCGACCCTATCCGCTCTCACATCGGCCGCGCTATTACCGAGTCCCTCCTCCTTGGCTCCCCTCTCAATTGCCCCGGCGTCTGTCCGGGCGGCCTCCCGCCCGAGGTCGCCCGGGTGGTTGAGGGTCTCTTGTCCAAGTTCGATTCCGCCAGGGAGGCCGCTCATCGTTCTCTTGTCGTCGCTCGCAACTTCATTCGCGCCCGAGACTGGCCCACCGGCACATCCCCCATCCCCGGCACAAAGCTCCTCCAGCTCCTCCTCTCAGTTCCCGCAGTCGGAGAGGTTACAGCCATCACGTGGCTTGCGGAAGTCGGCGACCCCCGCCGCTTTGAGCACGCCAAGCAAGTCTCCGCTTTCTCTGGCTGCGACCCCTCCCTAAAGACCAGTGCAGGCAAAGTTACCAGCTTTACCCGCCGCGCTGGCAACATTCGCTTGCATGGCGCTCTGGCCGCCGCCGCTCAGGTTCTCATCGCTTCGCCCTCCAATCCCTTCGGCCAGTACGGGCGTTCAATCGCTGGCCGTCACAAGAAAGGCGGTTACAAGAAAGCCATCGGCGCCCTTGCTCGCCGCCTCGCCATTGGTCTCTGGCATGTCCATTCCAAAGCCGAGCCCTTTTCCTTCGCTGGCTACAGGTTCCACGAGCAGCCCCCCGTTCCCTCACTCTCCATCACGGCAGCGCTTGGCTCCCCCGTCGCTCGCCGTCTCGCTCCTCACGGCTTCCACAAGATGCCCGACCTCGTTGACGCATATCGCGCTGGCAAACTGGCTCAGATTTCGGGCATAGGCGGCACCACTCTCGACCTGATTCGCGAGTGGCTCGCCGCAAATGCTCGCCAACAACCGAAACAGAAAGACAAGCACCATGGCAAAAGCAACACCCCAAACCACCCACGAAGTTCCGACCGTCGGTCACCTGCCGGACCCGGGCCTGTGCCCTCCCGGTCTCTGGTGCTTCGGGACCGTCGTTTCGCGCCGTAGAAAGTCCATCGTCAATGACAAGACAGGCAAAACCCGTTGGGTCACCACCCTCGACGTGCAGTGCGGCCCCGACCGTGTTTCGGCTGACCGTTGGACGGCGCGGCCCGTTCCCGACGTCCCCGAACTCGGCGCGAACATCGCCCTGGCCATCCGCACCCGCACCTTCTTCGGCAAAGGCGGTCTCCGCACCGTCCTTGAGTGGGGGCCTGTTGAGTCCGACGACGGCTCTTTCTAGCCTCCCATGCTCCGCGCAACACTAACGCAAGTCGCCGACCGCACCCCCCGTGCTAAGAAGGCGATTGCCGTCATTGACATTTCCACCGCCCCCGACTTTGGCAGCGTGGGCGGTGCCCCCTCCCTTCTGTACTGCATCAGAGTCTACGGAGAGATTGACAAAGGCGAGTTCAAGACCACCTGTGCCAAAGTCTCGCGGCCCCTTCCAGTTCTTTCCCCCATGACCGCACTCGCCTTCGCTCTCCGTTCCACCCTCTCCAGACACCCCTTCCCCACGGGGTAGCCTCAATTGGTATATGGACAGCCGCTTCCCAGCGTCTTATCCTTTCCGTGCATGAGAATCCGCCTCATAGCAGCCGTGGCCTGTAGCTGTGTTACAGGCTCGACGACCTATCCTTCGGGCGTAGGTGGCCGGACGCTTAACCCCCGTCCGGCCATCCTCTGGCCGTCAGGTGGCCGTTACGTGGCCGTCACGTGGCCGTCTAGTGGCGCTTCCTCGTAGCTCCCCACCCTAACCTATGGCAAAGAAACTATTCCCGACCGACATCACCGGCGCAGTTGGTGACATCGTTTACCAGCGCAGCCGACAGGGCACCTCGCTTCGTCAGCGTGTCCAGCCCCTGAACCCTCAGACGAACCGCCAGATGGGCGCTCGCCAGTTGCTCGCCTCTCTCGCTGCCGGTTGGCGCGGCCTCACCGCTGCCAAACGCGCCGCTTGGGACAGCTTCGCCGCTGGCCTGACTGGCAACCTCACCGGCTTCAACGCCTTCGTGAGCCTCAACGCCGTCCGCGCCAACTCCGCTCTCGCGCAGTACGATGTGCCGCCTCCCAAGGCGACCTTCGGCGTCATGGACACCCCGGTGATCACCTGCGAGGTCAAGGCCGGTGTCCTCACCCTCGGCATCGAGGGCGTGACCAGCACCCTTGCTCCCGACGGTTACGAGCTCTGGGCCACTGCCCCCAACTCGCAGGGTATCGCTCGCGACGAGTCGGGCCTGCGCCTCCTCACCTACGCCGCCACTGCGGCGTGGGACGACAGCCTCGACGCCAGCATGCCCTACACCGCCCGCTTCGGTGTCCCCGCCGTTGGCGATGGCATTGACCTCAAGATCGTCCCGGTCAAAAGCGGTCAGAAGGGCATCGGTCTCCAGTTCCGCCCCATCGTGGCGGCTGGTGCCTGATCGCAAAACCGCACCGGCCTGCCGTCCTCTTCCCTTTGGTGGACGGCAGGCCCTCTTCAACCGTGCCCGATGTCCTCACGCAACACCCGCACATGGCACCTTGTTCCCAACCTCTGGCCCGACCATCTGCAAAGCGTGTTCGTCAGACTGGCCCTCGGCACGGTGACCCCAGTCCCCTGTACTTTCGACCTCCAAACCCTGACCTTCATTCCCCTATGCTCCAACGACGTTCCAAACCCTTGTCCCGTTCCGTGGTATTTCATCGCGGAGTGGTCTGCCGTCCTCAAGAACGATGCGGCAGCGGCGCTGCCCCCCGCCACCCCGCAGCCGTCGTCATTCTCGGCGCTCTCCTCGTATCACTTCTCGCCTTTGCTTTCATCTCCTGTTCCACGACACGCGAGGGGATAGAGAAAGAACAGCAAATCTCGAATACCGCTTCCAACATCGTCCAGACCGTTGCCCCTGCCGCTCTAGCTCTCCCTCCCCCATACAGCTACCTTGCCGAGGGCATCTTTGCGGTCATTGGCTCCGGTCTGGCCGCTTGGAACCTCAGTCAGGCAAGGCGGCTCAAAGACCTCGAAGCCGTTACCTCCTGCACCAACTACAGTCCGAAGGAGCCTGCCTGTGCTGGCCCCCCTCCCCAGGCCGAGTCAGTTCCCGTAGTCTCGAGGCCTGTTCTGCCTTAGCTGGTTGTCGGTCGCCTCACTTCCCCCCCCGCCCGAGTCAGTTGTGTCGGCTAGGTCAGCGGTCAGCCCCCCTTTTGCCCTAGGGCTGCCCTCCTCTGCCCGTCGCCGCCACAAGAGGTTACGAGCCCTGCCTCTGGGTTGGTAGTTTGCCCCCTAGCTACCTCAGGTTTCCCACCCAAAAACCCCGGAACTGACAGGGATTTCAGGCCTTATGTCCGCTCGTCCTGTGCCATCCGGTGCAGTTAGAGTCGTTCCCCGGCAGCCCCCCTTTCCCCGCTGCCGAGGAACTCCGCAGAGTGGAGCGTGTCTGCACCGGATGTCAGGCGGACTCGCGGGGCCTGCTGACCGGCCGCACACCCTTCGAGGCCGGGAACATGGTCCAGCTCCTGGCCACCGTGCTCGAACAGCGCGCGCCCTCGCCCAGGAACTTCCGGCGGGAACTTCCGGCGGGCCTGGCCAGGGTGGTGCTGCGCTGCCTCGAAAAACAGCCGGGCGAGCGGTTCAAGACCTACGCCGACCTGGCCCGGGCGCTGGCTCCCTATGGTTCGACCGCGCCGACACCCGCGACGCTGGGGCTGCGTTTGCTGGCGGGGGTGGTGGACATGACGCTGCTCGGCCTGGCGGCGGGCGCGGTCAACCTCCTGGTGTTTGGAGGGCTGATGGCATTTATGGAGCAGAGCCTGCAGCTTTCGCCGATGATGCTGGCCTGCCTGCTCGGATGGGTCTGTGGGGTGACACTTTATTATGCGTTATTGGAGGGGCGATGGGGCGCCACAGCAGGCAAGGCCCTTTGCCGCCTGCGTGTCGTCGGGCCAGACCAGAACCCGCCCGGCTTCGCGCGCGCCCTGTTGCGTGCGCTGATTTACATCCTGCCGCCATTCGCGCCGTATTGGCTGGCGTTTGGCATGAATCCAAAAGCGTACATGACGGCGTCCCAGTGGACGCAGACATTCCTGGGGCTTTCCATCTATGTGGTCATGGCATTGCTGTTCGTCACCGCGCGCCGGCGCAACGGCTTTGCTGCCATCCAGGACCTGCTGACGGGCACCCGGGTGGTCTCCCGGAGCGCCCTCGCGTCCCGGCCCGTGTTGCTGGCTCCCGAAGCGCCGCCGCCGGCCGTCGAGTCGGCCATAACAGTTGGCCCCTATCATGTGCTGCAGGCGATGGAAGAGTCTGCTGGTGCGAAGTGGTTTCTGGGCTACGATGTGAAGCTCTTGCGCAAGGTCTGGATCCGGGTGGTGGCTCCGGGCACAGAGCCGGTGCCAGCCCCGTTGCGCAACCTGGGCCGGGTGGGTCGCTTGCGTTGGCTCACCGGAAAGCGGTCACCCGGGGAGAACTGGGACGCCTTCGAGGCCCTCCATGCCCGGCCATTGCTCGAATTGGTTGGGCAGCCCCAGGCGTGGCGCGAGGTGCGCTATTGGCTGCATGACCTGGCCACCGAGATCAGCGCCGCGGAAAAGGACGGCACCGTGCCCGAACTGGCTCTGGACCGCATCTGGATCACTGCCGAAGGACGCGCCAAGCTGCTGGACTTTCCCGCACCCGGCCTGACTGGGGATGCCGGATTCCGAAGTCCGACGGCTTATTCAAGTGCAAGTTCGGCATCTCGGACCGCCCCGAGCTTTCTGGCTGAAGTGGCCGCGGCGGCATTGGAAGGAACCGGGGCGCCAGGCACGAAGGCTGCGGGCGACGGGGCGGCGCTGCCATTGCACGCGCGGGCGTTCCTGGCGAACTTGCCGCGGCTGGCTGGCGCCGATGAGGCGGCGGCGGTCCTCAAGCCGCTGTTGAAGCGGGTGGCGGCGGTCTCGCGATGGCGGCGGGCGGCTCTGGTTGGAGGGTGCATGGCCTTTCCATTGCTGGCGTGCGTGGGCGGCGTTTTCGGCCTGACCTTCGTGCAAGAACTTACCCGGAGGAATCCGGGCGCGATGGAGCTGAGCTCCCTGCTGCAAATGCGAGCGTCGGCGCGGTTCTTTGGGAGCAAGAACGTGAAAATGCCTGCCGACCGCCAGCTTGCGGTTTACATCGCCCACCATTACCGCGGCCTGATCACCAACGAGACCGCATGGTCGAGCTGGATGATGATGAGCATGATCAAGGGAGAGGGCCGGAAGTTTGCCGAGCAGAGCGTAGCCGACCATCCTGCGCCCACGGAAGCTGAGATCAAAGAGGCCGACGCGGCGGTTGGCCGGCACGTGCCCAAGCAACAGATCTTTGGAGAAAAACTACCCCCCGCGCTGCCAGTCATGATGCTCGCCGCGTCGCTGCTGTTCTATGTCGGCCTGCCGGCGCTGGTCGCGGCGGTTACCTTCCGCGGCGGGGTGGTTTTGCTGATCGCCGGGGTGGCGTATGTGCGCAAGGACGGCGCGCGCGCCTCCAGGCTGCGCCTGCTCTGGCGCGCAATCGTGGCATGGGGTCCGGTGGTTCTTTTATTCGTCGTGGCGGTTCTCGCGGTCGCCGGGAAACTGACCTGGGAACCCTGGCTGGCCATTGCGTTGCTTGGCCTGTTGGCTGCTCTTTCAGTTGCTTTGCCGCAGCGCGGCCTGCAAGACCGCCTTGCCGGCACCTGGCCCGTGCCGCGTTGATCAACCATGAAATGTCCGTGCTTAATCCGGAACGAACCTGTCCAATACGCAAATTGATATGAAGAACACCGTCACCTTGCTGTTCGCGGCCACGACCATCGCCCTGGCGGTGGTCTGCGCCGTGCAGTCGCGCAAGTCCGCCAGTCTGCAATCCCAACTCACCGCCCTGCGGGGCGAGCTGGAGGCCCGGACTCAGGAGGTCGAGGGGATACAGGCAGCCCTACAGCGTTCCGAGCAGCAGCGGCAGGACGCCGCCAGGGAGGCGGACGAGCTGGCCGCGCAACTCCGGGCCCGCCAGCTCGCCGCAACTAATGTCGCCGTGCCGGCCCCTGCCGCCCCCGCGGCGGCGCCCGAGGCCCCAAAGCCGGGCGCGGACCGGGGCGGCTTCGGCAAGATGTTGTCCACGATGATGCAGGATCCGGACACTCGGGAGTTCATCCGCAACCAGCAGCGCATGACGACGGATCAGCTCTACGCTCCGCTGGTCAAACAGATGGAGCTGACGCCCGAAGAGGCGGCCGTGTTCAAGGATCTGCTGGCCGACAACATGATGAAGACCGCGGAGAAGGCTTTCTCGGCGCTCAGCGGCACCGCCGCCACCAACCGCGCCGAGATGCTCAGCAGCCTGGCGGCCGAACAGAAGAGCTTCGACGAGCAGGTGAAGCTCATGCTGGGGGACGCGCGCTACACGCAATACAAGGAATACCAGGAGACCCTTGGCGAACGCACGATGCTCAACCAGTTCAAACAGCAGGCCGGAAGCGATTACAACTTGAGCGACCCGCAGACCGAGGCATTGCTGACCTTCATGAAAGAGGAGAAGAAGAGCGTCGCCGCCGCCACCGGCCTGCCGCTGAATGATGCCGGCCAGGACGCGGCCAGGATGCAGGCGCTGCTGGCGGATGATAAGGCCGGCCAGCTCCTGCAAGCCCAGGAGACGATCAACCAGCGGGTGTATGAACGGGCCCGAACCATCCTCTCGCCCGAGCAGTTGCAGACGTTGGGCAAGTTCCAGGCCAACCAGATGCAGATGACGCGCATGGGCAGGAGCATGGCAAAGAAGATGTTCGCGCCGGCCACACCGGCCGCTCCCGCCGCGACGCCGAGCCCGCCCGCGCAGTAAAAGCGCCCCGGGCGCCCGTCGCAGGATGTCGGCGCCTGGATTGCCTGCCGCGCAGGTGCAATGCGTCAGGCCTGGCAGGCCTTTCGGAAGGAACCGGTTGCCTTGCCTGTTCTCCGATAAATTGTCTCGCTTGCCGGCCCTTGCGGCAGTAAAGGACATTCCATGCGCACGCTGCTGCTTCTGACATCTCCAATCCTCTTCGCCGCCTCCCTCCACCTGCCGGGCGCGGCCCGCGCCGCGAGCCAGGCGCCGGCACCCGCCAATCCGCCCGGCGCGGCGGCCATCGAATACCTCGCGGACCTGCCGGAGTTGGTCTTCCTGGCCAGCCAGGCCTGGGGCGAGCTCGGTGCAAACGTTGCAGCGCATGCGCCGGGCCATGCCGGCAAGCCCCTCCAAATCGCCGGCCAGACCTACTCCCGGGGCCTCGGTCATCACGCCTCCGGTTCCCTTATCATCCTGCTCGAAGGCCAGTATGCCGCCTTCGATGCCGAGGTGGGGCTTCAACCCTGCGGCGACGGCAGCGTCATCTTCCGCGTCTTCGTGGATGGCCGGCAGCGGTTCGACAGCGGCATCTTGCGCGAGACCAACGCCGCCCAACGGGTGCACGTCCAATTGGGCGGCGCGCAGGAGTTGCGACTCGAAGCCGACGATGCCGGCGACGGGATGGCCTGCGACATGGCCAACTGGGCCAACGCGCGCCTGACCCGCGCCAGCACCTCGGCCCGCCAGCAGCCGGAGCCGGCTGTGGATGTGGCCCCCTTCGCGCGGGTGGTGACGTGGGATCCGAACCGTCTGGACGGCGCGCGGGCCAGCCGCATCGAGGAGTTCCGCGCTGAGGACCTCTTTCTCGAATCCGACCTGGCCGCGCGTCCGGACGGCACTTACCGTGTGCCCGTCAGCACGAACGGCCTGGGCTGCATCGGACTCCAGTGGCTCAACCGCCGCGCCCTCAAGGAACTGGCGCTCGAATTCCCGGCGCCTGGAACCGTCCCAGCCACCAACGCCGTCCAGGTGCAGGGCTGGTTCGGCGAATCGGCCTGGCAGGGGGCCTGGAAGCCGCTCGCGGGCGAGTTGCAGGCAGCGGACAATCGTCTGGTCTTTCGGCTGCCGCCCGGAGCCGGTCTGGCCCAGACATACAAAGTCCGCTGGGTTTTCCCGGCCAGTGAGCAGACCGCGGTCCGGCCGCCTTGCGCCTTTACCCGCTCGCGTTGGCAAACGATGCGCCTGCTCGTGCAGGCCGAAAAGCCCGCCCGGGCGAAAGGCGGCACCCTTGCCATTTACAACGGCGAGTTGGTTCCCGAGGGAGGGCGAGCGTCCCCGCGAGCCCAAACTTCTACGGGGATCAGCAGTCAGGGCTCGCGGGGACGCTCGCCCTCCCAAACAGGGCTGGGGGTCCTCCCCCTGGACCTTTCGCGCCCTCTGCACTTAACCATTCGTTCCAGCCGCCCGTCTCCGCTCCATTCCGACCCCACCATCCTCCAGTTCCGCCTGCCCACCGGGGCGTTCGGCGTGGCGGTGGAGGATCTGCTCGCCAACGACTGCGTGTATCTCCCCGACCATGGCATTTTCGTCACGCGCGACCCGGCCCCCATCACACTGGCCGACTACAAACGCAAGGTCGCCGGCCGCAAGACCATCCTCCAGCAAGTGCGCGAACTGCCCGACCAGACGCTCGCGCAGGCGATGGTCCGCACGCATCACGACACCCAGCGCGAAGGCCCCGTCATGCTCTCGCTGGCCTGCGACAACGCCAAGTTCGTCGTCGAGCGCGACGGCACGTTGCGTTTCCAAACCGCTCCGGAGCCGGGCTCAGATTGGTTCGCCACCGCCGGCGAAATCCATCCGCAGTTCGGTCTCGGGCAGACGGCCGCGCCCGAGCGTCGCCTCGACGGGGGCTGGCTGCCCATCCCGGTCATCACCGTGGCCAGCGAGGGCGTGCTTTATTCCGAGCGCGTGTTTGTGGCGCCCTGCGATGAGCCGGGGATCAACCCCGCCCGCCTGAACCGCCGCTCTGTTTGCGTCGCCGAATTCACCATCACCAACACGCTCTCCCAACCGGCCAAAGCATCGCTCCTGCTCAACTGCCTGGCCGCCAGCCGGCCAAAGAAAGCCGCCAGCCTGAGCCCCTGCGCCGACGGCTGGCACGTGGCAGACGACGCCGGCCCGTTCGCGCTGGCCGCCACCGGTGCCGCGCGCGCGCTCGAAGTTTCGGCGCAGGGGGGCGCGCTGAAGCTGGCCGGCACGCTGCCCGCGCACGCGTCCGTTTCCTTTCCCGTGCTGCTGCCGGCCCAGCGCGCCACGCCCGCGGCCCTGCCCGCTCCAGCCCGACTGCGGGCGGATACCGAGGCCTACTGGAAAGCGGTGCTCGGCCCGGCCATGCAGGTCTCGACACCCGACCCCCTGCTCGATAATGTGATTCGCTCTTCCCAGGTTCGTTGTCTCATCGCCGCGCGCAACGAAGCTGACGGCGCGCGCGTCGCGCCCTGGGCGGCTGCGATGAGCTACGGGCCGCTCGAGAGCGAGGGCAACTCTGTCATCCGCGGCATGGACTTCATGGGGCATGGCGAGTTCGCCCGGCGCGCGCTGGACTTCTTCATCCACCGCTACAACACCAACGGCTTCCTCACCACCGGCTACACCACCTTCGGCACCGCCTGGCAGCTCTGGACCCTCGGCGAGCATTACCAGCTACACCGCGACACCAACTGGCTGTCCCGGGTCGCCCCCGAAATCCAGCGCGTCGCCGACTGGATTATCCGGCAGACAGGGAAGACCAGGCACCCCCTCCGCCCGGAATCCGGCCTCATGCCGCCCGGCGTGTTGGCGGATTGGAACAGCTTCGCATACCACTTCGCCCTCAGCGCCTACTACTGCGCCGCCCTTCGCGAAGCCGGCAATGCCGTCGCCGAGCTTCCCGCCGCCCGCGGCAGCAAAAATGGCGAGTCTCTGCTCGAAAGCGCCGCCGCCCTCCGCGCTGACATCCTCCGCGCCTACCACTGGACCCAATCGCAGTCTCCTGCCGTGCCGCTGCGCAACGGCACCTGGATCCCCCATTACCCCTCGCAGGTCCATAGCCCCGGCAAACTCGGCAACTTCTTCCCCGGCCAGGACGCCGGCCGGAGCTGGTGCTACGATGTCGAGCTTGGCGCTCACCAACTCATCCCCGCGGCAGTGCTCGATTCCCGCAGCCGGGAAGCCGAACGAATGCTGGACCACATGGAAGATGTCCACTTCCTGGCCGATGGGTGGTTCGATTACCCGGCCACCATGAACGAGCGAGACTGGTTCAACCTCGGCGGCTTCTCCAAGGTGCAGCCTTACTACACCCGCAATTGCGAGATCTATGCTTTGCGCGATGACGTGAAGCCCTTCCTCCGTTCCTACTTCAACGCCATCGCCTCACTCCTCAACCCCGAGGTCCTGACCTTCTGGGAACATTTCCGCCACTCGGGCGCATGGGACAAGACGCACGAGACCGGCTACTTCCTTCATCAGACCCGCACCATGCTCGTCACCGAGCGCGGCACGGAGCTATGGCTGGCGCCATTCATCACCAGCAACTGGCTCAAGGACGGTCAAACCCTGACCGTCAGCAACGCCCCCACCCGCTTCGGGCCGGTGAGTTACCGCATCGAGTCGCACCTCGCGGCGGGCTGTATCCGGGCGACCATCCAGCCGCCTACACGCCAGGCCCCAGACCGGATTATCCTCCGCCTGCGCAATCCTGACAGCAGCCCAATCCGCTCTGTTCGAGTCAACGGCAAGCGACATTCCGACTTCGACAAGGCCACGGGACTCGTGCGCCTGAAGCCGACCGGCCAAACGCTGGGCCTGGAGGTAAGCTTCCGAAGGTAAGTGAGGATGAGTTTCCCAGCACCGGTGGAGCAAGCGGAAAACGGAACAACCGAAGGCGGAGACATTGCCGGCCCACAAGGCCGGGCTCAGCGAACCGGCCCGGTTGGGTCAGCTCACAAACAGGTACTTCGACGCGAACTCGGGCTGGCTGGTGGCATTGAGGCCCAGCTTGCGCAGGCCCGTGGCATCGCCGGGCGAGGGAATATGCGTGAGGTGGACATCGCAGCCGTTGAGTTCTTTCAGGCGTTCGATGGCCGCCTCCGCCGCGGGGTTCATCAGGGCGCTGATGCTCAGCGCAATGAGGGTTTCCTCCAGGTCCAGGCTGGTCACCTTGCCCTTGAGCACGTTCGTTTTGAAGTGGCTGAGCGACCGGGTCACGTTGGGCGGCAGCAGATGAATGGTCTTTGGAATGCTGGCGAGCAGTTTCACCGCGTTGAGAATCAGGCTCGAGGCGGCGTGCATCAGCGGCGAGTTTGTGCCGGTGACAATTCGTCCGTCCTTCAGCTCGAGGGCGGCGCCGCAGAAGAATCCGGCGTTGCCTTTGCCGATGGCCGGCGCCTGGCGCGCCGCTTCCTGCGCCGGCGCCACGACCCGGCGATCCGTGACGCCCAGCCCCAGGTTTCGCATGATCAATTCCACCCGCTCCACGGAATCGCGCTCCACCAGCCCCATCGCGTATTCGCAGGCGTAACTGAAATAGCGCCGGATGATCTCCTGGCGCGCCGCCGCCCGGCAGGCCGCATCGTCCACGATGCCGAACCCGGCGCGGTTCACTCCCATGTCCGTTGGCGACTTGTAGAACGAGGGCTGGCCGCTGATCCGCTCGATGATCCGCCGCAGCAGCGGGAAAGCCTCGAGGTCGCGGTTGTAGTTGACCGCCGTCTGGTTGTAGGCCTCCAGGTGAAAATGATCAATCAGGTTCACGTCCTTCAGCTCGGCGGTGGCCGCTTCATAGGCGACGTTCACCTCGTGGTTCAACGGCAGGTTCCAGATCGGGAACGTCTCGAACTTCGCGTAGCTGGCACGCCGTCCGCGCCGGTGCTCGTGGTAAAGCTGCGACAGGCAGGTGGCTAGCTTGCCGCTGCCCGGACCGGGCCCGGTGAGCACTACGATCGGCCGCTCCGTCTCGATGCAGGGATTGGCGCCGTAGCCCTCCTCGCTGACGATCATGTCCACGTCCGTGGGGTAGCCCTTGGTTGCGCAATGCGTATAGACGCGGATGTCGCGGCGCTCCAGCTTGTTCTTGAACGCCACCGCCGCGGGCTGATTGTCGAAGCGCGTGATGACCACCGCCCTCACCGCGATGCCCCATTCCCGCACTTCGTCAATGGTCTTGAGCGCGTCTGTGTCGTAGGTGATCCCGAAGTCGGCCCGCATCTTCTTCTTCTCGATGTCCCCGGCGTAGATGCACAGCACGACTTCCGCCCGGTCCTTGAGCCGCTGCAACAGCCGCATCTTCACCTCGGGCTGGAAACCGGGCAGCACCCGCGCCGCATGATAATCCAACAGCAGCTTGCCCCCAAACTCCAGGTACAGTCTTTGATCGGCGCCGTTGATGCGCTCAAGGATCGCGGCGCTTTGCTGTTCGAGATAACGCTCGTTGTCGAATCCGATTGTTGCGGGCATGGGTTGTTGCTTCCGTTAGCTCTTCATCGCCCCCAGCTTACAGGCCGGCCTCCGCGTTGGAAAGCGGCATGTCAGCCGCCGCCGCGAAGTGCATCTCAGTTCCCGGCAATGGCCCAAGATGGGCCTCTCTGAACAATGCCTCAAAATCCCGGCCAATCTCACGGCGTATCCCCTCCTAAACCCCTCGTATACCCCTCTTATACCACTCGTATACCCCTCGTATACCCCTCGTATACCCCTCGTATACCCCTCGTATACCCCTCGTATACCCCTCGTATACCCCTCGTATTTTGAATACGAGGGGTATACGAGGGGTATACGAGGTGTGTAGGAGGGGTTTTGGAGGGGTTTAGACGAGAGTAAGGATAGTCTTAGGTTGGATTGAGGGGCTCAATCCGGCAGGTGCGCCATCTCGGCTCGCGCCGGGCGGTGCGTTTTTGCCTGTTCGTAAGTTTGAAATGCTGCAGGCCTCTGCCGACCACGGCTTGGCCGGAAGAACGAGCGTCCCGGATGGCCCTGGTTTCTCTTCTTTCCCATCCGAACCTGGCCCTTGCGCGGACGGGCGCTGCCGTTCACGGCGTCATGGACAACCTACCCCCGGCAGGGTAGGCTAGAGCCTAATGACTGCGCGTCTGAACCTCAGTGTAGCCGGCCATTCCAGGTTTTCTTGAAGGCCAGAAATAGCGCATGGACACGCACGCCTTCCCCCGCCGCCGCTTCCTGCAACTGGTGGCCAGCGCTGCCGCGGGCGCCTCTGCCTGGCCGCTGGGAGGCGGCGCGCGCGCGCAATCGGCCACCGCGGGTGACACTTCCCAGCTTCCGTTCGAGAGCGCCCTGGCTGGCCCGGCGCGCGGCCACTGGCGCCGCCTGTTCCTGGATGCGTGGGCCGTCGAGCAGCAACAGGGCCTGGCCCGGGTCTTCCACGCGGCCGAAAAGCACCCCGCCAACCCCGTGCTCAAGGGCGACCAGCCCTGGGAAAGCGTGCCCGCGGCCATCACCGGGCCCTACGTCTATGGCACGGCCGCCTGGGACAGCGGCAAGCTGCGCCTCTGGTACCAGGTCCTCACCCAAGGCAACCACGTCGGCTATGCCGAGTCCCGCGACGGGATTCACTGGACCAAGCCCGAGCTCGGCATCATCGAGTTCAAAGGCTCGAAGGCCAACAACTTCTGCGTCTCGGCGGCGCAGCCCGAGGTTGCGGGGGGCGAATGCCATAACCCGAGCGTCCTTCGCTGCCCCGAGCCCGCTGATCCTCAGAAACGCTACGCCCTGTTCGGCTTCGACAATAAAGCCGGCCATGCCCGCGTCGCCTTCTCCCCCGACGGGTTGCACTGGAAATATGTTCCCGAGACGGAAAAGAAGGCTCTCTTCAGCTCGTCTGATGTCGTCAACTTCTTCTACGACCCTTACCAGCAGCGCTACACCGTGACCTGGAAGACCCGCAGCCGCCGGGGCCGGGCCGTTGGCGTCGCCTGGTCCCCGGACGGCTTGGCCTGGACCAAGCCTTACGACGGCCCGCTGTTCGCCGCCGACGACCTCGACCCGGATGCGACGCAGATCTACGGCATGCCCGTCTTCCCTTACCAGGGCCTCTACATCGGCCTGCCCTGGGTTTACTGCGCGCGCTACTTCAAGTCCGGCGACTACTCCGTCAACAAGCTCCACGAGGCGCAGGAAGGTTCCCCGCGCACGATGGAAGTGCAGCTCGCCTGGAGCTGGGACCTGATCAACTGGACGCGCGCGCCGGGCCGCCCGCAGTTCATTCCGCGCGGCTCGCAAGGCCAGTGGGACGGCGGCATGATCGTCACCGCCCGCGCCCCGGTGCCCGTCGGCGACCGGCTCCACTTCTACTACGGCGGCTGCGACGGCTTGCACGACGACAAGCGCGTCAACGCCGCCATTGGCCTGGCGACTCTCCGCCTGGACGGCTTCTGCTCCCTGCGCGCCGGCGACACCGAAGGCTGGCTGATCAGCCGCCGCGACCCGTTCCGCCGCCCGGCGGTGACCATCAACGCCCGCACCGACCCGAACGGCTACGTCGCGGCGGAAATCCTCGACCGGCGCAACCGGGTGCTGCCGGGCTTTGCCAAAGCAGACTGCGTCGCTTTCCGCGGCGACGCCGTCCGCCACGAGCTGAGATGGAGGCCGGCCGCGTTCGCCGCGGCGCAGAAAGCGAGCGACTACAAGATACGGTTCTGGCTCAAGAACGCCGAGCTGTTCTCGTACCTGCCGGCCGACCTGGACCCTAAGGAGCCGGACATCGCGCGACTTCAGCAGGGTAAAATATGAAGCAGTCGCATTCGGCTGTGAAAACGGCGACTTACCTTAGCCGGCTGTGTGTATGAAATTCGACGCGCTGTTCCCCCTCACCCTAACCCTCTCCCTTGGGGAGAGGGAACACCGTTCGACCGGTCGAGGGAAGTCTGCGGGTGGGGAGCATTTTCCGGCCCGACCAGGAGTTCTCCCTCTCCCCAAGGGAGAGGGTTGGGGTGAGGGGAAAGGTGGCTTGCGACGGAACAGTTGCCTACGGCTGTTCTGTGCGTGCCTCGTCTCGCTTGCGGCTTCAGCGGCGCAGGACCCTGCCGAGGTCGCACACGTCGCCATCTTCAAGGATGACATTCCCGCCAGCGGCGCGCCGGCTTCGCCCGATCACTTGGCCCGCCTGCTGGCCGGGCCGGCGTTCAGCACGGCATTTCTCGACAGCGATCAACTGGCCGACGCCCGCTCCCTGAACCGGGAGCAGTTCGACGTGCTGGTGTTGCCTTACGGCGCGAGCTTCCCGGTTAAGGCAGCCGACAACTTCCGCAAGTTCCTGCGCGAGGGAGGCAAGTTCTTCTCCACTGGCGGCTATGCCTTCGACAACCTTCTTGAACGCGCTGCCACCGGCTGGCAGCCGCCTCCCCCGTTGCCCCCTCCGCCCAGCGAGCACGTCGCCTGGCACCGCGCCATCCCCGCCGCGCCGTTGCGCGGCAGAGGACCGCTGACGTTCTCGGGCTTCCTGAAGGCCGAGAATGTTCACGGCCCCGGCATGGCTTATTTCGCCGTCTACCAGCTCGCCGCCGACGGCTCGATCCTGCGGTGGATTGACTTCGCCAAAGTCACCGGCACGCGCGACTGGCAGGAATACACCCACCGGTTCCGCCTCAGCCCGGACGTGGCGAGGGTGGACATCCGCGCCGGCCTGCACCGGTGCAGCGGCACCGCGTGGTTCGATGACTGCCGCCTTGCCGACGAGGCCGGCGCCGTGATCTTCGCCGATGGGATCGAGGAGGAGTTTGACCCGGATGCGCCGGCCACGAACCATTGGGTGCGCACGGATACCCGGTTTTGCGTCGTGCAAAGCGAGACCCGCCATTCGGGCCGGCGCGCGCTCCAGGCCAACCTCAGTTTCCGCCTGCCACGGCCCGAGCTTCTGAATACGCGCCACGGCCATCCATCTGACGGCCTGGAGGTCGCGCCCACGCAACTGGGGGTGTTTGATGCGGACTATCTCCTCGCTCGCGTTGCGTCGGCCCGTGCCGCGCGCCACCAGAGCGTGGTGCGGCCGGGCCTCGCTGTCAGCGGACCGCTTGAGGGCTGGGCGGCGGCGGGCGTCACCGGCAACGACGCGGCACGCTGGATTCCCCTGGTCAACGGCCACGACCGCTACGGCCGCCTGCGAGGCGCGGTCGGCGCCTTGCTGCGTCATTCGGCGGGCACCTATGCCGGCTCAAGCTGGGCCTTCTTCGGCGTCACCAACCGAAACCTGTTCGCCGAGTCTGAGCCGGCGATGGGCCAGGCCTACGTGGACATCGTGCGTTCGCTGGCCAAGGATACGTACTTGGCCTCGCTGGTCAGCGACCTCACCTGCTACCGGCAAGGCGAGAGCGTCAGGCTGCTCGCCAACGTATTCAACGGCGGGAGGCGCAGCCGCGACCTGCGCCTCGCGGTGAGCATCTACGAGGGCGAACCGCCTCAGTTCGATGCCGAGCCTGCCGGGCAGCCTCGCGCGCTGCTGACCACTTCCGCGGTGGTGCCCGCCGGCCAGGCGCAGCCGGTCGCCCTTTCCTGGACCCCCGCCGCCTTTCAGGCCAATTTCTACTACCTGCTGGGTCAGTTGTGGGAGGGCGAGGAGGAGATTGACCGCATCGAGAGCGCTTTCATCGTCCGCGACGAAAAGGCCATTGCCAAAGGCCCCGCGCTCAATTACCGCGACAACTACCTGCGGCTCGGCACGCGGCCCATGTTCCTGTTCGGCACGGATGATTGGTCCTATACCTTCGACACACGCCGCGAGACTCCCCTCCAATGGCTGCGCGACATGCGCGCCCGGCGCGATCTGGGCGTGCAGATCTATGAGAACCTCCAGTTCGGCCTTCCGCCGCCCGCCCGGCGCGACGAGCTGCTGCGCAAATTGGACGGCATTATCCAGCTCGCCCAGCAGTATCAGCAGGTCTATTTCGCCGGGCTGCTCATCGGCTACAACACGGCGGCCAGCGATGCCGAATTGGCGCAACAGACCGCCTGGTGCCGCGACTTCGCCCGGCGCTACGCTGAGGTGCCCGGGCTGATTCACTACCTGAACGGCGACCTGCGCTGCCAGCTCAGCAACGCCGTCTCCCCGCAGCTCAACCAGTTCCTCCAACAGCGGTATGGCAGCGACCAGCGCCTGCGCGAGGCCTGGGGAGATGATGCCCCGCCGCAGCCTCTCGGGCAAATCCACGCCGAGGACTTCAACGACTGGGGCTACTCCTGGGATGATCGGCGGGTCCGCGACCTGAACCGCTTCCGCGCCGCGCTCATCCGCCGCTGGAGCGAGGCCCTCATCGGCGGCATCCGCGAGGCGGATTCCCGGCATCCCACCTCGTCGGAGTTCTACCAGTTGCCTCACCAGGGTGTGGACATCCCCGCGGGCATTGACGGCTTGGACCTGTGCAACTTCGGCTACTTCGACAAGCCGGGCGCCGACATCGCCCGCTTCCCGGCCATCTGCAAATACAACGACCAGCGCGCGCGCGGCAAGTCCGTTGGCCCCGGGGAGTATGGCGTGAAGACGCATCCCGCGTGGGGTGACGGGCAGGATTACGGCTACCACATCACCCGCACCCCGGAGCAGGCGGCGTCGCTCTTCCTCGCCATCGCCCACTACTCGCTGGGCCTTGGCGCCTCCCGCATCCACAACTGGTGCTGGAAGGACAGCGCCCACCGCGTCTTCCCCTGGGGCATGGTCTATCCGTGCGACGAAGTGCCCAAGGACATTGCCTGCGTGCACCGCAACCAAAGCCTGCTCTTCCGCCATTTCACCCCCGTCTATCGCGAGCCCGATGTTTATGTGCTGACAGCCGACAGCCATCGGATGGGCGGCGGCAAATGGCAGGTCATCGAGGGCATCCTCAAGGGCTTTGACCTCGCGCTCGCCACGCACATTGACAACCTCGGCACGCTCAACGAGGACGGCCTCGTCATCCCGCCCTCGGCCAAAGTCATCTTCTATCCCCTGCCGTTCTGCCCAGCGGATGAAACCTTCGGCAAGGTCCGCGACTGGGTCCGCCGCGGCGGTGTGCTCTACCTGTCCGGCGACATCTCCTACGACGAATGCGTGCAGCGCACGCGCACCAATCGGTTGGAGGAGCTGTGCGGCGTCCGGTTCCTGGCCGAGAACTACCCCAACATCAGCGTCAATGCCACCAGCGCTGCCGACCAGCCCTGCATCAAAGTCCAACCCCTCGCCACGAACGGGGAGACCGCCACCCGGGTGCTCCGCCGTGCGGCGGACGGCTCCCCGCTGGTAGTTGAGCACCGCCTTGGCCGCGGCACGGTCATCTTCAGCGCCGACCCGCTCGAGCTCCACAGTGTTCCGGCGCGGCGCGAAAATGATCTGGCGCTCTACCGCAGTGTGCTGGCAGCGGCCCGTGTCCGGCCCATCGCCCTTCAGCCCGACGATCCGCTCGTGCACGTCTTCCGGTTGCCGATGCGGGACGGCGGCCAGGTGTATGTCCTGTTCAACACCGACGACGCGACCTCGGCGAGAACAGTGACCCTCGTTGACTGCAAGCCAGCCCTCACCGTGTCTGTTGCCTCAAAGCGCCCGGGGCTGCTCTGGTTTGATGGCCGCGGGGCGCTCCGTGCCGTCGAAGCCCAAAGCGCTGGAAGACTCGGTGAGCAGGCGCTGCTCCAGGACGATACGGAGGGCATAATCCTGTCGCTGGATCGTCGTGACGTCCGCCTCTCCCGGGCCCTCCTCCTCATGCCATTGCGCCCGGGGACTGTCCGTCTTTCGACTGGTGCGAAGTGGCACACCCCCACCGTCCTGACCGGCGACATCTATAATGGCAAGTGGCGCCACTTTGAATCCGCCCCGGCGGCGGCCTCCACAGCCGGTTTGGAGATCAGAGTCAGCCCCGACCAGGCCCTCAGCCTGCTCCTGGTCACCGAATCCGGCAGCGCCTCGAAATGGTGCCAGGCCATCGAGCGCGCCATGAACGCCCCGGCCTCCTTGCCGTGAAAGGGCCAAGCCTCCAGACGCTTCTTTCGAGTTGACCCGGGCCGGCGTTCGGCAATCGTTGCCACAACAAAGACAACTCACGCATGCGCACTCTTCCCGACAAGTTCCTCGGCGCCATGATCGCCGTGCTGCCGCTGCCCGGCGCGCCCCGCTACGGCGGCGACGACCGGCGGATCATCGAGCAAGCCCTCTCCGATTTGACACGCTACGCTCAAGCGGGCGTGGACGCCATCGTGCTGGAGAACAGCCACGACTTGCCCTACATCAAGCCGCCGCTGCCGCCGCGCGCGGTCGAGGTGATGAAACAGGTCGCCGTCGCCGTGCGCCGCCAGTTCGACGGCCCCATCGGCATCCAGGTGCTCGAAGCCGCCAATGAGACGGCGCTGCAAATCGCGCACGAGGCCGACCTCGACTTCCTGCGCGTCGAGGGCTACGTCTTTGCCCATGTGGGCGGGGCGGGGCTGATCGAGGGGTGCGCGGGCCGAATCCTGCGCCGGCGCAAGGAACTGGGCGCCGAGCACCTCAAGGTCTTCGGCGACGTGAAGAAGAAGCACTGCTCTCACGCACTGACCGGCGACCTCGATATTCTCGACGAGGTCAAGCAGGCCGAGTTCTTCCTCGTGGACGGCGTGATCGTCACCGGCGCGCGCACGACCGAACCGCCCGCGCTGGCGGAATTGCGGCGCGTCCAGGAGTACGCGCGCGTCCCCGTCCTTATCGGCTCCGGCATCACGCCGGAGAATATCAAGACCTATTTCCCGCTGGCCGACGGTTTCATCGTCGGCTCGACCTTCCGCCAGGGTGGCCGTTTCCTCGGCGCGCTCGAGCCCAAGCGGTTGGAGGCCTTCATGCGCGTGTTCCGGCGGCTGCGTGCCGGCCACGAAAGAGGGGCCAGAACTACAGGACGAACACAGGAATAGTACAGGGCCAATACAGGAAGATACCAGGCCTGCACGCGCGCGGCACGCGACGAGGTGGAAACGGGCTTGGGGCCGGCTCTAACGGGCGTCCGGCTTGTAGGCGTCCCGCAGCACCTGAATGGTGTGGCGGACCGGAAGGTTGGCGCCGAGCCGGGCAAAGTGCGCGCGGAGCTGGGTAAGACAGCCGATGTTGCCGGTGGCGAGAACCTCTGCGCCCGTGGCCAGAACGGCCTTGGCCTTCTTCTCGCCGAGGGCGGCGGCGATGGCAGGCTGGTCCAGGTTGTAGGAACCGGCGCTGCCGCAGCAGATATGCGCGTCCGGCAGCTCCAATAACTCCACTCCAGGGATGGCCCGCAGCAGGTCGCGCGGCTCGCGCCGGACGTTCTGGGCCTGCGCCAAGTGGCAGGCGTCGTGATAGGCGATGCGCTGGGGGTGGCCGTTGCCGGCGGGCTTCTCGCGCAGCCCGAGCTTGGCCAGAAAGACCGAGACGTCCACCACCCGTTTGGTGAAGGCTTCCGCACGAGCCTCATCCGGCGTGCCGCGGAGAATGAGGTTGTACTCGCGCATGGTGGACCCGCACCCGGCGGCGTTGGTGACGATGGCGTCCACGTCTGCCGGGAAGGCGGCGAGGTTCTGGCGGGCGAAGGCACGGGCGGCGTCCCAATCGCCGGAGTGCCACGCCAGGCCGCCGCAGCAGCTTTGGCCGCTCGGGATGAGCACCTCGACGCCGTTCCGCGCCAGCACCTCGATGGTCGCGGTGTTGATATCGGGATCGAGCACCTGCTGAGCGCAGCCCGTGAGCAAAGCGACGCGGGCTCGCCGCTCGCCGCGCGCGGGGGTGATGCCGGGCCAGGTTTGAGCCGGGGGCACGCAGGACGGCGCGAGATCGAGCATTGATTCCAACGCACGCGGCACCAGCGGGCGCAGGGCACGGCCCACGCCCGCCGCGCGGACCGCGAACCGGAAGCGCGAGGGATAGGGGATGGTCTGCCCGGCTAGCCAGCGGCGCAGTTTGTCCGTGCCGGAGCGATGGAACCTGCTCGCGGCCAGCGCGCGGAAGGGGCTGATGAGATCGCGGTAGGGAACCCCGCTCGGGCAGGCCGGTTCGCACGCCAGGCAGCCCAGGCAGCGGTCAATGTGCGGTTGCGCGGCCTCCCAGGCGAGCGCGCCCTCCAGCGCCAGCTTCATGAGCACGATGCGCCCGCGCGGGCTGTCCATCTCTTCGCGCAGCTCGGCGTAAGTCGGGCAGACCGAGAGGCAGAAGCCGCAATGCACGCAGGCCTGCACGGCATGAGTCATCGCCTCGCCCAGGGGGCCGTGCTGCTCTGGATGGATCGAGTGAAGCATCAGTCCTCCGTGGAGGGAAAACGGTTTTCCGGGTCGAGCGCCTGCTTGATGGCTCCGGCGACGGCGGGGATCGAGCGCGCCCCGCACCAAAGCGGAGCGTCGCCGCGGAGGGTAACGCCGGGCAAGCCCAGCGCGCGCAGCCGTTCCTGAAAGGCGGTGGGCGGCGCCGGGGCGGGAAAGGAGACGAAGGCGACATTGCCACCGACGCTGAAGTGAACCCGTGTGCCCTCAATTGAACGAGCGGCGGTATCCAGCGCGGGCACAACCGACGGCGTGACGGCCACCTTGACGAGCGCGCCGCCGGGGTGCGTCCAGCGGAACTCGCGAAGATCAGACCACGTGGCGTCGGCTTCGGTTGCCGACAGCGCCTGGCCGGGCCAGCGAGCCAATATCTCGCGGGAGACGGCTTCGAGCGCCGGTGCAGGACCGGCCAGACGCGCACAGACGGTCTTGCCGTCGGGCAACAGGTCGAGGGCGTCGCACTCCCAGCGCGAGTTGGCGGCGTCGGCCAGCACGCGCGCGGCGGCCTCGGCCCCGCTGGTGGACAGCTTCAAGGTCAGGTGCGAGGCGGGCGTGGGGAATACCTTGAATGTGACTTCGGCCAGCACGCCATAGCGCCCGAGGCTGCCTACCATGAACTTGGGCAGATCGAACCCGGCGCAGTTCTTCACCACCTTGCCGCCCATGCGCAGCAGGCGTCCCATGCCGTCCACAAACCGGATACCCAGGATGAAGTCGCGCACACTGCCAAAGCGGAAGCGCCCGGGCCCGCTGACGCCCGACGCCACGGTGCCGCCCAGCGTGGCGCCGGCTTCGGCCCACATGGGATCGAAGGGCAGGTACTGCCCTTTCGCGCCCAGCGCCCGGCCGATCTCGCGCACAGACGTGCCGGCGAGCGCGGTGAAGGTGAACTCCTCCGGTTCGTATTCCACTATGCCGCGCAGGTCGCGCGTGGAGAGCAACGCCACCTCGCCTGGCACCCGGGAGAGGCGCGGCTTGGTGCGCGCCCCAACCGCCAGCACGCGCGGGTGGGCCCGAACGGCTTCGGCTAGCGCGGCGGGTGTTGCGGGTGTTAGCGGCTCGGTCATGGGCATCACTCGCGTGACAGCAGGCCGGCCTTTTCCAGCGGATGCAGCCCGCGGTGCTGGAGCGCCGGCGCGCCGGCGCGCGGAAACTTCTTGCCGGGATTGGCGATGCAGAGCGGATCAAAGGCGGCGCGCAGGCGCATCATGCAGTCTATCTCGTCAGCGTTGTACATGGCCGGGAGATAATCGAGCTTCTCGACTCCAACGCCATGCTCTCCCGTGATGGACCCGCCCATTTCGACGCAGAGCTTCAGGATGCGCCCGGCCAGGGCCTCGGCCCGTTCGAGGGCGCCGGCCTGCCGGCCGTCAAAGAGAATCAGCGGATGGAGGTTGCCGTCGCCGGCGTGAAAGACGTTCGCCACGCGCAGGCCAGCCTCGCGCGCCATCTCGCCATTGCGGCGCAGGGCCTCGCCGAGCCGGCGCCGCGGCACGACGCCGTCCTGGACAATGAAATCGGGCGACAGGCGGCCCACCGCGCTGAAGGCGCTCTTGCGGCCCTTCCAAATGGCGATGCGTTCCTCGGCGTCGCGGGCGGGGCGCATCTCGATCGGCTTGCTTGCCGCAATGATGGCATCGAGGCGGCCGCGATCCGCGGCGACAGCCTCGCGCGTGCCTTCAAGCTCGACGATCAGCACGGCTTCGGCGCCTGGCGGATACTCGGCATGGACTGCCGCGGTGGCGGCTTCGAGGGCCAGCGCGTCCATGATCTCGAGCGCGCCGGGCAGCAGGCCGCTGGCCACAACCGCGGAGACCGCGTCACCAGCCTGTTCAAGAGTCCGGTAGCCCGCCAGCACGGTGTGAAAGCACTCGGCCCGGGGGAGCAGTTGGAGAGTGATCTCGAGCGCGATGCCAAACAGGCCCTCGCTCCCATTGAACAGGCCGCACCAGTCCGGGCCGATCTTCTCGCGGCTGGCGCCGCCCCACTCGACGACCTCGCCGGTCGGAAGCACGGCTTTGAGGCCGAGGATGTGGTTGGCCGTCATCCCGTACTTCAGGCAGTGGGCGCCGCCGGAGTTAAAGGCTACATTGCCGCCGATGGTGCAGATCAGGGCGCTGGAAGGATCGGGCGCATAATGCAACCGATGCGGCGCGGCAGCCAGCGACACTTGCGTATTCACGACCCCCGGCTCAACCACCGCAAGCCTTTGGACCGGGTCGAGCCGCAGAATCCGGGTCAGGCGATTCAGCGCGATGACGATGCCGTCGGCGACGGGGAGCGAACCGCCTGAAAGGCTGGTGCCGCTGCCGCGCGCCACGAAGGGAAGGCGCTCCTTGTGGCAGAACCGGACGAGCGCGACCACCTCGTCCGTCGTCTCCGGAACGGCGACAGCCAGCGGACGCGTGCGATAGGCAGTCAGGCCGTCGCTCTCGTAGGCGGCCAGTTGCGCCGGCCCGGTCAGCAACCGGTCGGGCGGAAGCAAGGCGGCCAAACGATGAAGGACCTCAGACATACCGGGCGCTACCGAAGAATCTCCCGCAGGGCGGTCAGCACCAGATCCACGTTGCGGATCGTGGCGCCGTGGCCCATCAGGCCGATGCGCCAGGCCTTGCCGGCCATAGGACCCAGCCCCGCGCCGATCTCGATGCCATACTCCTCCAGCATGCGCCCGCGAACAGCGCCATCGTTCGCTCCAGCCGGTATGTGGATGCAGTTCAGCGTGTGGAGGGAGTGTTTGGGCACGTAGCCGAGCCCCATGGCCTCCAGTCCTTTGCGCAGACGCAGGTGCATCTGCTGGTGGCGTGCGATACGGTTCTCCAGGCCCTCCTCGATGATGATGAGCAGCGCCTCCCGGAGCGCGTAGGTCATGTTGATGGGCGCGGTGTGGTGGTAGAAACGGCCACCGCTGCCGGCCAGGTAGTACTTCCGCAGCATGGAGACGTCCAGGTACCAGGACTGAACCTTGCGCTTGCGCGCGTCCATGCGGGCGAGCGCGCGCTCGCCGAAGGTAACCGGCGCCAGCCCGGGCGGGCAACTCAGGCATTTCTGTGTCCCGCTGTAGCAAGCGTCTATGCCCCATTCGTCCACGCGAACATCGTGGCCGCCGAGGCTGGTAACGGTGTCCACCACGAGCAAAGCGCCGCGGGCATGAACGAGATCGGCGACGCCGGCGAGCGGTTGATGGGCTCCGGTGCTGGTTTCGGCATGGACGATGCCAAGGAGTTTGGCGCGGGGGTGCTGCTCCAGTGCGGCGCCGATCTGTTCCAGGGTGAACACGTCACCCCAGGTCGCTTCGACGACGTGGACCGTGGCCCCACAGCGTTCCATGACGTCCTTCATCCGGGTGCCAAAGACGCCGTTGATGCAGACGATGACCTCGTCGCCCGGTTCAATCAGGTTCGTGGCCACGCACTCCATGCCTGCCATGCCCGTGCCGCTGACCGGGAACGTGAGCTGGTTCTTCGTGCGGAAGACCTGGCGCAGCAGTTCGCATGTCTCGTCCATGATAACGATATACTGCGGGTCCAGGTGGCCAATGGTCGGCGCTCCCAGGGCGCGCAGCACACGCTGGGGCACGGGGCTGGGGCCAGGACCAAGAAGAATCCGTTCGGCGGGGGATAGCGGAGCGAGCGGCGACCGGGTCAATTGCATACGGTTGGTTAGTGGCGACGGCACGCCAAAGCAAGCCGATTTGTGTGCGAACTGCATCACCGCGGGCAGGGCAAGCTGGAATTGAACGCGCGTCGTCCCTGCCAGCGCAGCACCTCCAACAGTTGAGGATCAATCATCTTGCCTGCGAAGGCGGCAAGGCGCGGAGGGCGGCGTCATACACCTCCCTCAAGGGCACACCAGCCTTTGCCGCGAGCTTTCTGCACGACTCGAATTCCGGCGCCGCCTGGAGGACCTTGCCGTCGAGCCTGCCTACCTTCACGGTTACGCCGCCATGCGGGGTCTGCACCGTCACAAGCTCGCGCTGGAGCTTGCGCCGCTCGGCCGCATAGCGACGGACGCCAAATGCGCTGGTCTCGCGCAGCATCAGCTCCGAGAACCTGTCGGCGTCGGCTTGGGCGCAAAGCAGCGTCAGGAGCACGCCTGGCCGGTTCTTCTTCATCTGGATGGCCGTGTGGAACACGTCCAGGGCACCGTCGGCGAGCGCCTTGTCCACGAAGTGACCAAGAATCTCGGCGTTGATGTCGTCCAGGTTCGTTTCGAGCACCGTGATGGTGTCAGTCTCCCAGTCGTGGGTCCCGGAGGACTTCGGCGCCTGGTCCCCCGCCGGCGTTTCCCCGAGCACCGCCCGCAGCGCGTTGGGCCGCGTTTGATGGTCGCGGGTGCCCAGGCCGTAGCCTATCCTCTCGGCCACCAGCTCCCGCATTGGGCCGAAGGTCTCGACCAACTCCGCCAGCAGCGCCGCGCCCGTGGGGGTGACCAGTTCGCTTGGCTCGTCACACTGCGAGAGGGGTATTCCGCGCGCGCCCAGAATCGCGAGCGTGGCGGGGGCGGGAATCGGGAAGCGCCCGTGCGCGCACTCGACCCAGCCCGTTCCCTCCACCACCGGCCCCGCCAGGACGCGCGGCTTGCCCAGCCGCTCCAGCGCGATGCAGGCCCCGGCGATGTCAATAATCGAATCCACGGCGCCCACCTCGTGGAAATGCACCTGTTCGGGCGGCAGACCGTGAATCCTTCCTTCCGCCGCGGCGATGCGTTGGAACACCGCCACCGCCTTTTGTCTCACCCAATCCGAGAGCTGGCTCTCGGCGATCAGTTGTCGGATCTCGGCAAAGGTTCGTTCGTGGTGATGTGGGTGGGCGTGGGTCTGTTCGCCATGGTCATGGTCGTCCGCCAGATGCACCTCGAACTTTACCCCTTCGAGGTTCAACTTGCGTCCGCGCGTCACGCGCAGGTGATAGCCGCCAAGGTGCAGCTTCTTCAACTCCTGCTCCAACTGGCCGGCCTCGACCCCCAGGTCAATCAAGGCGGCGATGAACATGTCGCCGCTGATGCCGCTGAACAGGTCGAGGTAAAGGGTCTTCATGCTATCCGGCGGCCAGGGCGTTGATCTGGCTGGCCGCGTATCCGGCGCCGAAGCCGTTGTCAATGTTCACCACGGTCAGCCCGCTGGCGCAACTGTTGAGCATGGCCAGCAGCGGCGCCAGCCCGTGGAAGTTCGCGCCGTAGCCCACGCTCGTCGGCACGGCGATGACCGGCCGGGACACCAGCCCCGCCACGACGCTGGGCAACGCCCCTTCCATGCCGGCCACGACGATGATCACGCTCGCGCGCTGGATGGGCTCCAGCCGGTCCAAAAGGCGGTGCACCCCCGCCACCCCTACGTCCGCGATCCGCTCCACCCGGTTGCCCATGATCTCCGCCGTGACCGCCGCCTCCTCCGCCACCGGCAAATCGCTCGTGCCCGCGCAAACCACGGCAATCGTGCCCGGCCGCTTCGGCAGCGGCTTCCTTTCGATTGTCACACATCGCGCCAGCTCGTGATGGACCGCCCGCCTGAAGCGGCGGCACAGCTTGCGCGCGTGGTCTGCGCCCACGCGGGTCACTAGAATGTGCTGCTCGTGCGCCAACAGTTTGGCCGCAATCGCCACCACCTGCGCCGGCGTCTTGCCCGCGCCAAAAATGACCTCGGGGAAGCCCTTGCGCAACGCGCGGTGCGTGTCCACTGTGGCGAACCCCAGGTCCACCGACGGGGCGGCCTGGAACTTCCGCAGGACCTCATCCCGGCCCACGCCGCCCGCCCGGAACTTCTCCAGCAACTTGATGGCTTCGATCGTGGTCACTGTATTAGCCCGGCGTCGCTCCCCGCTACTGGATCTTCTCCAGCAGCATGGGCGCAAGGTCGGCAATCTTCACTCGTTCCTGCTTCATCGTGTCGCGGTCGCGCAAAGTGACCGTGTCCCGCAGCTCGGGACCCTGCTCGCCCAGCGTGTCGAAATCAATCGTCACGCCGAACGGCGTGCCGGCTTCGTCCTGGCGCCGGTAGCGGCGGCCGATGGCGCCCGCTTCGTCATAGAATACCGACATGTGCGGGCGCAGCAGCTCGCGCACTTCCTTGGCCTTCTTCACCAACTCGGGCTTGTTCTTGAGCAGCGGGAAGACGGCGACCTTGATCGGCGCGATGCGCGGGTGGAAACGCATCACCACCCGGGTCTCGAGCTTGCCCTTCTCATCCGGGGCCTGGTCCTCGCAATAGGCGTTGCAGATCAGCGCCAGCGCCAGCCGGTCCACCCCCGCCGACGGTTCGATCACGTGCGGCACATACTTGGCCTTGGCCTCCTCGTCGAAATACTCCATGGACTTGCCGCTGAACTTCTGGTGCTGCGTCAGGTCAAAGTCCCCCCGCGCGGCGATCCCCTCCAGCTCCTGGGTGCCAAACGGGAACTTGAACAGGATGTCCACCGTCGCCTTGGCGTAGTGGGCCAACTCCTCTTTCTTCTGCCAGTATTCGACCAGCGTGTCGCGGCCGAGGCCGATGCTCTCATACCACCGGATGCGCTGCTCCACCCAGTACTTGTGCCAGAGCTCCCAGCCCCAGTTGGGTTGAGGGTTGAGGGTTGAGGGTTGGGCGTCGGAAAGCGCAGCAACGGACCCGGCCAGCTTTTGCACCACCTCGTCCGGGCGGATGAAGAACTCCAGCTCCATCTGCTCGAACTCGCGCGAGCGGAAGGTGAAGTTGCGCGGGTTGATCTCGTTGCGGAAGGCCTTGCCGACCTGGCAGATGCCGAACGGCACCCGCTGGCGCGAAACCTCCAGCGCGCTCTTGAACTGCACAAAGATCGCTTGCGCCGTCTCGGGCCGCAGATACGAGAGGTTGTCTGCGCTTTCAACCGGGCCGACGTAAGTCTTGAGCATCAGGTTGAACGGGCGCGGCTCGGTCAGCAGGCTGCCGTTCTCGGGATTGTAGCGGGTCGTATTCCTGACCTCCTCGGTCCGCTCGCCTTGCAGCTCCGGGTTCTCGATCCCCCGCTGCTGGTAGAATTGCCTGGCGACCTTGCGCGCGTAGTCGGCGTGCTTGCCCGCGGCAATCAGCGCCGAGAAGGCGTCTTTGGACTCCTTGCCGGCGGCTGCGTCGCTGGCGCCGGTGTAAAAGTAGGCCGTGCCACTCTGCGGCTCGATTTGGTCGGCCCGAAACCGCTTTTTCGTGAGCAGGCAGTCCACCATCAGGTCGCTGAACGTGCTGGTGTGGCCGCTGGCTTCCCAGATTTTCGGGTGCATGATGATCGAGGCGTCCAGCCCCACCACGTCGTCCCGGAGCTGGGTCATCGAGCGCCACCAGCGCTCCTTGATATTGCGCTTCAGCTCGGCGCCGAGCGGGCCGTAATCCCAGAAGCCATTCAGGCCACCGTAGATTTCCGATGATTGGAAGATCAGCCCCCGCCGCTTGGAGAGGGACACTATCTTTTCCATCAACTCGCTGGTCTTTGGTTCAGCCATAGGCAGGGCAGTCTCTCACAGCGTCCGCGCATGTCAAGGTGACCCCGCGCGTTCCCGGCGCGGGCCGCGTATGCATGAGGCTGCCGGAGGAGCGCGGGCATCTTGCCCGCTTTGCGGATTGCGGACCAGACAAGCGGACAAGACGCCCGCGCTCCTTCATGCATGCGCGCTGGGGCGCGAGCCATGGCCCCACAAGCGCGCCGCCGCGGGCTTGCCGCCTCCCGGGGCAGCCTGCAAAAGGCGACCCGGGCTATGGCTTCCCGGGTCGCCTCCAACCCAACCCACTATGAAACGCAGGGCGGCGTCTGTGTCGGGCGCCGACCCGCTGGAGGCAGGCCAACCAACCTGCACCCAGGCGATTGGCAGCACAACCTATGCCAGCCCCCGCCGCCAATCCGGGAGCAGGGTAGGCACCCCGTAGCAACACCATCGCTCCTCCGTCCTTCCTCCGTTGCTCCTCCGTTCCACCTCCCATCGCCGGTCGGAGGTGGAACGGAGGTGGAACGGAGGAGCAACGGAGGAAGGACGGAGGAGCGACGGGGGTACGACGGCCAGAGGAGGGGGTATGGCGATGGGGAAATTGGACACTCGGCGTTTGCCGGGGCTGCGCCGGCCTTCACGTCTTCAAGGTTCGCGGAGGCGGAAGTACTTCTGCTGCGCCAGCGGCGGGGCTTCGAGGTAGCGGTTAGTCACGCCGGGCAGGTGCGTCCAGTTCGAGTGACTGAGGTTGGTGGAGTAGTCAAGCTCGTAGCGGGGGAATTCCACGGGCCAGCAGACGATTGCGCCGTTGTCCACGGCCACACTCAAGGGGACGGATGCCGGCTCGGGGGCGGCCACGGTGGCGAGCGTGAGACCTGTGGCGCTGTAAACCGGCGTCAGGCGCCGGCCCTGGCCGAGCAGGAAGAAGTTGTCAAAGCAGCAGAACTGGCCGGCGCGGGAAGCAAAGGTCATGACTGGAAAGTCTGTACCGGTCGGCGGCAGGTAATTTCCTGCCCAGCGCACGGCCACGGTCCCCCGCAGGGTGGCTTGGCCGGTGATGTTCAAGCGGCTTTGGTTGGTGCCGGGATTGTTGCCCGCCAGCTCGAATTCCATGCGGCCGCCGAGCAATTGTTCGCACCGCCCGGTGATGGTCAGCACACCGTTGGAGAGCGCGGGCCGGATGGTGGCGGCGTTGGTCAGGTCGGCGACCACCGAGCCCCAGCCGGTCAAGAGACCACCGGCCAGACAGAACGGCTGGCCGGTCCGGAAGACTCCGCCAGCCAGCGAGATCGTGCCGGCGGGGTTGGTGTAACCGCCGTCGAAGCGGAGTGTGCCGGGGGGCACCTCCACGGTGCCATTGTTGCTCATGGGCACGTCACAGCTCACGGTGAGGGAGCCCGCGGACCTGCGGAACACGCCGTCGTTGATGATGCGCGCGCCGGGGGCGGCGCTGAGGATGGAGATGTTGTCGGTTTGCGCCTCGAAGAGCGCGCCCGGCAGGTTGTGGAACACCCCGCCGAGGCTCAGGGCGCCGATCGGTTGCCAGGTGATGACGCCGGCGTTGGTGAGGTTGCCATAAACAAGCTTCTCAAACTTGACCCCGCTGCTGAAGGTCAGCGCGCCGTTGGCTGCCACCGTCAGGCAAGCGGATTGACTGAGCTGGCCGGAGGTCCACGCGACGGTTCCGCTGAGCGTGCCCGCGCCCTCGAGCGCTCCGCCGTGAAGCACGAGATTCGTCGAGGTAACTGTGCCGTTGAGCACGTTCGTGCCGCTTCGCAGCTCGGTCACCCCGGCGCCGGTGAACGCGGAGCCGGTGCTCAGGACCGAGCCCCCGAACAATTTGAGCGTGCCAATTTGCGTGTCCACCGCGCCCTTGTTAACGAATGGCACATAGCAGTCGAGATTGCCGCTGCCGACCGACCGGCGGAACACGCCGTCGTTGACGATGACGCCGTTGGTGCCCAACAGCACAATTGAAGCGCTTAACTGGGCGTCGAACACACCTTGCGCCAGGTTATGCAGCGTCCCGCCGATGATGAAGTTGCCGGTCGGCTGCCAGGTGATGACGCCGTTGTTGGTGAGGGTGCCGTGGAGCGTTTTGGCGTGGTTAATGCCGCCGCTGCTGATCAAGACCTGGCCGCCGGCAACCACGTTCACCGCCGCGTTGGTGTCAATCGCGCCGTATCGCCACGTGATGACGCCTGCCAGGGTGAGCCGGTTGGTGCCGGATAGAGGGGTGGTGCCGGAGAGGTTCAGGCCGCCGTTGGCGTTCACGGTTCCCTCGCCGTTCAAGGTGAGGGTGTTCCCGGAAGTTGCGAGCGTCTGGGTTCCGGTGATGCCTCCGACGACCAGGCCGGCAATCACCGGATCGGTGTTCAGCGTGACGGTATAGGTGCCCGCGCTCGTGATTACGGCGGTGTCATTGGTGGATGGGACGCGGTTTGGGTTCCAGTTGGCGGGGACGTTCCAATTGCCGCCGGCGGTGTTGGTCCAACTGATGAGGTCGGCGCGAGCATTGAGCGCCGCAACGAGCGGGATGATGAGAATGGAGATGCGCATGGTTCGGGGTTGGGTTGGAGTGCTAGATTGCGTTGGGGAAAGGAACGGCGCCAGCGATGATCATTGGTTTGCCCATGTCTTACACTCTAAGCCTGCGGCGAGAAACTGCAAGCCTGATTGGGTGGGTTTTAATCGTGGGGTTCCTGGCCGCCCTGGCCGCGGTTTTCTGCTGCAAGCACTAGGCTGCGATCCGCGTGCCGGTCTTGCCCTCCAGGGCGGCAGAGAGCGCCCCGGGACAGGTGATCAGCGCTTCCTGGCCGCCGTTCACGATGAACTGAAGGCAGGCCTGGATCTTGGGCAGCATCGAGCCCGGGTGGAAATGGCCTTGGGCAATGTATTGCCTGGCCTGGGCGACGGTTATTGAGTTCAGGGCGCGCTGGTTTGGCTGGCCGAAGTTGAGGCAGACTTTCTCCACCGCCGTGGAGATCACCAGCAGGTCGGCGGAGATGGCCTCCGCCAGGACAGCCGAGGCGAGGTCCTTGTCAATTACAGCCGCCACGCCGCTGAGGTTGCCGGCCGCGTCGGCCACCACCGGGATGCCCCCGCCGCCCGCTGCAATGACCACGTAGCCGTCTTTAACCAGGTGCTTCACCACGGCCGACTCGATGATGCGGACGGGCCTGGGCGAAGCTACGACCCGGCGCCAGCCGCGGCCGGCGTCCTGGACCATGACCCACTTCTCGACCCGCATGCGGTCTGCGGCTTCCGCGCGGGTGTAAAACTGGCCAACAGGCTTGCTCGGTTTGGCAAAGGCGGGATCGTCGCGGTCCACCAGCGTCTGGGTGACGATGGTCGCCACGGATTTCCTGAGCTTGCGGCGGCGGAACTCGTTTTCGAGGGCCTGCTGAATCTGGTAACCGAGTGCGCCCTGGGTGTCGGCGACGATTGAATCCAGCGGGACCTGGTGGAGGATGCCGCGGGAGTGCTCGCTGCGCAGCAGGATGAAGCCGACCTGCGGCCCGTTGCCATGTGTGATGACCACGCGGTAGCCGCGCTCCAGCAGGTCTGTGATGTGGCGGGAGGTTTCGACCACCGCGGCGTATTGGTCCGGCACGCTCATGTGGCGCGCGTCTTTGATGAGCGAGTTGCCGCCGATGGCGATGACAATCGTCTTCATCCTGGTCCTTGTGGCCGGCGCTGCATTCACATAGAGGTTAGGCTGCCCGGTCCGGTTGGCGATGCGAAAATGGGCGCTGGGGCGGGGCCGTTTCCGGGCTGCGGCAGCTACCGTTTGGCATAAGACTTGCCTTCGGTTATGGTATGGTTGTTGCGGGGCTCAGGTGAGCGGCGGCCTGGTCGGCGAAGGGCGCGCAGGCAGCCGCGTGCCGGGACCGAAACCGAGCATAGTAATATGTCTATCCTTGATTTGATCAAAGCCACCGTTGTGTGCGGCGGGATTGCCTTTCTCATTTACAGGTATCCGTTGCTCGGCCAGATCGTGCTCATTGGGTTCCTGAGCCTGTTGTGGCTGCTTTACGCCCATAAGACGATTGCCCATCTCCGGCGCAGGTAAGTTGCCGGGCGCGGCCTGAAGTTGAGGGGCCGGCCCCCGGAGGAATCTCCCACTCCGCGGAGCGTGGGCTGCGCAATCCGGCAGGCGCCGATGAACTGAGCGCCCGGCAGTATTCGCTATTCACTGATGTGCGTTGCCGCTATCGTGTCGGCATGGATTTGGAGACGAACGTAAGGGCGGTCCGGCAGCGCATCGAAGCCGCCTGCGCGCGCGCGGGGCGCGACCCCGGCTCGGTCACCCTGGTGGCGGTGACGAAGACCCAGCCGCCCGAGGTGGTTTGCGCCGCCGCCGAGGCGGGGCTGAGCCTGTTCGGCGAGAACAAGGTGCAGGAAGCCAAAGCCAAGATTCCCCTCTGCCCGAGCCGCCTGCGCTGGCACATGGTCGGCCATTTGCAGACCAACAAGTGCCGCGACGCCGTGGAGCTTTTCGAGATGGTGCAAAGCGTGGACAGCCTGCGGCTGGCAGAGGAGCTGAACCGGCGCGCGGAGCAGGCGTCCCGGAGGCTGGCCATCCTGCTGGAGGTCAACGCGGTGGGGGAGGCCAGCAAGTTCGGATGCCGCCCCGACCAGTTGCTGGCGGACCTGGGCTGCATCAACGCGCTGCCGCGGCTGGAAATCCAGGGCCTGATGACCGTGCCCCCGTGGACGCCCGACCCGGAAAAGGTGCGGCCGGTCTTCCGCCAAATGCGCGAGCTGAAGGCGCGCTGCGAGCAGCTCCTGGGCGCGCCGCTGCCGCACTTGAGCATGGGCATGACCGGGGATTACGAAGTGGCCATCGAGGAGGGCGCGACCATGGTGCGCATCGGCACCGCGCTATTCGGCGCGCGGCCTCGAATCGGCGCCTGAGTTGACCGGGCCTGATGGCTGCGCGGCTGGACGCTTTTTGGCTTCCGTCCGGATGCGGTCCGGCCTAGGCTCGGAGCTGTGACCACAGAAATGTTCCGCCGCGAGATCGCCGACGCCATGAAGGCCTACGAGAAATACGTGGTGTGCCTTGACAAGACGCCGGATGAGTTCAAAGCCGCGCTGAAGTCGTTGCTGGCCAAGGCGATCCAGGCCTACGAGGGGCGCGGGCCGGAGCTGCGGCACGGCATTGCCCTGGACAAGCAGGTCACGGTCATTCTGAGCCAGAGCGACACCCCGCGTCCGCTGTGCGGGATTTACTTCAATCTCCACTCGCCCTACCGAAAGAAGTCGCTGCCCAAAACCGTCAGGCCCCTCACCGAATCTATTGGCGGCGTCCAGCCAGAGCCTGGAGACTAACCCGCGCCGGGCGGGCTTCTCCGCCTTTGCACGGACCGTGGCGGCGGTCGGTCACTGACTGCGGACCTCGTCGCCAACGTCCGCCTCGCCGGCGACCAGGTCGGCCACGATGTTGTCTTCGCGCTGCGGGCCGGTGACTTTGACCTCGCCAACCTGCGACCCGCGCCGGTAGAGCGCAAGGCGCTGGCCCAGTGACGGCATCTTGTGCAAGGGAAACGTCAGCACCACATGCCGGGCGGTCGCATTGACCAACGCCACCTTGCCCGCCGGGATAACGTCCGGCGTTACAATCAGAGCGGGATTCTGAAAGGCCGGTTCGGTGGGCGCGGCGGGGGTTCCGGCATGGGGCGCCGTCGGGGGGGGCGGCGGGGTCTTTTCCAATTTCCTGACGCAACCTGTGAGCGCCAGCGCGCCAGGGAGGATCGCCAAGAGCAAGACTCGCATGCAGGCAATAAAGCGCCCGGGCGCGGCTGAGTCAACTCGCGATTGGACCTCAGTAAAGCAGGTATTTCTTGCGCGCCTGCCGGAAGGCGTCTTCGCCAGCCTTCCAGGACGCGACGACCTGGGCTGCGGAAGTTCCCGCCTGCAGGGCCTTGCGCGTCGCGTCGGTCCCGTTGACCTTGTCAAACATGCCGAACCCCCGCTTCCGCCTCTCCGCCTCGGCAAACGCGTCTATCCCGCCGACCCGTTTCAACGCCTCGATGGCGTAGAGGTTGATCGCGGTCAAGGGTGCGCGGGCCGGGTCCGTGAAATAGAGCTGCGCGCCGCCGATGACCTGGTTGGTGAACGTGAAGTAATACGGCTTGTAGGTAATGGGCCGCCATTTCACGCCGGGCAGACGATAGGCATTCAATGCCGCCGCCAGCTTATGCGGGTCCAGGCCCGGCGAGGCGACGCATTCAAACGGCAGCGTGTAGCCAATCCCGATGCTGACGCTCATGAGCTCCCCCAGCATCCCCGTCGCCACCTGGTAGAGCGCCGACTCGCCATGCGGCACATGCGGCGAACTCGGCACCCAGGGCAGGCCGGTCTCCGCCCACACCATGGAGCGTTTCCATCCCTTCATCGGCACGACGGTCAGGCGGCACGGCTTCTTGATGAAGCCCTCGCTGTTGATCAACTGGGCCAGCTCGCCGCAGGTCAGGCCATAGACGTAAGGCACGTTCCACTTGCTGACGCCCGAGCGGAATTTCTCGTCTAGCATCGCCCCCTCGATCCGCTCGCCGCCCAGCGGGTTGGGCCGGTCCAGCACGATGAACTCGATGCCCGCTTCGCCGCACGCTTCCATCGCCACGCCCATCGTGCTGATGTAGGTATAGGAGCGGCACCCCGTGTCCTGCAAATCATACACCAGCGCGTCCAACCCCTTGAGCATCTCCGGGGTGGGCTTGTGTGTTTTGCCATAAAGTGAATACGCCGGCAGCCCGGTGCGCTTATCCACCTGGGTCTCCACCTTCTCCCCGGCATCCACGTCGCCGTAAACTCCATGTTCCGGGCCGAACAACGCGACCAGCTTCACCCCCGGCGCGGCGCGCAGCACCTCGACGGTGGATTCCAACTGCCGGTTCACGCCCGAGGGATTGGTGATCAGGCCAATGCGCTTGCCTTGCAGCACCTTGAATTGGCTTTCGGCCAGCACTTCGTTGCCGAGTTTGACTTCCGCCCGGGCCATCCAGGGGAGGCCCAGCGCCAACACGAGTAGAGTTCTGATAAGCGTTTTCACTGCGCGGAGCTTAAACCTTCGCCGGCCGGAAGCAAAAGAATTTGCCTCCTCGAGCGCGGCAAAACGCCCTGACCTGGTCAGGACAAGGGCAGGCGCGCGCCCGGGGCGGCAGAGGCGTGGGAAAGACGGCACAAAAAGGAGGGCTAATACTCTTGACGGCAAGGCGGACTTTCCCATAGTCTGTCTGCTTGTTAGGCAAAATTCATGTTTGCACAACTTAAGAGCCTGTTTTCCAATGACATTGGGATAGACCTCGGGACGGCGAATTCCGTTGTTTATGTACGGGATCAGGGCATCGTTCTGCGAGAGCCCTCGGTCGTCGCGATTCAGGCTGGGACCACGAATGTTCTTGCCGTAGGCGAAGAAGCCAAGCGGATGCTGGGGCGCACCCCGGGGAACATTGTGGCGATCCGGCCGATGAAGGATGGCGTCATCGCTGACTTCGAGATTACCGAAGCGATGCTGCGCCACTTCATCCAGAAGGTTCATCATCGGAAACTGATTGCGCCGCGGGTCGTCGTCGCGGTGCCGTCAGGTATTACCGAAGTGGAAAAGCGGGCGGTTAAGGACTCTGCCACTCATGCCGGCGCCCGGGAAGTGTATTTGATCGAGCAACCGATGGCATCGGCCATCGGCGTCGGTTTGCCGGTGCATGAGCCAGCGGGGAACATGATCGTGGATATCGGCGGTGGAACTTGCGAGATCGCAATCATTTCCCTGGCCGGCATCGTCTTCAGCCGCAGCCTGCGGGTGGGCGGAGACGAATTCGACGAGACGATCGTGGCACACATTAAACGGGCCTATAACCTGATGATAGGCGAACGCACGGCGGAAGAGATCAAGATGCGAATTGGCTCGGCTTTTCCGCTGGAGCAGGAAATAACTATGGAAGTAAAGGGCCGCGATTTGAGCGCGGGTCTGCCCAAAACGCTGACCATCCGCTCGGAAGAGATTCGCGAGGCCTTGCAGGAGCCGTTGTCGAGTATTTTGGAATCTGTACGCATCACCCTCGAACGCTGCCCGCCCGAGTTGTCCGCCGACCTGGTGGACCGGGGCATAGTCATGGCCGGCGGGGGATCGCTGTTGCGCGGCATTGACCGGCTGGTGGCCGAAGAGACCGGTTTGCCGGTCCATGTCGCTGACGATCCGCTCAGCGCCGTTGCCGAAGGCACCGGCCGCGTGCTGCAGGAACTCCATTTTCTTAAGCGCGTTTCCTCTAATTCCAAGTAGTTCCCTCCCTTCGCCATCACAGTGACTGGCAGTCGGCATGGGTAAACGGTCGCAAGCGACCCTTCCCCAGGCGCCAGTCACCGATCGCTTATTGCCGACGGATTAGATGTTAAAACGGCCGCATTACATTACTTTGGGTCTGGTGGTGGCGCTGACGCTGGTTGTTCTGAACCTGCCCGGCCAAACAACCGCCCGCCTCAAGCTCGCCATCGGCAGTCTCTTTCTGCCTTTGTTCGGATTGGCCAACTCCACGCAGCAGGCGGTCGGCGCCGCCGGCGACGCCGTCCTGCCGCGGCGGGAATTGGTCAAACAGAATGAGCTGCTGCGCCAGGAGGAACAGCGGTTGAGATTGCAGGCGTTGCAGGCGCAGGAGATCGCCGGCGAGAACGCCCGCCTGCGGCAGCTCGTCGGCTGGCGCGCCCAGGTGCCCTGGAAACTCAAGCTGGCCAAGGTGGTCCTGCGCGAGCCCGCCAACTGGTGGCGCTCGGTCCAGATTGACCTCGGCAGCCGCGACGGCCTGCAAGTGAACCTGCCGGTGCTGACCACCGACGGTCTGGTGGGACGGATCGCCTCGGTGAGCCTCACGCGCTCGCAGGTTGTCTTGCTCGGAGATCCCAACTGCAGGGTCTCGGCGCGGGTCGAGAACGAGGCGCGCGACCTCGGCGTCATCGGCGCCTCCGGCCCCCTGGCGGCCCAGCTCGTCGGGTTGGATTATCTTTCCCCGGGCGCCAATCTGAAACCCGCGCAAAGGGTGGTCACCAGCGGCGAGGGGGGCATTTTCCCGAAGGGCATTCCCATCGGCGTCATCGTTGATGTGCAGCCGGTGGACTACGGGTCGCGCTACGAAGCCCGCGTGCGGCTGGCGGCCAACCTAAGCGCGCTGGAAGAGGTGTGGGTGATGTTTCCATGAACTGGCTCAATACAGCTTTCGTACTGGGGGCGGCCTTCCTGGCGGTGTTTTGGGAAGCCTCGTTCGGGGGTGTGCGCTACCTGGTGGGGGCGCAAGTGGACCTGCTGCCGCCGCTGATGGTTTATGCCGCCCTGTCCACGGGCATTACCACCGTGACGCTGCTGGCCGTTTGCGCGGGGCTGTGGTTCGACTCCCTTTCCGCCAATCCGCTGGGAGTCACCGTGCTTCCCTTGTTCGCAGTCGGCCTGGCGATCCACCTAAAGCGCGGGTTGATCCTGCGAGATCAGCCTTTCGCCCAGGCGGTCCTCGGGCTGGCGGCCAGCGTGGTGGTGCCCGCGCTGACGCTGCTGGTGCTGCTGACCATGGGCCGCAGCCCGCTTTTCGGTTGGGGCACGCTGTGGCAATTCGTCGTGCTCTGCGTCGGGGGAGCCATCGCGACTCCGATTTGGTTTGAACTGTTCGGCTGGCTGCAGCGGGCGCTGGTTCATCGCCGCGCCCCCGAAGCCAGCTTCCGACTCGACCGCGAAATCCGGAGGGGACGCCGATGACCCCGCAAGCCGCAGCCCCGTCCCATTACCACGGCTCCCGACACTGATGTTCATCTTCGACCAACTCAGAAAAGACGACCTCCAACTGCGGATGGTGGCGGTGACTGTCCTGGTCGGCCTGGGCATCTTGCTGGGGGGATTGTGGTGGGTGCAAGTCGTCTCGGCGGGCGAATACCGGACGAAGCTCGAACGGCAGTCATTCCGCACGGTTCGCATCCCGGCGGTGCGCGGCAAGATTCTGGACCGCAACGGCGTTGCGCTGGCGGAGAACCGCCCCACCTACAACGTGAGTTTGTACTTCGAGGAACTCCATGACTCGTTCGACGCGGCGTATGCGGAAAAAGCCTCCCGCGCCCGCGCCGAGCTCAAGCTCCGCCAGCAGGACCTGGAGGACCGGTTGGACCGCAAGCTCACCAAGGAGGAGCGCAGGCCATTCGTCTTTACCCAGGCCAACAGGAGCGCATTGCGGCGGGCGGCGCGCTACGAGGTGGCCAGCAACGTGGTGCACCAGGTCAGCCAGCGGCTGCAGCAACCGCTCTCGCTGGTGGCGACCAACTTCGAGCTTCATTACCAAAAGCGTCTCGCCCTGCCTTACCCGGTGGTCACCGACCTGACGCCGACGCAAATTGCGCGGTTCGAAGAACAGTCCACCAGTCCCCTGGGCGTGGATCTGGAGATTCAGTCAACCCGCTGCTACCCTTACGGCACGACGGCCACCCATGCGCTCGGCCATTTGCAGCGCGACGACAGCTCGGTGGAAGGCGAGGAGGCTTTCTTCTCGTTCCGGCTGCCCGATTACCGCGGCATTGTCGGGATCGAGTACGCCTTCGACAAGGAACTGCGCGGGGTGGCTGGCGCCAAGTCGGTGCTGGTGAATAACGTCGGCTACCGCCAGACCGAGAATATATGGAGCCCGGCCGCGCCCGGCCGCAATGTGGTGCTGACGATTGACCTGGCGGTGCAACAGGCGGCCGAGCGCGCGCTGCAAGGCGTCTCCGGCCCGACGACGCGCGGAGCGGTGGTGGTTATGGAGGTGCGGACGGGCGACCTCCTGGCATTGGTTTCGTCGCCCACGCTGGACCCGAACTGGTACGTGCGGGGTGTTACCCCGGAGCAATGGCAGCGCATCACCGACCTGAACGCGGAGAAGAACCGCGCCACCTTTGAGAACTACATGCCGGGCTCGGTATTCAAGACGGTGGTGGGGATGGCCGCGCTGGAGAACGGCTGGAACCCGGATGCAGCCATCCACATCGAGCCCAATCCCGCCCAGCCCAACAAAGGCCATAAACGAGTAGGCAATCACACTTTCAGGGACCTGGCGCCGCCCGGGGACTACACCTTCCGCCGGGCGCTGAAGCTCTCGAGCAATTCCTATTTCATCACCTGCGGCCTGCGCACCGGGCCGGAGCCGATTATCCGCATAGGGCAGCGGCTGCATTTCGGCGAGCGCGCGGGGCTGCCCACCCGCCAGGATGCCCCCGGCCAGTTCCCGAGCCTGCAGCGCCTCCGCTCGGGCTGGACCGACGGCAACACCGGCAACATGTGCATCGGGCAGGACCCGGTGTGGTTGACTCCGCTGCAAGTCGCGGTCCTGACCGCCGCAATCGCCAACGGCGGCACCGTGCTCTGGCCCCGGCTGGTGGATCGCGTCGAATCGGCCGACCCAACCTCGCCCTTGCCGCCGCAAGTCTTTCCCCGGGGCCGGGTGCGGGATCATTTGGGCGTGAGCGCCCGCACGCTGAAGATTCTGCGCGAGGCCATGCTGGCCGACGTGGAAGACGCCGACGCCACGGGCCGGGCGGCAGCCGTCGCGGGGATGCGGGCCGGCGGCAAGACCGGCACGGCCCAGGTGCAGGACACGCGCAACGTCAAGACCGGCCAGACGACCTGGTTCGCCTCGTTTGCGCCTTACGAACAACCGCGATACGCCGTCGTCGTGATGGTCGAGAACGGTGTCTCTGGCGGCGCCACCTGCGCCCCGATCGCCGGCAAGATCTACTCCGCCCTGCTCGACTGGGAGCGGACGAAACTGGCCAAATCTCCGGCCGTTGCCCGGAACAACTGATGTGCAATTCGAGCCCTTAAGCAATGTTTGATCAAGACCTCCAAAGCCATGAATCCCGCGTTGACCGGCCTCAGATAGCCGCGCTGTGCGGGCTGATGCTGCTGGGGGCGGTCTTCGTCTATAGCGCGACGATGGTCAGCGAGTCAGCCGCCACGCTGGCGTGGTACAAGCAGAGCTGGTTCCGGCAAGTCGTTTGGTATGTGCTGGGAATCGGCGCCGCCGCCGTCGTTTGCTGTGTGAACTATCACACAATTGCGCGGTGGTCCATGGTCATTTACTGGGCTGCGATCCTGATGCTGGCCCTGGTGCTGGTCTTCGGCACCGTGCGCTTCGGGGCGCGACGCTGGTTCGACCTGGGCTTCTTCAGCCTGCAGCCGTCGGAGTTCGCCAAGCTGGCATTCATCCTGGCCCAGGCCCATTACCTGAGCCGGCCGATCGAGGAATTGCGGGTGCTGCTGACCTTCTGGAAGTCGCTCGGGCTGATGATCCTGCCGTTCCTGTTGATCCTCAAGGAACCCGACTTGGGCTCAGCGCTGGTGTTTCTGCCGACCGGGCTGGCGATCCTGTTCGTGGCCGGGATTCCCAGGCGCTACCTGCTGCGCCTGCTCGGCGGGGTGGGCCTGCTGGGCGCGTTGTTCGTGGTCAACGTGCTGTTCGCCCCGCCCAACTGGCAGATCAAGCTCGAAGACTATCAGCGGCGGCGGTTGATGGTGTATTTTGGCAAGGAAGAACCTCCGCCGCCGGGCGCCTCCAGGGCGGATTTGGCCCGCTTGCGTCAGCAGCAGGCTGATTACACGCACAATGTGCGGCAGGCGTTGATCTCCGTCGGCTCCGGCGGGCTCACGGGCAAAGGCTGGCGGCAGGGCACGCAAAACGCCCTGGGATTTCTGCCGCGGCCAGTGGCGCACAATGATTTCATTTTCTCCGTCATTGCCGAGGAGAAAGGATTCGTCGGCAGCGTGATAGTGCTCACGCTCTACGGGGTGGTTCTGTTCTCGGGAATCAGAATCGCCGGCCAGGCGCGCGATCGCCTGGGCAAGATGATGGCCGTGGGCGTCGTCGCCCTCATCTTCAGCCATGTCTTCATCAATATCGGCATGAACATTCGGTTAATGCCCGTGACGGGCGTGCCGCTGCCGCTGTTAAGTTACGGCGGATCATCAGTGCTCGGCTCGTTGATCGCTATGGGCATCCTGCAAAACGTGTACATCTATCGAAAGGCCTACTAAATATGAGTGACAGAAACTTCTCTCGACGCCGGCGCGGCATGCGGTTCCGCCCCAGTCGCGGCATAGGTCATGGGCAGCCGCAGCCGACCGACCGCGAAGCCATCCAGGCCCGGGCCGAGGCCGTGGGCGGATCCCCGACCCCGGAAAAGGTCTATGAACGCCGGCACGACCACGAGATTGACCGGGCGGAGAATATCGCCGCCGGCTTGCCGCCGGAGGGGCTGCCCAAACCAGCGACCGAGCCGGTGGATAGGACCCGGTTCCGCGAACCGAACCTCCAAACCCCCGAACGCGTCCAGGAGGAAACACCCTTCGCGCCCGTCTCCATCAAGGAGCAGCCCAAGGGAATTGTGGAAACCCTCCGCACCGCGGCCAACAACCTCGTCAAGCGAGTCCAGCGGCTGATCAAACCCATCAAACGCATCCACAAGGAAGTCGTCATTAACGCCGAAACACTCGAAACGCGCGTCGCCGTCTCCGAGGAAGGCCGGCTCGAGGAATTCACCATCGAGCGCACGACCGAAGAACGGCTCGTCGGCAGCATCTTCAAAGGCAAGGTCCGCAACCTCGAAGACGGCCTCAAAGCCGCCTTTGTGGACATCGGGTTCGAGAAGAACGCCTTTCTTCACTACTGGGACATTGTGCCGAACAGCTTCGATAGCGGCGTCGAGATTGTGGACCGCGGCAACCGCCGACGCGACAAACCCAAGATTACTCAAAAGGACATCCCGCGCCTCTACCCGCCGGGCAGCGAAATCATCACCCAGGTGACCAAAGGTCCCATCGGCACCAAAGGTCCCCGCGTCACGACCAACCTCGTCCTGCCGGGCCGTTACCTCGTCCTGCTCCCTAACTCGGACCAGAGCGGCATCTCGCGCAAGATAGAGAACCAACAGGAACGGCAGCGCTTGAAGAAGATCCTGCGCGAACTGGCCATTCCGGACGGCATGGGCGTGATCATGCGCACCGTGGGCGAAGGGCAGCAAAAGCGCTATTTCGTGCGCGACCTCGCCCTCCTGCTCGAGGAGTGGAGCCAAATCCAGGAACGCATCAAGAGCCAGCCCCTGGCCAGTTGCGTGTTCCAGGAGCCCGACCTGATCGAGCGCACCGTGCGCGACTTCCTGACCGAAGACGTCGCGCGCATCGTCGTGGACAGCCCGAAGGCCTACGACCGCATGCGCGAAATGATCTCCAAGATCTCCAAGCGTTCCGCCGACAAGGTCAAACTCTACAGCGACCCGCAGCCGATCTTCGACCGCTTCAACATCACACGGCAGTTGGAGAACGCCTTCTCCCGCCAGGTGCACCTCAAGAGCGGCGGCTACATCGTCGTGGATGAAACCGAGGCGCTGGTCGCCATTGACGTCAACACCGGCCGCCACAAAGGCGGCAAGGACCAGGAAGCGACCATCCTCAAGGTAAACCTCGAGGCCGCCGACGAAATCTCCCGTCAACTGCGCCTGCGCAACATCGGCGGCTTGATCGTGCTCGACTTCATTGACATGAAAGCACGCCGCGACCAGCAGCAGGTCTATCAGCGGATGAAAGAGGCCCTGCACCGCGACAAGGCCAAGACCCACGTCCTGCCCATCTCACAGCTTGGCCTGCTGGAAATGACCCGCCAGCGCCACTCCGAGAGCGTCAATGACGCCGTTTACGACGATTGCCCCTACTGCAAAGGCCGGGGCAAGGTCAAGAGCGCCCTGACCATGAGCGTCGAAATCCAGCGCAAACTGAGCGAGATCCTCAAGAAGCGCCCGCGGGACGAGTCGGACTTCCAGTTGCGCATCGTGGTGCACCCCACCATTCTCGAACGGCTCCGCAAGGAAGATGAGAAGCACCTCATCGAAATGGAGAAACGCTACTTCGGCAAACTCTCCTTCCGTGCCGACCCCGGCCTCCACGCCGAGCAGTTCAAGATTGTCAACGTCGCCAACAACGAAGAACTGGCCAGCGCCAGCAAGTGAACCCGGTCATAAGCGTTACCTGAGCCGAAAAGCTTGCGCGGCAAAGCAGTGCCGCCTCCATCGCTTCCGGCTCCGCCGTCCCGGACGTTCCCGTTGATCGCGCCCGCCGCCGGGCGCTATCCGTCGGGCGGTGTTCCCCGGGCTAAAGCTGCTTGTGCGTTCCGTCGCAGAAGGGCGGGTTCTTGGTGTGCTTGCAGAGGCACCAGGCCACCGTTTTGGCTTCGTTGACCTCGACCTTCACGGGGACGAACTCCGTTCCCTTGTGAGACCCGTCGCAGAAAGGCTGTTTCCGGGATTTCCCACAGGCGCACCAATAGTGGGTTCCCGTCTCAGCTTTCTGGACCGCGGGGGATTTCTGAACGATGTTAGGAGTCTTCATAGAGGCAACTTGGTGGTTCAGGGTGAAAGTCAGGGCTCGCTGACGAAATCGGATTTGGGGGCGCCGCAAATCGGGCAAACCCACCCCTCAGGCAGGTCTTCGAATCGGGTGCCCGCCAGGATGCCGGCATCCGGGTCGCCCTGCGCGGGGTCGTAAACATAGTGGCAGACGGAACAAGTGTAGTTGGCGCCGAGCGCCGGGGCGGTGCCGGGCTCTTCAACACTGGCCGGAGCGATGTAGGTGGGGGCGTTCTTGGGCGCTCTGCCCTTCTTGACATCGCGATAGTAGGCATACGTGAGCGGTGGCTGGGAGTCGTTAAGGATATCGCCCTCGACCACTTCGCCTACAAACAGCAGGTGGGTGCCCACGTCAATGGTCTGCACTACTTTGCATTCAAGCCAGGCCAGAGTGTCCTCCAGCAAAATGGGCGCGCCGGTTTGTCCTGTTCGGTGGCGCACCGAGGCGTACTTGTCAACGGTCCGGCCGGACTTGTAGCCAAACAGCCCTATCAACTCAGCCCTGGCATCTTGTTGCAGGACGGAAACAGCAAACACCTGGCTCTGGCTGATCAGTCCGCAAGTATGATTGTCCTTGTTGCAGGCGATGGCAAAGCGAGCGGGCTGGGACGTCACCTGGAAAACGGTGTTGGCAATGTAGCCACCGCGTTGACTGCCGTTCGTTGAGCTGACGACGTAGAGGCCGTAACTGATCTTGTAGAAAGCTTCGTAATTCATAACAAACAGCGAATTGCCCGGGGACGCTCTCCTTCTACCGAATGAAGAGCGCCGCTGTCAAACTGCTTTGGTACAGACCGCGGCTCGGCAGCGAGGAACTTCGCCGCATTGCGGTTGAGGCAGAACCCGTCTGGCGGGCAAAAGCTAGTCGAAGGCGTGGCCGGCGCAGCAAAGCACATTGCGGACCTTGTGCTGCACCAGTTCCTTGACCCGCGCGCGGGCCGGGCCAAGATACTTGCGCGGGTCGAACTCCTTTGGGTTCTCGGCGAAGACCTTGCGGATAGACGCGGTCATCGCCAGGCGCAGGTCGGTGTCAATGTTGACCTTGGCGCAGCCGGTGCGCCGCGCGATCTCGATGTCCCCTTCGGGGACGCCCGCGGCATTGGTCAGATTGCCGCCGTACTTGTTGATTTCCTCCACCAGGTCCTTGGGCACGCTCGATGCCCCGTGCAGCACCAGCGGATAATCACCCAAGCCGGCGTCCATGAGCGCCTGCTTGATGGCTTTGAGCCGCTCCAGGTCGAGGTGCTGTTCGCCCTTGAACTTATACGCCCCGTGAGAGTTGCCAATGGCCACCGCCAGCGAATCCACACCCGAGAGTTTCACGAACTCGACCGCCTGTTCGGGATTGGTATAGCGCCCCTCTTTCGAGAACTGGCCCCCCTCTTCGCCCTCGTCAAACTGCGCCCCGATCAGGCAGCCCAGTTCGCCTTCCACGACGGCATTATGGGCATGCGCGTACTCCACGACCTTGCGGCACACTTCAACATTCTTCTCGAACGGCTCGTGGCTGGCGTCAATCATCACGCTGGTGAAACCGTCGTCAATGCAGTCTTTGCACAGCTCGAAGGTGTCCCCGTGGTCGAGATGGACCGCAACGGGGATATTGGACACGTTGATCGCGACCTCGACCAGCTTCCGGAGATAGAGGGGGTTCGCGTATTGGCGCGCGCCCTTGGAGATCTGGAGCATGACGGGGGCCTTCTCCTCCTCGCAAGCCTCGATGATCGCCTGGAGCAGCTCCATGTTGTTGACATTAAAAGCGCCCAGCGCGTACTTGCCCTTCAGAGCCCTGGCAAACAGTTCTTTAGTATGTGTTAATGGCATAAGTCTCTTCGTCCGTTTGGTGAGCTGATCAACTGACCGCCGCAACTACTGCGACCGGCTTTGATAGTAGGCAACTGCTCCGGTTTGGAAAGCAAAAAAGCCGGCTGCGGGTCCCGCGCTCCCGCGCCTACGCTTCCTTTTCGTCGGCGCTCAGTCTCCGGTACATGGTGGCGACGCTCATGCCAAGCCGGATGGCGGCCTCCTCCTTGTTGCCGCCGCATTGCTGAATCACGCGGTTCAAGTAGGCCAGTTCCTGCTGCCGCAGGTAGGCCTTCATCGGGACCAGCGGCTGGTCGGCGCCGGAACCCGCTGCCGGAGCAGCCTCCGGCTCTCCGGCGGGTTGGAGCGGATACACGGCCGAATCCGGCACCGCCGGCAGGGAGGTCGCGGTTTGGGCATCCGGCGCCGGACCAGCGGTCTTGACGCCGGCCAGGAGGTGCGGCGGCAGGTCGCCGGCCTGAATGATGCCTCCCTCGCATAGCACCACCGCCCGCTCGATGGCGTTCTCGAGCTCCCGCACGTTCCCCGGCCAGTCGTAAGTGCGCAGAATCTCCATCGCCTCGCGGGTTATCCGCATCGGCTGGTTTGTACCGGGAGCCGCCTTGCCTTTGAGGAAATGCGCCACCAGCAGCGGGATATCCTCGCGTCGCTCCCGCAGGCTCGGCAGCGGGATGGCGATGACGTTCAGCCGGTAATAGAGGTCCTCGCGGAAGGCTCCCTCCTTGATTCGCTTCTCCAGCGATTCGTTGGACGCGGCGACCACGCGGACATTGACGTAAACGGGCCGGTTCTCGCCTACCCGCCGGATTTCGCGCTCCTGCAAGACCCGCAGCAGCCGGCTCTGGAGCATCGCCGACATCGAGCCCACCTCATCCAGGAAGATCGTGCCCCCGTCCGCCTCCTCAAACAACCCCTTCTTGTCTCCGATCGCCCCCGTGAACGCCCCGCGGCAATGGCCGAAGAGCTCCGATTCGAGCAGGTTCTCCGGCAACGCGCTGCAGTTGACCGGCACAAACGGCGCGAACTGCCGCCGGCTGTTGTAATGCAGCGCCCGGGCCACCAGTTCTTTGCCGGTGCCGCTCTCGCCCAGCACCAGGATCGTGCTGTCGGTGTTGGCCACCCGCTCGATCATCGAGAAGACCGCCTGCATCTTCGGCGCGTTGCCCACGATCTGGTCGAACTCGTACTTCTTCTTGAGCTGCCTGCGGAGGTGAACCGTCTCGTTCCTGGCGGCGTTGTAGGAGAGCGTGCGCTGCACGCACATCTTGAGTTCCTCGACCTTGAACGGCTTCTCCAGGTAGTCGTAGGCCCCGAGTTTCGTCGCCTTCAAAGCCGTCTCGATCGTCCCGAACCCGGTAATGACGATCACCTCGGCGGGCGGCGAGAGCGCGCGCGCCTTCTCCACCACCTCGAGCCCCTGCGCCCGGGTCTTGTCAAAGTAAAGGTCGGTGATCACCAGGTCCGGCGCATGCGCCGTTAGTCCCGCGATGGCGGCGTTCCCGTTCGAGAAGGGGAATACCTCATGCCCTTCCTGTCGGAGCAACTCACTGACCACCTGCAACGTGGTCAAATCATCATCCACCAAGAGAACTTTGGCCATCGCATGCCACTTAACCGAAAACCTCCGCGCCGTGCAAGCGCAACATTGGGACCGCTTTGGCCGGAGGCGCAACTCGTCAGCCGCACCGGAGGCAAGAGGCGGAATTCCGCACCCGCCAAACTGCCCGTCGTCTGCCTCCCAGCGTGAGATGGTGCCGCCCGCCAAGATTCGCCCACTCGGTTCCCATCTGGACGTCGAGCCGGAACTGCGCTACTGGTCTGAGGCGTGACCGCCGAGAGCGTGAACCATCGAGGCGATTGCTGCGACAAGCGGCGCGTGCTGCCGCAGAGCCTCGCGACCATTCCCGCCCTGCTGGCGGCGCTGGCTCTTGGCTGCCCTCCTGCCTTCCCCGCCGCACCGGAGCGCGATCATCCGTTTTTGTTTATCACGGCCGCGGATGCGCAGCGGGCGCAGGAAGGTGTGAAGCGCAGCGCCGTCTTCGCCGGGCTGGCGAAAGAACTCACTGAGCGTGCCGCCACCAACCGGGTCGAAGCCCTGCCGCCGCTTGGGCGCGAATGGTGGCAGGCTGCAAAACAGAAGCCCTGGAGTGCCACCTACCCCGAAGTCTTCCATCACACTTGGATTGTGCCGATGAAGTGGGCTGACCTAGCGCGCAACTGCGCCCGGGCCAGTCTTGTCTCTCCCTCGCCGGCGCTCGCCGCCAAAGGCCGGGACCTTCTGCTCCGGCTCTCGGATTACTCGTTCGAGTTCGAGCATTACGACGTGGGAATGAACTACACGGTCTGGGCGGTGGCGGCGCTCGAGGCCTACGACATCCTCTACGCCGGCTTCACCGCCGGGGAACGGGCGCGGCTCGACCGCTTCTTCGAGCGCTACCTCGCCGCGGTCCGGAAGTCCGACGACTACTGGATCGAGCACGAGCCCGGCGGCCGGCTGAACAATCATTACGCGTGGCACAAACTCGGGCTGAGCATGATCGGCGTGTTCTATGGCCGGCCCGAACTGGTCCAACGCGCCCTGCGCGGACCCAAAGGCGTCGAGCACATGCTCGAGCACGGTTTCAAAGACGATGGGCTGTGGCTCGAAGGCTCCATCCCCTACCAATTCGCGGAGACGGCCCCGCTCGTGCTGCTGGCGCAAATGCTCGCAAACGCGGGCGGCCCTGAAGACCTGTTCCGCTATCGCTCTCCGAATGGCCACTGCCTGAAGGGCGCCTACGACGCGCTGATTCCCCTCCTGTTTCCGGACCGCACGCTGCCCACCATCGGCGACTGCTACGCGCGCCGGGTGCACATTGCCGAACACCCGGACTGGGAAGTCTTCTTCCGCAGGTTTGGCGAGCCCGCTTATGCGTGGCTCATCGTCGACCGCAACACCCGAACGCCCCAGGCTCTGTTCACCGGCGCAATTGATCTGCCCGCCGCGCCGCCGCCGCCGCAGCCCAGCAAGCTGTGGCCGGAGATGGGCTACATCGCCTTGCGCTCGAACGAAGGGACTAATTACTGGTCCGGCCGGGGGTGGAGCCTCTTCGCGACTTTCTCCGGCCAGCCGGTGCACGAGCATGCCGATAAACTCTCGCTGATCCTCTATGGCGACGGCCATCTTTGGCTGCCCGATTCCGAAGCCCGCACCTCAGCCGAGCACGCGTTTTCCTCCGCCACGCAGGCCGGGCTGAACCGCCAGACACTCTGCCACAACACGCTGCTGGTTGACCGCCGCAGCCAGCGCCTCACGGGTCAGCGACTGGACCTCCTGGAGTTCACCAACGCGCCCGGGTTCAAGCAGGTCACCATCGGCGATTTACAGGGGCGGCTCTACGAAGGGGTGCGCCAGCTCCGCACGCTCATTGTGACCGATGGCTATCTGGTGGACCTCTTCCAGGCCGCCTCCGCCGTGCCCCACGAGTTCGCCTGGCTCACGCACGTAAACGGCGAACCCGCCGGCGGCAGCGCCGTCGCGACCAACACGGTCGCCTGGCCTGCCGCCGCCCCCTGGGCCTACCTCCGGGATCCGCGCGGCGCCGGCTCCGCGAGCCAGGCCTGGGAATGTTTCTCGAACGGCAAACAGACGCTCCGCCTCGACGTGCTCGCCGACGGCCCGGCGGAAATCATTCACTGCGGTTTCCCGCGCGACGATTCCCCGGGGTCACTGACCCTTCCCATGCGCCTGTTCAAACGGCACGGCACCAACGCGTGGTTCCTGGCGGTTTACCGGCTGGGAGCAAAGCCGGGGCCGGCGGAACTGAAAGTCGCGCCAGCCAATGCGGTGAAGATGACTGTCACGCTGCGGCCGGGCAAAGAGGTGCTTGCGCACACGACGCCGCGGTTGTGACGCGGGGGCCATTCATCACGGTGAAAATGCCTGTCGGGCTTCGGCGAGCAGGGCCGCGCCGGCGTTTGGAGCAGGGCTTGCGCGGCGGGACCGCCCTGGGCTAAGGTCGCGCCATGACGCGCACCGCGATTGCAGTCTTGCTGGCGGCCAAGTCGCTGATAATCGAGCTGCCCTTGCTGGCAGCAAGTCCAACGGCCTCCCCCTCCGCTTCGCCCTCAACCGCCTCGGCAGCTTCCAAGCCCAACCTGGTCTTTGTTCTGGCCGACCAGCTTCGCTACCAGTCCTGCGGCTTTGCGGGCGATGCCCGGGCGCGGACGCCCAACCTTGACACCTTTGCCAAACAGGGCGTGATCTTCCGCAATGCCGTGTCCGGCCATCCGGTCTGCGCGGCCTACCGGGCCTCGCTCTTCACCGGCAAGTACACCACCTCGACGGGCATGGTGATCAACGAGCTGCGGATGAACCCGAACCACGACTGCCTGGCGCACGTGCTGACCCGCAGCGGTTATGACCCGGCATATATCGGCAAGTGGCACTTGTGGGCCAACGAGCTGGGCAATCACGGGGACCCGAAGAACTCCTATACGCCCCCCGGCCCTTACCGGCTGGGCTTTGACGGCTTCTGGGCGGGCTACAACTTCCATCACGAGTACTATAAGGGCTACTACCATACCGACAGCCTCGAGAAGATACCAGTGAAGGGCTATGAGCCCGATGTCCAGACCGAGCTGGCCATCGGCCAGATTAAGCGGCATGCCCGCAGCGGCAAGCCATTCGCGCTTGTCCTGGCGATCGGCACGCCCCACGACCCGTGGCACTCGAATAATGTGCCCGCCGAGTATTACGCCATGTTTGCCGATCAGGGCAAGGAGCCCCGCTTCGCGCTGCCGCCCAATTACAAGCCGGTGAACGATCCTTACTCGGACGCGTGGGGCCGATTCAGGGGGCCGGGCGAGCGCCAGGCGATTCTGAGATGGCTGCGCGTTTACTACGCGATGACCGCCAACCTGGATTGGAACTTCGGCCGGCTGCTCAAGGCGATTGACGAGGCCGGCCTCCGCGACAACACCATCGTGGTGTTCACCTCCGACCACGGCGAGATGATGGGCGCGCAGGGGCGGCGGGCAAAGAACATCTTCTACGAGGAAGCGGTGCGCGTGCCATTCGTGATGCGTTGGCCGGGCCGGATACCTGCCGGTACCTCGAGCGACGCGTGCCTTAACACGCCCGACATCATGCCGACGCTCCTGGGCCTGGCGGGCTTGCCGATCCCCGCCAAGGTCGAGGGCATGGACTTGAGCCACTGCGCGTTTGGCAAGCCCGGGCCCGAGCCGGAAGCGGCGTTCATGCAGAACACTGGCGCTTGCGCCATCTGGGAAGACGGCTACGAATGGCGCGCTTTGCGCAGCAAGCAATTCACCTACGCCATCTATCGGAAGGATCGGAAGGAACTGCTATTCGATAACCTCAAGGACCCCTATCAGCTCCAGAACCTGGCGGCGAGCCCCGAGCAGGAGCAGACGCTGGGCCGCTTCCGGACGCTCCTGAAGACGCGCATGCAGGAGCTGGAGGACACCTTCGAGGCGAGCACCTGGTACCGCGACCATTGGGTGAAAGACCGCATCATTACCCGCGTGCGGTGACTTCGGCGGCAGCGCGCGCCCCGCGCGCAAGCGGGCGCAGCTCACTTTCCTGCAATAAAGTGAGATGCGCCCCGTGCAAGCGTCCGGTCGTAAGAAGGCTTGAGCCTCGTCACCTCGGCTGCTACGAGGAAGGAGATGAAACGCGCCCCGTTCCCGCCCGTTGTTGGCATTCTGGCGGTGCTCGGCCTTTCGCTGTGCTGCCCCTGCGCCGCGCCCGCCAAGGCCGCCAAGCCTAACTTCCTGGTCATCCTGGCCGACGACCTGGGGTATTCGGACGTCGGCTGTTATGGCGGTGAAATCCAAACGCCCAACCTGGACCGCCTCGCCGCCAATGGGCTGCGCTTCACCCAGTTCTACAACACCGCGCGTTGCTGGCCGACGCGCTCCAGCCTGATGACCGGCTACTACGCGCAGCAAATCGGCATGGACCCGCCGCAGGGACGGCTGCCGGCGTGGACGCGGGTGATGCCACACTACCTCAAGCCGCTGGGCTACCGCTGCTATCATTCCGGCAAATGGCACGTGTCGGGCGCGCCTAAACCGGTCGCGGATGGCGGCTTCGACCGATCGTATATGTTCCAGGACTGGGACCGCTACTTCTCCCCGGCAAAACACTTCGAGGACGACCGCAAACTGCCGGCGATGACGCCGGACAGCGGCTATTATGCGACCACCGCTTTCGCCGACCACGCCATCAGCTACCTCAAAGACCATGCCACGAACCATGCCGCGGAGCCGTTCTTCCTGTACCTGGCCTTCATCTCGCCGCACTTCCCGCTGATGGCGCCGCCGGAGGACATCGCGCGCTACCGGGACCGCTACCTGGCGGGCTGGGACGTGATTCGCGAGCAGCGCGGGGAGCGCATTCGCCGGATGCGCCTGCTCGACTGCGCCCCGCCGCCGCTCGATCCCAACTTCACGCCGCGTTACTTCAAGCCCGGGGTGATGGACAAGCTCGGCCCGGGAGAAGCCGGGCACCCGGTGCCCTGGCAGACGCTCACCGCCGAGCAGAAGACCTTCCAGGCCGGCAAGATGGCGATTCACGCGGCGATGGTGGACCGGATGGACCGCGAGATCGGGCGCGTGCTGGATCAACTCCGCGTTATGGGCGCGTTGGAAAACACCGTCGTCTTCTTCCTGTCCGACAACGGCGCGGACGCAACCATCATGGTCCGCGGCGAGGGCCACGACCCCGGCGCCCCCGCCGGCTCGTGGCGGTCATTTCTGTGCCTGGGGCCCGGGTGGGCCAGCGCCAGCAACACGCCGTTTCGCTGGCACAAGATATGGACGCATGAAGGCGGCATCGCCACGCCGCTAATTGTGCATTGGCCGCAAGGCATCAAGGCGCGCGGCCAGTTTCGGCGCGACCCGGGCCACGTCGTTGATTTCGTGCCCACGCTGCTCGACCTGGCCGGGGCGCAGAGTTCTCCAACCTGGAACGGAGCCGCCGCGCCGCCGCTTCCCGGCCGGAGCCTGGTGCCCGCCTTCCGCAAGAATGGCGCGGTCAGCCGCGATTTCATCTTCTTTCACCATGAAGGCAACCGCGCCCTGCGCATGGGGGATTGGAAGCTGGTGTCAGCCCGCGAGAAGGAAGACAGGTGGGAACTGTATGACCTGGGCAAAGACCGCAGCGAAATGCACGACCTGGCCGCGCAGCAGCCCGAGCGGGCGCGCCGGATGGAGTCCCGGTGGAAAGAGCTGGAGCAGACCTTTCGCGGCCAATACTCGCCGGCTGCGCCGTAACCGGCGCTGCGAGGCGCCGCCTCGATCTCCCGGATTGAGCTTCCGCAACCGGCCCGCACTTTGGCGCCAACCCCGGAGCTTGCCGCGTTCAGGGCGCGGGCAGGATGCGGTAGAAGCGCTGCGGATGGGTGACGGCACTGCAACTGGTATCCACCCAGATTTGAACCGTCTGTTCCAGGATGAGGTTGGTCAACGCGACCCACGGGTTGCTCGCGCCGAGGTCCGGAGCAAATTGCACCTGGTAGCGATAGCCGGCCGCTCCGGTGATGTTGATGCCGGCGAACATGCCCGGCTCCAGACCGATCCCCAAATCCGCCGACCTGACCACCAGGGGACCGCTATTGGTTGTGAGCTTCAACTCGTTGCTCACCACCACGGAGTAGTAGCCGGCATCCGCGAGTCCGACCGCCGGCAGGCTGTAAGCCGAGCCGGTGGCTGAGCCGAGCGCCGCTCCACCTTTGAACCATTGATAGCTGACCGGCCCCGCTCCGGTAACCGTGACGGAGAGAGTTGCGCTTCGACCCCAAAGGGCGCTCAGGCCCGCATAGGGTGTGGTGATGAGAAATGGCTCGACGGTCGGACCGAACACCAGCATCGCGCTGCGGCAACCCACCTTCACCTGCACTGCCGAGATCATCGCCCCTGCCTGGAGCGCCGTCGTGGGCACCGTCAACAACCCAGCCGCGAAGCCGGCCGCATGGTTGGTCGCGCCAATCGGGCAGGCGTCCGCATAGACGATGACATTCGTGGCGCCGGCTGCCACATTCGTTACCAAGACACTGCTTTGGCCGGCAACCAACGGGCCGACGACTGTCAATTCGGGAATATAGGGGCAGCAGCAAAGACCCTGGAACCGGACTGCGTCCATGTACCACCGGGCGGATGGGCTGAGTGTTCCGCTGGCGTAAGTGAAGCTGATGGTCGGGTTGGACACGAAGTTGCTGATGTAGCCGACGCGGATCCAGGCGTGGACAGGCTGTCCAGCCTGAAACACCGTCAAGGGGATGGAGGCCTGTTGTTTCCCGCTGACATCGGACAGAATACCGCCCGTGGCGGTCATGTTGACGATGAGGTTCGTGGAGCCGCTCTTCAAGTTATTCTGGGTGACGTAGATTCCGTAAAGGCCCGGCACCTGTTGCAGCGTCGTGAAGAAGAAGGGGCCGCCGCCCCCAGCGGGTATGAGGGGGCCTGTGTCCGTGGGCGTAACGCTCCATGAGCAGCCGGGGCCGTAACCGTAGCGCGCTTTTCGTCCGCTCCCGGGGCTGAGCGGCGGGGGAATTGGCGATGAAACGGACGTCGAGCCGGAGTCTGAAACAGTGCCCGTGACGCAAGAGGGCGGACACGGCGTAACGTCGGCCGAGGAAGGGCCAAAGAACGAGGTCACGAAGACATCCTCGGACCAGAGCGGCCCGGCGGCCAAAGCCAGAATCCCCAGCGCCACCCACTGGAATCTTACGGTCGAGCAAGAATGAAAGTTCATTTGAGCCTACCAGGGTCTGCCCCGGACACCGGGCAATGAATCCCTCGCGTTCCCTGCATGACAAATCAGTCCCGCCATCTGGTTTCACCCTACTGCACGTTCCCCACAAGCTCAACCGCCAAAGTCAGCAACCTCCAGGGACGGCCGCGTCTCAATTCCCGGCGACGTCCCCAAGAGGCGGGTCATGCGGCAACAGTTCCTGGCACCTCGAAAGCGGGTTGCGGCGTGGACTCCTGGTCATGGGCGCCTTCCCCAGCCCAAGCCAGCCAGGCCCCACTTGGCCCCCATCCGTGGCCTTGCGCCCCGCACAGGGGCAACTGCCTGTCCGCACGCCACTTCCGCACTCGCCCCTCACCCGCGGCCTATCCTCTTCTCCCCGTCCCACCCCCGTCCCGCTACCGTAGTACCTCTAACCCCGGGTTAGAGGTACTACGGTAGCGGGACGGGGGTGGGACGGCGTGGCTGTCAATCTATTGCGGGCGGTGGCAGCGCCTTGAAACTGCTGTCGGGCGGTGCCAATTCAACACCGTAGCTGCTCAGCCGCTTCTCTGGCGCATTTGCCCCCGAAAAAGCCGCTCAATAACTGAGCTGCGCCCTCGAGCGACCGGGTTCTCTCACCAAACTTCGACCGGCCCTTTGGGCACCGGCATGTGGCCGGGCTGGGCGGCCCCGGCTTCCCGCATGAACGAAGCGGCCAGGGGCGGCGGCCGGAACCGCAGTTTCAGCTCTCCATCCGGGTCGAGAAACTGCCGGCGCCAGCCGCGGTAACGCTCGAGGACTTCGAGGAACCCGGCGCGGGTAGAGACGCGCACAATGTGGTGGGTGAACTCCTTGGCCGGGCCAAACCGCCGGGCGTGCCACGGCGCAATCTTGCGGAACATCCGGCAGCCGTGGGCCTCGCCGAAGACCTCGATCATCAAGTCCAGGTGACGGCACATCACGCGCACGCGTTCCTCGAAGGCGGGCTCGGGCAGAAGCTGGTCGGTTTTCAAGTAGTGGAGCGTGTGCTGGAAGATCCACGGGTTGTAGAAGGCGCCGCGGCCGATGCTGACTCCGGCGCAGCCGGTTTGGTCGAGCATCACCTTGGCCGCCTGCGGCGTGGTGACGTCGCCATTGCCAATGACGGGAATATGTTTCACCGCGCGCACCACGGCACGGATGCCCGCCAGGTTGACGCCGCCGCGGAAGCCTTGCTCGCGCGTGCGGCCATGAATGAATACGCCCGCCACCCCAACGTCTTCCAGCGCCCGCGCCAGGTCCGGGGCGGTGAGGTTCTCCTCGTCCCAGCCCAGCCGCATCTTGGCGGTGACAGGAACCTTAACGGCCTCCACCATGCCCTTCACCAACCGGGCGGTCTTGGCCAGTTCCGTCATCATGGTCGAGCCGCCGCCGACGCGGCAGACCTTGCGCACCGGGCAACCCATATTGATGTCAACGGCGGCCACGCCGAGCGACTCCAGATAGGCCGCCGCATCGCGCATTTCCTCCGGCACGGAGCCAAAGAGCTGCACCGCCAGGGGCCGGTCTGCGGGAGAAGTCTCAATGAGCTTGAGGGCCTTGGCCTTCTTCTCCAGCAGCGAGCGGGCGTTGACCAGGTCGGTGGTCGCCAGGCCCAGACCGCCCAGCTCGCGCAGCGTGAGCCGGAACGGCAGGCTGGTATAGCCCGCCAGCGGCGAGAGGAACAGGTTCGAGGCCAAGCTCAGTGATCCCAGACGCATCTCCCGCATTGTAGCCGGAGCGGCGTCCATACGCGATTTGAATTCAATGCCTGGCGCGCGACCACCCGGTAGCAACCGGAGTTCAGCAAGACAGGCTGCAGCCTTGCTTACGGCCCGACCGGCAGCAGCCAAGTCCGGCTTGCTCCGCATGAACATGTCAAAAAATAGGCCTACATCGGCATTGACCCCCCAGTTTCCCTGCGGGATATTATGGTGTCATGATGTGCCTGTTGTATCGCGCCACACGCGTCGTTCCCCGTCTGGGGGTCCTGCTTCTAGCCTGCCAACTGACCAACCTCGCCCACGGTGTAATCCGGGATGGAGGGATTGATCCCGCAAACCTCGGGAAGGGCGACTGGATTTACCAGTTGCATCATGCGGTGGCCCAATGCAACGGCAACGTGCCGTCGGTGACCGACGTGCCCAGCTTGATGGCTCACCTGAAGAACCAGGGCATGCAGTACATCATCGTCAAAGCCGGCACCGGCGCCGCCCTGTTCTCGACGCCGGGCTTCAGCCCCCAGTTCACCACCAGCCTGGTGGACGCCGCCCACAACGCCGGGTTGAAGATCTTCGGATACACGCGTTCGGACGGGCTGGATATCCCGGGCGAGAGCGCGCTCGCCGATTGGGTGTTCAACCAGGGCGCGGATGGTTTTGTCTTCGACGCGGAGATCGAGTGGGAGGCCCACAACCTGCCCAACAACACCACCAAGGCGATCCAGCTCTGCTCGATGGTGCGGTCGAACTGGCCCAACAAGTTTCTGGCGCACGCGCCCTTCCCCTACATCAGCGTGCACGGCTCCTTCCCCTACAAGGAGTTCGGCTACTACTGCGACGCCGTCATGCCGCAGGTTTATTTTATCCAGATTGGCGTCACGCCAACGGAGTGCGTCAACAAGATGAACACTGATTTTCGCAACTGGCAAGCCGGCCTCTCCGGGCAGTGGCGGAACTCCATCAAACCCATCGTGCCGCTCGGCCAGGGCTGGCACGGGGACGGGGTCATTACCCCGGCGCTCATCACCGAGTTTGTCAATGCGGTCAAGAACGTCGCCAACCCTGCCACCGCGGGCGGGTTCAAAGGGGTGAATTACTGGGTGTGCGAGCTCCATCCGGCGGCGATTTGGCCCAGCATCGCCACCAACGAGATCACCCTCTGGACCAAGGCGCCGGTGATTGCGAATGTCTCCGCCGTCAATATCAATTCCACTTCCGCCACCATTACCTGGACGACCGACCAGAGCTCGGACAGCGTGGTCGAGTACGGCCTGGACACCAGTTACGGCACCAGTGTCACGAACAGCACGCCCGCCTACATCCACACCGTCAGCCTGACCGGCCTGACCCCCTACACGACTTACTACTACCGCGTCAAATCAAAGAACGCCAACAACCAGACGGGCGTCTCCGACATCAATGTCTTCGCGACCACGGCGGTCACCGCGCCGGATAAGATTGTGGAGTCCTACCTGCCCGGCCCAACCCTGAATTTCAACCCTCCTTACACTGATGCCGGCTTTGTCAGCAGCCCTTCAACCTGCAAGAGTTCAGCTCCTGGCCTAAACGGCGTTCAGGCTGTGCGGTATGCCACCGGCGGCGGCGGAATCCCCTCGGTCACCGTGCGGCCAACACTGCCCATTGCCGGCGGGACCTACGAGGTTTATGTGACGCATTGCGCTACCAGTTGCTCGGCGGATTTGGTGGCGAGCATCACGCAGATTAGCTGCTCTGGCTTGCCGGCGACCACCCCCGTGTTCCAGTCGTCTTACGGCAACACCTGGGGCTACGTCGGTCAGATGACACTGGCCGCCGGGGTGACGGTGCCGACCATCACCTTCACCAAGTCCGGCGGCACGCTCTCCGGGGGTTCCCGGATGTACAGTGACGGCTACAAGTTCGTTTACGTGCCGCCCCCGCCGATCGGGCCGGCCATCGTCACGCAACCGGTGGCAACCCAGACCAATCTGCAAGGCAGCACGGCCACCTTCAGCGTGGTGGCCTCCGGCAGTCCGCCGCTCTGCTACCAGTGGCGGTTCAACGGCGTGAACATCACCAACGCAGTGCTCTACACCTACACCCGGAACAACGTGCAGCCTGCGGATGCAGGCACTTATACGGTGGTGATCACCAATGCCGCGGGTTCCGTCACCAGCAGCCCCTCGGTCCTGACGGTGGCTCTGCCGGCGAGGATTGTGGCGCAGCCGGCCGATGTGACGATCGGCATCGGCATGCCCGCCCAGTTCAACGTGACGGCCAGCGGCACCGCGCCGCTCAGCTACCAATGGGAGTTCAACGGCACCAATATTGACGGGGCAACGACCACCAGCCTGACGATTCCCAACGCCCAGGCGGCTGATGCCGGCCAGTATGCGGTCGTGGTGTCCAATCCCTATGACGATGTCATTAGCTCAATCGCTACCCTGACGGTGATGGATCCCTTTATCGTCACCCACCCGCAGAGCCAATCCGTGGCGGCCGGCGCCACCGCCAGCTTCACCGTCAGCGCGGTGGGGTCCCCTACCGTGAGTTACCGCTGGCGCAAGGAGGGAGTGGCGCTGTTTGACGACGGGCGCATCAGCGGGACGGCGACTCCCACCCTGACGGTGGCCAATGCCCAGACCATGGACATGGGCAGCTACTCGGTCGTGGTCAGCAACCTCAACGGCCAGGTGGTCAGCTCGAACGCCACCTTGCTCGGGCAATTCCCGCCGTTCTTTGTGACCCAGCCGGCCAGCCAGAAGGTCGTTGCGGGTTCTGCGGCGGTGTTGACCGCCACCGTCGTCGGCCCCGAACCGCGCACTTACCAGTGGCGCCAGGGCGGCACCAACCTCGCGGACGGCGGCAAGATCAGCGGCGCGACCACAGCAACCCTGGTGGTGTCCAATATGCAGATCGGGGAATGCGGAGACTACTCGCTCGTGGTCAGCAACTCCCACGGAAGCACAATCAGTTCCAACGCGCTTGTGGGCCTGTGGCCGCTGGCCGCCTGGGGCCGGAATAATTACACCCAGGCGGACATCTCGCCGGGGCTAAACAGCGTGCAGGCGGTGGCCGCCGGCTTCTACCACAGCCTGGCCCTCAGAACGGACGGGCTTGTGGCCGCTTGGGGAGCAGGAGTGACTAATTCAGGGGTCAGTCCGCACGTGGGGCAGGCAATGGTTCCGAACAATCTAGAAAGCGTGGTGGGCATTGCGGCAGGATACTATCACAACCTGGCGATCCGGTCTGATGGCACCGTGGCAGCCTGGGGCGCAGGCACGAACAACACGGGAATCAGCCCGCATTATGGCCAGGCAATGGTTCCCGGCAGCCTGAGCGATGTGGTGGCGGTCGCGGCGGGCGGCTATCACAGCCTGGCTTTGACGTCTGACGGCGCAGTCGAGGCTTGGGGTGCGGGCACAACCAGCTCCAGCAACCCGCATTATGGCCAGGCGATGATTCCCAACGGCTTGAGCAATGTAACCGCCATTGCGGCCGGATGCTTCCACAGCCTGGCCCTCAAGGCGGACGGCAGCGTGGCGGCTTGGGGAGCCGGCACAACCAGATCGAGCAATCCGCACTGTGGCCAGGCGATGGTTCCCAACGGATTGAGCAACGTAATGATGGTTGCGGCCGGGGGCTACCACAGCCTGGCCCTCAAGTCTGACGGGACGGTGCTCGCTTGGGGCGACAATACCTACGGCCAGACCAATGTGCCCGCCGGCTTGACCAACGCAGTCGCGATTGGTGTCGCACGCTACTGCAGCTTTGCCCTAAAGGCCGACGGAACGGTGCTGGCCTGGGGCGACAATACTTACGGCCAGACCAATACTCCGAACACCGTGGCCAATGTCATTGGCATCTCGAGCTGCGGTTACCACAACCTGGCGCTGGAAAACGACGGGAGCCCGTATATCACCGTGCAACCCTTGGGCCGGACCGCAACCGCGGGCGCCAGCGTCAGCCTGTCGGTCATGGCAGCGGGCGTCCAGCCGCTGAGCTACCAGTGGCGGCGGAACGGAGCGGACATTGACGGCGCCACCGGCGCCTCGCTCGACCTGGCCGGCGTCCAAAGCCCGGACAGCGGAAGTTATTCAGTCGTGGTGACCAACGCGCTGGGCGGCGTCACCAGCGCCACCGCGTTGCTCACGGTGATCGCACCGCCGGCCATCACACAACATCCGCAGAGCCTCGCTGTTAATGAAGGCGGCAACGCCACCTTCACCGTCACCGCTGCCGGGGCGCCGCCGCTGAGCTATCAGTGGCTGTTTGACGGCACGGACATCGCCGGCGCAACCGACAGCAGCTACACACGCTCCTATGTGCAAGCCCAGCATGCCGGCACCTACGCCGTCGTTGTGACCAACGCCATGGGCAGCGTGGCCAGTTCCAATGCGACCCTCACCGTCAATGTGCCGCCGGCAATTACCGCCCAGCCGCAAAACGCGACGGCGACTGCCGGCAGTGACGCCACCTTCACCGTCGTCGCCACCGGCACCGCGCCGCTGGGTTACCAGTGGTCATTCGCCGGCACAAGCATCCCCGGCGCAACCGACAGCAGCTACACGCGGGCCAATGTGCAACCGGACGACGCCGGCACTTATGCTGTGATCGTCTCGAATGTGGCCGGCAGCCTGGCCAGTTCGGACGCCATCCTCACCGTCAATGTGCCGCCGGCAATTACCGGCCAGCCGCAAAGTGTCATCGCCGCGGCGGGCAGCAACGTCACCTTCACCGTCGTCGCCACCGGCACCGCGCCGCTGGATTATCAGTGGCGGTTCAACGGCGCCGACCTCGCCGCCGCGACCGCCAGCGCTTACACCTGCTGGAATGCTCAGGCTGAAAACGCCGGCAGCTACTCGGTCGTGGTTTCCAACATCGCCGGCACGGTTGCCAGCGCCGATGCGGTGCTCAGCTTTACTCAAGCCGTCCCGCTGCAAATTGACTCGATCACCCTGCTAACCGGCGGCCAAGTCCTGTTGCAGATCAGCGGCGCCCCGAACCGTTACGCCATCGAGGCGACGACCAACCTGGTGGATTGGGAGGAGTTGACCAATCTGACCACCACAGGCAACACCTTCGAGTACCTCGATGCCGACCCCTACCCGGCCCAAAGCTTCTACCGCGTGCGTCTGGTGCCTTGACCGTTCCGGGAGCCTGGGGTGCGTGGACTTGGCCGGGAATGGGCCTGAAGAATCCCTTGTAACGCCCGGCAAGTGCGCTGCCGGCATCGGCTTGGGGGCGCTGACTGCACAGCCGGTCTCAACCCTCCCGGCTTCGGGATGTTGACAGTAAGGGGCTGGCTGGGTTTCATGGACGAGCAGAAGCGGGGTTGGTGCCGCGGAGGACGCGCGATACCATGGCGGCGAGTGTGTTGAGCCGAGCCTGAACTGGCAGGACGCGCCCCACCTGCGAGCAGAATTGCTATGGAAATCTATGTTGCGAGAGATGGGCGGCCCCTAGCAGCCTGTCGGACTTAGGCGGAGGGTCCTTTCAGGACGGTTGAACAGAATGCGGGGCTGAATGTCAATCAATATATGGCAGCCCGATTCGTCACCGTTGATTACGAAACCCCGTTGATTCCCCCCCGGACCTGCGGGAATGGGTGCCCGCGAAACACTGGGCGCATTTTATTCTGGACGTGGCAGAGGAACTGGACCTGCGTCAGGTGCGGGTCAAAGAGCGGGGCGCGGGCAGTGAACAGTATCCGCCGCGGATGCTTTTGGCGTTGTTGCTCTACTGCTACGCCACGGGGGTGTTTGGCTCCCGGCGCATCGAGCAAGCGACCTGGGAGAGCGTGCCGGTGCGGATGATCTGCGGGGATACTCATCCCGATCACGACACGATCTGCACGTTTCGGCCCCAGAACCAGCGGCTGTTGGAGCAGACCTTCGTGCGGGTGCTGGAGTTGGCCCAGGAGTTGAAGTTTTTGCAGGTGGGCCAAATCACGGTGGCGGTGGATGGGACCAAGGTACTGGCCAAGCAGGTTGGTGGGCGCGACAGGGGTCGAACTTGAACGCGATTTTCGCTCACATGCATTCCACCCCTGTAAACAAAGGCGAATCTGCATGTCGCCCATTCTGCCATTACGCACCCAAATGCAAGGTTGCGCCACTTTCTTGTCAGCGCCGTGTCAGCAGCCCCAACTCTTACGCTGCCGCCTGAACGCTCGCGCTGCCCTGCGTTGCGCGTTGCACCCTCGCCGCAATCTCCTGAGCCGTCATCTTCGCAGCCGGGTTATCGCTGAGCTGATCCACCAGCCCCGAGACCGTCGCGAACACGCCCGTCTCCTTCTGCTGCTCCATGAGCCACTTCACGAACT